>JAABUT010001237.1_pt1 | contig 25027 bp, 23 predicted proteins | sample 5559281 | NCBI WGS metagenome assembly JAABUT01 (sample SAMN10711880, study PRJNA513359) | rock metagenome | isolation source: Antarctica rocks | place: Antarctica: Victoria Land, Ricker Hills nord | collected 2016-01-04
CGCGATAGCGATGATGTGCGTCATACGTGTCATGCGGGTCGCCTCTCTCAGAGGGCTCACACATATCCGATATAACACACAGTGTACGTACATATTATCGGGATGTCAAGGACCAGCTTAATGGCATCAGCGGATTTTGGGACGAGGCCAGCGCACAGATGCATTGCACAGCGAGGTGGGTGTGAGATGTCGGATATATCCGTTATAACGGAGATAGCGTACCAATCATACAAGAGGGAGAACGCGCAGATATCTCACATGGCAGAGGGGGAAGAAAGCCCCTCGCATTGCAAGCGTGACTTATACATATCCCTTTGACTACCTAACGTCCGGCAAGCAAGCGCTCATTGATTCTCTCCATATCAAACGCCTCGGGATCGAATGAACCGCTGGCCCATTCCAGCATCTCCCCATGTGCTCGATGCGCGGGGTCGCGGATCGCTTCGAGGAAGTCTGCGTAGCCCGACATGCCGCCCACATCCTCGGGCGGGCAGGCACGCTTGCCAGCGACGCAGCGGGGATAGGGGAGACCCGGTTCCGTTGGGAAGATCTTCTCGACGACAATGGTGTGCGCCCAGCTGTCCCCGAAGTCATATTCATACACGAAGCGGTCGCTCTCTCGTGTGACGAGTTGCCCCAGGCGGACACGCCGCTCATCCTTCGGGCGATCCAGGGGGTCCCCTTCCATGTCGGGGAAGCCGTAGCGCACATCATTGACGACGAACTCATGCAGATGAGAATTGGTCCAGCCCATGGCAATCTGCAGTATGTCGTGGAGCCGGGAGAGGGACGTGTTGCCCCGCACTTGGATGCGCCGCCAGATCGGCGGTCTGCTGTCGCGCAGGGTGACCTTCAACTGGTAGACCGGATTCTTGTCGGTTCTCGAAGTCGGCATCGCCCTGATCGACCTTTGATCGCGCGTCACAAGGCGCGGCCCCTCCTGAGGGGGAGCGGGCGGTCCGCACTGGGCCTCGTGCAGGATCGCCGCGAGCGTGAGGATCAGGTCGTGAAGCTGGCTTTGGATGCGCGCGCGCTCCTCGTCGTCCTTCGCTTCCGCCAAACGGACGTTGTGGAGCCGGTCCACGGCCTCGCTTGCGGCGAGTGTCGCCCGGATCACGGGCGAGGTCTTTGGCTTATAAGGCATTCTTCTGCATCTCCTCGTCCATCACCTCGCGGGCGAGATCGACATAGATGCTCGTCGTCGCGAGTGAGGAGTGCCCCAATGCTTTTCTGATCACGTCCAGCTTCGTGCCTTTCTTGACGGAGTGGGTCGCAAAGGTGTGTTGCAGGGTGTGGACGGTGGCTCGAGGGATATGTTTCTGATCTCCGCTATCGATTCTTCGTGTGATACCGGTATAGATCATCTCTCATATCGCCGCTTTCTGCATCTCCGCGTCCATCCGCTCCCGCACCGCATCCTCGTAGACCGCCATCGTCTCCGTGGTGGCGTGCCCCAACATCTCGGCGACTATCGCCACGCTCGCACCGCGCTTGAGCATCTCAACGGCCATCGTGTGCCGCAGCGAGCGCGCCGACGCCCCGGCGACCCCCGCCGCTGCCATGCGCTTCGCCACGATGTCCTCGATGCCGCGCGGCCCCAGCCCCTTGCCGAACTTGGTGAGGAAGAGGGAAGGGGAGTCGGTCTCCCCGCGCCCCGCGAGATGGGCGGACAGCGCCTCACAGGCCCGGATGTTGAGCGTCACGGTGCGGCTCCGATGGCCCCGCCCCGCGACGCGGAGATGCCCGAGGGGGAGCGAGACGCGCGGGTCGATCGGGGAGAGGGCGACGTCGTCCACTGTCAGACGTGCGACCTCCGAGAGCCTGAACCCCGTCTGCAGGATCGTCTCGATGATGGCGAGATCGCGCGGGCTGTCCGCAGCGACGCGCCGCAGCCTCATGTACTCCGCCTCGGTCAGCACGCGCGGCGGGCGGTCCTCGCGCTCCGGGAGCAGTAGATGCTCGGCGGGCGAGGCGCGCAGCGCGCCGTCCGCGACGAGGAAGGCGAAGAAGGAGCGGATCGAAGCGACACTGCGCCGACGGGTGCCGGGGGCATGCCGTAGCGTCACGCAGTGCGCCAGAAAGCCCTCCAAGTGCCGTCGCTGCACCGAGACGGGGGAGCGGAGATTGCAGCGTGTCTGGAGGTACGCCACGAGGTCGGAGACATCGTCCAGATATTCGCGCTTGTTGCGCGCGACATAGCGCCGCGTCGTCGCGAGCCATTCGCCGTACCGCGCCAGCGCGTCATCCAAAGACACTCTATTTGTGAAGATATTCACAATATCATCATACACCTTCGTCAAACCCCGACGCAACCCCCATTTGTCGCAGACGGCGCCGAGCGGGCGGGGTGGGGAGGGGTGGGGAATCGGGGTGATTTGACGATGAAGTGTTCCCTACCAGTGCAAGAATCTCCTGATTTGTCCCGGGGCAATCGCATCTCAATCGCGTTGACCAGAGATTCGTTGCGTCCAGAGCTTCGTTGCGTACCGAGTCGTTCCGCCTGCGATTGTCTGTTCGTTGTCCTGACCATCGTCCGTCACGGGCGAGCGTGTGTTGATGGCGGGTGCGAAACGCAACGAAAGGAGGCAATCCCCCGACGCAAGGACGGTCTCGCGGTACGAAAACCGACGGTGAAGTTCTCAGGATGTAGATGCGATTGCCCCGCAGCATTCGCCCGTTCGTCGGCAGGAAATGATCAGTCTCCGGTATGATGCGACGCGACGGTGTCCGGGTGCAATGCATCGGGAATTGGTTTCGGGGAGAAAATCACGCAATGACGCATCTCCTCATGCCAACACGTCCTGTACGCATGAAGAAAGGTGATAGCGATGGAGGACTATTACGATCTGGGATCGTACAGCCGTCCGGTGACGACGCGTTCGCCGGAGGCGCAGGTCTGGTGCGATCGCGGCTTGCGCTGGTATTACGGCTTCAACCTTGAGGAATCCGTCCGATGCTATCGCATGGCCGCCGCACTCGATTCCCGCTGCGCGATGGCGCACTGGGGTATCGCTTCCGCTTCCGGCGCGTACTACAACAGGAAATGGGAAGACTTCACTGAGGCCGAGTTGCCGGAGACGCTGGCGACAACCCGCCGGGCGACCGAGGCCGCGCTCGCGTGCGTGGACCGCGCGACGCCGGTGGAGCGGGCGCTCATCCAGGCGCTTGCGCGGCGCTATCAGTCGGATCAGGCGACGAGCATTGACGAATTACTCGCCTGGAATGATGCCTACGCGGCATCGATGCGGGATGTCTACGCCGCGTTTCCCGACGATCTTGACGTCAGTGCGCTGTTCGCCGAGGCGATGCTCAACCGCACGCCTTGGCAGTTGTGGGACCTCAAGAGCGGTGAACCGGCACGGGGCGCGGACACGCTCGAGGCAGTGGCGGTGCTGGAAGAGGCACTGCGGCTGGTTGAGCGGCGCGGGGACGTGCGGCACCCGGGCGTATTGCATTTTTACATTCATGCCATGGAAATGTCGCCCCATCCGGAACGGGCGTTGCGGGCCAGCGATGCGCTCCGCGATCTCGCACCGGATGCCGGACATTTGCTCCACATGCCCTCGCATATCGACATCCTCTGCGGCGATTATTACGCGGGGATGGTCGCAAACGACCGGGCGATTCGTGCCGACCGCAAGTATCTGGAGCGGGAAGGGGCGTTCAATGGCTGCACCTTCTACCGCATCCACAACTATCACTTCAAACTCTACGCGGCGATGTTCCTCGGCCAATTCCGCCCGGCGATCGAAGCCGCCGAGGAACTGGTTGCGACGATCCCCGCGGCGCTGCTGCGGCGTACGACGCCGCCCATGGCTGACTGGCTGGAGGGCTTTCTGGGAATGAAGGTGCATGCGCTGGTGCGGTTTGGTCGCTGGCAGGAGATTCTTGACGAACCGCTGCCGGACGACCCCGCGTTCTACTGCGTCACAACCGCGTTGTGGCACTATGCCAGAGGGATCGCCCATGCAGCGCGTGGGCAGATCGCCGATGCAGAGGACGAGCAGGGGCGCTTCAGCGACGCGCTCGCGCGCGTGCCGAAGACCCGGAAACTCTTTAACAACACCTGCACCGATCTCCTCGCGATCGCCGCTGCGATGTTGCGGGGGGAGATCGAGTATCGCAAGGGCAATTACGACAGCGCCTTTGCCCATCTCCGCACGGCAGTGACGCGGGATGACAGCCTGCCCTATGACGAACCGTGGGGCTGGATGCAACCAGCCCGGCATGCGCTGGGGGCATTGCTCCTGGAGCAGGGCCGTGTCGACGAGGCGGCACAGGTGTATCGAGACGACCTGGGGCTGGGTGATTCGCTCAGCCGGGCGTCCAGGCATCTGAACAATGTCTGGAGTCTGCACGGGTATGTGGAATGTCTGCACCGCCAGGGCAACCATGCGGAAGCGGCGGCGGCGCAGACCCGGCTCGATCTGGCAATGGCTCGCGCCGATGTGGAGATCAGCGCGTCCTGTTTTTGCCGAATCGGCGATCATTGTTGCGGGTGAGGGCATCTTCCATGATCTGACGCTGCCGGGAAAGGGGGAGTGATCGAACGGTCGAACCGTCGATACATCGAAGCGTCGAACATTTGTCCGAGGAATTCCACTCCGCCACTTTCGGGGAATGCCTCGGTTCTCCCGCATTCTCGATACTGGAGTTGCGTCGGTTCGGTGGACACTCGATGATTTGGGCGATCGTCCCAAGGAGGTGTCCCGATGCCCCGCACCAACCCCCCGTACCCGCCCGCATTCAGAACGGAAGCCGTTCGACTGGTTCAGAGTAGCGGCAAGTCCATCCCCGTCATCGCAAACGGGCGCCCTCTGGGCAGCATCGGCGTTTCGGACCAGGCACTGCGCGGCTGGGTCCGGCAAGCCGAGATCGATACCGGTCAGCGCGCGGGGTTGACCAGCGGCGAGCACGAGGAATTGCGCCAGTTACGCCGCGAGAACCGGATCCTCAAAGAGGAACGGGACATCTTGAAAAAAGCCGCGGCCTTCTTTGCCCGGGAGAGCAATGCGATCCGCTAGCGGCGTTCGCGTTTGTCGAGGCGGAGAAGGCCAATCATGCGGTCACCCGGATGTGCCGACTGCTGGGTGTCTCCCCCAGCGGGTACTACGCCTGGGTGAAGCGACCGCCCTCGGCCCGGGCAGTGAGTGACGCTGCCTTGGGTGCGCAGATTCGGGCGATTCACGCCCGCAGTCGCGGGACATATGGTGCACCACGCGTCCATGCCGAACTGCGTGACGACGGGGTTTCGTGCTCGCGCAAACGGGTCGCGCGCTTGCTGCGCGCCGCTGGTCTCCAAGGCTGTCACCGGCGCAAAGGACCGCGCACGACGCGTCGCATGCCGGATGCCGCCCCCGCGCCAGACCTTGTCCGGCGGGAGTTTACTGCGCCCGCGCCGGATCGCCTTTGGGTCGCGGACATCACCTATGTGCCGACCTGGATGGGCTTCCTCTATCTAGCCGTCGTGCTCGACGTGTATAGCCGCCGGATCGTCGGCTGGGCGATGGCCGAGCATCTCCGCACGGAGTTGGTCCTCGAAGCCGTCGAAATGGCCCTCGGGCGACGACGACCGGTGGGCAACGTGATTCATCACTCAGATCAAGGGAGCCAGTACACGAGTCTCACCTTCGGTCAACGATTACGGGACGCCGGCCTGGTCGCATCGATGGGCAGCCGCGGCGATTGTTTCGACAACGCGATGGCGGAGAGTTTCTTCGCTAGCCTCGAATGCGAACTGCTCGCCCGCCAATCCTTCCCCACACGGAACGCGGCGCGCTTGGCGGTATTCGACTACATCGAGGGGTTTTACAACACCCATCGGCGGCACTCGGCGCTCGGCTATCTGTCACCGATGGCGTACGAAAGGAGGTGGACAATCGACGCTCAGGTAGCGTAGTCTTTCTCTATCCACGAAACTGGGGCAACTCCATACGATCGCGAAAGGCCTGCCTGTCCATCCGTTCATGTTGGCCAAGCGGTCGTGGGTCGGTTGTACAAAGACCGAGCTGCGACGAGTGCTTTGCCCATGATCGAACATGAAAAACGGAGGGCCATAGACACTCAACATCGTGAGATATTCAGCGACTCGTTTGTCATCTATTTCGGCGTGCAGTTTGCGGACCTCAGTGCGCCGCTTGATTACCAGTCGCATCTACCGCACCTTGCGATGAGCGTACGGACATGTTAGGGTCGCGCGCACCGGGGCCTCGCGGTGCGTGGCACGGCGAGCGCGGGGCGGCACCGATTCTCCTGTGCGCGGCCCGCCGACGACTTGCCTCCCGGCGTGTCGAGATGAATAATGCGTCAGGTATCGGTCCGGTGGCGCAGCCCCCGGGGCCGATGTGCCGCACATGTGGGGACATGTGCCGGGTTCTCGATGTTCGGGGAGGGGAAATGGCGCGTGTTTCGCGGATGTCAGGGTCGCATCGTGGGGATCCATTGCCGTCGCCGATTCGACAAGAGGCGATCGCCGACGGCGAGGGAAGAACGGCTCCGCAGTTGCCGCGGCGGACCGTGATGCTCGGGATGCTGGCGGGCGGGCTTTCTTTGCTGTCGGTCGGTCCCGCGCGCGCCGACGCCCCGGCGGCGATGCCGGTGCCGCGGTCTGCGGGCGCGGCCTCGCCCCCCGCATCGCCGCCGGGGTTGGCGAACGTGACGGCGACGCCGAACGATGCGCCGCCGCCGCGCGCGGCCAGCATCCCGACCGGGGGCGATTCAGCGCCATCGCCCGCCATACCGAAGCCGCGCCGGGATCCTGTGGCGGTCGGCGTGTACATCCCCGGCGCGGCGCAAGACACGACGCTCCTCGACGCCTTCGAAGGGGCGGCGGGGAAGCGGATGGGGATCGTCCACTGGTACCAGCCGTGGGGCTACACGAAGGGGTGGTATTCATCGCCCCTGGATGTTGCGGCCTTGAACGCCGTGGCCGCGCGCGGCGCCACGCCGATGGTCACCTGGGAGGCGTGGGGGCCGATCGACGGCGTCGACCCCTCGCACGTGGCGAACATCCCGACCGGGGCGTTCGACGTGTACATCGATGCGTGGGCACGAGGCCTGAAAGCGTTCGGCAAACCGGTCTACCTGCGACTCTTCCACGAACTCAACAACCAGAGCTACCCCTGGGCGTACGGCACGAACGGCAACACCGCCCAGGACCTGATCGCGGCGTGGCGGTATGTGCACGGCCGCTTCGCGCGGATCGGGGCGGCCAATGTCCGGTGGGTATGGAGCCCGAACACCGAGAACGACCTGGTCTCGTTCGCCGCCCTCTACCCGGGCGACGCGTACGTCGATTGGTTCGGCGTGGACGGGTACAACGGCGGCAGCCTGCTGGAATGGGGCGGCTGGCTGCCGGCGCAGCAGCTCTTCGACCGCTCCTATCGCTCCTTCCTGGCGATCAATCCTTCCAAGCCGGTGATGATCGCGGAGATCGGCAGCGTCGAGCAGGGCGGCAGCAAGCCCGACTGGATCACCGACCTGTTCACGGCCGCGCTGCCCCGCGCCTTCCCGAATATCCGTGCGGTCGTCTGGTTCGATGACAACCTGTCCGACCAGGGGCAGGCGGACTGGCGCGTCGAGAGCAGCCAGGTGTCGCTGCATGCGTTCGGTCAGGCGGTCGCGTCGCTCTGACCCCGTTGACCGCCCCGGCCGGTACTGCCCCGATCACCGGGGGCCGCCCTTGCCCCGGTCGCTCGGCGCGGCGAACAGGGTCGCCCGCTGATCGGCGGTCAGTTGCCACTCCGGGCGCGCGTCCACGTGCGACATCGGCGGATTCCGGTCGTTGAAGTAGACGATCCCGAGGAGCGCCGGGAAGTCCGCGAGCGCCGCGCGCGCGGCGGCGAGCCATGAGCGCTTCGCTGCGGGATCGGCGAGGTCCACGCCGACTTCGGCGACGATGAGCGGCTTGTCGAACTGCGCGGCGAGCGGATACCGCTCTTGCAGGATCTGTCCGAACGGGCGCGGCGTCGCGAACCCGGCGGCGCCTTCCCACTGCTGGGCGACCAGGAGGGTCACGCCGATCGCATCGACGGCGTCCCCGCCGGGGTAGTAGCGCGCCGATCCGGCATTGCCGCTGGGCGACCAGATGAAGCGGGCGTTCGCGGCGTCAGCGGCCCGCACGGCGGCGGCGAAGTGCCGATAGGCGCCGATGTAAGCCTGCGGATCCCCCTGCGACCATGGGTACACGCCGTCGAGGTCCATCTCCTGGGCGAACCGGAGGTAGACGGGCTGGGCGCCGAAGGATCCGACGGTCCGGCCGATCTCCTTGATCACGGGGTCGTAGCGGCCGCCGGCGATATCCGCGAGCAGGGTCTGCTCGCCGAGGCCGTTGATGTTCCACGCGTAGGGCTCGATCGTGATGATCGGCAGGCGCCCAGCGGCGACGATCCGCGCGACGTGCGCCCGGATTTCCGTGCTCACGGTCGGTTTCCACTGGACGAAGACTTCCTCGACATCGGCGCCGTTCGCCCCGGGTTCATTCGACGGGTCGTAGATGCCGAGGAAGGGGCGCGCGGCGGGGAGCGCGACGACCGGCGCTTTCCGTCCCGCCGTGCTCGCGGCGACTCCGGAGGCCGGCGAACCATGCGTGTCCGTCGTTGGCTGCGGGGTGTCGCGCGGTACAGCGGCGACGGCATCGGCGGTTGCGACCGGGGTGATGGATACCGCGCCGGTGTCGGATGCCACGGCCGACGGAATCAGCCCGACCATGCCGTCGCCATCCGGGCGGGTATCGGCGGCGAGCAGCGCACCGTCGTCGGTCGGGCGCCAGACTAGGGCCTGCACGGCGCGTCCCCCGGAGAGCGGCGCGAGCACGGCGAGGAGCGTGAAGACCGCCAGCGCAGCCGAGACGGCGGGGGCATGGGCGCGCCGCACCTCCCGACGGGGGATGCGCCAGATGCGGAGGTTCTCGCGGACATTGAGCGCCAGGACAGCGCCGATCAGGGCGACATAGAGACCTGCGTTGACGAGCGCGAGGTAGAGATAGCCGTCGACCGCGCGCGCACCACCCGGTCGCAGGTGGATCGCGATCGCCGCGAGGGAGCCGACGACGATGACGATGTAGGGCGCGAGCAGCCGCAGCGGGAGCGCCTTGACCCCGCGCGCGCCCTTCGGCGTCACCCGGAAGGGGAAGTCCCGCTTGGTGGCCCAGCCTAGGACCGCCTCGGCCACCGCCATCAGCACGAAGGGCCACCGCGCGAGCATCAGCAGGGCGGAGCGCCACGAGAGCAGCGCCGATTCCTGCGGGCGCAGCCAGCCGCGCCGCTTTACCCACCAGACGATGGCGAGGCAGGAGAGGGTGACCGGCAGCTGCATGCCGAGGAACTGGAAGTAGTCCACCCGCACCAGCGGGCGGCCCGTGAGGAGCGCGACGATCGGCGAGAGCCAGCCGATCAGCTGCGTCAGGGCGAAAAGCGGGTACCACGTCTCGGCGAAGAAGAACTGCGCCCAGAGTCGCGGACGCAGCGTGCGGCCGTCTTTGGGGAAGAAGGTGAGGAGCACCTGGGTCAGGGCGCGCGCCCACTGGTATTCCTGCACCATCGCGTCGGCGAAGCAGGTGGCGCCGTCGCCGATCGCGATGGCGTCCGGGCTGAAGACGCCGCCCATCCCCACCGCGTTGAGCCGGAGCGTGTTGTGGTGATCCTCGGCGAGCGTGTGCTGGAAGCCGCCGATCCGTTCGAGCGCCGCGACGCGGAAGGCGGCGTGCGAGCCGATGATCAGCGGCGCATAGCCGCTGTTGTAGCCCATCTGCAGCGCGCCGTGGAGGGTCGCCTCGACCTCGTAGCGGGCGGCCACCGCCCACGAGTCGTCCCGGTTGCCGCTGGTGATCGACGGCGCGGCCACGTACGCGACCGCCGGGTCGGCGAAGGGGCGGAGCATTTCCATCATGTAGCCGGGCTGCGGCACATGGTCCGTGTCCATCTGCAGCAGGATGTCGTACCGGGCTCCTTGCGACCGCAGCCAGTCGAGCCAGGCGTTGTAGTTGCCGGCCTTGGTCCTCGCCTTGAACGGCCAGACGGACGCCTGATAGCGATCGATGCCCTTGCGGCTGAAATGATACACGCCGGCGCGCGCGCAGAGGGCCTTGACCTCGGGCGCGTCCCCCTCGTCGAGCACCCAGACGTCGTGCGGGTAGCCTTCCTGGTCGCGCATCGCGACGACGGTGCGCTCCAGGACCTCGATCCCCTCCGCGCCGGGGACGAAGGTGGTCGCGAAGGTGACCCGCGACCCCGCCGGGAGCGCGAGCGCCGGGTTGGGGCGGCGCATGCGGCCGAGGAAGAAGATGAAGTAGGCCGGCATGGCGAGGGTGTAGCCGATCACGAAGGTCGTGACGAGGAAGCGCGGCATCGTGACGATGTGCGACGGCCGCAGCCACCAGGACCAGAAGACGAGGTTGGCGATGAGCCACAGGCAGGCGAGGGCGCGATAGGTCCGCTTCTCCGCCGCCGTCATCACCGGCACGGTCGTCCCCGCCGCGATCGCCCCGTCGTGCTGTCCCAATCGGTTTATCATCATCGTCAGACCCTCCGTACTTGCGTCCGAAACTCAGTTGAAAAGCGGTGTTCTGGTCCGCGTTGACCGCTCGAAGAGCGCAAAAAACCCGACCCCCAAAGGTGCGAGGCCGGGTTCACCACTCGCTCCCCAACGCCGAGGTGACCACATTGCAGGCGTTGGATTATCGCGTTCCTACTCTGTTGCGATGGATGCGTCCCGGTTACCCGGAGGCGTCGGCCCTCCCCGTCAATCTGCGGCGGCGAAGGCCGAGGCGTCGTACGAACCGATGACGACGGGCAAACGCGCGGGATGCCAAGGCCGTTTGTCGATCGTGCCCGCGACGACCGTCGCCGATCGGACCCCCATCCCGTGATAGGCGAAGCCGAGCGCCGCGACCGCGTCCGGGTCGTAGACATTGCGGCCGTCGATGAGGATCGGCCGGCGGAGCGCCCAGGAGACGCGCGCCAGGTCGATCCCCTTGAATTCGGCCCAATCGGTGATCAGCGCGACCGCGTCGGCGCCCCGGGCCGCCGCGTAGGGATCGGCGCAGAGGGTCACCCCGGGCAGGAGCGGGCGGGCGGCGTCCATCGCCACCGGGTCGTACGCCCGCACCGTCGCCCCCTGCGCCTGCAGCGCGCGGATGATCTCCAGCGATGGCGCCTCGCGCAGGTCGTCGGTGTCGGGCTTGAACGCCAGTCCCCAGACGGCGATCGTCGCGCCCGCCAGCGTGCCGAGCGAATCCCGCACCTTGCCGACGAAACGCCTGCGTGCGTCGCGATTGATCGCCAGCGTCGCGTGCAGGAGGCGAGGGGTGCATCCGGCCTCCTCCCCCATGTGCGCCAGCGCCAGCACGTCCTTCGGGAAGCAGGAGCCGCCGAAGCCGATCCCGGCGTTGAGGAAGTGCGGGCCGATGCGCTTGTCCATCCCCATCCCCGCCGCGACCCCCTTGACGTCCGCGCCGACCGACTCGCAGATCTGGGCGACCTCGTTCATGAAGGAGATGCGGGTGGCGAGGAAGGCATTCGAGGCATACTTGATCATCTCCGCCGTGCGCAGGTCGGTGACGAGCACCGACGTGTCGAAGGAGGTGTACAGCGCGGCGACCGCCTCGGCGGAAGCACGATCCTCGGACCCGAGGACGATCCGGTCGGGGTGGAGCATGTCGTGCACCGCCGCCCCCTCGCGCAGGAACTCCGGGTTCGACACGACGGCGAAGTGTGCGCCGGTCGGGGCGTGCGCGCCGAGGAGCGCGTGGACCAGGTCGCCGCTGCCGACCGGCATGGTGCTCTTGTCCACGATGATCGTCCGATGCCAAGGGGTGAGCGACGAGGCGATGGACGTAGCCGCCGCCCGGACGAAGCGCAGATCCGCGCCGCCGTCCGGGGCGGGCGGGGTGTTGACGCAGATGAAGACGAAGTCCGCGTCCGGGATCGCCTCATTGTACTCGGTGGTGAACGTCAGTCGTCCCGCGACCGTCTGCTCCGCGAGCAGTGTCTCCAAGCCCGGCTCGAAGATGGGGCACGCGCCGGCCGCCAAGCGCGCGACCTTCGCCGCGTCGATGTCCAGGCCGATAACGTCATTGCCGAGGTGGGCGAACGTCGTCGCCGTGCAGAGACCGACGTACCCGGTGCCAATAACCGCAATCTTTGCCACTGTGCGCTCCTTTCCAACAAAAAAACCGGCCACATTGCTGTTGCCGGTTTCACCGCTCGCTCCCCCCGACCGAGGTGACCACATTGCAGGCCGGGGATCAACACTTCAACATTCGACTATGTGGGTACTGTAGTCCAATGAAATGACACGTTTATTGCCGCGACGGGGGCTTTTCAATGACACTCTGTACAGATACCGTGCGTCGCGTCCCATTGCGGAGGCGACCACTGCCTGACGCGATATTCATCTCCGGTACGGCCCGGCGATTCGGGGTGGCATCTTAGTCACCTGAACACCGCTAGTGCATGATCAGGAGATCAATTAGGTAATAATGAGATATTACTTGTGCGTTTATCCTTGGCAGGCAAGGATTCGTGCGAAAGTTATTCCCTAACATCTCCTCTGATCATGCACTAGTAGCGGACGATCCTATCCTTCGCGCGGTTTGCTGCGATCCTGGGACCAAAGAGCTGACCCGAGTGGCCGGCCTCGGTGCGGTGTGCGCTCCGCGTTGACTCGCGCGACCTATGCCGCCGCGCGCCCCGGGCAGAGCGGGGCGGACTCGCGACCGGGCATGGGTGCCTGCTCGCCTGTGCCCGTGATCGCCCTCAGCGCCCGCTCGAAATACGGGATGGTGCGACGGAGGCCCTCGTCCAATGGGATAGCAGGCTCCCACCCCGTCAACGCGCGCGCCTTGGCGATGTCCGGGCAGCGCCGGTTCGGGTCATCCCCACCGCCGTCGGCCGCTCCACAAAGGGAAGGTCTCGCCCCGTCACCGCCAGGATGACCGCCGCGAGGCTGCGGATTGTCCGCTCGTCGGGGTTGCCGAGGTTGATCACCTCGCCCTTCGCCTTCATGCTCTCCATCACCGCCACGAGCCCGCGCACCAGGTCCTCCACATAGCAAAACGCCCGCGTTCGCTCGCCGCCGTCGTACAGGGTCAACGGCTCCCCGCTGAGGGCTTGCGAGAGGAGATTGGGGATGACGCGACCATCCTGGATATCCATGCGCGGCCCGTACGTGTTGAAGAGGCGCACGATGCGGATGTCCGCCCCGTAGGTCCGGTGATACTCCATCGTCAGGCTCTCGGCGAACCGCTTGCTCTCGTCGTAGCAGCTGCGCTCCCCAACCGGGTTGACGTTGCCCCGGTAGGTCTCGCGCTGCGGGTGCTCCTGCGGGTCGCCGTACGCCTCGCTGGTGGAGGTGAGCAGGAAACGTGCGTCGCGCGCCCGCGCCAGCTCGAGGACACGATGGGTGCCGACAGCATTCGTCATATGAGTCTCGATGGGATGGCCGCGATACCCTTCGGGTGAAGCGGGAGAGGCGAGGTGGTAGATGCGGTCGAGCGGACCGGGATCGGGCAGCGGATCGGCGACATCGTGCCGCACGAAGGAAAAATCGGGATGGCTGTGCAGGTGCGCGAGGTTCTCCGCGTTGCCCGTAATGAGGTTATCCCAAACGATGACCTGATGCCCTTGCATCAACAAGGTATCCACGAGGTGCGATCCGATGAACCCTGCTCCACCCGTTACAAGCACACGCATGACAGACTCCTTATCGATAACCTTCGGTACAACCCTTGCGCTCATGCATTGTTCGTATTTACTTGGCCCAGTCGTCCGCGCGGGCGACGCCGTCGGGCATCGCGCCGTGGAAGACAACGTTCAGGCTCTGGCGCATGTAGGCGTCCGCCGCCGCCATGTCGTTGGTGCGGTACTGGGTCGCCACGCTGACGACAATCAGGTTCGCCACCAGCTGCCCGAACTGCCCCGCGTCCAGCGACGCGCGGAACCGCCCGGAGCGCTGCCCGTTCGCCGCCACCTTCGCCACCAGCTCGGCGAGCGTGAACGCCTGCGCCGCCCGCACCGCCCGCTCCACCTCGGGGTTCAGCAGCTCGTGCGACAGCACCACCACCGCCTCGCCGTGCTCCTCCAGGAGCGCGCGCACCTCCAGCCAGATGCGGAAGATGATCCGCTCCGGGCTAACGTCCTCCTTGATCTGCTCCTCCACCTGCGCGGTGAGCGCGATCATCAGGTCGCGCCCGAACTCGACGATCACCGCCTCCTTGTAGCCGAAGTAGTTGAAGAAGGTGCCGCGCGAGACGTCGGCGGCGTCGGCGATGTCGTCGATGGAGGTGTTGTAGAAGCCCTGGGTGTTGAAGAGCTCGACCGCCCGGTTGATGATCGCCGCGCGGGTCTGGAGCTTCTTGCGCTCCCGCAGCGAGGGCCGCAGGATTGCACGGCGCGGCTTGCCGAGCGAATACGCCCGGTCCCCCATCCCGGGATTGTCGCCGGTTCCGGACTGCGGCCGATGTTTCGTCCGATTCGCAGCTGATATTTCCACCCTTCACTCCTTATATGTTTCCCGGTGGGATTACAACGGTTACCAAAGTGGCCACGGCACATGCCGCCCGATTACATCCCAAGGTAAGGGAAGACCATGGCATGATTATTTGCTCAGAGACACTTTTTGATGACAGGAGTGCCATCTTCGTGGCTCGTGCCTGACAGCCCATCGCGCCGATGGACGCGCCCTTGTCGGCACGCCCCGTAAGTCCCCGCCCGGAAATGGGGCCACGCATCCGTCTATTCGTGCCCGCTCGAACGGCGCGATGCGGACGGCATCGCCAAGGTGAGGCGGCATGTGGCATGGGGTTGCGACTGCGTCGAGGCCGCCACCTTCTGGCAATTTTTCATTGGGCTAACCGATTATGTGCTGCAAATCAGCTGAAAGGCTGCCGCTTCGTAACTGATCTGAGGGGTGCTACGGTGTCAGGAAAGCATCTTTGAAGCTGCGGGGCAGGCGTCAAGAAAAAGCGGAACCGATCCCAGACTGACGGACATGCGGCGAGAAGCCTGACATCAAGCTAGGGTAGACCCCAGTCTGACACATCGCCGCGTTATTCACCATCCTCGGCCCTTTTTGAGCCGGTACCCGGAACGAACTGCGACGCTCAGCGCGCGGCATCCCGCCCGTCGCCCGCCGCGTCGGCGGCCACCGTCGCGACCGGCGTCTGCTCCTCGGGGCCGTGCGGTGTGCCCCCCGTGGCGCGCGCCCGGCCGGCGAGCCACTCGGCGATCAGGATGCGGCCGATCTCCGCGACCGGGATGGCGAGCAGCGCCCCGAGGATGCCCAGCAATTGCCCGCCCGCCAGCACCGCCAGGAAGACCGCCATCGGGTGCAGCTTGACGCTCCGCCCGTAGACGAGCGGCTGGAGCAGGTTGTTCTCCACCTGCTGGTAGACGACGAAGTACACCAGGACGATCAGCCCCTTGACCGGGTCGACCAGCACCGCCGCGATGACCACGACGGCGGCGCCGAGGGTCGCGCCGACGAGCGGCAGCAGGTCGAGCAGGGCGACGACGAGCGCGAGCGCCACGGCGTACGGCAGGCGCAGGATCGACAGGACGAGGAAGACGCCCACGCCGCAGATCAGGCTGATCGTCAGGTTGCCGCCGATGTAGCCGTACACCGCGCGGGCCGACTGGGCGAGCAGGCGGCGCATGCGCGGGCGCTGCGCCTCGGCGAAGAGGAGCACGCCCGCCTCGACGAAGCCCTTGCCGTCGAGCAGAAGGAAGAAGGTGAGCAGCAGGATTGAGATGATTGCCGTGACGCTCGACACCACGGCGACGACGACCGACAGGAGCGGCTTGGTCACCTGCGACACCCCGGTCGGCAGCGACTGGACCTGGCCGCGGATCGTCTCGAGGGGGCCGGCGAGGCCGTGCGCGCGGGCGAACTCCTCGATCGCCCCGTTGACGCCGCCCGGCCGCCGGGCGGCGTCCGCGATGGAGCCGACGGCCCCGCCCACCTGGTCGACGAGCGGCGGGGCGACCAGCGCGGCGAGGCCCGCGACCGCGAGCAGGAGCGCGATATAGACGACGCCGATGGCGAGCGCCCGCTTGACGCGGTGGCGCTCCAGCCAGTCCACCGGCGGGGTGAGGGCGACGGCGAGGAAGGCGGCGATCAGGGCCCAGCGCACCACCTGCCGGACCTGCCAGAGGAGGAAGAGGGCGGCCAGGAGCGCGAGCGCCGTGACGAGGACGACGACGACGGTGCGCGGCGAGACCTGCGGGCGGGTGAGGCGGGGCAGCACGCCGCCACCGCCCGTCATCGGGGTGCCGGGGGGCGGGGCGTCGTCGGGTGGCGGGCTGCGCTCGTCGCGGTCGCGATCGGTGTCCATCGGGTCATCCTGACGCACGGTTGCTGCCACCGTCCCGCGAGGGGGCAACGCGCACCGCATTCGGAGTCTCACAACTCCTCGTTCTCGAGGAAAAAGTGGCCATCCTTCGGGAAGCAGACGACGGCCCCCTGGACGCCGGACTCGTCCGCGATGACATGGACAACACCCTCGTCGATCAGGGTCGCATAATCGGCGAGCGGCGGCGCAGCGCGCCGGCGGCGTCGGCGCAGAGGTCGGGGATGAGCAGCCAGCCGTGCGGGGCGACGCACGCGAAGGCGATCGCCATGCAGGTCCTCCCTTCCTCGGGTCATGCGGATGCAATCGGGACGGGCCCGGAACGGGCTAATGATACAGGGGGCGACCGCCGGGGTCTACGACCGTGTTGGGTAGTGCGCGATCGATGCGTCGGCGATGCCGCATGCTCGTCGCCCACAGGGCGGGGTTCACATTCCCAAACACGCCCTCATAACCCTTGATCGCCCCAAAAATGTTCCGGGCATAGCGAAAAACGCGGCGGTGCGTCAACTTGGGATGTAGTCTAGCATCACGTTGTTCTACTCCCACGAAACTGGACTGCGTCACATGATGGTGGCTCTTGCTCATTCGCGGTGAATAGTTTTGGTCTTTGGGGCAAGCACGCCAAGGAGAATAGGGGAAGCGGACGGAGTGCGGACCGCGTGCTTGCTCGGACCGTCATCCCCTGCGTCTACCTGAGTTCACAGGGTAGCTGGATTCACCGCGAATGAGCAAGAGCCATCATGCTGCACAAATACCGGCAGTGACACATGACAAGATTTCTGCTTTCAACCCGATGGGGCAGTGCCGGATTTCCTCGCCACGGCAAGACACGGTGACGGAGATGCTGCTAATCGAGGGATCAGATTCTTGACACACCTGAGTGCCGGTATTTGTGCAGAGTCATATGTCCAAGTCCACGGCGGACTATAGGCGCAGGACGGGCAAGCGCACCGATGCTGCGCCACGCCGGCGATGCGCCATCAGCCATCCCCGAAAATGCGGCAGGGCGTTCGATCGCTGAGCGGGGATCGTCGATGACTTTCTCGCCCAGACTGCAGATCACGACGCCGGACTGCAGATCACGGCTTAGTAGTGTTCCCGGACGACCGTTGTCCGTTCCTCGTCCAGTGCGGCGTTGCTCGTCCGTGATTTGTCCGTTTTCCGTTGGCGTGGCATGGTTTTATTCTTCTCCATAGAGAGCATTATGGCAGGATCGTCTTTAGTTCCTGCGTGGCCGTCGCCTTGTCCACCGGCTGCTGCAGCACCCGGCGCACGATGCCTTGCCGATCAATGAGAATGTTCGAGGGGAAGTTCTGGATACGGTAGGGGCCGATGTCGCGGCTACCATCGTTGAAGACGAGCGTTGAGGTCAGGTGCAGATCGGCGAAGAACTTCGTACCGTCACTCCGGTTGTCTGCGGTATTGAGGGAGAGGAGCACGAGATCGGGATGGCTGATTCTCTGTTCCTGGTAGACGGATTCGAGATCGGGCATTTCGCTGCGGCACGGCCCGCACCAGGAGGCCCAAACATTGATCCAGACCGGGTGCCCCGCGAGGCTCGCCATGGCGAAGGGCGCGCCGTTCGCGTCGGTCAGCGGCAGGGTCGCGAGCCGGTCGCCGACCTTGGGGAGCGTGGCGCCCGGATCGGTGAGGCCGCCCCCGCCATTCTCCCGATTGAAGAGGAGGACGCCCGCGACAATGGCGAAGATCAGGAAGAGCGTGATTCCCAACTGGACACGGCGCGGTAAGGAGCGAAGCGATGGCATGGTCTCGGGTGTTGTCGCGTCGGATGTCGGGTCAGCCATACCGCATCGTCCTCTCACGCTGTGTGCTGTTCCAGCACGTCATCTACGAAACACCGGGAAGGTTGATCACCGGCGCGAAACGGGCAAGTCGCGAGAATGTATCGGTGAAGAGCATGATGCCGATGAGGATCAGGAAAAGACCGCTCACGAGCGAGACGACATTGTAGTAGCGGTTGAGATGCCACAGGCCACCGCGGAGGCGCTGGAACAAGAGGCCGATGACGAGAAACGGCACACCGAGGCCGAGCGAGTAGGTGAAAAAGAGGATGCCCCCGTTCGTCGGTTGGCTGCCGACGACGCCGTAGATGCCGATGAGGATCGGGCCGATGCATGGCGACCAGCCCGCCGCGAAGAACACACCGACGAGGTAGGAACGCAGGGCTGGCAGCGCCACGCTGCGGAATGGACGGAAGACCACCGTGCCCAGACTCCGTTCGCGCTGTTGCGGGGAGCTTGGGCCTGCCACGATGCCGAGCCGATTTTGCTCGGGAACAAGCCGGGGTAAGAGCGGGTGCATACTGATCGTCCGATGCAGGAAAGGAATCTTTACAAGCCCGGTCGTGTGCAGACCCATGAGGATGATGATCACCCCCCCGACCCAGCGGACGTACCCCTGCGCGACCTGCACAGTGCGTAAGACCTGCCCGATGGCGATCCCGACGACCGTGAAGACGGTCGAGAAGCCGAGGACAAAGGCAAACGCGTGCAGCAGCACCCCGCGTCGTGGAGACGCGCGTTCCGGCGCGACGGCGACGCCCGCGAGGTGACCGAGATAGCCGGGGATCAAGGGGAGGCAGCAGGGCGACGCGAACGAAAGCAGCCCACCGATAAAGGCGAGCACGATGCCCACAAGCAGTGGCGTCTCCTGCAGCCGGATCGACAGGATCATGAGCACCTCATGCAACGAGCGCGGCGCGCCCCGTACGAATCAAGACAATTGGTAGCACGGAGAACCCGGCCGTAGTGAGGAGCAGCCAGCCCGGTGTTCGGTTATCGTCTGCGTGCTGTCGCCAATTCATCCTCATGGCCCCCTTCTCAGTTCGAAGACATGCGATGGGTCGCAACCGTCGCTAGTTCTTGTTCGCGCGGCGTATCGTTCGCGGTTTCCAACTGCGCGATCTCGGCAGCGATCGCCTCGTGCCGCGCTTTGAGTTCCGCAAGCTGCTCCTCCGGGGTGCCGATGACGCGGGTCGGCTGGCTTGTCTGGACGGGCTGCGTGGCAGATTGTCCGCCGCCCATCCCGCGCATCATGACGATCATCGAGAGCGGGCACGCCGCCAGCAGGAGGAGCGGCACCGCCGCGCCGATGAGATTCGGCGCTACTGCCCAGACCCCAAGCCCGACGACGCCGAGCCCGACGAGGACCTTCCAGTTCATGCACATGCCAAGCATTCTGTTCATTGGGTACCTTCCCGACTCATCTTTCGCATATCGTCACGATGATGCAAGCAGCGCGATGCCACAAATCTTGCGCATCGCTTTCACCCCCGATTACCGATTGGTCGTGGCGGGTGTGTCGCGCCGCTGATCGGCAGTGAGCCGCTGCACCTCCGCCCCAACCGTGTCTTGTTGCGAGCGAAGGAGCGCGAGTCGCTGCTCCCTGCTCAGTGGCTCGTTCGGCGGCGTCGCCTGCTTGCTGTTTGCGCGCACGAACAACCAGATCACACCGCCAATGACGACCATCCCAAGGGGGCACGCCAGAAGCGGGGGGAGATACAAGAGATTCTGCATGTTCGTTGATCCTTTCATCGCTGTCGTACAGCGCTATCATTGCCGGTTTGGTCAGGTCGTGATGCCGTACCACGCGGCGAGATACCCGCGCATCTCGGTGATCTCTGCCGCTTGCACGGCGATAATGTCCTTGGCGAGTCCTTTCAGATCGGGATGCTGGGCATTACCAAGAGCGTCATTTCCCATATCGATGGCGCGCTGATGGTGCGGGATCATCATCGTGAGGAACATCCGGTCAGCGAAGTCGCCTTGCATCATGCCCCGCCCCATCATGCCGGTCGTGCCGTTGCCCATCATGCCGCCGGAGAGCGGTGGCGCGTTGGGATACCATTGTTGCCGCCACGCAGTCATCTGGTCGATTTGCTGCTGCTGACCGGCGATGATCCGCTGGCCGAGGTCGCGCAGTTCGGGACGGGTGGACTGGCTAATCATCATCTGGACCATGCCGATCGCCATCTCGTGGTGCACGATCATCTCGTCGAGGAAGCGGAGGTCATACGGGTCGCTGAGGTTAGTGCTTCTCTTCATCCCGCGCGTCGTGGGCGGTCCCGGGGTATTCGTCGGTGCGGGGTTGAGGGAGGTGATCGTTGCGTCCCGGGCCTGGACAATCGCGAAGGTCCCCGCAGTCACCAGACCGAAAAGGACAAGGGCCGCGATACCGACGCGGATTAGACGAGTGTTGGGTCCCATAGAGTGATTTCCTTCCGAAGACATCGTGTTGCAAGGTCGCAAGCGTCAGCCTTCCCGCCGTTATGGCACGTCCTCCGGCCCGTGATCGACAGAGGCTTGATAGAACTGCCGCAACTGACCGGCATCGAACGTGTCGAGCGAGAGTTGTCGTTCCCAGGCTACCGCCGTGATCGGGCTGTCCATGTGGTCATAGGGCGTGATGACGAGCTTCACCTCGCCGTGTTTCTCTTTGGGGAACGTTGCCAAGATGTCGCGCAGTTGCGCTTCCGAGGGGGCGCCGGACGCCGACGGTTTGTAGAGAATCACCACATAGCCGTGTTCGAGGCTGTGCACCCAGTTCCCCTCAGGGATTGGCGTGGCGGAGAAGCCCGCAGGCGCGGGAGAGGGATAATGGTGACCACTGGACGGTGGGTAGTGCATGTACGTAAGTGGCGAGCCGTCGGGCACATGCGCGGCGGACCCTTCGCTTGGGACTGCGATGCCGATCGGGGCCGCGTTGGTTCCGCGATGGGAGAGGATGAGCGCCCCGATGAGGATCAGGATGCCAAGACCGAGGACGCCCCCGCCAATCGCCACGAACGAGCGGATGCGCTGTTTCTTCCGCGTCGCCGCCCGCGCCAACGCCTCCCGTTCCCGGCGTTTCTCGACGAGATGTTCTCGCTTCGTCGTTTGTGCCATCGTTTCTGCATTCCTTTGCTGCCGAACCGGCAGGGGCAGGCGTTACTTCCCTACCCAGGTTTGTCCGGCGTCGTCGCTGCGATAGAAGTGTCCCTGCTGATCGACCACCGCCACCCGATTTGGCTGCGTGGGGCTGACGGAAATCGCGAACACCGCCGTACTGGCTGGCAAAGCCAAGGTATGCCACGTCCCGTCCGGTGCGCGCTTCGCGAGCCCCTGCACGGTCCCGGCGTAGAGGATGCCCGAGGGATCGACCGTCAGTTGAATCGTTTCTGCCGTTGGGCCGGGTTGTGTCGTCCACGTCTTGCCGCCATCGCGACTTTCCGCGATATGCGTCCCGATACCCGAATAGAGATGCAGCGGACTGTCCGGCGCGACGGCGAGGCCCATCCCGCTCGATCCGCCCGGTGGCAAGGGGAGTTGCTGCCACTGATTGCCGCCATCGGTGCTCGTAAACAGGCCATTGAAGCCAACTGGTGCGGTGTAGAGGCGCAACGGATCGGAAGGACTGGCGGTGAACGTGTGGAGGTCGAGTCCGGGGAGGTTCGTCGGCTGACTGCGCCACGTCTTGCCGCCATCCGTGCTCACCATGAAGACGCTGTGACCGGCGAGGTAGCGACGATCTCCGCCCGAGGCGGGCATGGCGAGTTGCATGGCGTCCACATTGCCCACCGACACGTCCTGCCAACTGAGACCGGCGTCATGGCTGATCTTCAGGCCGGTGTGATGACCGAAAAAGATCGTGCTGCTATCTCCCGGGTCAAACGCGAGCGAATGGATGTCCTGCGTGTGGAACTGGGAGAGCGCGTTCGCACTCGATTCCGATCCAACGCGGGACGTGATCGCCCAGACACCGATCGCGATACCGATGACGGTCATGGCGAGCAGGCCGCTGAGGAGCAACCGGCGCTGTTGCTTTTTGCCCTTCGCTTCCCGCTGCATCCGTTCGCGCTGGTTGGGTTGATTATTTGGCTTTGTCGCCGTCCTGGTCATGAACCGACCTCCCGTTGTACGCACCGGTGCGCACGGCAACACATCATCTGCCCGCCGCATGATGCGGTCAGGCGGGCTGCGTGAGAAACGGGATATCAGATTAGGAAGACTTGGAGGAAGGCACGCCTACGATCCGGTGGCCAGAGCCAGTGCTCACGCCGGAAGGCGAGGATCGGTGTCCGGATCGCCATCAATGCGACGATCAGGAGCGCCAAGAGCAGCAATGGTGCGAACGACAGCCGGGTCACTGCTGCCTCAACCCCGGCGCAGATGCGGCCGGGGATGCAGAGACTGACAATGCCTGTCGGGCATTCCCCACCACATGGCGTTTCGCTCTGTACGTCTTGGCTTGTTGAGTCCGTGGTTGACATCGCCATAGTGAGCGGCGTGACCATGAGGAGTTGATGCGTGATGAGCACGAGCAGGAGCGCGATGGCAATCGGTTGCCATCGTCGTGCCAGTGGGGAATGTTGGTTTTCGTATGTCCCCGTAGCGTCGTGTTCCATACGAGCTAGTGTAGTCTTCCTCATGCCGTTCAGCAACCATGGCCGACAACGGGTATCAGCTGAGCATCCCGAGGACGAGAAAGAGGAGAAAGCCAGCAAAAAAGAGCGCCGTGATCAACGGTGTTTCCGGGACCTCGTGCGCCTCAACCAGCAGTTCTTCGGTGACCAGAAAGAGCAGTGCGGCAAGCCCGAACGACAGCACAAGCGCGACAGCATGACGCGAGAGCCCTTGGAGCACCGTCACGCCGAGTACGCCGCCGACCATGAAAAGCAGGCCAAGCCCCGCAGTCGTCGCGACAGTACGAGATCGTCCCAAAGCGTTTCGCAGTACGGCCGCAGTCGCAAGCCCGAGCGACACTCCCTCCAGCGTCATCGCGAGTGCCAAGAGCCGACCCTCCGACTGCCCCACCGCAAAGCCGATCCCCAGTAACAGCCCGTCAATCAGCACGTCAATCCCCACCGCCGCGAGGAGCCCCCACGGCGTGCCACCCGTCTTCACCTCGTCGCGCTCCACCTTCTCCGTGATCCAGCGCAGCCCGAGCATGACGCCGACGCCGAGCGCGAAACTGACGGCGACCTCGAAAGCGGTGTGCTCTCGCACGATATCCGGCAGCAGCTCGACACTCGCTACGGCGAAGACGACGCCAGCCGCGAAGTGTTGCAGGCCGCTGCGTACACTGCCAGACAGCGAGAAGAATGATGCGGCCAGACCGCCCGCCGCCGTTGCGATGACGGGAAGGAGCGTATAAAGGAAGACGGTCGTGATCAGTTGCATATGACTCTCTTTAGTATACGCTCCTGCCCGGTCCGGTTGCTAGCTCGCGATCTGCGGAAGCGTCCGAAGGTAGCGAATGAGCGCCCAGATGTCCTCGTCGGAGAGCGACGACCCGAAGGCCGGCATGCCGGTGCCGGGGATCCCTCGACCGATCCACCACGATAGATCGCCATCGGTGTGCGTCGCGGCGTGCGCACCGGAGAGGTCCGCAGGGCGCGAGTTCAGTTGCGGCGCGAGTGCCCCATTCCCCTTCCCCAGCGGGCCGTGGCACACCGCGCAATTTTGGGCGAAGAGCTGTTGTCCGCGCGCGAGGGTCGCCGCATCATTTGCGGTGGGATTCTGCACGGTACTCGCCGGTGTGCGATCGGTCGAGTAATACCCGATAAGGACGATCCCGCCGAGCAACACCCCGACACTCCATACTCGAAACACGCGGCACATCCGTTCGGACAGCGGCCTGCGGAAACCAGCACCCAAGCTCAGGAGGAGTAGGACCAGGCCGATCCCGGCGAGCGTGAAGCCGCGCGATGCTGCGGGCAGCAATCGCGGCCACAGGAGCCCGGTCGCCGGGAGCGCGGCTTGCGTCGTCGGCTTCTGCGTCGCCTGAAACCGCGCCGGGTCGGAGGTGAACGAGAAGTTGAGGCGCGCATCGTTTGGGATAGTATCGCGACGCACGACGAGCTGAATGCGCCACTCCCCTTTGATCGGGAAGAGTTGGCCATTGGCGTGATACCAGTCGTCCGACTCTTTCTCAAGTGTGACGGTCCGCTGCCCGATATCCGCGCCCAGGAAGGAGATCACCGCCGTCACCCGTTGCACATCGGTCAGGGGGTAAATCTTTAGGTTCGCGAGTTGTTCGGCGGTGAGCGGCGTGTCCCCCTCGACCGGGATGCCCTCGGGCCTTACGAGATTGGCGTGGAGGGAACCGCCGTCTTTCCCCGAGGTGGTGCGCAGCACGACCATGACGCCGGGCGCATCCAGCATCTCCACACTCTGCGGCCCGCTGTCGAGATCGGGAGCCGCACCGGGTGTTGTGCCAATGACCGGCAGCGCGAACGCGGCAGCGGTCGCGAGCGTCGGATCGGCGGCGATGGCATTGGTGCCCCGCAAGAGATGCGCCGGCGGCAGTTGGGTCAGGAGCGCCGTCACGAGGAGGATCAGTGTGCCCAGGATGGCCTCAATCATCAGGAGACGCGGCAGCAAGCGGCGCGCCTGCCGCTCTTCCCGCAGCCCCGGTCTGATGACGCGCAGATTGATGGCCGCCACCGCGATGAGCGGCACGACCAATGCGTGCTTGATAAGAAGCGTCTGCCCGTAGGACGTATTGAGGATCGTCGCCCGCGTGGCGTGCAGCGTCATCTGATACAACCCCGTCGTGGACTTAGCTGTATGAGTCACCCGGTATATGTGCAGTGAGCGTGGCAAGAAGACGTCCTCGCAGTGCCGTTAGCCGAAGAGCGCGGCTTGCTTAAGCACGTCGCGACGCGGTTTTCGTGGTGCA
>JAABUT010001610.1_pt1 | contig 25021 bp, 21 predicted proteins | sample 5559281 | NCBI WGS metagenome assembly JAABUT01 (sample SAMN10711880, study PRJNA513359) | rock metagenome | isolation source: Antarctica rocks | place: Antarctica: Victoria Land, Ricker Hills nord | collected 2016-01-04
ACCATCTCGCGTCTCCTGGGGGAAGTCAGGATCAGACACGACCAGCGTCAAACAAGCGGGCCCCCGGGCCGAGCACCTACCCCGGCGTGTCGCCTACGCGGCGAAAGTTGCTGGCAGCGGCACTAGCAGGCAGTACGCCGACGGCCGCGCCTCGTGCGCGGCCGTCGGCATGCCCGCCCCAGTCCGCTGGCTGAGCTTGGCCGGCTACCGCCGATGGATCCGCAGGGCGAGCAGGCCCAGCAGGAGCAGGCCGCCCGAGGCTCCGAGCGCGAGGACGGTGCCCGGCGGCAGCACCTCGGCGAGTCCGCCTGCCGCCAGGATGCCGCCCCCCTGCAGCACCATCAGGCCACTGCCCTGCACGGCCAGCACCCGGCCGCGCTCCTGCGGCTCGGACACCTGCAGCACCAGCGCGTCCAGGCCCTGCGCATAGGCGCTCCCGCAGCCGGCGACCAGCAGCAGGCCGGCGGCGACCACGGGCGCCGGCGCGGCGACGAAGCCCAGCAGCGGGACGAGCATGAGCCCGGCAAGCGGCAGCACAGCGCGCGTGCGCTGCTGCGCCGACAGCCTGGCCGCGACCACCTCGCCCAGCACCGAGCCGGTGGCCAGGGCGCACAGCAAGGCGCCGGCCGTACCCGCGCCCGCCCCGACCTGAGCGCTGTAGGCGACGGCGAGGCCGTCGGCACCGGAGGCGATCGTCCAGGGCAGCCAGCCGAGCAGCAGCAGCCGGCGCAGGGCCGGCCGCCGGGCCAGCAGCCGCAGGCCGGCCAGTGCCTCGGTCGCCAGCGGCCCCCGTCGGGCGGTGCTGCGTGCCGGCCGGGACGGCGTACCGACCCGCAGCAGCAGCGCCGAGGCGAGGAAGGACGCCGCGTCCCCGGCCAGCAGCCACTGCGGGCCGACGACGGCAAGCACCAGTCCGCCCAGCGCGAAGCCGAGCACCAGGGAGCTCTGCGCGACCTGGCGCAGCAGCGAGCGGGCGAGCAGGTACAGGTCCGGGGGAAGAGCGTCGGCGAGGTCCGCCGAGCGGGCGCTGCCGAACACAGGTGTGAGGCAGCCGAGCAGGACCACGAGCACGAGCAGCCCGGCCACGGGCATGCCGGGCAGCAGCATCGCCGTGACGAGGGCGGCGGCGACCAGGTCACAGCCGACGAGCAGCCGGCGCACCGGCACCCGGTCGGCCGTGCCCGACAGCACCGTCCCGCCGAGCAGGTGCGGCAGGAAGCCCAGGGCGAGGGTGGCGGCCGACAGCAGGCTCGAGCCGGTCCGCCGGTACACCAGGACCGACAGTGCCACCTCGGCGCCCACGGAGCCGAGCATCGAGACCAGATGGGCGGCCAGCACGGCGCGCAGCTGGGGCACGGCCAGCACCGACCGGTAGCCGGGGGGAGCGTCGAGGGAGGTCACCGGGCGAGCCTGCAGCGGGCCGTACCCTCTTCCCACTGATTCGGCCAGGACCGAAGGAGCGGCGTGGGAGCGGTACTGCACTTCGGCGCGGCCGACCCGCTGCGCTGCCGGTTCGCCACCTCGCCGCTGTGGGAGACGCTGGCGGCGGTACGCGCGCTGCGCGAGCCGCCGGGCCGGCGCTACCACGCCCCCTGGCTGGCCGGCCTGGACGTCGCGCACGCGCAGCACACGTTCGCCCCGCTGCTCGCCCTGCAGCCCCGCGTCGGCGACACCCCTGACTTCCTGGCGCCGCCGCCGCTCGGGCCCGAGACGGCCATCGAGGCGGAGCTGGCCCGGGTGCGGGCCACCCCGCCGGACCTGGTGGCGGCCGAGCTCGCGCGCAGCCTGCAGGGCCGCGGCGAGTCAGCGTCGGCGCTCGGCACCGAGCTGCTGGCCGCCCCGGCGGCCACCCGGGACCGCCTCGCCGACCTCGAGCAGCAGGCCTGGGAGCTGCTCGTCGCCCCGTGGTGGCCGCGGCTGTCGGCGCTGCTCGCCGCCGACGTCGCGCACCGCGCCGGCCGGCTTGCGGCCGCCGGCCTGGGGGAGGTGCTGTCCGACCTGCACCCGCAGGTCCGGTGGAGCCCCGGGCGGCTGGAGGTCGGCCACGGCGGGGGTGGGGGAGGCGGAGCGGAGGGCGGGCAGGAGCGTGAGCTGGGAGGAGCAGGCCTGATCCTGGTCCCGAGCGCCTTCAGCTGGCCCAGCGTGTGCGTGCTCACCGACCGGCCCTGGGCGCCGATGCTCGTCTACCCGGTGCGCGGCGTGGCCGCGCTGTGGGACGCGCCCGTCCCGCCGCCGGCCGCGCTCGCCCGGCTGCTCGGCCGCGGCCGTGCGCAGGTCCTGGCCGCCCTGGGCGCCTTGGGTGGCGGCGGGACGACCACCGGGCTCGCCGAGACTCTCGGGCTGAGCCCGGCCACCGTCTCGGAGCACCTGTCGGCGCTGGCCGGCGGCGGCCTCGTCGAGCACCGGCGGACCGGACGATCGGTGCGCTACACGCCGACGGGACTCGGGGTCGCCCTGCTGGGCGCCACGGCCTGAGGGCGGCGCCCTCGTGAGAGGTTGCGGACCCGACCAGGAGGCCCCCTTGATCTTCATCGCCGTCAAGTTCACGATCCGCCCCGAGCGCAGCGAGGAGTGGCTGTCGCTCGTCCAGGAGTTCACCACCGCGACCCGTGCGGAGGAGGGCAACCTGTTCTTCGAGTGGTCCCGCAGCATCGAGGACCCGCACACTTTCGTGCTGCTTGAGGCGTTCCAGTCCGGAGACGCCCCGTCCAGGCACGTGGGGTCCGACCACTTCAAGGCCGCCATGGCCTGGATGCCCGACGTGGTGGCGAGCACGCCGCAGATCCTCAACGTCGAGGTGCCCGGCGAGGGCTGGGGCGAGATGGCCGAGGTGGCGCCACGACCGGCCTAGGCTGGCCGCCGCGCTGAGCGGGTCAGCCGATCGGTACAGCGATGCCGTACTCGTGGATCTTGCGGTAGATCGTCGCCCTGGACATCCCGAGCGCTCGCGCGGCCTGGGTCTTGTTCCCGTTGGCGTCCTGCAGGCCGAGCACGATGGCGTCGCGTTCCATGGACTCGAGGTGGCCGAGCCGGTGTCGGCTGTGGGCCTGCACCTCGGGTGGTAGGTCAGCGGGCTGCACCACCCCGGTACGGCGGCCCTTGAGGACGTAGCGGAGCGCGTCGAGCAGCTGCGCGACGTTGCCCGGCCAGCTGAAGCGCCCGAGCAGCTGCATGGCCTCGGCGGAGCAGGTCAGGCGGCCGCCGTGGCCGAGCCGGAGCAGGAAGTACGAGACCAGTAGCTCGACGTCCTCGACGTGGTGGCGCAACGGCGGGATCCGCACCGTGTGGGGGAACAGGTCCAGCAGACGCCGAGCTCCGGCCGCGGGGGACCAGGGAACGCGGTGACCGCCACCCAGACCGACTCCCGGGCCAGGGCCGACTGCAGCGCCGCGGACAGGACCCGCAGCGCCGGGTCGGGCAGGAGCTCGAGGTGCTGCAGGATGATCGTGCCCTCGTCCTGCTCGAGGGTGAGCCGGCTCTGCATCACCCACTTGGGGTCCGCTGCGGCTTGCGAGGCGTCGAGCACGCTGCAGCGGCCGGACGGGTTCAGCCGCTGATGGAGCGCGCGCAGCGTGGTCAGCTTACCGACGCCGGGTTCGCCTTCGACGACCAGCCAGCCGCCGCTGCGGTGCACTGCTTCGAGCTCGCCGCAGGCGCGTCGCCACAGGGTCCCGATCCCGATGAGCCCGGGCAGGAGCATCCGGGGCGGGGCCTGCTCCGCAGCCTCCTTGGCGCATGAGGCCTCGAGCACCTTCACGTTGACGACACCGCCTGAGACCCGTCCCTCCCCCTGGACGGGTCTGGTATGGAGCCTGACCTGAACGCCCGACGGCAGCTCGACGGAGACGGACTCGCGGCGCTCGGCGAGCGCCTCGGCGGCGTGCGTGAGCAGCGCTGCCTGGTCACCGGCCCCGAGGGCCGTCCGGGCCGGCTCGTTCATCATGACGACGTCGTTGTTCAGCGCGAAGACCATGCCGGGGCTGTGCCGGCAGGCGCGCAGGTAGGCCTGCAGCAGCTCCATCTCGCGCATCCCGGTCTCGGCGAGCAGGGCCTGGCGGATCTGTTCCGCCGTCGTCTTGGCCAGGGTGATCAGCAGTGCCCCGGCCTCCCTGCGCCAGCAGGTGAGGTCGATCGCCCCGACCGTCTTGCCGGAGACCGGGTGCCGGATCGGCACGCCTGCGCAGGCGAGGTCCTCCAGGTTCTCCGCGTAGTGCTCATGGCCGAACACGTGCATGGGCCGACCCGCCTCCAGGGCGGTACCGATCCCGTTCGTGCCCACGACCGTCTCCGCGTAGCTGAATCCGGGCGCGAGGTTGACCCGGTCGAGGTGTCGCTCGAGGGTGGCGTCCGCCGTCAGCCGGGTCAGCACCACTCCTGCCGGGTCGGTGAGCACGATGCTCACCGGCTGGCCGTCGAGCTGCTCATGCAGGTGTCGCAGCACCGGTTCGGCGCTGCGGGTCAGGGGCGTGTCCAGGTTCGGGTCCCGGACGTACTGGAGCTCGAGCCGGTCTGCGGCGACGTTCGACTGGCGGGACCGCCACCAGGAGGCCAGGATGGCCTCTCGCACACCACCCGGTTCGAGCGTATCGACGCGCAGGAAGCGCTCCCGTGCCTCGGCCAGCTCTGCGCCGTCCATCGCGAGCGTCAGCGGGTCGCCGGTCATGGCCGTCCTCTCGCTCCGGACGTTCCCTGCGCCCAGGTGCAGCAGCGGCCCACGAGCCGCCCCGAGTCACAATCTAGCGATCCACTCGACCGGAGGTCGTCTCAGATTGAGACAGCTGTCGTCCCGCGGTGCGCGGTAGGACCTGGGGGAGCCGGCCCCGGCGGGGCCGCGAGGACCGGGAGGTACGCCATGGCCGAGCCTTCGGAGGTCGAGACGTACAACCCCTGGAGCGTCGTCAACCTCGTCTTCCACAAGCTGGCCGCCGAAGGGCTCCGCCCCGTGCTCGGCAGCACCGGAGACCCGGCGAAGCCGGCCGCAGAGCTGCTCCGCGCCCTCGGCGTCGAACCCGCCGAGGGCAATCGGCAGGTCATGCGCGACGTGCACGAGCACCTGGCCACGATCCGCACTGCCGTCTTCGGGGAGCTCTGACCAGGCCCCCCTGTCTCAGAGTGAGACCCCACGGCCGCCGCGTCTGCGTTCTGCTGCCCCTCAAAGGACGCAGCCAACCGGAAGGAAGTGCCCATGAGTCGTCAGAGCGTTGCCAAGGCGCATCAGAAGATCCAGGAGCTCGCCTGGGAACCGCTGTACCACGAGCCGGTGTCCCAGTACGGAACCGACTACACGTTCTCCAAGGCCAAGAAGAAGGACCCGCTCAAGCAGGTCCTGCGGTCCTACTTCCCGATGCAGGAGGAGAAGGACAACCGCGTGTACGGCGCGTCCGACGGCGCCATCCGCGGCAACATGTTCCGTCAGGTGCAGGAGCGCTGGCTGGAGTGGCAGAAGCTGTTCCTGTCGATCATCCCGCTGCCGGAGATCTCGGCAGCCCGCGCCATGCCACTGCTGTTCAACACCGTGCCCAACCCCGAGCTGCACAACGGCCAGGCGATCCAGATGATCGACGAGGTACGGCACTCGACGATCCAGCAGAACCTCAAGCGCCTCTACATGAACAACTACATCGACCCGGCGGGCTTCAACAACAGCCTGCGGAACTTCCAGAACGACTACTGCGGAACCATCGGCCGCCAGTTCGCCGAGGGCTTCATCACCGGCGACGCGATCACCGCCGCCAGCATCTACCTGACCATCGTGGCGGAGACCGCCTTCACCAACACCCTGTTCGTCGCCATGCCGGCTGAGGCCGCCGCCAACGGCGACTACCTGCTGCCCACCGTCTTCCACTCGGTGCAGTCCGACGAGTCTCGACACATCAGCAACGGCTACGCCACCCTGCTGATGGCGCTGTCCGACGAGGGCAACCACCAGCTCCTGGAGCGGGACCTGCGCTACGCGTGGTGGAACAACCACCGGGTCGTCGACGCCGCCATCGGCACCTTCATCGAGTACGGCACGAAGGACCGCCGCAAGGACCGCGAGAGCTACGCCGAGATGTGGCGGCGCTGGATCTACGACGACTACTACCGCAGCTACCTGGTACCGCTGGAGAAGTACGGCCTGGTCATCCCGCACGACCTCATCGAGGAGTCCTGGAACCAGATCTGGAACAAGGGCTACGTGCACGAGGTCGCGCAGTTCTTCTGCACCGGATGGGTCGCCAACTACTGGCGCATGGACCCGATGACGGACAAGGACTTCGAGTGGTTCGAGTACAAGTACCCGGGCTGGTACGACAAGTACGGCGCCTGGTGGGAGAACTACAACCGGCTCTCGATGCCGAACGGGCACAACCCGATCGTCTTTGAGGACGTCGACTACGCCTACCCGCACCGCTGCTGGACGTGCATGGTGCCGTGCCTGGTCCGCGAGGACATGGTGATGGCTGAGGTCGACGGCCAGATGCGCACGTACTGCCACAAGGCGTGCCGGTGGACCGACACGGTCGCGTTCCGGCCAACCTACGAGGGCCGGGAGACCCCGAACATGGGGCGGCTCATCGGCAAGCGTGAGTGGGAAACGCTCTACCACGGCTGGAACTGGGCCGACGTCGTCTCCGACATGGGCTATGTGCGCGACGACGGGAAGACCCTCGTCGCGCAGCCACACCTCAACCTGGACCCCAAGAAGATGTGGACGCTGGACCACCTCCGGCGCTGCCCACCGCTCCAAAGCCCCAACGTCCTGCTGAACGAGATGAGCCCGGAGGACCAGAAGGCGTTCCACGCCGACTACACCAAGCACGGGCCCGCCGGCAGGGCACCCGTCCCGGCGTGATCGACCCGGTGGGAGGGCCCAGTGACACCGCGGGCCCTCCCACCGCCCGGCATGCATCGCCCCGCCCCCAGGACCGTCCGAGGAGCAATGGCCGACAAACACACCGTGCGGTTCGAGCCCGTCGGCATCGAGATCGAGGTCGAGGAGACACAGACGGTTCTGCGCGCCGCGGCCGAGCAGGGAATCATGCTCATGCACGGCTGCAAGGAGGGCCAGTGCGCCAGCTGCAAGTCGTTCCTCCTCGAAGGCGAGGACGTAGAGCACGACAGCTACTCCACGTTCGCGCTGCCCGACTCCGAGAAGGAGGAGGGCTTCACGCTCCTGTGCCGCGCGCACGTCTACGAGGACGTCACCATCGAGCTGCTCAACTACGACGAGGACATGATCCGATCGGGGCTCCCGATCCAGCACGCGGTGGGCACCGTCGTGTCCAACGAGGCCGTGACCCACGACATGCGCCACCTGGTGCTGCGGCTCGAGCAACCGGAGGACTTCCGCTTCTTCCCGGGCCAGTACGTCGACATCGGCCTGCCCGGCTCAGGAGCCACGCGCTCGTTCTCCATGGCCAACATCTCGGCAAAGGAGAGCGGGCAGCTCGAGTTCCTCATCCGGGTCTACCCGGGGGGGCTGTTCTCGGAGTTCCTCGACTGCCGGCTCGCCGTTGGGGACGAGCTCGAGCTCACCGGCCCGTTCGGCGTCTTCACGCTGCGGGACAGTCCCTCCGACCTGGTCTTCGTCGGCGGAGGCGCGGGCATGGCACCCATCCTGTCCGTACTGCGGTCTCTGGCCGAGCGTGACCCCTCGCGCAAGGCCACCTACTACTACGGGGCACGAGGTCGGCGGGACCTGTGCTTCGACAAGGAGCTGCGCGCTCTGGAGGAGGCGCTCCCCGGTTTCACCTACGTCCCCGCACTGTCCGAGCCGAACGACGGTGAGAGCTGGGACGGCGAGCTCGGTCTCATCACCGACGTCGTACGCCGGCACGAGAGCGACCTCCGGCGCGCCGACGCCTACGTGTGCGGGCCGCCGCCGATGGTCGAGGCCGCCATCGCCGTGCTCGAAGACCTCGGTGCACCGACGGGACGCATCTTCTACGACAAGTTCACGACCACCGGTGAACCCGAACCCACTCCCCTGACAGGAAGGGCGTCAACATGACGACCGCCGAGCAGACGACCGAGCGCAGCCTCCCGAAGCCGGAGTTCACCGACGCCGAGGCCGGTGCGAAGGACTTCCCCGACTCGACCGCCCGCAACTACAACTACTTCGTTCCGCAGAAGCGCAGGCAGTCCCACTACGAGGACGTCACGGTCGAGGTGCAGCCCGACCCGCGGCACTACCTCTCCCAAGGCTGGATCTACGGCTTCGCCGACGGGCGGGGCGGCTACCCGCTGGACTGGACCGCCCTGAAGGCGTGGGGCTCGGACCGCCCTGAGCCCGAGCGCTTCCCCGGGTCCGGCGGCAAGGGCTACGACTGGCCTGCGCACGGCTGGCACGAGTTCCGCGACCCCAACGAGGAGTGGGAGCTCACCTTCTACAAGTACAACTCGAACGTCGTGCGTCAGCTCACCGCCAACGTCGACGCCGCCCGCCAGACCAAGGCGTTCGAGCAGTGGAACCCGAACTGGGTGCAGTTCGTGGAGAGCCACGTCGGTGCCTGGATGCACGTCGAGCACGGCCTGGGGCTCTACGTGTTCGCCAACGCCCAGCGCCGCGCACCGACCAACATGCACAACAACGCGATCTCCGTGAACAGCATGCACCGGATCCGGACGGCACAGGACCTCGCGCTGTACAACCTCACGCTCAGTGAGGAGATCGAGGGCTTCGACAGCGTCGCCCACCTGGCGGCCTGGAACAGCGACCCAGCCTGGCAGGGCGTGCGACGTGTGGTCGAGCAGCTGACCTGCGTCGACGACTGGTGCGAGGCGGTCTTTGCGACCAACGTCGTGTTCGAGCCGTTGGTGGGCGAGCTGTTCCGCAGCCAGCTGGTGCAGCAGGCCGCGCCCCGCAACGGCGACTTCGTGACGCCGACGGTCGTGGGCGCGGGCGAGCACGACTACGCGACCCGCGACCTGCGGTACACCACCGCGATGTTCGAGCTGCTCACCGCTGACCGCGAGTTCCCCGACCACAACAAGGGGATCCTGCAGCAGTGGCTCTCGGTGTGGGTCCCGCGCTGCATCGAGGCCGCCCGCGCGATGCAGCCCCTCTGGTCGCAGCCCGACGCGAAGCCGCCGCGGTTCGAGGACGGGCTCGACCACGCCAAGAACCGCTTCGGCGGCATCGTGTCCGACCTCGGTCTTTCCACCCCGAAGGAGCTCTCGCTGTGAGCACCCCCACCAAGCAGGCAACGCCCTTCCACTCGGACAACACCGCCTCTGGCCGGTGCGGCGTGACGCTGATGAACAACCAGGTCGGTGTCGTCATGGCCCAGGTCATGAAGCTGCAGGACGACGTCACGGTGACCCCCCTCCCGTCGATGATCCGCGTCGACGCGGTGCGTCGGATGGACTTCGTCTACGACGACATCGCGGAGGCACTCGGCGAGGAGTCGGGCTCCTTCGACGCCGCCCAGTTCGAGGAGAACATGTCCACGCACTACGGGAAGATGGTTCACGAGGACGACCGGACCATCATGTTCGCCAGCCCCGAGGACGCCGCGGAGCACCTCGGCTGGGACCTGCCCGGCGGCGGCCACTGACCCGCGGCGCCCTACGGAGCTGACGCCCTAAGAGACGCGACCTGAGGAGAAGCCGGTGTACGAAAAGGATGGCGAGAAGTACTTCGTGGTCGACAGCCACATGCACTACTGGGACGCCAGCCCCGCGAACTGGGTGAAGGGGCAGGAGAACTACGCCAAGGGATGGATCGACTGCTTCCACGCCTACCAGTCCCTCGGGCCGCCCGAGACGCACTGGTCGATCGAGCACTTCCAGAAGTACTCCGAGCAGGACCTGATGAAGGACGTGTTCGAGGACGGCCACGTCGATGTTGCAATTTTCCAGCCGACGTACCTGAAGTCCTGGTACATGCAGGGTTTCAACACGACCGAGCGAAACGGCGCCCTGGCGGAGAAGCACCCCGGCAGGTTCGTCGTCAACAGCCGCTTCGAGCCGCGTGGCGGTGACGCGGCGATGAAGGAGTTCGAGGACGACGTCGCGCGCTGGCAGCCCAAGGGCGTCAAGCTCTACACCGCGGAGTGGCTGGACGGCTCCCGCGGCTGGACCTTGAAGGACCCCGAGGCCTACCGCTTCCTGGCCCGCGCCCAGGAGCTCGGCGTCAAGAACATCCACGTTCACAAGGGGCCCACCATCTGGCCCTTGGACAAGGACGCCTTCGACGTCTCCGACGTCGACCACGCGGCCACGGACTTCCCCGAGCTCAACTTCATCGTCGAGCACGTGGGCCTGCCCCGCATCGAGGACTTCTGCTTCATGGCCACCCAGGAGCCCAACGTCTACGCCGGCCTGTCGGTCGTCGTCGGCGGCCTCATGCACGCCCGTCCCAAGTTCTTCGCCAAGGTCATGGGTGAGCTGCTGTTCTGGGTCGGTGAGGACAAGATGACGTTCGGCAGCGACTACGGGATCTGGGAGCCCAAGTGGCAGGTCGAGGGCCTCGTCGACTGGGACTACCCGAGTGAGGAGTTCTCGGACTACCCGAGGGTCAACGCGGCCACCAAGAAGAAGATCCTCGGTCTGAACGCCGCGAAACTCTACGGCATCGAGGTGCCCGCGGAGTGTCAGCTACCGGCCGAGGCCGGCTCGCCGGCGGCGAAGGACGACGCCATGCTCGTCGACGACAAGGTCGGGGCGAAGATGTGACCGTCGCGGACTCGGTGCTGGCCGCGCTCGACGCCGTCCGCGACCCGGAGCTCGACGAGCCCGTGACGTCGTTGGGCTTCGTCGCGTCGTGCACTGTGTCCGCGGACGGCGTGGCCGACGTCCGGCTGCGACTTCCGACCTACTTCTGCGCGCCCAACTTCGCCTTCCTCATGGTGGCCGACGCCTACGAGGCGGTCAGGGGGGTGGACGGCGTCCGGCGGGCGGAGATCGTCCTGGAGGACCACTTCGCCTCGGCGGCGATCAACGGCGGCGTGGCGGCGCGCTCGGGCTTCCAGGCCGCGTTCGGTGCGTTGGCGGACGCCGAGCTCGACGGCCTGCGGATCGACTTCATCCGCAAGGCCGTGCTCGCCGGCACGGACCGGGTCTGCCGGCCGCTGCTCGCGGCCGGCCGCTCCGGTGAGGAGCTCGCCGGGCTGACCCTGGGTGACGCCCCGGCGTCACCGGACCGCGAGCGGCTCCGGGCCCGACGGGCCGAGCTCGGCCTCCCGGCGGGTGACGACAGCCCGCTGCTGGTCGACGCCGTCAGCGGGGAGGCGGTGGCCGTCGAGGCGCTGCCGCTGCACCTGCGCAAGGCACGGCTGACGCGGGTGGGCGCGGAGGCCAACAGTGGGATCTGCCGCGGCATGCTCCGCGAGCGCTACCCGTCGATCGGACTAGGGGAGGACTCATGAAGGCAGTGCGCCTGCACGCTTACCTCGAGGACCCGGTCGTCGAGCAGGTACCGGAGCCGACCATCTCCGGCCCGCTCGACGTCATCGTGAAGGTCGGGGGGGCCGGCGTCTGCCGCACCGACCTGCACATCCTCGAGGGCCAGTGGGCGGAACGGTCCGGCGTCGGCCTGCCGTACACGCTGGGGCACGAGAACGCAGGCTGGGTCCAGGAGGTCGGCGCCGGGGTCACCAACGTGCAGGTAGGCGACACGGTGATCCTGCACCCGACGCCGACCTGCGGGCTGTGCCGCGCCTGCCGCGCCGGCCAGGACATGCACTGCGCGAACAGCAGCTTCCCGGGCCTGGACACCGACGGCGGGATGGCCGAGCTGCTGCTCACCTCCGCCCGGGCGTGCGTCCGGCTCGACCCGGGCACCCGGCCGCAGGACGTCGCGGCCCTCGCCGACGCGGGGATCACGGCGTACCACGCCGTGAACAAGGCACTGCCGTTCCTGTACCCCGGGACCACCTGCGTGGTCATCGGTGCCGGAGGGCTCGGCCACATCGGCATCCAGTGCCTGGCCGCGCTGTCCGCGACCCAGATCGTGGTCGTCGACCGCAACCGAGAGGCCCTCAAGCTCGCCGAGCAGCTGGGAGCCCACCACACGGTTGTCGCCGACGGCGGGCAGGTCGCGGCGGTCCTGGAGCTGACCCAGGGCGCGGGCGCGGACGTCGTACTGGACTTCGTCGCCGAGCAGGGCGCCGAGAACGACGGGTTCGCGATGACCCGCGGCGCAGGCTCGTACTACGTCATCGGCTACGGCGGGACCCTCACCGTGCCCACGCTCGACATCATCTCGACCGAACGCAACATCGTCGGCAACATCGTCGGCACCTACAACGAGCTCGCCGAGCTGATGGTCCTGGCGCAGCGCGGGTTGGTCACCCTGCACACCAGCACCTACCCCCTCGCCGCTGCCAACGAGGCGCTCGCCGATCTCGATGCCGGCCGGGTCCGCGGCCGCGCCATCCTCGTCCCCTGACCCCGCACCGGAAGGACCGCTCATGGCCAAGGAACTGCGCTTCGGCGAGGACGCCCGCAGCCGCTTGCTCGCGGGGGTGGACCAGCTCGCGGAGGCGGTCAAGTCCACCCTCGGCCCGAAGGGCCGGAACGTCATCATCGAGAAGATCACCGGCTCTCCAGTGGTCACGAACGACGGTGTGACCATCGCCCGTGAGATCCACCTTCACGACCAGTTCGAGAACATGGGGGCCCAGCTGGTCAAGGAAGCTGCCATCAAGACCAACGACATCGTCGGCGACGGCACGACCACCGCCACGGTGATCGCGCACGCGATCATCCGCGAGGGGATGAAGGCCATCGGTGCCGGTGGCAACCCGGTACTGGTCAAGCGCGGTATCGACCTCGCGGTCGGCCGTCTCGTCGAACACCTGCGCAGCGTCGCTCGCCCCGTGGCCACCGAGCAGGACTATGCGCGGGTCGCGGCGATCTCCGCCAATGACGACGACGCGGTGGGTGCGGTCATCGCGAAGGCGCTGTTCACCGTGGGCGACGCCGGCATCGTCACTGTCGAGGAGTCCGCCGCGCCAGGCATGAGCGTGGACTTCGTCGAGGGCTTCGAGTACGACAACGGCTACGTGTCGCCGTACATGGTGACCCACCCGGCCAGCCTGGAAGCGATCCTCGACGATCCCTACATCCTGCTGAGCAACGAGAAGATCACCAAGATCGCGCAACTCATGCCGCTGCTGGACAGGGTCATGCGAGCTCCGCGCCCGCTGCTGATAGTCGCCGAGGATGTCCAGGGCGCAGCGCTCAGCATGCTGGTGCAGAACCACGTCAACGGCATGTTCCAGTGCGTCGTCACGCGCGCACCGGGCTTCGGCGACCGGCGCCTGCGCAAGCTCGAGGACCTGGCGGCCGTCACAGGCGGGACGGTCCTGTCCAAGCACTCCGGGGCGGCCATCGAGACGATCAAGACCGAGCAGCTGGGGCGGGCGACGCAGGTGCGCGTCACCGCCGACCGCACCACCGTCATCGGTGGCGCGGGGTCTGCGGACGACATCGCCTTCCGCGTCACGCAGCTGCAGGCCGAGCAGGCGAAGGCGACCTTCGGGGTCGACGAAGACGTCCTGTCCGAGCGGATCGGCTCGCTGTCCGGAAAGGTCGCCATCGTCAAGGTCGGTGCGCCGACCAACGCCGAGCTCGCCGAGCTGCAGCACCGCGTCGAGGACGCGCTGGGGGCCACCCGGGCCGCGATGGCAGAGGGGGTCGTCGCAGGAGGCGGTGTGGCTCTGCTGCATGCGGCGCCTGCCCTGGACGACCTGGTCGTGACGGGCGACTTCGAGATTGGCGTCGAGATCGTGCGCCGCGCCCTGCCGGAGCCGGCGTTCCTCATCGCCACGAACGCCGGCTACTCCGGCCAGGAAGCCATCGCGCACATCGCCGGGCTGGGCGTCGACGAGGGTTTCGACGCCCTCGAGGGCCGGTACGGCGACATGATCGAGATGGGCATCCTGGACCCGCTGCGCGTCTGCCGGTCCGCCCTGCAGAACGGCGCGTCCGTCGCCGGGCTGCTCCTCACGACCAACACGCTGATCGCCGAGGAGCAGACCGCCTGGGGCGGCAGCCGGGCCCTGATGACCGAGTTCGGCGAGCTCGACGGCGGCCTCCACCAGCCCTCGCCCGACGCGAGCACGCCGCAGTCGCTCGGCCTCGGCCCCTCGATCGGATGAGCGGCACGGATCAGGCGGCCCCGCCTCGGCTGGTGCGTCGGCTCACCTCGCCGGCGGCTCTCGCGCTGTCGGACCTCGCCGCACTGCTCGAGGACCTGCAGACCGTCCTGCGTTGCTGCGAGCGGCTTGTCGACGAGCTCGTGCCGACCGGACGGGAGCCCGACGACCTGGCGCTCGAGGCGTACTGGACGACAGCTGTCCTGTCCTACGCCCGGTGCTTCGCGACCGGCCCGCGAGGGACGGGGCTCACGGAGGACGACATCCGTGCCACCGGGCTGGCCGGGGACGTCCTGGGCTGGCACCGCGTGCTGCTGCAGCTGCGCGACCGCTACGCCGATCCCGCGACGAACCCCCGCGAGAGCTTCTCGGTCGGCGCAGCGCAGGACGCCTCCGGCCACGCCGAGGGCATCGCCGTCGCGTCCGCCCGTCAACCGACGCTGGACGAGGTGAGCGTCCGGCAGACCGGCGCGGTGGCCTACGCGCTGAGCAGACTCGCCGACGACCGGGTGAGCGCCCAACAAGGGGTCCTGTTCACCGCGGCAGCGGCGATGGCCCGCCCAGCGCTGGACAAGCTGCCGATGCTCCACCTCGTCGACCCGGGGCCGACGGGCGACGGCCGTGCCGGCTAGGGCCACGTGCGGACCCGTCGGGAGGCGGGCGGGGGCGGCCCGTCACCCGTGACGGCGGTCACTGCCGCGCGGCCAGTGCAGACGCCGGTAGAGGTCCTGCGGTCCAGGGGCCGGCTCCGCGGGGCTCTACCACTGCTCGGACCGGCCTTCGTGGCGGCGGTCGCCTATGTCGACCCCGGCAACTTCGCGACGAACTCCTCCGCGGGTGCGACCTACGGCTACCTGCTCCTGTGGGTCATCGTTGCGGCCAACGGGCTCGCTGTCCTCGTGCAGAGCCTGTCGGCGAAAATGGGGCTCGCGACCGGCCTCAACCTGGCCGAGCTGTGCCGTGAGCACTTCCGGCGTCCGGTCTCACGCGGTCTGTGGGTGCAGGCCGAGATGGTCGCCATCGCGACAGACCTGGCCGAGGTCATCGGCGGCGCGATCGCCCTGCAGCTGCTGTTCGGGCTGCCTCTGGTGGTCGGCGGTGTGGTGACCGGTGCCGTCGCTTTCGTGCTCCTGGGCTTTCAGCAGCGGGGCTACCGGCAGTTCGAGCTCGTCATCGGCGGCCTGTTCACCGTGATCCTGTTGGGTTTCCTGGTTGAGCTGCTGCTTGTGCACGTGGACGCGGGAGCCGCCGCGGCAGGGCTCGCCCCGCGGCTCCAGGGTCCGAACAGCGTGCTGCTGGCGACGGGCATCCTCGGTGCCACCGTCATGCCGCACGCGCTCTACCTCCACTCGGCCCTGACGCAGAAGCGTGTCCCCGCCGTGGACGCAGCCGAGCGCCGGCACCTGCTGCGGCACCAGCGGATCGACATCTGCCTGGCGATGGGGCTTGCCGGCCTGGCGAACGTCGCCATGCTCGTCCTGGCCGCTGCCGTGTCGGGCGGCGGCGGCGGCGGTCACGCGATGCACGGCGGCGACCTCGCCGAGATGCACGCCCTGTTGCGCGACGTCCTCGGCCCTGGCGGGTCGCATGCCTTCGCCATCGCGCTGCTCGCCTCCGGCTTCGCCAGCGCCGGCGTCGGCACACTTTCGGGGCAGGTGGTCATGCAGGGATTCGTACGGCGTTCGATCCCGCTGGGAGTACGACGCGCCGTGACTCTCCTGCCGGCGCTCGCCGTCCTCGGCGCCGGAGTCGACCCGACACGCGCGCTGGTGCTGTCCCAGGTCGTGCTGTCGTTCGGGCTGCCCTTCGCCCTCATCCCGCTCGTCCTCCTGACCCGCCGGGCGGACGTCATGAAGGAGCTCGTGAACCACAGGCTGACCACATGCTCCGCGGTCGCGGGCGCTGCGTTGATCGTCGGGCTCAACGGGTTCCTGCTTTTGCAGGTCGTCGTTTGACCGGCGGGTTGCGCCCCGACTCCCGGCGGCCACTCCGCCAGGGCGCGGGCCCCGCCTCGGCACAACGAACTCCGCGGGCTGACGCCGACCTGATGCCGGCGTACGGGCAGCGAGCACGTAGCGTCGTCGCTGCCGCCCGGGCACACCCGCCAGACGGCGTGGTGATTCGGCCTGAGAGGGACTCAGGAGGACCGGGACCGCCCACGAGAGTCTGACCTGCGGAGATGAGCCCGATCGACAAGCAGCAGGAGTACGTCCTCCGGACCCTGGAGGAGCGCGACATCCGCTTCGTCCGGCTGTGGTTCACCGACGTGCTCGGCACGCTCAAGTCGGTGGCGATCGCCCCGGCGGAGCTCGAGGGCGCCTTCGCGGAGGGGATCGGGTTCGACGGCTCGGCGATCGAGGGCTTCGCCCGCGTGCACGAGAGCGACATGCTGGCCAAGCCCGACCCGGGCACCTTCCAGGTGCTGCCGTGGCGCGACGAGTCGCCGGGCACGGCGCGGATGTTCTGCGACATCACCATGCCGGACGGGACGCCCAGCTGGGCCGACCCGCGGCACGTCCTGCGCCGCGCCCTGTCCCGGGCCGCCGACGCCGGTTTCACCTTCTACACCCACCCGGAGCTGGAGTTCTTCCTGCTGCGCGAGCAGCCGCTGCCCGGGGTCGCGCCCGTGCCGGTCGACGCCGGCGGCTACTTCGACCTCACCCCGCATGACGTCAGCCACGACTTCCGCCGGCAGGCGATCACGATGCTGGAGAGCATGGGCATCTCGGTGGAGTTCAGCCACCACGAGGTGGCGCCCGGCCAGCAGGAGATCGACCTGCGGTACGCCGACGCGCTGTCCACCGCCGACAACATCCTCACCACCCGGCACGTCATCAAGCAGGTGGCGCTGTCGCAGGGCGTCTACGCCACCTTCATGCCCAAGCCGTTCGGCGACCAGCCCGGATCGGGGATGCACACCCACCTGAGCCTGTTCGAGGGCGACGCCAACGCCTTCCACGACGGCGACGACCCGCTGCACCTGTCGCAGGTGGCGAGGCACTTCATCGCCGGCCTGCTGCGGCACGCCGCCGAGATCACGGCGGTCACCAACCAGTGGGTCAACAGCTACAAACGGCTGGTGACGGGGGGCGAGGCGCCGCCGTACGTCTGCTGGGGGTCGAACAACCGGAGCGCGCTGGTACGGGTGCCGATGTACAAGCCGACCAAGAGCGGCTCGACCCGGGTCGAGGTGCGCAGCCCCGACTCCGCCACCAACCCGTACCTGTGCTTCGCGCTGCTGCTGGCAGCCGGGCTCAAGGGTATCGAGGAGGGCTACCCCCTGCCGCCCGGGATGGAGGACGACGTCTGGGCGATGTCCGACGGCGAGCGCCGGGCGCTGGGCATGACGCCGCTGCCGACCAGCCTGGCGGAGGCGATCGGCGTCATGGAGGACAGCGAGCTGGTCGCCGAGACGCTCGGCGAGCACGTGTTCGAGTTCTTCCTGCGCAACAAGCGGGCCGAGTGGCAGGCCTACCGTCAGGAGATCACGCCGTTCGAGCTCAGCCGCTACCTGCCGGTGCTCTGAGGTGGCCCGCGCGACGGTGCTGACGTGCGCCGCCGCCGAGGGACCCGGCGCGCTCGCGACCTGGCTGCCCGCTGCCGGGTTGGAGCTGGACGTCCTGAGCCTCTGGGCGGGCGGGCGCGTGCCGGAGCGCGTCGACAGCGACGCGCTGGTCGTCCTAGGGGGTCCGCAGCAGGCGTACGACGACCGCTCGGCCCCGTGGCTGCGCGCCACGAAGGACCTGCTGCGGCGCGCGGTGGCCGACGGGCTACCCGTGCTCGCGATCTGCCTCGGCGCCCAGCTGCTCGCCGAGGCCACCGGCGGCCGGGTGGCGCCCGGCCCGGACGGCCCCGAGCTCGGGGCGCGGCTCGTCGCCAAGCGCGACGCCGCCGGCAACGACCCGCTGTGCTGGGACCTGCCGCTCAGCCCAGTGGTCGTGCAGTGGCACTGGGACGGCGTGGTGGACCTGCCTCCCGGCGCGGTCCTGCTCGCGAGCAGCCCCCGCTTCCCGCACCAGGCCTTCCGGCTCGGGGAGCGGGCCTGGGGGCTGCAGTTCCACGTCGAGGCGCCGGCGGAGATGGTCCGGGGCTGGGCGGCCGAGGACGAAGCGCTGGTGCGCGCGGCCGGGCTCGACCCCGACCTGCTGGTCGCGCGCACCCTGCTCGAGCTGCCGGAGGTCGAGCAGGTCTGGCGGGCGGTGATGGAGCGCTTCGCGGCCCTCGCCGGCGGCTCAGGCGCCCCGGGACCAGACGGCCAGGGACCCGACGGCCAGGGACCCGACGGCCAGGGACCCGACGGCCAGGGACCCGACGGCCAGGGACCCGACGGCCGGTGAGCCCGGAGCATCCCCGCGGCAGCAGCCCGGGCGCCCGGCTGGCCCGGCTGGGCTTCCGGGACCCGGCCCGCGCCGCCGCCGGCCTGCGGGCGGTCGGCCTGTGGGGCGACGGCCAGCGCCCCGACGACCAGCAGCCAGACGACCAGCAGCCAGACGACCAGCAGCCAGACGACCAGCAGCCAGACGACCAGCAGCCAGACGACCAGCACCCTGAGGACCAGCGCCCCGATGCGGCCACCGTGGCGGTCCTCGAGGCCCTGGCTGACGCGCCCGACCCCGACCTCGCCGCCGACGCGTTGGCGCGCCTGTCCGCGGCTCAGGAGCGGCCGGGCGAGCTGCTGGAGGAGCTGCGCCGACGCCCCGGCCTGCGGAGCCGCCTGCTCGCGGTGCTCGGCACCAGCGCGGCCCTCGGCGACCACCTTGCCGGGCACCCCGCCGACTGGCGGGTCCTGCTCGACGATGAGCTCACGCAGGTGCGGCCCAGCCGGCTCGGCCTGCAGCGGACCCTGCTGGCCGCCGTCGGCGCTTCCCCCGACACCGGACCGCCGACCGGGACAGGGGGAGCGCGGGCGGCCGGGACCGGGCCCGGCGTGGTGGCGGCGCTGCGCGCGGCGTACCGCCGGTGCCTGCTCGGGCTGGCGGCGCGGGACCTGTCCGGCACGGTCGCCCTCGAGGAAGTCGCCGGCGAGCTCGCCGACCTGGCCGCCGCGACTCTGACGGCCGGCCTCGCCATCGCGCTGGCCGGCCTGCCTGCCGACGCCACGCCCTGCCGGCTGGCGGTGGTCGGCATGGGCAAGTGCGGGGGGCACGAGCTCAACTACGTCAGCGACGTAGACGTGGTGTTCGTCGCCGAGCCCACGCTCGGGGTGCAGGACGGCGACGAGGCAGGGGCGCTGCAGAGCGCGACCACACTCGCCGCCGCGATGATGCGGGTCTGCGGCGAGGTCGCCTGGCCGGTCGACGCGGCGCTGCGCCCGGAGGGCAGGGCCGGACCGCTCGTGCGCACCCTCGCCAGCCACGAGGCCTACTACCGGCGGTGGGCCCGGACCTGGGAGTTCCAGGCGCTGCTCAAGGCACGCCCCGTCGCCGGCGACCTCGACCTGGGACAGGCGTACGTCGACGCCCTGGCGCCGCTGGTCTGGCGGGCGGGGGAGCGGCCGGGGTTCGTCGAGGACGTGCAGGCGATGCGACGGCGGGTCGAGCGGACGCTGGGCAGCTCCGCCGACCGTGAGGTGAAGCTCGGGCCGGGCGGGCTGCGCGACGTGGAGTTCGCGGTGCAGCTGCTGCAGCTCGTGCACGGCCGGGCCGACCCCTCGGTGCGCAGCGGCACCACACTGACTGCGCTGGCCCAGCTGGCCGCCGGCGGCTACGTCGGCAGGGAGGACGCCCGGCACCTCGGCGAGGCCTACCGCTGGCTCCGGACGGTCGAGCACCGCCTGCAGCTGTTCCGGCTGCGCCGCACCCACCTGCTGCCTGCCGCCGACGACGAGACTGCTCTGCGCCGGGTCGCCCGTGCCTGCGGCTACCGCGGCGACGTGCTGCCGCTGTTCGCCCGCGAGCGGGCCGGCTTCGCCCGTGAGGTGCGCCGGCTGCACGAGAAGCTGTTCTACCGGCCGCTGCTCAGTGCGGTCGCCCGGCTGCCGGCAGAGGAGAGCCGGCTGACACCGGCCGCCGCCCAGGCCCGGCTGGAGGCGCTGGGTTTCGACGAGCCGAAAGCAGCACTGCGCCACCTGCAGGCGCTGACCGAGGGGATGTCGCGCCGCGCGGCCATCCAGCAGACGCTGCTGCCGGCGATGCTCGGCTGGTTCGCCGACGCGGCCGACCCCGACGCCGGACTGCTGTCGTTCCGGCAGGTCTCCGACGCCCTCGGCTCGACCCCGTGGTACCTCCGCCTGCTGCGCGACGAGGGCACCGCCGCGGAGCGGCTGGCCCGGCTGCTTTCGGCGTCCCGGTTCGTCGCCGACCTGCTCGCGCGGGCGCCGGAGTCGGTGCGCATCCTCGCCGACGACGAGGAGCTGCGCCCGCGCCAGCAGCTCGAGCAGTCCTTCCTGTCCGCCGTACGACGGCGGGAGGCCGGCGAGCAGGCCGTCGTGACCGTCCGCGGGATGCGGCGCCAGGAGCTGCTGCGGATCGCCTGCGCCGAGCTGCTCGGGCTCGTCGACGTACCCGGCCGGGCGCTGTCCGACGTCGCCGCCGCCACCGTGGTCGCGGCGCTGGAGGCCGCGAGCCGGATCGTGCAGGCGCGGCGGGGCGGGGAGCTGCCCGTGCGCGTGGCGGTGCTCGCCATGGGCCGCCTGGGCGGCGGCGAGCAGGGCTACGGCTCCGACGCCGACGTGCTGTTCGTGCATGAGCCGGTCGAGTTGCCGGACGCGGTCGCGGCCGCGGCGGCGCACGAGGTCGCCCACGAGCTGCGCCGGCTGCTGTCGCTGCCGGCGCCGGACGCGCCGCTGCTCGTCGACGCCGACCTGCGCCCGGAGGGGAGGCAGGGCCCGCTGACGCGCAGCCTGTCGTCGTACTCCGCCTACTACCGGCGCTGGGCGCACGTCTGGGAGAGCCAGGCCCTGCTGCGCGCCGCCCCGCTGGCCGGTGACGCCGACCTCGCCTCGCGCTTCCTCGCCGCTGTCGACCCGGTCCGCTACCCGCCCGGCGGTCTCACCGCCGAGCAGGTCGTTGAGATCCGGCGGATCAAGGCCAGGGTGGAGGCCGAGCGGCTGCCGCGCGGCGCCGACCGTGCGCTGGAGCTCAAGCTCGGCCGGGGTGGGCTGGCCGACGTGGAGTGGACCGTGCAGCTGCTGCAGCTGCGGTACGGCGACCGCGTCGCCGGCCTACGGACGCCGTCCACGCTGCCGGCCCTGGCCGCTGCCGCCGAGGCCGGTCTGCTCGACCGCGCCGACGCGGAGGTGCTCGCCACGGCCTGGCGGCTGACCACGAAGGTCCGCGACGCGCTCGTCCTTGTCCGCGGCAGGCCCGCGAGCGCCCTGCCCGCCGGCGGCCGGCAGCTCGCCGGGACGGCCCGGGCGCTCGGCTACCCTGCCGGTGCTTCTGGCGAGTTCCTGGACGACTACCGAAGGGCGACCCGGCGGGCCCGGGCCGTCGTCGAGAGGGTGTTCTACGCATGAGCGTCCGGACGGTCACGGCGGGCGCGACCCGCTTCCTGCTGCGTGAGCAGGGCGCCGGCGACGGCACCCCGGTGCTGCTGCTGCACGGGGTTCCCGAGACCTCCTCGCTCTGGCGCGACCTCGCGCCGCGGCTCGCGGACGGACGCCGCGTGCTCGCGCCTGACCTGCCCGGGCTCGGCGGGTCCTCCTACCCAGGCCCTTACGGCGTCCCCGCCCTCGTCACCCAGCTCGTCGCGCTGCTCGAGAAGGAGGGCACCGGTCGGGTCGACCTGGTGGGTCACGACTGGGGCGGCTCACTGGCGCTGGCCCTGGCGGGGGCGCGGCCGGACCTGGTCCGGCGGCTCTGCATCGTCAACGCGCCCTACCGCGAGGTGCCGCTCCTGCGCGCGGCGCACATCCCGTTCTTCGCGCTCCCCGTCGTGCCCGAGCTGCTGTTCCGCCTCGGCGGCCGGCGGGTCGTCGACGCCATGTTCGCGCTGGCCTGGAAGGCGCCGACAGCGCTCGACCCGGACGTCCGGGCGGAGTACGAGGCGGCCTACACCGACCCCGGCCGGGTCGAGGCCATGCTGGGCTACTACCGCTGTGTGGCGCGCCCCCGTTTCGCCGCCCTGCTGCCGGGGCGAGCGCGGCCGGCGGCGCCTCCGCGGGTGCGGGCCGAGCAGGCGCTGGTGCTGTGGGGTGCCCTCGACCCGGTGCTGCCGATCTCGACGGGGGAGTCGGTCGCGCGCGACCTCGGCCCGGACTGCGCCATGGTGACGGTGCCCGGCGCGGGGCACTTCGTCATCGAGGAGTCGCCGGAGGTCGTCGCCTCCGTCCTGCTGGACTTCCTCGCCGACGGTCGGCCGGCGCCGGCGGTGTCACGCGAGCGCGTGTCCGACGAGCAGGGGACCGGCAGGCGTGCGGGGGGCCGGAGGGCAGCGGGCGGCGTCGCCCCGGGCAAGCGGGCCGGCACCGGCCCGGCGAAGCGCAAGGCGACGCCGAAGAAGCCCCCGTCCGCGGACTGACGTCGGGCCGCGCGGGGAGCCGGCACGCCACGAGGGTCGGGTCCCGCGCCACGCGTGCAGCCTGGCAAGCAGGACAGAACCCGACCCCTCGAGCGGTCGAACTTGGCTGCTAGCCGCCGAACTCCCAGTGCCAGGGCTCCGGCTTGGCGCCACCGGGCTCGGCCCAGGACGGGTGGGAGAAGCCGAAGCGACCGGCGTTGGCCTTCATCCAGAGGTACGCCGACGAGCCGAAGCGCTCCACCCCGCCGCACAGGTCCGTGGCCAGCCCGAGGCCGTGGTTGCTGGTGCCCGGCGTGGCAGCGAGGCTGGGCTTGCGGGAGTAGACGTCGACCTGCTCGGCATAGCTGCGGTAGGAGTCCGTCACGCACAGCGGGCTGCCCGTGGCGGCCGCCCGCGCGCGGCTCATGGCGTTGAACGCCGCCGCCGCGTCCGCGCGCAGTCGGTGTCCGGGGGCGGCGTACAGCGGGCAGAGCGCAGCCGGGTCCAGGAAGCCGTTGGCGTAGCCGCCGGTCGAGCTGCCGCTGCAGCTGGGGACGCTGCTGGGTCGAGCTGCCCGGATCCGCACCACGCGAGGTGGAGCCGCCCGGACGGGGGCGGCCTGGACGGGGGCAGCCTGGACGGGGGCAGCCTGGACGGGGGCAGCCTGGACGGCGGCGGCCTGGACGGGGGCAGCCTGGACGGCGGCAGCCTGGACGGCGGCCGCGGCCTGGACGGCGGCCGCGGCGGCGGCGCTGCGGGCCTGAGCAGCGCGGACCGCTCGGGCGGCAGCGGCACGGGCGGCCGCCGAGCGGGCGGCTCTGGCTTGGGCGGCTGCCTGCGCCGCCTCTCGAGCTGCCGCGGCCCGGGCGGCCGCCGCCCGGACCTCGGCCCCGTGGATCGCCGCGGCGCGGACCGCCGCCGCGTGGATCGCCGCCGCGTGGATCGCCGCCGCGTGGATCGCCGCGGCCCGTGCCGCCGCCGCACGCGCGGCGGCGAGGCGGGCGGCGCGCTCCCGGGCGAGCCGCGCCAGCTCGGCGAGCTGGGCGCGGCGCTTGGCCTGCAGCTGCTGGACCTGGCGGTCGGCCGCCTGAAGCTCGTCGTTGGTGCGGTTGGCCAGGGCCTTGAGGGCGGCGACGTCAGCGGCCAGCTGCTGCTCGGTGCGCACGGCCTCGTCCTGCAGCTGGACGGCAAGGCGCTGCAATCCGTCCGCACGGACCCGGTCCGCTGTCACCACGCGCAACGCGTCCTCGCCGTCTCCCTGGGCCTGCTGCAGGTCGGCCTGGGCCAGCAGCGCGTCGCGGAAGCCGCCGCCGCGGGAGGCCACGGCCACCACGATCTGGTCGGGTACCGGGCTGCGGAACTGCGCGGAGGCGAGGACGCCGAGCCGGGCACGGGCCTGCGTCGTCGCGCCGGCCGCCTGGTCGGCCGCCCGCCGGGTAGCCACCGCCCGGCGCTGCAGGTCCCTGAGGTGGGCCTGACCGGCTTCCCAGCGAGCGGTGCCGGCCTGCAGCTCCTGCCCGACCCGCTGGACCTTGGCCTGCATGTCCGCCATCAGCTGCTGGGCGCGGGCGATGTCGTCCGTGCTGACGACAGATGCCGCGCTGCTTCGGCTGGCGGCAGCGGTCGCTGGCGGGCTCGCTGCGGCAGCCTGGCCCCATGAGCCGGCGGTGGCGGCGAACACGACAGTGGTGCTGAGCAGGGCCACGACGGGGCGAAGACTGGCACGCATGAGAAGGGCAGGCTCCATGCTCTGGCGGGGACCGGTGATCAGAACGGCGACACCGTAGCCGACCGGCGCCCGTGTGTGGGGCAGGCAGACCGAGGATGGGGATAACCTTCCGGCCGTCCCGATCGCCGGCACGGATGCCCTATTGTTGGAGCTATGGGTCAGGCCGCTGGCCGACGGGTCCGAAGGATCCGTCCGGCGTACGCCGTTGGAGCAGTTGTCTTGACGATCACCTCGAGACCCGGGTCCGGCTCGATGAGCTGCGGCGTCCTTCGATGGGTTCGGACACCTCGCTCCTGTCGAGGCTGGAACTTGATGAGTGCGAGGTCCAGCGAATCGAACTTGTCGAAAGCTCAGCCAGCCCGCCGGCCCCGACCAGGGTCACTGACGACCTGCCTCCCAAGGGTGGTGGCGAGTACGACGGACCAGCGCCGACCCTGGTCGCTCGTCGACGCGGCCCCACCGTTCACGAGCGAGTAGCCGTCTGGTCGGCAGATTCGGTGCAGGAGCAGGTTCATCGCGGCCGGGCGCGCGGTCCCGTCGACGAGCTCCGTGGCGCTGACGGACGCGTCCCGCAGGTGGTCGCGGGCGGCTGAGTCGAGGTGCTCGGCGCCTTGGTTCGGAGCAGTCGCCGCCAGGAGCAGCTTGGAGGATGTCCCGGGTCTCGTAGAACTTGAGGTGGCGGTCCCCCGCTCAGCTCCTGCCTCGCGGTAGGTGTTGGGCGTCCGCCAAAGACACTCAACGAGAGAAGGGGACCGCCGTGAACAAGAAG
>JAABUT010001527.1_pt1 | contig 25019 bp, 26 predicted proteins | sample 5559281 | NCBI WGS metagenome assembly JAABUT01 (sample SAMN10711880, study PRJNA513359) | rock metagenome | isolation source: Antarctica rocks | place: Antarctica: Victoria Land, Ricker Hills nord | collected 2016-01-04
CCAGCGATCAAGCTCCACCCGATCGCCGGCTCGCAGGACCAAAGCCGCAGCACGTCGATTAGCCATGCCCCATCGTCGCACCAAAACGTAAAACTATTTCAACGACATGCCACTAGGTCCCGCCCCGGGTGATTCTCGGATCACCGATGTCCCCACCCTGACCGCGCCCTTGGTGGGGATTGCGACGTGCGTGACCAGTGGTGAATCGCGGACGTTGTCCCTCCGACGAAACCAGGTCAGTCGTGTCTGATTCACGTTCTCTCAACCCCGCATGCGCTTCCGCGCCCATTGTCGACGCCGCGTCGTTGAGCAAGCACTACACCTTCCACGAGCAGGATGCGGGACTGCGCAATGCGGTCCGGAGCCTGTTCCACCGCAAATACCAGACGCGGGTGGCGGTTGACGACATCACCTTCGCCATCGACACCGGCGAGATAGTCGGGTTGCTCGGTCGCAACGGCGCGGGTAAGACCACCACGCTGAAGATGCTGTGCGGCCTCCTACGTCCGACTGCGGGCGAACTACGGGTTCTCGGGCACGAGCCGGTGGCGCGGTCGTTCGCGTTCCGCTCGCGGATTTCGGTCGTCCTCGGGCAGAAGACCATGCTGTGGTGGGACGTTCCGGCGATGGACAGCTTCCTCGTGCACAAACAGATCTACGCACTGAGCACGAAGGACTTCGACGAGAGTGTGCGTGAATTGTCGTCGATGCTGGGCATCGACGAGCTGCTCCAGGTCCCGGTGCGCAAGCTGTCGCTGGGTGAACGGATGCGTTGCGAACTGATGCTCGCCCTGCTGCATCGACCAGAGGTCCTGTTCCTGGACGAGCCGACGATCGGCCTCGACGTGCTGGCGAAAGTGCGCGTGCGGGAGTTTCTCGAGCAGGTGAACGACGCACGGGGAACGACGATTCTCCTGACCAGTCACGACATGGACGACGTGGAGGCACTGTGCCCGCGGGTGATCCTCATCGATCACGGTCGACTGCGGTACGACGGGGCGCTGGTCGACCTCGTCCAGTCGATGCGCCCGCTCAAGCGGGTTCGGGTGGCCTACACCGACAATCGCGTGAAGACACTCGAGGTGGAGCGTGCCGACCTCAGTGGACTGCTCGCGCGGCTCAGCGCCGACGGGGACATCGCCGACCTGGACGTGAGCGATGCGTCGCTCGAGGAGATCATGCGGGACGTCTTCACCGAGGCCGAAGCCGACGAGGACGGTGAGCATTCGTGAGGCACGTGCGGGTGTTCCTCCGGCTGGTGGCCCTCGACATCACCATCACCATCCAGTACCGCGGCGACTTCATCGTCCAGCAGGTGCGCAACCTGGTGTCGCCGCTGATCTCGTTGCTGGTATGGCAGGCCGCGGTCGCCGCCGGTGCCGTGTTGCCCGTCAGCGCCGAATATCTCGCCACCTACTTCATCTTCGTCAGTGTGGTCAGCATGCTGACATCGTCGTGGACCGCGTACTTCCTGGCGATGAACATCCGGCTCGGCGATCTCGCGCGCTGGCTCGTCCGGCCGACCTCGACGCACATGTCCGATGCCGCGAACAACGTCGGTGAGAAGATCGTCAAACTCGTTCTGATAGCACCCCTGATCGCGGTTCTCGCGGTCGTGCTCCGGGACCGGATGCGGCTACCGCACGACCCGATCACCTGGCTGCTGTTCGGTATGAGCCTGCTGATGGCCGCGGCGATGGTGTTCTCCCTCGACGTCATCGTCGGGTCGCTCGCGTTCTGGTTCGACGAGGTCAACGGATTCAGCTGGGCACGCCGGCTCATCGTCAGCGTGCTGTCCGGTGCCGTCGTCCCGCTGGCGTTGATGCCGGCGTGGGCCCGGGGTGTCGTCGCCGTTCAGCCTTTCCGCTTCACCGTGTCCTATCCGCTCGAAGTGCTGCTCGGCACGGTCTCGGGCTCACTGGCGGCCGGATTCGCGCTGCAGGCCGGATGGACGGTGGTGTTCATCGCTGCCGGCGCGCTGATCTGGCGACGTGGGCTGCGCAGCTACCAGGCGGCCGGCGCATGAGCACAGTGGGGACGTGTGGCCAGCACCTGGCCGTCTGGCGACAGGCCTTGTCGCAGGCTCTGAGCCGGGAGTTGCAGTTCCGGTCGCAGGCGATGGCGACGATCGTCGTCGGCTCGCTCGGTCTGCTGATCTCGCTGCTCCCGGTGCTTCTGCTGTTCACGTTCACCACGGACGTCAAAGGTTGGACGGCGGGTCAGGCGATCGCGCTGGTCGGTGTCTATCAGGTGATGGCCTCGGTGATCGCGGCTTTCATTACGCCGAACCTGACCCGGATGCACAGCTACGTGACCCGGGGCGATCTCGATCAGGTTCTGCTGCGGCCGGTCTCGAGCCAGCTCTATGTGACCGCACGGTGGTTCGCACCGGCCGAGCTCACCGGGGTGGGATCGGGTGCGGTCGTGCTCGTGGTCGGGCTGATCGAAGCCGGTATCACCCCGTCGCCGCTCGATGCGCTGATGTTCGTCGTCTGGCTCGCGATCGGGCTACTGCTGATCACGTGCCTGTGGTCGAACCTGGCGTACCTGGAGTTCTGGTTCCAGGCCGCGACGTCGGTCGGCGACCTGATGTACGACCTGCTCGGCGCCGGCCGCTACCCGACCGCGTTCTTCCCAAGGGCGGCGCAGGTGCTGCTGACGGTGGTGGTACCGGTAGGCGTCGCGACGACGGTGCCGGTCCGGGCGCTGACGGGAGCCTTCGATCTGCAGTGGCTACCGATCGGCGTCGGTGGCCTCGCGGTAGCACTGGTAGCGACCCGCCTGCACTGGACCGCGGCCCTGCGGAGGTACTCGAGCGCGAGTTCCTAGGTGCGTCCGGGCCGTCCCAGGGCCGTGCGCTGGGAACGCCGGCGAAACGACGGACCTAGCGGCCCAGCAGGGCCGGGATCGCGTCGGCCAGCTTCTGGTAGTCCTCGAGCTGGTTGTAGAGGTGAGCCGACAACCGGATGGCACCTCGGCCCGCGTGGGACGTGAGTGCCACCTCGGCCGGCACGATCTCCCCCGCACGTTGATGAAGCGCGGTCAGGTCGGTCCCCACCGGCAGCGGGACGAGCCGCAACGGCAACGGGTCACCGCTGGGCGCCGGGTCACCGATCGCATGGGCGACGACGGCAGCGCCGGCCGCCACCAGCTCCTGCCCGTAGGCACGCACCCGGTCGTAACCCCACGACTGATGAAAGCCGATCGCCACTGGAGCGACAAGCCAGCCGATAACGTCCTGAGTTCCCTGCATCCGCAGCGACGTCGGGTAGCCGGCACCCTCCGACCAGGACACGACCGGCGGCCGCAGCCTGGTCCGCCATGCGTCGTCGGCATAGAGGACGGCAGTCCCGACCGGTGCACACGCCCACTTGTGCAGGTTGCCGAACCAGACGCTCACACCCGAAGCGGCGAGCGCGCGGAGGTCGATGTCAAGGGTCGACGGTGCGTGCGCGCCGTCGACGACGAGCGACACGCCTCGCTCACGAAGGCTGCGACCCAGCGCGGCGACGTCGAACAGCCGGGCCGTCGGGGAGGTGATGTGGTCGGTGACCACCATCGTCGTCCGACCGGTCACCGCGGCCAGGATCAGCTCGTTGACCTCGTCCGCGGTGGCTGTGATCGGCACGGCCACCTCGACGACCCGTGCGCCGACGTCGGCGCAGTACCGGTCGACGGCGAACCGGATGGCTCCGTACGCATGGTCGGTGACGACGACCTCGTCGCCAGGCGACAGTCCGGCCGAGAACAACACGATCGACATCGCCGCCGTGGCGTTGGTGACGAGCGTCAGCCCGTCCGGCTCGCCACGCAGGAAGCCAGCCACCGAGGTGCACGCTTCGTCGATCGCGGTGCGGACGAATCGGCCGAAGAACTCCATCGGGTTCGCGTTGAGGCGTGCCCGCAGCTCGGCTGCGGCCGCGTCGACGACGATCGGCACCGCGCCGTACGAGCCGTGGTTGAGATGCACACGGGTCGGGTCGAGCGACCAGCTCGCACGAAGCTGGTCCAGCTCCGACGGTGTGAACACCGTCGGAGCCGACACGACGGCGACCTGGTCGGCGCTCAAACGACTTCCAGCCCGTTGCGGTCGGGCAGCGCCGGCCGGTTCGTCGACGTGGCGTCGAGGTAGAAGTAGGCGACCGAGCTGATGTCGTCCTGCAGCGGCAGATAGCGGTGCTCAGCACGCCAGCCGAGCGCCTGGATGTCGACCGAGAGGTCGGCGGCGAACCGGATCGGGTCGGCCAGGTGCCAGCGGTACATGCCGAAACGCTGCTGCGCCTGATAGAGCCCGTCCGGCCGGATCACCTGGTGCAGGCCGAGGTAGGGCGTGGAGAACGGCGTGTAGCCCAGACCGGGAACGTCGAAGTTCCAGGCGCCCCCGAAGTAGTCCTCGGTCCCGGTGCCGGCGATCGTCGGGAAATCCTGGTCGCCGTCGAGGTAGAACTTGATCTCGCCCTCGCCCCACCAGCCGGTGTTGTTGACCTGCCAGCCGATGTAGGTGCCGACGTAGTGCCCGGCCCCCTGCACGTTGTCGAGCAGCGTGTGGGTGGTCGCGTAGGGCAGCGGGTTGCTGCGGCGGAACTGCGCGTGCAGGTAGGCGGCATCGGGAGCGACCTCGCCGAGGGAGAAATCGACCTGGTAGTAGAGGGTCACGTCCTCGGGGGCGATGTTCTCGACGGTCACGTGTGCATGGGCGCGGAACGGCATCTCGAAGTAGCTGTTGAACCCGCCGTGCGGGTTCACCGAGATCGGCAGTGAGCTCACCTGTGCGTAGGTCTTCCAGCCGGCGCAGAAGAAGTCGCCCAGCGGGGTCTCGATGGCGGGCTCGGTGTCGCCTTCCCAGTAGACGCGGAGGACCAGCTGGCGCCAGAACGTCGGGTGGGTGGTGCACCAGATGTGCTGGATGACGCCCTCACCGTCGATGTCGGCGAGCGTGTGCGTGGCGCCGGCCGGGATGCGGACCGACGGCGAGACCTTCCACCCGACGCCGAGTTCGCGGGCGCAGTCCTGACCGGTGCCGGTCTCCGAACGCGCGCCGCCGCCCTTGCTGGCGTCGTAGTTCTCGGCGCTCGCCGACCGCGTCACCGCGTTCGACAGGCGCGAGATGCCGGCGACACCGCCGAAGGTGGACGGCACGGCCGCCGAGGTCGCGACCGGTCGCGCGGCTGCGGGCGGGCGGGCAGCGGCCGTCTTCTTGGTGGTGGTCGCGGTCTTCTTGGTCGGCCTGGTGGCCATGGAGCACTCCTGTGGCTGAGACGGGGGACGGGACGGTCAGGGATGGCGGGCAGCGGGCGAGCCCGGAATCAGGGAGGGATGGGGCGACCCGACGGATCACGTCCACGCTAGGGGATCGGCGACCGGCGGCGACGACCGGATGGCTCAGTCGGTGAGGCCGAGTTTGGCCTTCACCGCGGCCGTGTCCGCTTCGGTCCACCCGTGCGCGGTCAGCCAGGCGGGGACGCCGCCGGTGGAGTCGAGTTCGCTGAGCACGGTCTCCATCGTGGCGCGACGTGGCCGCATCGAGTCGAGGTCGCGACCGTCCATGCTGGCCGCGTAGGTCGGGCTCGAGCGCAGCCGGCCCGCGATCTCGGCGATCCGCTCGTTGGTCAGCGCATAGTCGTCGAGAACCGCGTCCCGGTCGACCCCGCCGAGCTCGAGCGCCATCGCGATGATCATCCCGGTGCGGTCCTTGCCGGCGGCGCAGTGCACGAGCACGGAACCGTCAGCCGATCCGATGGCCGCGAGGGCGGCCAGCACCGAATCAGGCCGGTCGCCGAGATAGCCCAGGTAGGCGGTGTGCTGGCCGACCTTCTCCCGCTCGGCGAGCTCACCGTCCTGCCAGGGAAGGAGTTCGTCACCGCTCGGGCGGCGGTCGGTGTCGGCCGGTGGTGCCTCCGGGAGTAGCGAGAGGTGGTGGATGGTCACGTCGGTGGCGGCCAGCGGGCCGGGACCCTCCCGGTCCACCTCGAAGTCCGACCGCAGGTCGAGCACGTCGGTCACGCCGAGATCCTCGACGAGCCGCCGCACGTCCACGACACTGAGGTCCTGCAGGTTGTCGGAACGGAGCAGCCGTTTCGGAGCGACCCGCCGGCCGTCCCGGGTGGGCAGTCCGCCGCTGTCGCGTGCGTTGACAAGGCCGTCGAAGACGAGCCAGCGGTCCTGATCGGTCACGGGTGGGGTCGGCGGCACGGGTGCGGTTGGCATCGCGGTCAGCCTATCGAACCGGTTCGACCGAACCGGTCGTACCGAGTCGGTGGAAGCACGGCCGCTGTCAGCACGGTTGAATGGAGTCATGGCCGATCATCCGGCGTTGCAGCAGCTCGTCGACGCGCTCCCACGTGACGTCGTCACCATCGACCCCGCCGCCATGACGGGCTACCGCCGTGACATGGCGACGTTCTGTCCGGCCGGCGAGCCGCTCGCGCTCGTGCGGGCGCGTACCGAGGCCGAAGTGGTGACGACGCTGGCCATCGCGTCCGCGTTCGGCATCCCGGTCGTGCCCCAGGGCGCGCGCACCGGCCTCGCCGGCGCGGCGAACGCCGTGGACGGCTGCATCCTGCTGTCGGTCGAGCGGATGGACCGCATCCTCGATATCGACGCCGGCAACCGCACTGCCGTCGTCGAACCGGGCGTCCTCAACGCCGACCTGTCCCGAGCGGTCGGTGAGCAGGGGCTGTTCTACCCTCCCGATCCCGCCAGCTGGGAGATCTCGACCATCGGCGGGAACGTCGCGACCAACGCCGGTGGTCTGTGCTGCGTGAAATACGGCGTGACCAGGGACTTCATCCTGGCGGTCAAGGCGATCCTTCCCACCGGAGAGGTGTTGTGGACCGGCCGGCAGACGATGAAAGGGGTGGCCGGCTACGACCTTCTCGGGTTGCTCGTCGGCTCGGAGGGAACCCTCGGCGTGATCACGGAGGTGACCGTCGCGCTGATCCCGGCGGCAGCAGCACCGCGCACGGTCGCGGCGATGTTCCCGACGGTGCGCGAAGCCGGTGTCGCGGTCGCCCGGGTGGTCCGCAGTGGATCCGTCCCGAGCCTGCTCGAGTTCATGGATACGACGACCATCCGCGCTCTCAACGCCTACCGCGACTTCGGGTTACCGACGGACGCGGCCGCGATGCTGGTCGCCCAGTCCGACGCAGGGGCGGGTGCCGAGGCCGAGATTGAACTGCTGGCACAGGTGTTCTCCGACGCGGGCGCGAGCGAGGTGCTGGTCGCTGAGGACGCCGACGAGGGCGACCTGATGCTGGCCGCGCGTCGCAGCGTGCACTTCGCCCTCGAGCAGCTGGGCTCGGCCTTGATCGACGATGTCTGCGTGCCCCGGACGAAACTCGCGGACTTCGTGGCGGGCGTCGAGAAGATCGCCGCCGAGGTCGCGCTGACGATCGCCGTCGTCGGGCATGCCGGCGACGGCAACACCCATTCGTCGGTCATCTTCGATGCGTCCGACCCCGACCAGGTGACACGGGCAGCGGCCGCGTTCGATGCGATCATGCGGCTGGGTCTGGGTCTGGGTGGGACGATCACCGGTGAGCACGGCGTCGGGCTGCTGAAGCGCGACTTCCTGGAACGCGAGCTCGGCGGCGTCTCGATGCGGCTCCACCGCGCGGTCAAGCAGGCTTTCGACCCGCACGGAATCCTCAACCCGGGCAAGGTGTTCTCGGCCACGACCGGCCTCGTCCACGCCGCCGGTCCTGGGCGACGGTAGTCCGCGCGCATGTCGTCATCGGTCCTGGCGGGTGCCGGCTTCGTCGACCCCGCACCGCATCCGCGAGCTACTGCCCGGGTCGTCGTCGCCGGGACCTCGGACCTGCACGGCTTCGTCCGCAGCTGGAACTACGACTCCGACGAGCCCGACCCCCGGGTCGGGCTGTCGAAGGTCGCCACGCTGGTCCGCGCGCTCCGCTCGCACTACGGCGAGGGGGACGTGCTGCTCCTCGACGCCGGCGACACCCTGCAGGGCACGCCGATGATGTGGTTCGCCGCCAAGGGCAAGCTGCCCACCGGGCCGCACCCGATGGCGTCGGCGATGCGCGAACTCGGCTATACCGCAGCCGCGCTGGGGAACCACGACGTCGAGTACGGCTTCGACGTCTTGAACTCCTTCACCTCGGTCAGCGGCTTCCCGGTGTTGGCGTCGAACGCCAGCGGGCCACGAGCGGCCGGCATGGTCGGGGGATTGATCGTCGACGCAGTCGTGGTGCCGCTGAAGTCCTCGCAGCCGGTGGACGGCGGGGACGGGTCCGACGAAGCGGCGTCCGAACCGCGGCCGGTCCGCGTCGGTGTCATCGGCCTGACGAACCCGGGTATCCCGGTGTGGACCAAGCTTGTGGCGGACGGTCAGCTCGAGGTCGGCGACCTGGTGACGGCGGCGACCGCGATTGCCGCGGGCCTCCTCGCCGACGGTGCGGAATTGATCGTCGTCACCGCGCACTCGGGCACCTGCCCGTTCTCCTCCTACGGAGATGTCGTGCCCTGGTTGGAGAATGCGGCCACCTTGGTCGCCGAGCACGTCCCCGGCGTGGTGGCCGTGCTGGCCGGTCACGCGCATGCCGACGTGCCCGAGGTGCGGGTCCAGCGGGCCGACGGGACGGTCGCCGTCGTCACCGAGCCCTCCTGTTACGGGCAGCGGCTGTCGGTGATCCATCTCGACCTCACGGACAACGGTGGCCGGTGGGCCGTGGTCGCGACGTCCGCGCAGACGCTCGACACCTGGGCCGCCGACGAGGACGCACGTGTCGTTGCCGCCGTCGACGTCCCGCACCGGGCGACCCGGGTGCTGCTGTCGACCCGGGTCGGCGAACTCGACGCCGATCTCGACCTGAGCGGGCCGTTGTGGCGGCCCAGCCCACCGATGGAACTGATCGCCCGGGTCGCCGGGCAGGCGGCGATCGCCGGCATGGGCCCGGCGGTGACGGCCGGCCTTCGTGGTGTCGTCGGCGTGGTCTCGAAGGTCTACCGGGGCGGGATGTTGCGTGCGGGCACGGTCCGGGCCCGCGACATCGGTGCGCTCTACCGCTTCGACAACCGGCTGGTCACGGTCCGCCTGACCGGCCGCCAGCTTCGGGACTACCTCGACTGGTCGGCGCGATTCTTCAAGCCCGCGTTCGATCCGGGCACCGACCCGGAGACTCTGCTGCGTGCGGAGGTGCCGGACGCGCCGTTCGGGCTGCCGGACTACGACTTCGACATCGCCGTCGGCGTCGGTTCGCTCGTCCGCTACGACATCGACGTGGCGCGTCCGGTCGGCGAACGCGTCCGCCGGCTGTCGATCGACGGGGTCGGCGTGGCCGACTCGGACGAGTTCGGGGTCATCCTCACCGAGTACCGGCACAACGGCAGCCGCAACTACCCGCACGTACGGGCGGCCGAAGTGCTGTGGCGGAGCGACGGCTACCTGCGCGACCTCGTCGTGGACTACCTGGGACGGGTCGGAGTGGTCGACGTCGCAGCGTTGACGCGGCCCGGCTGGCGATTGACCGTCGGCGACGATGCCCTGACAGGTACCGTGAGCGAGAACCGGTCGTGACGTCCACGTTCCCGGGCTCGATCTTGGAGGCGAACGTGAAGCGTCAGACCGCGTACATCGTCGGCGGCATCGGCGTCGGGGTCGTGCTGTTGATCGTCGGTATCCCGGCATGGGTGATCGGGCTGTTCATCCTGGCTGCGATCGCCGCACCGGCCGTCGGTTACGCGATCCTCGACCCCAGCCAGAAGCGCCGCCTCAAGGGCATCGCTCGCAAGCAGATCGGCTCCGGCCGCCGCTAGCCCGGCCAGCGCCGAGTTGGCTGCTGAATTAAGGCTCCGTCTGCTGATCCAAGGCTCCGTCTGCTGACCCAAGGCTCCGTCTGCTAATCCAAGAACAGGGTCGGGATGACCGGTTCGCCCGGTGAGAGCTGACGGGCCGTCGGCGGCAGTTCGGCCAGCGCGGCCACCAGCCGGTCGCGGGCGACGGTCAGCTTCTCGTCGCCGACCACCTCACCGTCCACGACCAACGGGACGAGCAACGGCCGGTCGTTGTCGTCGCCGATCGGCACGTCCACCGTCGAGATCACCTCCGCCTCCGCACGGCCGTCCGCGCCGATCCGCCGCAGCGCCCACTTCCGTCCCTTGTGCGTCGGCTTCCCGGCCGACGTCTTGGCCACTCCCCGCATCGGCGCCCCTGCCTCCGCCGAATCCGCCACCGCCACCAGCTTGTAGACGAGTTCGGCGGTGGGCGTCCCCGATCCCGTGACCAGCGACGTCCCCACCCCGTACGCGTCCACCGGGGCGTGCGCCAGCCCGGCGATGGAGAACTCGTCCAGGTCGCCGGAAAGCAGGATGCGGGTGTCGTGGGCACCGAGGTCGTCGAGCTGTGCGCGCACCTCGCCCGCGACCGTGAACAGGTCACCGGAGTCGATCCGGATCGCACCGAGTCCGGGTCCGGCCACCTCGATCGCCGTCAGCACGCCGGCCGGGATGTCGTAGGTGTCGACGAGCAGCGTCGTCGAGGTGCCGAGCGAGGCGACCTGTGCGGCGAACGCCTCGCGCTCGGTGGCATGGAGCAACGTGAACGCGTGCGCTGCGGTGCCACGGGTGGGTACGCCGTAGCGGGCGCCGGCGGCCAGGCTCGACGTCGCGTCGAAGCCGGCCAGGTAGGCAGCTCGTGCCGCGGCCACCGCTGACTCCTCCTGCGTTCGGCGCGAGCCCATCTCGACCAGCCCGCGAGTCCCGGCCGCGCCACGCATACGGGCGGCTGCCGTCGCGATCGCGCAGTCGTGGTTGAGGATCGACAGGGCCAGCGTCTCGAGCACCACGGCCTCCGCGAAGCCCGCCTCGACGACGAGGATGGGCGATCCGGGGAAGTAGCACTCGCCTTCGGGATACCCCCACACGTTGCCGCGGAAGCGGTACCCGGCCAGCCAGGAGAGGGTGCGGTCGTCCACCACGGCCGCCTGCGCAAGGAACGCGATGGCGGCGTCGTCGAACCGGAAGTCACGCAGCGCGTCGAGGAATCGGCCCGTTCCGGCGACCACGCCGTAGCGTCGCCGATCGGGCAGCCGGCGTCCGAACAGCTCGAACACGCAACGGTTCTCCGCGTGCCCGGACGCGAGCGCCGCCTGCACCATCGTGAGCTCGTAGTGGTCGGTCAGAAGCGCCGTCGAGACGCCCGTTGGGCCGGTCATGGCGGTGAGCCTACTGTCGTGCGGGCTCGCCCCGTCGTGCGACGATGCGAGGGTGAGTACCGCACCGACCGAGCTCGACGACCCCCAGGTCGACGAAGTCGCCGGCGTCGACATGCCGTGGGTGACGGTCGTCTGGAACGACCCGATCAACCTGATGTCCTACGTGGCTTACGTGTTCCGTGCCTACTTCGGCTACAGCGAGGAGAAGGCGGACAAGCTGATGCTCGATGTCCACCGCAAGGGCAAGGCCATCGTCTCCGCCGGGTCGCGCGAGGAGATGGAGCGAGACGTCGAGGCCATGCACTCCTACGGGCTGTGGGCGACGACGCAGAAGAACGAGAGGTGAGCCGGTGGCAACCAGATTCGTCCGGAAGAAGCAGCTGATCTCGGCCAGGTTCAACGCCGACGAGGCCACCCTGATCGCCAATCTGGTGGCACAGGTGATCGAACTCCTGCGCGACGACGAGAACTCCAGGTCCGGCTCGTCCGACGACGACCTGGCCGAGCTCGTCGGCGCGTTCGGCTCGTCCGTCGCGCCCTCGGACCCGGTGGTCGCCCGGCTGTTGCCCGACGGGTACCGCGGCGACGACGAGGCCGCGGGGGAGTTCCGACGTTTCACCGAGGTCGGGCTCCGCTCGGGCAAGGTCGAAGCCGCGCAGAAGGTGCTCGACGATCTGGGCGACACCGAACTCGCCGACCGCATCACGGTCAGCCTCGACGCGGAGGCGGCGCTCATCTGGGCACGCTGTCTCAACGACCTCCGGCTCTCCATCGGCACCCGCCTCGAGGTCACTGAGGACGACGAGCAGCGATTCGGGGCCATGGACGACGACGACCCGGTCCGCTGGACCTACGACGTCTACGTATGGCTGGGCTGGCTGCAGGAGTCCCTGATCGAGGCGATGAGCGGGAACCTGCCGGAACCGCACCGTGACTGACGGTGCCGACGCGCCGATCGGGATCTTCGACTCCGGCTTCGGCGGTCTGACCGTCGCACGGGCCGTTCTCGATCAGCTGCCGCACGAGCCGGTGATCTACCTCGGCGACACCGCGCGTCAGCCCTACGGCCCGCTGCCGATCGCGGAGATCCGTGAGTATGCGCTCGAATGCCTCGACCATCTCGTCGACCTGGGCGTGAAGGCCCTCGTGATCGCCTGCAACTCCGCCAGCGCGGCGATGCTCGTGGACGCGCGCGAGCGCTACGACGTACCGGTCGTCGAGGTCATCCTGCCGGCCGCGCGCCGCGCCGTGGCCGCCACCCGCAACGGCCGTGTCGGCGTCATCTGCACGACGGCCACGGCTCGATCGCTGGCCTACGAGGACGCGATGGCCGTATCGGCGGTCGAGGTCGTCACCCGGCCGTGCCCACGGTTCGTGGAGTTCGTCGAACGCGGCGTCACCGGCGGGGGCGAACTGCTGGCGGTGGCGCAGGAGTACCTGCAGCCGCTGCTCGATGCCGACGTCGACACCGTCATCCTCGGCTGCACGCACTATCCGCTGCTGACCGGCGTGATCTCCTACGTGATGGGGGAGCGCGTCAGCCTGGTCAGTTCGGCCGAGGAGAGCGCGAAGGACGTCTACGCGGTGCTCACCCGGCATGGCCTGCTACGGCCGGAAGGGCCGACACCGCCGCACCGCTTCCTGACGACCGGCGCACCGGCGGAGTTCGCCGAGATCGGGGCGCGCTTCCTCGGGCCGGTCCTGGACCGGGTCGACCAGTTCGCCTGGATGCGCTGAGGAGCGGTTGCCCGATGGTGGACCTGGAGGCACTGCCGCGCATCGACAGTCCGGCGAACGACCGGCTCAAAGCCGTGCGCAGGTTGGTCAAAGCGCGCGAGCGGCGACGCGAGGGACTCTTCGTGATCGAGGGGTTCCGTGAGCTCCGGCGGGCCGTCGACGGTGGTCTGGGTATCCGGGACCTGTTCGTGGCGACCTCGGACTGGACCGGGCGGCACGAAGCCGGACTCGTCGACGAGGTCGCCGACGGTGGCGCACGTATCAGCGTGCTGAGTTCGGCTGCGTTCGCGTCGATCGCCACCCAGGATGCACCGGATGGTCTGCTCGGGGTGGCCCGTATGCCGCCCGTCGACCTGTCGGTGCAGCCCGATGTCGAGCCAGGCAGTCTGTTCGTCGTCGTCGAGGGCATCGAGCGGCCGGGCAACCTGGGCACGATCGCCCGCACCGCCGTCGCGGCCGATGTCAGTGGGCTGATTCTGTGCGACCCGCAGGTGGATGCGTTCCACCCCGAGGTCGTCCGGGCTTCGGTGGGGACACTGTTCACGCTGCCGTTGTCGGTCGTGACGGTGCCCGAGCTGGTGACCTGGGCACGGGCCGGGGACATCCGCCTCGTCGTCACCACGCCCGACACCGACGACCTCTACTTCGACGCCGACGTGAGTGGTCCGGTCGCGGTCGTCGTCGGCAGCGAGAAGAACGGCATCACCGACGCCATGCGCGCCGCGGCCGACCTGCTCGTCCGGATCCCGATGTCCGCGGCGATCGACAGCATCAACGTCGGCGTGGCCACCGGCATCGTCCTCTTCGACGTGATCCGGGCGCGCCGGACCGGTTGACTGCCGTGACTGCCGGTTGGGCTGGATCGGGTCGACGCGCGATCACCGCCTAGGGTCGGACGCATGAGCAGAATCGACGGCCGGACAGACGACCAACTGCGCCCGATCACGATCACCCGCAACTGGCTCGACCACGCCGCCGGGTCTGTGCTGGTCGAGTTCGGCAAGACCCGCGTGCTGTGCGCCGCAAGTGCGACCGAGGGTGTTCCGCGCTGGCGCAAGGGCTCCGGGCTGGGCTGGGTGACCGCGGAGTACGCGATGCTGCCGGCCGCGACGAACACGCGGTCGGACCGCGAGTCGGTGAAGGGCCGCATCGGCGGGCGCACCCACGAGATCTCCCGGCTGATCGGCCGATCGCTGCGGGCGGTTGTCGACTACAAGGGCCTGGGCGAGAACACGATCGTGCTCGACTGCGACGTCCTGCAGGCCGACGGCGGCACCCGCACGGCGGCGATCACGGGTGCCTACGTGGCGTTGGTCGACGCGATCGCGTCGCTGCGGGAATCCGGTGCGGTGAAAGGCGATCCGCTCAAGCAGTCGCTGGCCGCGGTCTCGGTCGGCATCGTGCGTGGGTTTCCGATGCTCGACCTGTGCTACGAGGAGGACTCCACCGCCGACACCGACTTCAACGTCGTCATGACCGGTGACGGTCGCTTCGTCGAGGTGCAGGGAACCGCCGAGGGTGAACCGTACGACCGCGACCTGCTCGACTCCCTCCTCGACCTCGGTGCCGCCGGCTGCGCCACCCTCACCGGGCTGCAGAACACCGCCCTCGGCCGGTAGTGGCGGACTCGTGAGTTCCGCCCGCCGGATCGTGCTGGCCACCCGCAACGCCAAGAAGCTGGTCGAACTGCGCCGCATCCTCGCTGGCATCGAGGCGCTCGCCGACGTCGACGTGCTCGGGCTGACCGATGTCGATCCGTTCGACGAGCCGGCCGAGACCGAGCTGACGTTCGCAGGCAACGCCCTGCTCAAGGCACGCGCGACCGTGCTGGCGACGGGACTGCCCGCCCTGGCTGACGATTCAGGTCTTTGCGTCGACGCCCTCAACGGGATGCCCGGGGTGCTGTCGGCCCGGTGGGCCGGGCCCGCGAAGAGCGACGAGGCGAACAACGCACTGCTGCTCGACCAGCTCGGCGACGTCCCGGACGAGCACCGGAGCGGCCGGTTCGTCGCCGCGGTCGCGCTGTGCCTTCCGGGCGGCTTCGAGGCGGTGACGTCGGGCGAGATGCCCGGCCGGGTGATCCGGACGCCGACCGGAAGCAACGGGTTCGGTTACGACCCGCTGTTCGTCCCCGACGGTGCCGACGGGCTCACGTCTGCGGAGCTGAGCGCCGAGCGCAAGGATCTGCTGTCGCACCGCGGGTCGGCGCTGCGGGCGATGGTCCCGACGCTTCTCGACGTGCTGTAGCTCAGGACAGCAGGGGCTGGCCGCCGATCGCAGCTCCGACCGGCCCGATGGTCCGGTAGACGACGCAGACACCCGCCGCCGCCGTGTCGGGCGTCGCCACCGGAGCCGACCGGCGAACGAGCAGCGCAGCCCAGACGTGGGCGGTGTCCGAGGCCGACGCGACCTCGAAATCAGCGAGAAGCCGTCCCCGCATCACCTCCTGCGCAGGGAGGTCGGCCATCGGCAGCCGATCGGAGTCGACCAGCCAGATCCGGGTCGCGTCCGCCATCCGGGCCGGCACCACGCAGGAGGTGTAGGTCCGCTGTGCCGGGTCCTGCTCGGTGCCCGGATCCGCCGCGTCAGCCATCACGAAGGCGGCGGCCGGAATACCCAGTCGGGGACCGTAGACCCGCGCTGCGACCCGGTCCTCCACGCCGATGACGATCACGTCGCCCGGCTGGTATCCGGCCGCCACCGTCTCCAGGCTCGGCCGGTAGTCGTCGATGCCGTACTGGTAGCGCAGCCCGTCGCGAAGGACCGTGGGCGTCGCGAACGTCAGCAGGGCAAGCGATCCGAGTGACAGCACGCTGACACCCGTGGCCGCCGCCCGTGCGCCACACGAGTCCCGGCCCGTCAGCCTGCTGACGACAAACCCGATCACGGCCGCTGCGTCGGCCGCGAGCGGAGCCAACCCGACCACGAGCGCGGGGACGACGAGCAGGACGAGCCGACGTCCGAACGGGTATTCGCCGGCGACCGCCGCGAGGAGGGCGGTGGCGGCCGGCAGAGCGAGCAGGATCGCAGTCGAGGGCGAACGTCGAAGCACGCAGCACCAGCCGGCGACGAGAAGCACACCGAGGACATACGGGTGAGGACTGGCAAGATCCTGGCGCAGGAAGTCGTGCACCAGGAAGACGAACCACCGTCCGTTCACCTCCGGGCCGGCGCCCCGACCCTGCGACAGCGGGCTCAGCCAATCGGCGAACGATTCGCCGAACTTCGACACCGCGGAGTTGCGCGTCTCGGCGAGCAGCGCGGCGCCGACGGTACTGACCGCCGCGATCACGAGGCCGATGAGCCAGCGCCACGACCGTCGCAACGGGGCCGTTCCCGAACGCTGCACCATGACCAGCAACCACACCGTGATCGGTCCGATGGTGAGCATGCAGCCCAGGCTCAGCCAGGGCGACACGGCGGCCAGGAACACATAGGCCAAGCGCGCCCGGGTGTTCGACGAAACGGGAGCGTCCTGGTCGGGATCGGCTGTGTGAGCGAGGCGGTGGGCCATGACCAGCATGCCGGTGACGCCCAGCATGTCGAGCGTGTACGGCTTGAGCTGCGCAGAGAAGAAGACGATCTGCGGCACGAAGGCGATGGCGGCGATAGGGACGGCCGTCCAACCCCAGCCCACGCCGGTGCGCCGCGCCAGGATTGCCGTGGTCGGTAGAACAGCGAGGCCCGCGACGAACGGCAGGATCCGCATCGCCGGTTCCGACGTCAGCCCGACCAGCATCCCGGCCTTGACCGCCCAGAGGAACAGCGGCGGCGCCGTCGTCGCGTCGCCCAGCTGGCGCGTCAAGGCGACGAAGCCACGTGTGTCCAGGTTCTGCACGAGCGAGAGCTCGTCCCGCCAATATCCGCGGCCGAGGGCGAAGTAGCGGATCCGCACGGCCGCCGCCACGGCTACGACCAGGGTGAGGGCGATCGGGCCGACGAGCCGGCCGGCACGGGAGCCTCGAGTGCCGACGGGGGACGGATCCACGGGCCTCAAGCTAACCGCCACCGCCGTCGGCTCGTCGCACGTTGCGGTGCGCGCGGCCTAGGATCGGACGCCGAGGGGCCGTAGCCCAATGGCAGAGGCACACGGTTTAGGTCCGTGACAGTGTGAGTTCGAATCTCACCGGCCCTACGACGTCGACTGGTTGAATCTCGTCATGACCCCGCATGGAGCGCTCGTCGTCTCGGTCAGTGGCACGTCCGGCTCCGGCAAGTCGACTCTCGTCCGCGGGTTGGCCGCGAGCCTCGGTGCGACCGCACACCGCAGCGTCGGGGCCATGTTCTTCGACGACTACGCGGCTGTGTCCGACCTGCCGGAGAACGACCTGCACGGTTGGCTAGCCCGTGGCGGCGACCCGGACGAGTGGCGCACCGACCGGCTGGCTGCCGATCTGGGCGCCCTGCGTCATGGTGAGTCGGTTCCGGCCCTGGACGGCTCGAGCACGTGCGGACCGTTCGATGTCGTCGTACTGGAGGAACCGTTCGGACGGTCACGGAAGGCGATGGCCCCGATGATCGACCTTGCGCTGCATGTCGACCTGCCGCTGCAGCTCGCCCTCGCAAGGAGGCTGAGGCGGGACTTCGTGCCGAACGACGGTGAGGTGCCGGCCGATCGGGCCGACCTGCTACGGGCCTATCTGGCGATGTACCTCGATATCGGCGGCGCCGTCTACGAGTTCGTGGACCGGCTCGCCCGCGATTCGACCGATGTCGTCCTGGACGGTCTGACCGGCCGCGAGGATCTGCTCACCGCCGCGCTGGCGGAGGTCGCCTCCGCGCAGGCCCGGCGCCACGAGCGCGACTGACCTGTACCGCCGGCGGTACTGGTCAGTCGATGCCCAGTACCGCCGCGTGGGCAGAAGTCGGTTTCCGGCGCTGCGTGCACGCTCAGCGACTGCCGCCGATCCGACGTCTGCCCAGCCGGCGGTACAGCGCTCAGTCGATGCCGAGGTCTTTCCGGAGCTTGGCGACGTGCCCGGCGGCGCGCACGTTGTAGAAGGCGTGCTGGACGACCCCGTCCGTGCCGATGACGAACGTCGAACGGATGACGCCCTGGATGGTCTTGCCATAGTTCTGCTTCTCCCCGAACGCCCCGTACGCCTGCAGGGTGGTCTTCTCCGGGTCGGCCAGCAGCGGGAAGCTCAGGTGCTCGTCCTCGCGGAACTTCGCCAGCTTCGCGACACTGTCCTTGCTGATCCCGGCGACCGTGTAGCCGGCGCTCGTCAGCGACGACAGCGAGTCGCGGAAGTCGCAGGCCTGCTTCGTGCAACCCGGCGTGCCGGCTGCCGGATAGGCGTACAGGACGAGGCTCCTGCCGGCGGCGAGCAGGTCCCTCAGGCCGACGGGCTTCCCATCGGCGTCGGGCAGCGTGAAGTCGGGGGCTCGGTCACCGGGGGCGAGGCGGATGCTCATACCGGCATTCTCACCCATCCACATCCGGTCACGGCGTGGTCGGGCGCGTCGGTGGCGGCGGGCATCCGGTAGGAACGTCTCGTGCGTGCCATGAGCGTGATCCCAGGCCATCCCAAATCGGCGACCGTCGCCACCCTCGACGAGCCGTCGGCGGCGGACGGGTCGGTGCTCGTCGAGGCGCTGATCGTCGGGTTGTGCGGGACGGATGCCGAGATCATCGCCGAGGGCGTCGGGTCGCCGCTCCCGGGTGAGGCCGCACTCGTGATCGGGCACGAGACAGTGGCTCGCGTCCTCGAGGCGCCGATCTCGTCCGGCTTCGCCGCCGGTGATCTCGTCACCGGCATCGTCCGGCTGCCGGACCCGGTGCCGTGCGCTGCCTGCGCCCGGGGCGAGTGGGACTTCTGTCGCAACGGCCGCTACACCGAGCACGGCATCCGCGGCAGCGCCGGTTTCGGCCGTGAGCGGTGGCGGTCCGAACCCGCCTACCTCGTCCGGGTCCCCGACAGCCTCGGTGAACTCGGGGTGTTCATCGAACCGATGTCGGTGATCTGCAAAGGCCTCGAGGCCGCCGGGCACATCGCCGGACGCGCCTACAGCGCCCCGAGACGGTTGCTGGTCACCGGCGCCGGACCGATCGGACTACTGGCCGCAGCAGCCGGCACGATCGCCGGCTTCGACGTCACCGTGCTCGACCGGATGGCGACCGGAACGAAGCCCGACCTGGCCCGCGCGATCGGCGCGACGTACACGAGTGATCTCGATACCCTCGGCGGGACGGCGACGGCCGACATCTTCGTCGCCGCGCAGACGACGATCGAGCCGTTCGACGTGGTGCTCGAGTGTTCGGGCGCCACCGCCGTCACCGCCCGCGCCGCCGGGATGCTGGCGCAGGCCGGGGTGATGGTGCTGATCGGCATCTCCGGGCACGGGGCGCCAGTCGATCTCGGGCTCGTCGGCAACGCACTGATCCGCTCGAACGGCGCGATCGTGGGGACGGTCAACGCCGGCCGCCGGCACTATCCGCAGGCCGTCGAGGTGCTCGAGCAGATCGACTCCGACTGGTTACGACGCTTGATCACCCGACGGGTCCCGCTCGACACCTGGCCGTCGGCGATCGAGCGGACCGACGACGACGTGAAGATCGTCGTCACCTTCCCGGCGGACACCATCACCGCGTGATCCTGTGGCTCCAGGCCGGCTGCCGGCCCACAGGCGTGGCCGCCGACGTCGATGTCGATAGGGTCTGTCCGAACGCGCCCGGTCGCACCCGGCCGGCGCGCCCTGGCATCCCTGCCCGGTCAGTGGAGAGGAGATCGACGTGAGCGACCACCGCAGTTCCGTTCCGACGTCCTACGCGCCGGACGACCGTTCGCCCGCCCAGATCGAGAAGGACCTGGCCGACACCCGCAACCGCCTCGCCGGCACGGTCGACTCGCTAGTCGATCAGCTGCACCCGAAGCGGATCCTCGAACGTCGCCTCGACAGCCTCAAGGGCCGGATCAGCAAGCCCGACGGCTCGATCGACATAACCAAGATCGCTCCGATCGCCATCGGCGTCGTCGTCGCGGTCAGTGGCATTGTGGGCCTGCGGATGCTCGTGCGGGGTCACAGCCGGTCGTGACCGCCGGTCCCACCCTGCCGATCCGGATGCTGCACGACCGTGTCCTGGTCGATCCCGACGACGAGAGCGGCGAGCGCCGTTCGACGTCGGGACTCGTGATCCCCGCGACCGCCGCGCTGGGACGTCGCCTCGCCTGGGCGAAGGTCGTCGCCCTCGGTCAGAGCGTGCGCAGTGTCGTCGAGAACGACCGGGTGCTGTTCGACCCCGAGGATCGGGCGGAGGTCGAGGTTCGTGGCAAGACCTATCTCCTCCTGCGCGAGCGCGATCTGCACGCCGTGGCGTCCGGGCCGCTCGAGGGTGAACAGACCGGGCTGTACCTCTAGCCGGTTGGCGTCCCGGGGATCGGGTACAGCTATCGCTGAGGAGGGTGTCCATGGCTGACCAGGTGATGTGGTTCCGGCGGGACCTGCGTACGTCCGACCACCCCGCGCTGCTCGCGGCGGTGAAGGCGGCCGACGGCTCGCGGGTGCTTCCGCTCTTCGTGCTCGATGATGCGCTCTGGGAACCGTCCGGGCTGCCTCGCCGAGACCGGCTGGTCCGGTCGCTGACCGCATTGTCCGCCTCGCTGGACAGCGCGCTGGTCATCCGCCGCGGCAAGCCCCAGGACGTCGTACCGGCCGTCGCGGCCGAGTTGCGCGCCGCCGCGGTGCACGTCACCGGCGACGCCGGACCGTACGGACGCAGGCGCGACGAGCGGGTCGCGGCGGCGCTCGGAGACGCGGGCCGGGAACTCGTCGTCACCGGGAGTCCGTACGCGGTCGGGCCGGGGCGGATCGTGAACGGCTCGGGATCGCCGTATCAGGTGTTCAGCGCCTTTCACCGCGCATGGCGCGAACACGGCTGGCCCGATCCCGCAGCGGAACCGACCGGCGTGCGCTGGGCTCGCGCACTCGAGTCCGACGGACTGCCGTCCGTCGCCGGAAGTGGCCTGCCCGACCACCGCGCCGACGCGGGCGAGGAAGCCGCGCACCGACGCTGGGAAGGGTTCCTCCACGACCACCTCGACGACTACGCCGACGCCCGAGACCGGCCCGACCTCGACGGCACCTCACGGATGTCGGAACATCTGAAGTGGGGCGAGGTCCATCCGCGCACCCTGCTCAAGGACCTCGCCGGCCGACGTGGCGACGGTGCCCGCGTGTACGGCCAGGAGCTGGGCTGGCGCGAGTTCTACGCCGACGTGTTGTGGCACCGACCCGAGACCGCGCGCGAGTATCTGCGACCGGAGTATGCCGGCATGGCCTACGACGAGCCGGGGGAGTCATTCGACGCCTGGCGCGAAGGCAGGACCGGCTTCCCGTTCGTCGATGCCGGGATGCGTCAGCTGCTCGCGCTCGGATGGATCCACAACCGGGTCCGGATGGTCGTGGCGAGCTTCCTGGTGAAGGACCTCCATGTCGAGTGGCAGCACGGCGCACGACACTTCCTCCGGCACCTGTGCGATGGCGACCTCGCCAGCAACAACCACGGCTGGCAGTGGGTGGCCGGATCGGGAACCGACGCAGCGCCGTACTTCCGCATCTTCAACCCGGTCAACCAGGGCCGGAAGTTCGACCCGTCCGGTGACTACGTTCGGCAGTACGTGCCCGAGCTGGCTCATCTCGACGGTGCCGCGGTGCACGAGCCCTGGGACGCCCAGGACGGATACGCGCACGGCTACCCGGAGCGGATCGTCGACCACAAGGCCGAACGGGTGGAGTCGCTGGACCGGTTGAAGGCCATGCAGGACGCCCGAGGCTGAGCGGGCTTCGGGCGTGGTCGTCAGCTCTGTTTCTTGAGCTTCGGCAGGTACTGCGGACAGAGGTCACGGACCGCGTAGAGCTTGGTCGCAGCGGCGAGATCGTCGGGAAAGTCCTCGAAGGCCATCGCCTTGTCGACGTCGCTCTCGGTCTTGCCCTGGAAGAACATGGTGCAGATCGACTGGCCGCCGGCGACCAGCGTCTTGGTGGTGTTGCCACCGACATCGGCGTGGGCTTTGACGTCCCGCGCGTAGACCTGATCGGGCTTTGCCGCCCAGACGTCGTACTTCTGCTTGATGACGAGGGACGCGGAGCCGAGGACCACCACGAGGATGGCCAGCACTATGAGCGCGTTGCGGCCTTTGTGGGACGGACCCTTGGGTGGCATCGGGGACATCGGGGTCCTCCTCTCGGGGGCAGTGGTCGTGGCGGGTGTCCTGTTGTTGCGGGACGGGGCAATTCCACCGTAGGTACTCAGGTGTCGCCAAACGCGGCACGTCCAGGATCGGACACCGGGCGGCTCATGCGGACGCTGTCGACTTCGAAGCCGAGACTGCTGAAGAACTCATGGGCGCCGCCGTTGAACGCCCAGTGCTCCAGTCGGAGCTCGGTCAGGTCCCGGGTCCGGGCCCACTCTTCGGCCGCTGCCAGCAGCAGCCTGCCGAGACCCATCCGTCGGAAGTCGTCGTCGACGGCGATGTGATGGACGTCGAGCGCGTGCGATGCGTGCGTGAACGCGCCCGGCAGCCGGTGCGTCTCCTCGGCGAACAGGTACCCGGCGGGGCCGCCGTCCACCTCGGCGACGAACACCACGACCTCGTCCCGCTGCAGCGCCTGGGTGAAGAACGCGATGGCGTCACCGGGAACCGGCGGCTTGAACATCGTGGGGATCGAGTCCGCGTGCAGACCCTGCACCACCGCGTTGAGCTCATCCAGGGCAGGGATATCGCGCGCGTCGGCTCGGCGGACGGTCGCTGGCGTCGACGAGGACGCTGGTAGCGACGAGGGCTGGGGCACACCGCATTTTGACACCGATGGGGGTGGCCAGATTTCCGTCACGATGAGCGCCCCTGCTAGAGTCCTGCGCTGTTGCCGGGCGTGCCCGGCGACTTGCGCCAGTAGCTCAATTGGCAGAGCAGCTGACTCTTAATCAGCGGGTTGGGGGTTCAAGTCCCTCCTGGCGCACAACCCACGGACGCCGCTGCGGGCCAGCGGCGGGAGTGATTGAGCGACCACCTCGAGTCGGCCCCCCGGCCCATCCTGGCACGCTGAACCGGGCGTCAATGGCACCTGAAACGTCGGCAGAGTTCGAGACCAACCGGCTACTCGACGACCTCGTCGCAACAGCATTCGGCGACGAGGAGGACCAGCCCGACCTGATCTCTGGCTACGGCATGCCAGATGCACCCGATTCAGCAGTTTTCGGGGTTCATTCGGCATCGCTCGGCGGACGGCGCTCAGCGGGGGTTTGTCAGCTCCAGTAGGGCTTGCGCTGCGTTGTGGCCGCCGATCCCGCTCACTGCGCCGCCTCTCCGTGCGCCGGCGCCACACAGCAGGACGTTGCGAACCGACGTGGCCACGCCCCATGCGGCGGCGGGGCTGTCGGCGGCCGCGGAGTCAGCAACCCAGGGCCACTGAAGGTCTCCGTGGAAGATGTGGCCGCCCGGCATTCCCAGTTCGTCCTCGATGTCGAGCGGGCTCTTCACCTCGATGCACGGGGAGCCGTTCGCATCGATGGCGAGGCAATCGGCCAGCGGCTCGGCGAGGTACTCGTCGAGCCCCGTCAACGCGCGGGTGACCGCCGTCGCCGTGACCGCAGCCCGATCGTCGCCGCCGAACAACCCCGCTGGCGTGTGTACCCCGAAGTACGTCAGCGTGTGCCACCCGGCCTGGTCGAGCGCTGGACCGAGGATCGAGCGGTCGGTCAGCGTGTGGCAGTACACCTCGCCCGGGATCCGGTCGGGCAGGTGGCCGGCGTAAGCCTGGGCGTAGGCAAGCTCGAGATCGGCCGCCGTTTCGTCGACGTGGAAAGTCCCGGCGAACGCCACCGACGGGTCGACGCCCGAACGTAGCCGGGGGAGCCGGGTCAGGACGAGGTTGACCTTCAGCTGCGCGCCCTGCGGACGGTTGGAGGACGAAACCGCACCGAGCAACGACGACAGCACGGCCGGAGCCACGCCGGCGAGGACCCACGCCGCCTCGACCGTGTGTTCCGCGCCGGACCGGGTATCGACGTAGTGGACCGAAGCCGCCGACCCGTCCGCCTCGATGGACGTCACCTCGGCGTGCGTCCGGACATCGGCACCTGCAGATGACGCGAGCGCAGCGAGTGAGGTGGTCAACCGTCCCATCCCGCCGACAGGCACCCGCCACTCGCCGGTCCCGTTGCCGACCAGGTGATAGAGGAAGCAGCGATTCGCCAGCAGGGCTTCGTCATCGAGGGACGTGAAGGTGCCGATCAGGCCGTCGGTGGCGACGACGCCACGGACGAGATCGTCGTCGAACCGATCCCGTAGCACGGCACCCAGCGGTTCGTCGACGAGCGACGCCCAGAGGTCGTCGGCCCGGTCCCCGGCGATCGAGCGGAGACGTTCCCGCAGATCGAGCACCGACGGCAGCGGCTCGAGGAAGGTTGGAGCGACGACCGAGGCCAGCAGGGAGACGTCGTCGTAGAAGCCCTTCCAGGCGGTCCATGCAGCAGGTGAGCCGGTCAGATTCGCGAACGACTCGACGGTGGCTGAGCCCGGCGCGGACTCCACGAGCAGGCCGCGATGCCGCCCAGCTCGAAAGGTGGGTGTGTACGAGGCCGTCGAGCGCGACCGCAGTTCGACGTGGAGCCCCAGCTCGACCGCGAGCGCGTCGGGGAACAGGCTGACCAGATAGGAGTATCGGGACAGCCGCGCATCGATACCGGCGAAGGGCCGCTCGCTGACCGCAGCACCGCCGACCTGCCCGAGCCGTTCGAGGACGACGACAGTCAAGCCGGTCCGCGCCAGCAAAGTCGCGGCTACGAGCGCGTTGTGGCCGCCGCCGACGATCGCGACGTCCACGCGGGAATCGCTCTCACCGGCAGCAGTCATGGGTGCAGCTTGCCAAACGCAACCCCGAGCGGAATGCATTGACCGGCTGGACGGTTGAGACTTATAGTTGAAATTGCAACTACTAGGAGGATGACATGCCTGCAGTCACCGTCGCCGATCCGAGCACCCTGACCCGTCTCACGACCGGCACCAGCACCACCGAGCGTCCGGTCCGCCGGATCGTCACCTCCCCGACCGGCTACGAGGGCGAAGGGTTCCCGGTTCACCGCGCGTTTGCGGGCATCGACCTCGCCGA
>JAABUT010001611.1_pt1 | contig 25019 bp, 20 predicted proteins | sample 5559281 | NCBI WGS metagenome assembly JAABUT01 (sample SAMN10711880, study PRJNA513359) | rock metagenome | isolation source: Antarctica rocks | place: Antarctica: Victoria Land, Ricker Hills nord | collected 2016-01-04
TAGTTCAGTCAACTTCGCTTCGTCTTTCGATTCAATGAACATAGCAATGATAGAGACTGCAGCATATAGATCACTAGTCAAACGATCGAATGTGACTACTTTCGCGATCATCATCACGAAAATCGATCAACTTCTAAAAACAGCTAGAAATAAATCAGAAGACGTAAATCTACAAGAGCTTTCACACGAAGAGATCTTGAAGAAAGTCAAAGCTAAGCTTTCTTCGAAATATCATGACTATCTAGACGTGTTTGATCGAGCAATGACTGATCAACTATTCTCTCATCATCTCTATGATCATAAAATAGAGTTGATCAACAAGAAAACATCTTCTCGAAGTCATCTTTATCATATGTCTGACTACAAGCTTCAAAAGATGAAGAATTATCTGATTGAACATCTGAATAAGAACTTTATATCTTCTAGCTCGATCTCATACGCTTTGCTCATACTATTCGTCGAAAAGAAAGACGATAGTCTGCGTTTCTGCGTCAATTATAGAAAGCTCAATGCTTTGATCAAACGAGATCGCTATTCTCTACTCTTAATAGACGAAACTCTTGCTCGTATTCAAGATAGCAAGTATCTGACTCGATTGAACATCATTGTCGTCTTCAACAAACTGCGTATGCATTCAAGCAGCGAAGATTTGACTATCTTTATCATCTCTTTTGATTTCTACAAATATCACGTGATGTCTTTTGAATTAATCAACGATTCAGCTTTTTATCAACATTATATGAACGACGTGCTATTTAACTATCTTCATCAGTTTTGTCAGATCTATCTAGATGACATTATCATTTACAGCAAAACACTGAAGAAACATAAGCGACACGTACGATTGATTCTACATAGACTATGAGAGACTGATCTTCAGATGAATATAAACAAGTGCAAGTTTCATGTTCAGAAGATCTTCTTTTTGAAACTATTGCTATTCATCGAAGAACTAAAGATGAATTTCAGAAAAGTACAAGCAGTAATCGAATGATCTACTTCTACAAACCTCATTCAGATGCAGTTCTTCGTTGACTTCTGCAACTTCTATCGACGTTTTATAAAGAACTTTTTGAAGATTGTTCATTCTCTGATTCAACTAATTCAAAAAGAGATGATATTTGAATGAAATCAAGCTTGTCAAACGATCTTTGATCATATGAAGAAATGAATGACTGAAGTCTTTATTCTTCGTCATTTTGATCAGAATAGAGAGACTATTCTTGAAACAGACTCATTCAACTACGTCAACGATGATATACTTTCTCAATATGATGATGAAGAAACATTGCATTCAATAATTTACTACAGCAAGAATCTGAGTCTCGCTGAGTGCAATTACGAGATCTATGACAAGAAACTACTAGCAATCATTCGAATCTTCAAGCATTGATGATCTGAGCTGAAATTGACTGAGCTACTCATTAAGATGTTTACTGATCATCAAGCTTTAACGTCATTAATGAAAGATAAAGAGCTAAGTAGATGTCAAATGCACTGAGTACAAAAGCTCGTTGACTTCAACTTCAAAATCATGTATCGCTCAGATAAACAAAACATCAAAGTCGATGCATTGACTCGTCGAGTCGATTCAGTTTCTAGAAGTCTCGAGAATGAACGATGTCGCTATCAGCAAACTACAATTCTCACTTCGAATCGAATGAAAATCGCTGATCTAGAGAAGAACATCGATGAATTAATCTATAAACAGATTCTTGAGACTAATGAAATCGACGAGAATTGTACGCTACTTCGCGAAGCAATAGCAAGAGACGAGACACAATATGAAGATATCAAATTGAAGAATTGTCGAACTCAGAATGAAATCTTGTATCATGATAGTCAGCTATGAGTCTCGTTCAATGAGCTTCTACAAATGAATCTGATTCGTGAGATACATGATCAGTTGTCAGTTGATCATTCTGATATTTTTAGAACTGTGAAGATCATAAAGCGAAACTACTATTGATCATTCATGCGAAAAACGATAAATCAATATATTCAAAACTGCTATATCTGTCAACGCTCAAAGACATCTAGAAATAAATCAAGCGACTTGCTTCAATCTCTATCGATATCTGAACAGCGATGACAAGACATAGCAATGAACTTCATTATTGATCTATCTGATTCAAGCGAGTACAACGCTATTCTGACGATCATCTGCAGATTGTCAAAAGAAAGACATTATATTTCTTGCATCATTGATGATGAAGATATCACTGTTGAAAAGACAGCTGAAATGCTGATTCAATGAGTATATTGAACTCATGAACTATCAAGCTTCATAGTATCTGATCGAGATTCACAATTCATCTCTATACTATGAAAGTTTCTTTGCAAACGACTGAGCATTTTTCTTCAATTGTTCATTGTCTATCACTCTCAAACTGATGATCAAAGCGAACGAGTCAATCAGAATGTCAAGCGATATTCTCGATTCTTCTGTTTGTATATGCAGAACGACTGATTTAAGTGACTACTCATGATCGAGTTTGTTGACAATAACGTCTTGTTCTCAGTCATCTTCTTGATTCTCTTCTTCATGAACAAGAACTTTCATTCTTATATGAGCTTCGATTCTGACATCATCGAATATGAAAGCACTCGCAAACGCTTGCAGATCGATCGAGTCAAGAATATATCTGAGCAAATGAACAAGACATTGATCTTCGCTCGTGAAGCTCTGATCAAAACACGAAAACAAATGATGAATCAAGCTAACAAGCATAGAAAGAAGATCAATTACAAGATCGAATCAAAGATGTTTCTGAATGAAAGAAACATCGTTACAGCGAGATTTTTCAAGAAGCTAGATGACAAAATGCTTGATTCTTTCATCAATCTAGATCTTGTCGACTCTTCATATAAACTGAAATTATCAGAGTCTATGCATGTTCATGATGTATTTCATTCTGATCTGCTTCGCTCTGTCGTCAACGATTTCTTGTCTGATCAAAAGAATGAATTCTCAGATTCAATAGTGATAAACGACGAAGACGAATGAAAAATCGACGATATATTGAATTTTCGTCGATATCGAAGACGACTTCAGTATAAAGTCAAATGAAATGACTATGACAATGATCTCAATTGATACAACGCTGATGACAACGAATTTATGAACGCTCAGAAGATAGTTGACGATTTTCATATTCAATATTCGAACAAATCGCGTTAGAAGTGCTTTCGACTATTCAGTCAATCAGAATTTAATGAGTCTGAGTCTGTGAAATCATGATTGAGCAATCAATCAAATCGAGCAGAAAATACATTCATGCAAACATGAATCGTCGAAGAGAAGAGATAATGTCACGATTCTAGTCTTGTCAGATCTATTCTCGCTTCGTCATCTTGACTAGTCTCTATTGAGTCTAGCGTCGACTGAGAAACACATATATGTAGTCAGCTTCTTTTCTGTAGCTATCTTTCTTTCTTAGCATTTATCTTCTAGTTAAATGACACTCATATTGACTCGCTCTATGCTGATTTCTAACAATTTGAATTCTCAAAACTTGATGATTGACATTTATCAAACTTACATAATCTCACAAGCAGTGTTGACATACTGACATTATGTACTTGATAACGATGATCATGAATTTCATGAGATCAAATTCTGCTCTTTTCGATCAGATGATGAATCATGAAATCATATATCATATTCAAAAGCAAAGTGATTTCAGTTCAATGTATCTGATCGAAATAAGATTTTTGAGTCGTATGCTTGAGATTTTCGTATGCAAGAACTTTGTGCTTCGTTGAGAATATGTGATAGTAAACACAATGTTGATTCATGATGTCAAGTCTCTTCTGACAAAGAACTTCAAGTTGCTCATGTAGCTTAATGATGAATGCATCTGCAGCACAATTAAATGAGCTTAACACTTTGACTTTCTGATCGATGCTTATCAGCAGCAAAGTGATAACAACATTCATGAACATTTTGCTTAATTTGAATACATCTTTGATCAAATTAAAGCTATTTGAAAGAGTACAACAATACTGTAGTATCTTCATCTGTTCTTCATTAAAAAAGATACTTCATGCATTAAGCTTCGCTTTGATATCATTGTCTTTGAATATGTTTATCTCTTTCTTTGTATGTAGATCTTGATCAATGAGAATGTCTCTTCATTTGAAATTGTGAATCAATTTCTTCTCATTGATATGAGTAGAATTCAGTTTTTTGATAGCTGCTAATTGAATCTTGAACGTTGTATCTGATCTCACTGCATTAACTTGAATGATAATTGAAGAATCTTTGAAACAGTACTCTTGAATTCGCTTGTGATTAGTCTTCTTTAGCATGAATCGAAAATCAAGAGTAAACTTCAGTTTAAGAGTGCTTCATTCATTATTGATGTGTGAACAATGAAGTGCTATCATAATATTCATAGTTGATGCAAATATGAAAGATGTAGAAATGATTGTTACAGTTCAGATCTCAATTTCTATCTGAATCTTGAAGTGATTCTCAACTTTGAATTGATATTCAAAGTGTTTTGACAATTTAATGAAATCTAAATATTCTCGATTATCATCTGTTGTAGTAATCAGAACACGCAGCTTGCAGTTCAATGCTCAAAATTCAAAGACTACGATCTTCTGAACTTTATTTGCTTGTACAACATCTACATCTTCATACAATCAGCATTCATGATCATCACAATAAGTGCAATGATATGATAAGTTGACAATGAAATGATTTTCTCTAATCATAATCTGATCTTTTTGAATTGTGTGCTTGCTAGAAATGAAGTGATCAAATCAAAAATCTGTTGATGAAAAAACATGTTTTCAAGCACAAAAGCACTGAAAGACTTCTCATTGAGCAAGAAATTGATCATTTTGCGCAGTGCTGATAAAAGTCGCGATGATTATCTTCTTAGTGACAGATGTCATAAACAAATTGTAGATGATGTGATGTATGTGCACAAGATGATCATTGACATCTTTCATGTAAAGCTTGATTTCACTGAATTGAATCATCATTGATTGAATGTTCAGCTGAAGCAAGCTCAGTTGTTCATAGTTTCTGATATTAATCATCATTTCATCTTCAAGATTGTGATGCATGTATATCTTTTCAGTTCAAAATCTTGAACTCTGACGTTGCTTCAAATACTCGTGAATGATAATGTTTTTGATCATCGAATCACTGTTGATATAAAAGACTCAATTATGAATGATGTCATGCTTGAGTTTCTATTCTTCAACTAATGTCACTAAGTGAAGCTTTACATCAAAAATGACGTTGACAGTTCAGTTTGAAATCATCTTGACATAATATTCATCTTCAACACTTCTCATGATATCAATCGCTTCATCAAGATCATTTTCATAGAGTAGTATCAGCTTTGCTTTGAAGATAACAAGAATACGCTGAAAAGAATCTATATTTTCAAGAAGTAAGAATTCATCATCAGATGATTGATCTTTGATGTGTTTTTGCATTAAGATGATGAAGTTGATATTCTCACGTTGAAATGTCTGAAATGTGTCGTAGTAGTTCATCATCTGATCATCTTGTGAAGCTTTCAATTTCTTCGTCATGTTGATTGATTCTCGCTCGTAAAATGTGAGATGAGAGAATGAGAAGCTGTAGCAAACAATTTCACGTTAGTCGATTCATTATGTATAATTTAGATAGATTAATCATCTGTAACTCACAATTAAAGAGTGTGTAAAATGATTTAATATTTTAATGATCTGTAGTTGTAGCTTCAATGAAGCGACGTTAAAATAAGAAAGTCGTAGCTTAAGATTGATCTTACTTAACGAAGTGAGCTAATTGAAGTAGAGTATATGTCAACAGCATCTGAAGTCAGATCAGTTTAATGTACATTGAAAAGTGTGAATGCTGATGAATGTCAGAATCGTGTCTAGATGATACAATCAATGAAGATCAGAGTTGATAGTGCTTGATCTTTAGAGATAACTATAACTGAATATTAAGAATACAGAAGAAGATTGATACAAAAGCTTCTATTTATGTAATGTTCAGAGACTGCGCTAGACTTGAAAGAAATGTGTTTGTAATACGAAAAGAAGATGATGTAAATGAACAAGATGTTGAGAAAGAAAAAGAGTGTTGAATTATATCTGAGTCAAACCTGAGTCAGATTTAGATCAGATCTCGACTAGATCATTGACTAGCTCTAATCAGTCTTGATACGCTCGTAACAATAAAATATAACTCACAGAAACACATGTTGTAGCTTGATACTCACTGTAAACTGCACTTGTGTATCGTTAATAAACAATGATATTTATCACAATGAGTAATGAGCGATGACTTGCATTTATGTACTGATTGAGTGCAAATATTAAAGCAAATTCTGACGTGTTTGCTTTGCAATATCTTTTTTATTTATCTATGATAATTTGACTGAAAATGATACATACTCTGATAAAGTAAACAAAAGATGAAAGATGAAAGATGAAATTAATTCAAAGACTTACTACAAACTAATTAATTATGTAGTGTTGCAATCTACGCGCTGTAACGTGAATATCTACATTCAGCAGTGAATCGCGTCAAGACAAAGACGTGTGAATCATTTGCATTGAACGAAATATATGTTCAATGAATCAAAACTACATTTGCGAAACGCTTAATCTGATTAACAAACTTTCGTAGCAGCAGAAGTAGCGCTCAATAGAAGATTGAAGAATCTAAAGCAACTTTATCTCTTTTGCTATGTATATTATCAACGTGAATTGAGATGATCTTTATGAAACATTTATTCATTTCTCTGTAATTCATATTTCTAACAGACAGAATGCAAAGTATCTGTTCTTTTAAAAACAGCATTCTCTGATTTATTCTTGTGAGAAGCTGCGCGATAGTGATAGAAGTGCTTTCAAATCAAGACGTGAAAATGTTTTCAAATATTCAATAAGATGACAAAAATCTACACTTTTAATCTGAAGAATTGCAGAAGAAGATGAAGAGACACTGTAGTACTTGAGTGCATGTCTTGATAAGAATGCTTCTGAAGCATGAATGAAAAACAATTGTGTTTATTTAGTTGCTGAACATCATCTTCAGTTTGTAAGTCAGTCTGTCAAATTAACATATGTGTGAGATAGTCTTGATTCTACATGACAAGATCATCATGTGAGATTCAATTGATATTCTTTAGTTTAATAAACAACGATATTGTGTTTCAAAAGCATCTTTCTTCTCACAAGCGTGATTATGAGCAATCGTATAATATGAGCTTTCGATCTTTCAAGAGCAGAAACATGTTGTTCTATCTCATTCTCTTCTTGCTCACACTTTGCATAAACGTCATTTGCAGTTTTAATGTATATTTCTTCTCTTGTTTGATCTCATCATTGATCTCACTGCTGATTAGTTGAGTTGAATTTTGAAGTGAGATTTACGTGATTTATGTTGTTTTAAAAATGATCTTCTTGATGAATTTGAGTTTTTCGAATAGAACGACATCAGAGATGCTGTCGATGCATTCAATGAAAGATTCACTATGCGTTGAGTTGATAGAAGTACTAATGACTTTCTCTAATAAGTATGTATGATCTGTAATACTTGAAGCATTGCTCATAGTGATTTACATACATATCTGATCTAATAAGAATATCGAGTGAAATTTTCTCGTTCAAATTTGAATAAGACTTGACATCAGCAAACAAAGATGATTTGATTCAAGCATCTAGTCTGATCATCAATAAGCATCTTCATTATTCAATTTCTATTGATCTCGAAAGTTGATGATAGAAGACATTCAAGCTGAATTAAATATAATGAGATCTGAGTAGAAATAAAATTCAATCTAATTGAATATGAACAATAGATGCAAATCTTTAATACAGTACTTTAATTCAATCATTGATAATATCACTCTGCTATTGACTTGTTATTAAACGACAAGAATATTCTTTGCATTGATCTTATTAGAGTGCAGTCTGATGTTCAAAAAGACTTGTATCTTTCTGATGAAACATGATCTAGACATCGTTCTGTCAACAACATGATTCAAGAAAACAATTCAATGTTTCATGCATGCTCTCATTATGACAAGTTCGCGAAAAACATCAGTGAACTAAAGCGACATCTCGTCAAGTGTGAAGTGCTCGTACATAAGCAGCTTCAAACAAGATTCAAATCTAGACATTCATCAATAATTGTATCAACACTTAATGTTGATCAATGAAAGAAAATTAATGATGTAGCTGACATGCATCTTACAGAAGATATTGAACAGAAGAATTGTCAGTGACTGAATTTGAAAGCAGATAATAAACTACATGAAGTCAGTGATATGCTAAATTCAATCAACGACGAAAGACAGTCAGTTTCTATATCAAAAGAGAAGAAATATGCATCAGACGAAGATCGAGCTTTAATACAGATTAAAACTATTCATGTTAAGTTGAGACTTCTGTCAACGTTTTTGATCATATGAGTTGAGTCATTCAAGAAGACTATCGAAAAAAGAGCTGCAATGATCATCGACATATCTGTGATGATCTCTGAAGAAAGATCAAGAAAACGTCAACGAAGATGTGATGATTCATATATTACGAAGTATCATCTTTTTCAGAACAAGACAGACTATGCATTTGCATTATAACTGTATCAAACTAGAATTACGAAAGAAAATATACATAAGTACTTCAACAATATATGATTACACTCACTTCATTCATCGCTAAGCTTTTGAACATCTGATGAGTGATTGAATTTATTGTATCGAATATCATATGATATTGATAATGAACAATGTGTTGCGATCATGCACTTCGAGTTAGTCTAACATAGATTGTGTCAAACTATCATAAACTAGTATAAAGCTGATGTTGACACGCTAGTGATCTAGCGTGCCTTCGTGAGTAAAACTCATGACGTGTTGCATCTTCTTTCTTCTTCAGCTTTGAACTTCTAGTTAGAATACACTCATATGATTCGCTTTATGCAGACTCATAACATTAGTTCAAAGCTCATTAATCTTGCTATCAATGTGTAGATGATATAAAAACAAGCTACATTATTCAAACTTGAATCAGAATTGAAATCAGAAAATTGAGTTCAGAAGACTCATTAGAAATCAAGAAATTTCTAGAACAGAATAGAAGAACATGAACGCGTTGCTCTAGATTAACTCTTTACTGAACTCATTGTCAGAATAGAAGAACAGAAGAACATAAATGCGTTGTTCTAGATCTGAAATCAGAAATTTCAGTTGAATTTCGATCAGCAATTTTCTACTCACACAATGACTAAAAGCACAGAATTAGAATCAGAATCAGTGAGCACAACTCATTATGAAACTTAAAATGCTAAAAGAGAATCACTTTTATTACAGAATCAAACAGCATCAGAAGAAGAAGACATGAATGCATTGTTGAATATTGAAGAAAAGAACATGAACGCGTTGCTCTTTGATCACAAAATGATCAAGATCAGCATCAGCACTGAACTGAATGCTTGAATAAATGCTCATGAAGCAGATGATCTCGTTATCTTTATCAAGTACATATGTCAACAGCATGACATTGAAATCAAGATTCACAATGACATGATTCAGATGTTGAATGATGTCAACAAGATCAACGTTGAATTGAAAGCTATCAACATTGAGTTGAAAGTTACGCAGACAACGTTGAACGCTGTGCAAATGCATTTACAGAAAAAGATGAAGAAAAAGAATGTGATTATACATCATCTAGAAGTGACATTAAGTCAACTAAGCACTTTGATTTCGAAAGATTGATTCTCGAAGTCAATTAAGTTATCTGACTCATCTTTGTTTGAAGATTCAAAACAGAATGTAAATAATTGATTGTTTCAAATGCGAAACAAGCTGAAGATGAACAAGAATCATTTTTCTATCAAAGAAATGAAGATTGCATATGTGAAAAGTCGAGTCAGTGAAACGATGATCAAACACATAGCACTCAAAATGAGAAACATGATCACGAACTCATTTCTTGAAGCAGAAAAGATACTGTCGATTATAAATAAGATGTACAACGATGTCAATCAACATCACACAGCTCAACAACAGTTCTTGAAGCTGTATCAAAACAAGATCTTCTTTTATGAATTTTGAATGAAATTTCAGAGACTTAGTGCAAAACTAGAGTACAATAACGAAACTTTACTAGATGATCTTCAGCATAAGATTAGCTCAGATTTTCAGCGAGTCATGATTAATGAACAAACTATGAATTTGAACAAATTTGTTGACATCTGCATGCAAGTCAACATTCAATTGACGAAATTGAATGCTTGATCAGCTCTCAAGACATCAACAACTCAAGTCGTTCACTTTATTGCTAGCATCTTGATGATGATCACTACTGCAATCTCAGCTTCAATCTCTGCATGAAAAAAACTCAGAATATTGAACGTTGATTTTGCTAGAGAGAAGTTGTTTAAAAAAGAACTTTGCTTCAAATGCAAGAATTCAGAACATAAAGCATGTGATTGTCTTGAATCAGCTCAGATGCATGAAATTGCAGCGAATTTGAAAAATGACTTACTTTCGTCAAAGTAATGACTGAGAGTGATATACTCATATTTTGCTTCATCAACATGTCTGATGATTCATTTAATTTCAAGTCGTTCATTGTTGATGTCATCTTGAGTAGTTTAAAAAAGATATTCAGATTTCTTGCTCTGATAGATATTAAAGTCATTGTCATGACTTTCATTGATGAATCTTTGATGTCAGAGCTATGTGAACACTTTGATATTCAGTCAATATCGCTGTCAAAATCAAAGTTGATTCAATCATATGATGAAATTTCTGATTCAAAGTCGATTACATACGCTCTGTATACATTGATCATGATACAAAAACACAAGAATGAAATGATGTTTCTATTAATAACTCGTCTAGATCAACACAAGATAATCATTGAAAACTTTTGATTGAAAAGAAATTAAATGTTGATAGATTCTGCAAATGATCAATTAATATCATCATTGAAGATTCAAACATTGAAGTCTGTTGTTTCAAAAGCAAGCAGTCAATCAGCATTTCACAGATCTGAATCAAATGAGATCTGTGAAATGAAATGAAAGAACTTGAACTTGATTGTTACATCAATGATCATCTTGAAGAGATTCATGAATCAGAAATCAATGAATAGATTCATTGAATCTGCTCGATTCATTGAATCTGCTCTCATAGCAAAGCAAAGCACTCAAGTTGATCTCGATCAACTTCGCTCATCTCAGTCAACTGAGACAAAGAAATTCATCAATATTGTCATGATCGAAGTCGCTGTGTATCAAACTTTAGTCAAGAATAAGAAGATCAAGATCTTCTTCTTGATCATTAGTGAAATCAACAAAGTGCTTAGCTCAGTCGAAGATTTCGCGAAACTGAATGAAATGATCTCTGTCATGTCATTAAATGAACTGAAGAAGAAGCTTTTAATAGTTTATTACAACTTTCTGAATGTTTTTGATAGAGAAAAGACAACGCAGTTGTCTTTGCATCAATCATATAATCACAAGATTGAATTAAAAGATGAAAGTCAATCTTCTAAAAGTCAATTGTATCTTATGTCGAGTCACAAATTGCAGAAGATCAAGAAGTATCTAGAAGAAAACTTGAAGAAGAAGTTTATTATCTTCAGCAAAGCTCTCTTCGCTTCGTTAATACTATTTGTCAAAAAGAAAGATGATAGTTTTTGCTTTTGCGTGAATTATTGAAAATTGAATGCTCTGATCAAAAAAGATCGTTATTCAATACTCTTGATAAACGAAGTACTAGCTCAAATTCAAGGCAGTAAGTATCTGACTTGACTCAACATTATCATCACGTTCAATAAACTGCGCATGAGTTTGAAAAGCGAGAATTTGACTACTTTTGTTACTTTCTTTGATATCTACAAGTATAAAGTAATGCTCTTTGAATTGATCAATAAATTTGCGTCTTTTCAGCATTATATCAACGATGTGTTGTTTGACTGTCTGCACAAGTTCTATCAGACATACTTGAATGATATTCTCATCTATAGTAAGATCTTGAAAGAACATAGAACTTATGTGAAAGAAGTGTTAAACAAGCTTTGCGAAGTCGACTTGCAGATAGACATTGACAAGTGCAAATTTAAGATTCAGAAAATCTCGTTTCTTGAACTACTGATATTCATCAATGATCTGCAAATGAATTTTCAAAAAGTAGATGTGATTTGAAGCTGAAAAGTGCTTTGATCGTTGACTCATATGCAGATCTTCATTGACTTCTGCAACTTCTATCGATGATTCATAAAGAACTTCTCAAAGATTATTCAATTCATGATAAAGTTGACTTGAAAAAATCACTTCTTTGAATGAACAAAGACTTGTCAGATGATCTTTGAAGAACTAAAGCAACAAATGATGACAGCTCTCGTTCTGAAGCATTTTGACTTGATCAGAGAAGCTATTCTGAAAATAAACTTCTTGAACTACGTGAACGACGAAGTATTGTTTCAGTATGACGATGAAGACATTCTACATTCAATGATCTTTTACAGCAAGAACATGATTTTCGCAGAATGCAACTACGAGATCTATGACAAGAAACTGCTAATCATTATTTGCTGCTTGAAGCATTGACACTCTGAATTGAAATGTACAGATATTTCGATCAAGATCTTCATTAATCATCTGAATTTAAAGTACTTCATGATGATCAAAGAACTGATCAGACGATAGACTAAATGAGCTGAAAAGTTATCTGAATATAACTTCAAGATCATATATCAGTTGAGAAAACAGAATCTGAAAGTCGACGCGCTGATCAGAATGTCAGACGTCAAGTCAGTTGAAGCAAATGATGATTGAAAGCTATATCAGCATCAGATGCTATTGTCAAAAGACAGATTTGAACTGCAGTCAATAAAAGCTGATCAAGAAGATAATCAGAAAGCTGATCAAGATCTGACTCAAATTTTGCTCAGATTTGAAACATGAATTGAACGCTAACGAAAATTCGATCGAAGAGATGATTTCTATTCAGAATCAAATTATAATCGAAAATTAAACGAATCAACTGTGCTTTGATATTTGAATAATCATGAAACAAAACAGAAGAACTTGTCAAGATATTGATCTAGACAATTGCAAAGTACTTGATGAAGTACTCTGAAAAGATGATAAGTTATGAGTTTTTCAGTCAATGATCACTTGATTGATAAGAAAAGCACATGATCTTTCGATCAGTGATCATTCTGACATGAATCAAACGTTGAACTTGCTGAGATGATCATATTGCTGATCAAAGATGAGAACAACGATCAAGCATTACATTTGAAACTGTTATGTTTGTCGTAAATCAAAAGCATTGAAAGATTGAATCAATGAACTGCTGAAGTCATTGCTCATATTTGAACAGCGATGACAGAACATATCATTAGACTTCATTATTGATCTATCAGAAAGTGATGAAAACAACGCGATTCTGACAGTCATAAATCGATTGTCTAAGAAACGACATTATATATCATGTTGATCAGATGATGAAGAAATCTTCGCAGAATAAACAGTCAAGCTACTGTTGATATGAATCTTCAGAATTCATGAACTACTCAGATCAATAGTGTTCAATCGTGATTCACAATTCATATCAATTGTCTGAAAGTCTTTATGTCTGAGACTCAACATCAAGATAAAACTATTCACAGACTATCATTTGCAGATCGATGATTAAACAGAAAGAGCGAATCAGAATGTGAAATGATATCTACGAAGCTACTGCTCATATATGCAAGATGATTGATTCATCTGATTATTCATGATTGAATTCGTCGATAACAATGCTATTTCGTCATCAATTGAACAGTCGACGTTCTTTCTTAATAAGAACTTTCACTCTCATATGAGCTTCGATTCGAACTCAATCGAATATAAGATCACTCGAGCTAGAATCGAAGCAGACAAAGCAAAGAATATATTTGAACACATGAAGTGATCATCAGCATTGATCAAACAAGTCTTAACAAGAGTCAGAGTCACAATGAAGAAACAGATTAACAAGCATTGAAAGAAAATGATTTACAAGATAGATGACATGATGTTTCTGAATTCTAGAAACATAACGATCTCACAATCATCAAAGAAGCTAAACGATAAAATGCTAGAATTCTTCAAGATTCTGATTGAGATCGAACATGTGTATTGACTGAAACTGTCATCAACTATGAAGATACATTCAAAGTTTGCATCAAATCTGCTGCAACTAGATTCAAAGAATTCTTTGAATGAACAATGAAATGAATCATCTGACTCTATAGTGATCAACGACGAAGATGAATGAAAGATGAAGAATATACTGAACTTCAGACACTATGAACAAGATAAACGACTACAATATTGTGTTAATTGAAAAGAATACAACGTTGATCTACATTGATACAACGTCGATGAAAGCAAATTCAAAGAATGCTTGAAGATTGTAAATGACTTTCATGAACAATATTTGAACAAGTCAAGATAGAAATCAACTTAAGAAAGATTGATTGAACTGCAGCAATGAGAACATTACTAAATGAAGAAGAAAAGTAATTTTGCAATCATGCACTTCGAATTAGTCTAACATAGATCATGTCAGACTATCATAAACTAGTATAAAGCTGATGTTGACACGCTGACAATCTAGCGTATCTTCGTAAGTAAAACTTACGACGTGTTGCATCTTCTTTCTTCTTCAACTTTGAACTTCTAGTTAGAATACACTTATATGATTCACTTTATGCAGACTCATAATACAATGACAGTCAAGAGCATTCTGTATATCATTTATGTATGAAGAAGCAAATGCAGTTCAATACAATATTAAATATCAGAATATTATTGACTCACTTTGTTTTCTTCTGAAACATCGACTCTTTGAAAAAGATCTCGTTTATGCGCTCATTTGTTATTACAACGCGAACAATTGCTGAGTTTATAGTAAGATGCATACAATTGACTGATGATAAGAAACACAAGAGAAGCTTTCTGATGATGTCACTATAATGTCGCTTTTACTGACAACAGACAAGACAGCTCTGACTCAACATCAGAATGATCTCGTTGCATGATTTTTTTATCTCATCATTGAGAACTTGTCTTAATGTATACGATGAGCACAATTCAGATCAGAAATGATTCTTCAGACATTTCTCTTCATCATCAACAGTGATCATGATAGAATAAAGTCTCAGATTTGACATATGACTCTATCTGTTACGATTCTAGCTACGTATCTATGTTGATAGCTATGTTGATGACTATGTTGATGACTATGTTTCTGACTATCGTCGATCGCTCGTCACTAAACTATCGAATTGTTTCAAAGTCAATTCTATTCAGAATTAGCTTATGTTTTTCTGAATCATATAAATAGTCGATTCTTCTCTTCTAGATACTTTTCTTTCTTAGCATTTATATACTTGTTACATTACACTCATATGACTCACTCTATGCTGATCTCTAACATTATATAAATGCTTCTTCATTACAGACGAAGTGAAATAATCTGCATCGACTTGCTCTGCTCGATTCACACGACTATTGACTTTGATCTAGTCAACTCGCGATCGTGCAGACACTCACTCTTCTTTCTCGTGAGCTGACTCAGCGAGAATAAACAAAAGATTCAAACTCATGCGCTGATCAGCGAGTATAAACAAACGATTGAAATCATTCAACTAGGTCAAAGATCAGCGAATTAATTGTTCATTCAGATTCGCAAGAGATTCTTTGAATTTGTTGAACAATCAAATGAAATCAGTCTATGACTGCGTGAAGTCTCTATTTCAAAGAGCAATCAAAAAGATCAGTCTAGAACTGCGTGAAGTCTCTATCTCGATGAGCAAACTTCTCAGTGAGTTTGCTTCAATGACATCATCAAAGCAATGATTTACTCATCTTCATCGCTTTATCTATCAGTGAATCAATTCATCAACTCAATCATGTGCAAATAGTGAGTCTGCTACAATGACATCTTTCGTCAATGCAATGATTCATCTACTCACATCACTCTATTTATCAGTGAATAGATCTGTCGACTCATTCGCATGCAACTAGTGAGTCTGCTACAATGACATTCTCAATGCGATGATCTACTCATTCTCATCGCTCTATTCATCAGTGAATCTGATCAAACGTTCATGTGCAACTAGTGAGTCTGCTACAATGACGAGCTCAAAGTCGATCTCTTCAATGAGCAAGTCGACTAGTGAGTCTGCTTCAATGACACGATCATCTTCGATAACAAGCAAATTCATGAGCTTGTTTCTATATCGAAATCTCAACAGTGAGTCTGCTACAATGATGAACAATGATTGATCTCTTGATTGAGTCGATCAATGAATGAAACAAGCTCTACTATGTAGTAGATCTGAATCAGCAGTGAGTCTGCTTCAATGACATGATCACAATCAATCTCTTCAATGAGCTAGTTGATTCTCTTCTAGTGAGTCTGCTTCAATGACATCAGTCAATAGTCGATCTCTTTGCTGAGCAAGTCAATTTCTTTCTACATAGCTAGTTTGCTACAATAGACATTTTGATTCTACACAAGACTAAGAAAATACATTTATGCAAACATGAATTGTTGAAGAGAGAAAGTACTGTTACGATTCTAGCTACGCATCTATGTTGATAGCTATGTTGATGACTATGTTGATGACTATGTTTCTGACTATCGTCGATCGCTCGTCACTAGACTATCGAGTTGTTTCAAAGTCAATTCTATTCAGAATTAGCTTATGTTCTTCTGAGTCATATAGATAGTCGATTCTTCTCTTCTAGATACTTTTCTTTCTTAGCATTTATATACTCGTTACATTACACTCATATGACTCGCTCTATGCTGATCTCTAACACTATCAACTATACTCAAACGTAAGCAGCATCACTCTTTTAAGAATATGTTTGATACTCATTATATCAGCAATTGAGAAAGCGATCAAAGACGATGTTGACATCGTCTGCATTGATGATTTTACAAGAAAGTGTCATTCTATTATCGTCGAATTCATGATGAACTATGAAGAACAGATTTTAATTACAAACATAAAGAAGAATCAGCAATGCTTTATTTATCAGATACTCTTTCAGAAAAGAGAGAATTTCATGAGTATCTGACAGTCACATACTCATCAATTCACTCAGAGACAGATTTGACAGCAGAAAAAAAATGATATTTCTAAAAAGAATAGTATCTGAGTTCATCTCATTTGCAACTTCGCGTGATCTCATTACATGATTAACATACATAAGTGTATGATGATCGATATTCTGCATCAGTTACTCAAAGACACAGTTATTTACATGCTTGATTGACTTGACAAACTTATTGAGAAGAGAATTGTTGCATCTAGAAAGAAGAAAAAATATCAACTGCATATTAATCATGCTTTCGATGTAGCTCAGTTGAACGAATGATTTCATAATGTATCTGCATTCATTGAACTCAAAATCTTTACAAAGTATAGCATCATCAAACAGTGAACGACTTCAAATAGAAAGATCATGATTCATCAGATACTTTTAATCATTGCATCACTGCTTACTCATGAATCATCTGCAGTGATGCATTGTACTCGAGCAATGATAGATTTTATAATGCTCGCTCAATATACATCACATGATGAAGATACTCTTAAATATATGCAGCACGCTCTTTTTCGATGAAACAAATTAAAGAAAGTTTTTTGACATCTTTGATCTTTCAATACAGATACACAACAGAGACATTTCAATATTTTGAAGTTTCATGCAATAATTCATTACGCGAATTTCATTCGTCAATATGACGTCGTCAACAATGTTAACATTGTTAGAAGTTGATCTAAAGTGAGTCATAGAGATGTCATTTAACTAATAAATAAATGCTAAGAAAGAAAAGTATTTACAGAAAAGAACTCAATTCTTATATGTGTTTCTCAGTTCTGTGCTAGACTCGATTGAGTTGATGTCTTACACATATGATGCAGAGACTCAATGACATCATCTTTAGATCAGATTCTCGCTAGACTTGATTAGAATGAAATCAGATGAAGACTAGTTGAAGAATAGATGAAGACTAGAATCGTGACATTACTTCTCTCTCTTGATTATTCATGTTTGCATGAATGTTGTTTCTTAGTGCACTTTTCTTGAATATTTGATATGAAAGTCATTAATCATCTCTTGAGCGTTCATAAATTTGTCGTCGTCAACATTATATCAGTTGAGATCGTTGTCATAACTCTTTCATTTGACTTGATATTGAAGTCATCTTTTATAGCGTTGAAAGTTCAGTATATCATCGATTTTTCATTCGTCTTCATCGTTTATCACTATTGATTTCGAAGATTCATTCTTTTGATCAGACAAAGAATCATCAACGACAGAACGAAGAAACTCTGAATGAAATACATCATGTATACGCATAGTCTCTGATAGTTTCAACTTATAAAATGAGTCAACAGACTCAATGATCTGAAATGAGTCAAGCATCTTGTCATTCAATTTTTTGAAAGATCTCGCTGTAATGATGTTTTATTCATTCAGAAACATCTTTGATTCAATCTTATAATTGATCTTCTTTCTATGCTTATTAGCTTGATTCATCATTTGTTTTCATGTTTTGATCAGAGCTTCACAAGCGAAGATCAAAGTCTTGTTCATTTGTTCAGATATATTCTTGACTTGATTGATCTGCAAGCGTTCGTGTTATGAATCTGCATAGAGCGAATCATATGAGTGTATTCTAACTAGAAGTTCAAAGCTGAAGAAGAAAGAAGATGCAACACGTCGTGAGTTTTACTCACGAAGACACGCTAGATTGCTAGCGTGTCAACATCAGCTCTATACTAGTCTATGATAGTCTGACATGATCTATGTTAGACTAACTCGAAGTGCACGATTGCAACATTATCTCTTCTCTTCATTTAGCAATGTTCTCATTGCTGCAGTTCAGTCGATCTTTCTTGAGTCAATTTCTATCTTGACTTGTTTGAATAACGTTCATGAAAGTCATTGATGACTTTCAAGCAATCTTCGAATTCACTTTCATTGACGTTGTATCAATGTAGATTGACGTCGTATTCTTTTCAATTGACACGATATTGTAGTCGTTTGTCTCGTTCGTAGTGTCTGAAGTTCAATATGTTCTTCACTTTTCATTCATCTTCGTCTTCAACCACTATAGAATCAGACGACTCATTTCGTTGTTCTTCTAAAGCGTCTTCTGAATCTAGTTGCAGCAGATTTGACGCAAACTTCGAATGAATCTTCATAGTCAACGACAGTTTCAGTCAATATGCATGTTTGATCTCAATCAGAATCTTGAAGAGTTCTAGCATCTTATCGTTTAGCTTCTTTGATGATCGTGAAATCATTATGTTTCTAGAATTCAGAAACATCATGTCATCTATCTTGTAGATCATTTTCTTTCGATGCTTGTCAATCTGTTTCTTCATTGTGACTCTGACTCTTGCTAAGACTTGCTTGATCAATGCTAGTGATCATTTCATGTATTTGAATATATTCTCTGCTTTGTCTGCTTCGATTCTAGCTCAAGTGATCTCATATTCAATTGAGTTCGAATTGAAGCTCATATGAGAGTGAAAGCTCTTATTCAGAAAGAACGTCGACTGTTCAATTGATGACGAAATAGCATTGTTATTGATGAATTCAATCATAGATAATCAGATGAATCAATCATCTTGCATATATGAGCAATAGCTTCGTAGATATCGTTTCACATTCTGATTCGCTCTTTCTGTTTGATCATCGATCTGCAAATGATAGTCTGTGAATAGTTTCATCTTGATGTCGAGTTTCAGACATAAAGACTTTCAGACAATCGATATGAATTGTGAATCACGATCGAACACTATTGATCTTGATAGTTCATGAGTTCTGAAGATTCATATCAACAGTAGCTTGACTGTTTATTCTGCGAAGATTTCTTCGTCATCTGATCAACACGATATATAATGTCGTTTCTTAGACAATCGATCTATGACTGTCAGAATCGCGTTGTTTTCATCATTTTCTGATAGATCGATAATGAAGTCTAATGATATGTTCTGTCATTGCTGTTCAAGTATGAGCAATGATTTCAGCAGTTCATTGATTCAATCTTTCAATGCTTTTGATTTACGACAAACGTAACAGTTTTGAATGTAGCGCTTGATCGTCGTTCTCATCTTCGATCAGCAATATGATCGTCTCAGCAAGTTCAATGTTCAATTCATGTCAGAATGATCACTGATCGAAAGATCATGTGCTTCTCTTATCAATTGAATGATCATTGACTGAGAAACTCATAGTCTATCATCTTTTCAGAGTACTTCATCAAGTACTTTGCAATTGTCTAGATTAATATCTTGACAAGTTCTTCTGTTCTGTTTCATGACTATTTGAATATCAAAGCACAGTTGATTCGTTCGATTTTCAACTATAATTTGATTCTGAATAGAAATCATCTCTTCGATCGAATTTTCGTTAGCGTTCGATTCTTGTTTCGAATCTGAGTCAGATCTGAGCAAGATCTGAGTCAGATCTTGATCAGCTTTCTGATCATCTTCTTGATCAGCTTCTATTGACTGCAGCTCAAATTTGTCTTTCAACAATAACATCTGATGCTGATACAGCTTTCAATCATTGTTTGCTTCAACTGACTTGACGTCTGACATTCTGATCAGTACATCGACTTTCAGATTCTGTTTTCTCGATTGATATATGATCTTGAAGTTATATTCAGATAACTTCTCAGTTCATCTAGCTTGTTGTTGAGTCAGTTCTTTGATGATCATGAAGTACTTCAAATTCAGATGATCGATGAAGATCTTGATTGAAATATTCGTACATTTCAATTCGAGATGTCAATGTTTCAAACAGCGAATAATGATCAGCAGTTCTTTGTCATAGATTTCGTAGTTGCATTCTGCGAGAATCATGTTCTTGCTATAGAAGATCATTGAATGTAGAATGTCTTCATCATCATACTGAGACAATACTTCGTCGTTCACATAGTTCAAGAAGTTCGTTTTCAGAATAGCTTTTCTGATCGAGTTGAAATGCTTCAGAACGAAGACTGTCATTATCTGTTGCTTTAGTTCTTCAAAGATCATCTGACAGATCTCTGTTCATTCAAAGAAGTGATCTTTTCGAGTCAGCTTTATCATGAGTCGAACGATCTTTGAGAAGTTCTTTATGAATCGTTGATAGAAATTGCAGAAGTCAATGAAGATCTGCATATGAGTCAATGATTGCGACACTTTTCAGCTTCGAATCACATCTACTTTTCGAGAGTTTATTCGTAGATCATTGATGAATACTAGTAGTTCAAGAAACGAGATTTTCTGAATCTTGAATTCGCACTTGTCAATGTCTATCTGCAAGTCGACTTCGCGAAGCTTGTCTAGCACTTCTTTCACATGAGTTCTATGTTTCTTCAAGATCTTACTGTAGATAAGAATATCATTCAAATATGTCTGACAGAATTTATGCAGACATTCGAACAATACATCATTGATATAGTGCTGAAAGAACGCAAATTCATTGATCAATTCAAAAAGCATTACTCTATACTTGTAGACATTGAAGAAAGTAACAAAAGTAGTTAAATTCTCACTTTCTGAACTCATTCGCAGTTTATTGAACGCAGTGATAATGTCGAGTCGAGTCAGATACTTACTGTCTTGAATTCAAGCTAGTACTTCGTTTATCAAGAGTATTGAATAACGATTTCTTTTGATCAGAGCATTCAGTTTTCAATAGTCTACGCAAAAGCAATGACTATCATCTTTCTTTTTGACAAATAGTATTGACGAAGCGAAGAGAGCTTTGCTGAGTGTAATAAACTTCTTCTTCAAATTCTCTTCTAGATACTTCTTGATCTTCTGCAACTTGTGACTTGACATGAGATACAATCAACTTCTAGAAGATTGACTCTCATCTTTTAATTCAATCTTATGATCGTATGATCGATGCAAGAGCAACTGCGTTGTCTTTTCTCTATCAAAAACATTCAGAAAGTCGTGATAAACTATTAAAAGCTTCTTCTTCAGTTTCTTTAATGATATGACAGAGATCATTTCATTCAGTTTCGCGAAATCTTCGACTGAGCTAAGCACTTTGTTGATTTCACTAATGATCAAGAAGAAGATCTTGATCTTCTTATTCTTGACTAGAGTTTGATATGCAGCGACTTCGATCATGACAATATTAATGAGTTTCTTTTTCTCAGTTGACTGAAAGAGACGAAGTTGATCGAGATCAACTTGAGTGCTTTGCTTTGCTATGAAGGCAGATTCAATGAATCTATTCACTGATTTCTGATTTGAAGATCTCTTCAAGATGATCATTGATGTAACAATTGAGTTCAAGTTCTTTCATTTCATTTTGCAGATCTTGTTTGACTCAGATCTGTGAAATGCTGATTGACTGCTTGCTTTTGAAACAACAGATTTCAATGTTTGAATCTTCAACGATGATATTAATCGATTGTTTGCAGAATTTATCAAAATTTGATTTCTTTTCAATCAGAGATTTTCAATGATTATCTTGTGCTGATCTAGACGAGTTATCAATAGAAGCATCATTTCATTCTTGTGTTCTTGAATCATGATTGATGTATACAGAGCGTGTGTAATCGACTTTCGATCAGAGATTTCATCATATGATCGAATCAACTTTGATTTTGACAGCAATATTGACTGAATATCAAAGCGTTTACATAGCTCTGACATCAAAGATTCATCGATGAAAGTCATGTCAATGACTTCAGTATCTATCAGAACGAAAGATCTGAATATCTTTTTTAAACTACTCAAGATGATGTCAACAGTGAACGACTTAAAATCAAATGAATCGTCAGACATGCTGATGAAACAGAATATGAGTATATCGCTCTCAATCACTACTTTGACGAGAACAGATCATTTTTCGAATTCGCAGCGATCTCATGCACTTGAGTCGTTTTGAAACAATCATATGCTCTATGTTCTGACTTCTTGCATTTGAAGCAGAGTTCTTTCTTAAACAACTCTTTCTGAATAGAATCAAGATTCGATCTTCTGAGTTTCTTTCACGCAGAAACTGATGACGTAGATCGAGCAGACGAAGTGCTAGCGACAGAATGAGCAGCTGAGATCATTGAAGCTTTGACAATCGATCGAGCGTTCAATTCAGTCAATTTAACATTGACTTGCATGCAGATGTTGACAAACTTGTTCAAATTCGTGATTCATTCATTGAGCGTTGCTCGTTGAAGATCTGAACTGATCTTATGCTGAAGATCATTTAGTAGAGTCTCGTTATTGTATTTTAGTTCTGCGCTGAATCTTTGAAATTTCATTCAAAATTCATGAAAGAAGATCTTGTTCTGATACAGCTTCAAGTACTGTCGTTGAGTCGTGTGATGACGATTGAAATCGTTGTACATCTTATCAATGATCGATAATACTTCTTCGACTTCTAGAAATGAGTTCAAGAAGATATTTTGCATGCGAGAAGCTATGTGCTTGATCGCAGCTTCACTGACTCGACTTTTGATGTAGACAATCTTCAACTCTTCGATAGAAAAGTGATTCTTGTTTGTCTTCAGCTTATTTTGCATTCGCGATAGTCAATTGTCTACATTCTGCGACGAATCTTCAAACAGTGAAGAGTTCGATAATTTGATCAATTTCGAGAAACAATCTTCAGAGATCAAAGTGCTTTGTCGACTTGATGCAGTTTCTAGATGATGTATAATCACGTTCTTGTTTCTCATCTCTTTCTGCAGACGCGTCTGCACAGCTTTCAATGTGATGTTTGTCTCGTTGACATCTTCTAACATCTGAATCATGTCATTGTGAGTCTCGATTTCGATGTCGTGCTGTTGATACATGTACTTGATAAAGACAACGATGTCATCTGCTTCATGAGTGCTTATTCAAGCATTCAATTCAGTGCTGATGCTGATCTTAATCATTTCGTGATCAAAGAGCAATGCATTCGTGTTCTCTTCTTCTGTATCTGATGATGCATTCGTGTCTTCTTCTTCTGATGCTGTTCAATTCTGTGATAGAAGTGATTCTCTTCTAACATTTCAAAAGTCATAGCGAGCAATGCTCACTGATTCTGATTTTGAGCTTCTAGTCATGATATGAGTAGAAAATTGCTGATCGAGATTTCAATGTTACTCTATCAAACTTTCTGAGTTTGAGCAACGACTAGTACTCTATCGAACTTTCTGAGTTCAAGTACTGCTGAAATTTCTGGTTTCTGATGATGAGTTCAATAAAGAGTTAGTCAAGAGCAACGCGTTTGTGTTCTTTGATTCTGATTCTATCGAAATTTCTGATTTCAAATCAAGATTCTTCTTTAGAAATTTCTAATTTCTATCGAGCTTTCTGATTTAAGTTGTGTAACTTGTTTTTATATCGTCTACACGTCGATAGCAAGATTAATGAGCTTTGAACTAATGTTATGAGTCTGCATAGAGCGAATCATATGAGTGTATTCTAACTAGAAGTTCAAAGCTGAAGAAGAAAGAAGATGCAACACGTTGTGAGTTTTACTCACGAAGACACGCTAGGTCGCTAGCGTGTCAACATCAGTTCTATACTAGTCTATGATAGTCTGACACGATTTATGTTAGACTAATTCGAAGTGCATGATCGCAACAGTTCGCAAGTGCTTTCATACTTGATGATGTCAGAGTTGAAACTCATATGAGAATGAAAGCTTTTGTTCATGAAGAAGAAGATCAAGAAGATGACTGATGACAAGACGTTATTGTCGACAAACTCAATCATGAGTAGTCATTTAGATCAGTCGTTCTGCATATACGAACAGAAGAATCGAAGATAACGCTCGATGTTCTGATTAACTCATTCGCTTTGATCATTGATCTGAGAATGATAAACGATGAACAATCGAAGAGAAATGCTCAGTCGTTTGCAAAGAAACTTTCATAGTATAGAGATGAATTGCGAATCTCGATCAGATACTATGAAGCTTGATAGATCATGAGTTCAATATACTCATTGAATCAGCATTTCAGCTGTCTTTTCAGCTGTGATAT
>JAABUT010001613.1_pt1 | contig 25010 bp, 21 predicted proteins | sample 5559281 | NCBI WGS metagenome assembly JAABUT01 (sample SAMN10711880, study PRJNA513359) | rock metagenome | isolation source: Antarctica rocks | place: Antarctica: Victoria Land, Ricker Hills nord | collected 2016-01-04
TTCCGGCACTGGCAATGGGTCACCACCGCCTGGTGAGGAAGATGACAAGAGCCCGGTGACAGGAGACTGTCACGCCGGGATCTGAGGGAGCCGGGGGCTGCAATGCCCCCGGCCACCCGACCCTGGGAAAACGCCCGGCTCCTCAAGTACCAACGGGTCAAGTTCTGCTGCGGGTGGATGGAGGTTGGGGGCCCCCCGTCCCGCGGGCCACGGGTTGCCCTCTGGCTCGATGCGATCAATCAGCACTCGTAGAGTGCTGGCCAGTCGGGGTTTTGAACCATCAGGGTGGCGCACGAAGTCGGGGTCGGCCAGGTTCACCCATGGTAATACGGTCTGGGCGAGAGGAAGGTCTTTCGATGCCGCTGCTCAACAGGTGCCCGTCACAAGGACGTACATGACACCAGCCCCCGCCTGGCATCCGGACCCTCTTTGCCGTTACGAAATGCGTTACTGGGATGGAGCCCAGTGGACGTTCCACGTGCTTTGGCGCGGGCAGGTCCTTAGGGACCCGATGCCGCTGGTCGCGTCGCCCGTTCAGGACCGCGGCCCTCAGGACGCTGTGACCGCGCCGCCCTCAGAGCCACAAGTGGCTGCCACCGAGCCCACCCCAGCAAGCACCAACCCCGCGAACACCAAGGGCGAGAGCAACGCGCAGGAGGACAGGCCGGGCTTCTTCGCCCGTCACCGTGAGCAACGCCGTTCGGCCGATGTCCAGCGAACCACCTTCACCCAAATTCTTCAGGCCGCGGTCGAGGGAGACCGCCAAGCCGTGCAGGCGTTGCCGAGCGCCCTGGATGAGGCTCATGCCCTTTATCGCGATCACCAATTGCGGGCCAAGTGCTGGGAGGCGATGACACAAGCCATCAAGCTGGCCATCGACGATGACATCATGACCTCGGATGAGGAACAGCACTTGCACCGCCTCGGCGCGGTCCTGAGCACCCCCCTCAGTGATTTGAGGTCACGCGACGAAGGACTCTTTGAACGTCTCGTCATCGCTGGCATCAATGACGGGCGATTCCCAGTCCTCGCCGAGCCAGGGATGCTGCTCAAACGGCAGGAGGTAGCCTACGGAGCCTTTGCCGCTCAGCTGATGCGTGAGCAAGCTATCCGGCAATATCAGGGCGGGTCTTCTGGTGTCAGTGTCCCGATTGGGCTCGGCATGCGGTACCGCGTCAGCGGTGTCCGGGGGCGCTCAGTCGTAGTCGGCCACCAACTTGTGGCGCAAGACGCCGGCGTCCTGTATGTCACGAACCACCGTGCACTCTTCAACGGCCATGCAAAGACGCTTGAATTTCGTCACGACCGGCTAGTAGGTCTAGAACAGTTCACCGACGGGGTACGCCTCAACGTAACGAACCGCCAGGCGGCTTCACTGTTCCGGCTGCCGTTGCCCTCGTTGGCTTGCGCCCTTATCAGCGCGGCAGCCGCTCAAGCCTAGAGTGAGACGGCATCAGGCCCGGGCTCGGGCTCGGGTGCCACGGCCGCGAATTTGTTCACTTCAGGCGCGGCTTCGCCGTCTCTAAGGTACCTTTGCCGGCGTTCGACACAGCATGGGGAGTTGCAGACTCATATGAGTACCCGTCTTAACCTTCCGCCAGGATGGCCGCCCCCACCACCAGGTTGGACACCCCCATCCGGCTGGAAGCCCGACCCCGCGTGGCCATCGCCCCCCGACGGCTGGCCGCTCTGGGTCGACGACCGCACCGCGCCCCCCGCGCCGGGACCAGCTGTCCTGAGTGACGCCGTCGACCGCGACGTCCCACCACCGACCCACTCGCGCCGCCGCTGGACGTCGCGAGCACCAGCCCGCTAGCTCAACCCCTCCCGACCCCGCCCACTCCACCGTCACCCACCCGGCAGCGCAACGTGTCAGCCAGTCAAATATTCGGCTGGGGCGGCGCCGCCGGCATGATTCTGATCGGGTTCGCGTCCGGTGTCGGTGGCGCCCTGGTTATGGGCGGGCTATACGCGTTCCTTGTCGCGCTGGTGGCCCTCATCCGCGGACGGGTGCGGTGGGCTCACCTGCGCACCCGCGGCGTCGCCGCGGTCGCTTTAGTGCCTGCACGGTGCCGCGCTGGACCAGGTCGGTGATCGCGTCGATCTGGATCGAATGCGCCAGGTGGTCGGCGAAGTAGATCACCATCGCCAGACTGGCGAACAGCAGCAGGATCGCTCCGGTGACCGCGAGCCGCGGGAACTGCTCGGTGCGGATTCCCGAGGAGACGCCGACCGTGTACAGACCGGCGGCGCTGTAGGTGAACGTCGACAGGAACACGCTGAGCACCCGCTGGGTGGGCCGGTCCCGCAGGAAGTTACGCAACAGCCGAGGAGAGAACTGGGTCGACGAGAGCTGCAACGCCACCACGGTCAAGCCCAACACCAGCGCAATGACCGTCACCACGGTGCTGGCAATGGTGATCAGCAGGGTCCGGGCGTCGTCGGCCGTGCCTTGGAACGCCAGCGGCGCCCACCCCGACCCGGGGTCAACCGTCACCTGAGAGATGACGGTGCCAGCCACCAACGCGACCACCGCCCAGACCGCCGGCGAGACCCACAGCGACGCCGCCGCCACCTCCCGCAACCCTGCCCGCCCAGTCACCCACCCATCCTCTCCCCCGCCGCCAGCAGCGGCGCGGTACGTCGGCGTCAACATTCTTCGCGGCCACACTCGAACGGCCTCACGCGGATCGCGGTATTCATCCCAGAACACGCCGGCCACCGCGACGACGGTCGCTCTTCGGTGGAGTGGGTCAGGTACCCCTGCTCGGGGTCCACCGGGCGGATCGTATCCGTCCGGGTGGATCGCGCCGACTGCCGCTGTAGCTGAAGGTCGAGGTCTCGCGACAACGGGCGCGTCGCATCCGCTGGGAGCCGCGTCCCGGCCGCCCGCATGGTCATGCTCCGTAGGGCACGAGGCTCGCGACGTGAAGTCCGAGCTACGGCAGTCCCTCTATGGCCGCGCAGCACACAAGGACTGGAAGGCGTCTCCGGAGTGATCTGGTCACGGATTCGGCTGTTTCGGTTGGGTCAGGCGGTGAGGCGATCGGTGATGTGTTCGGCGACGCGTAGGGCGTTGGCGATGATGGTGAGGGTGGGGTTAACGGCGCCGATCGAGGGCATGAAGCTGCCGTCGATGACGTAGAGGTTGTCGAGGTCGTGCATCTTGCAGTGGACGTCGAGTGCTGAGGTGTGCGGGTCGGTGCCGAATCGGATGGTGCCGGCTTGGTGGGCGGTGGCCGAGACGTCCATTGCCTTGTGCAGGTAGAGACTGCGTTCGAATGAGTTCGATTGCAGGCCGAGGTCGTTCAGCATCGAATCGAAGACGTGCCGCAGCCGTTTCAGCCCGTCGCTGTTGTTGTCCGGCTGTACCGCAAGTTTTACCGATCCGTCGGCGCGCAGCGTGACCCTGCTGTCGGGCAGGGGCAGGTCTTCACTGGCCAGCCAAAAGTCGAGCGAATGTTTGGCGACCAGCCCATACCCGAGGTCCGGCCCCCATCCGAGAGCCTTCGGAGCCTGCCCTTTGACCTGCCAGTCATCGGACTTGCCGAGCATCTGGATGTTTCCCATCGGGTAGTCCCAGTGCTTGCTGGGACCGTAGAAGTCGTTCAGCGACAGCGTCTTCTGAAACACCGTCGGGTTGGGATCTTTCGAGAATGCCATCAGGGCCAGGTTGTTGTGCCGCATGTAATGCCGGCCCACGACATCGCTGGAATTGCCCAGGCCTGCGGGGTGTGTGTCGTTGGCCGACTTCAGCAGCAGCACTGAGGACAGGATTGACCCGGCCGACAGCACGACGATGTCGGCGGCGAAGGTGCTGGTGCTGCCATCCGCCATGGTGGTCACCACACCGGTCACGACCCGCCCGCTGGGGTCGGTCAGCAACTGCTGCACGGTGGCTCTGGTCATCAGGGTCAGGTTGGGATGTGCAGCCAGCGCCGGGCGGACAACGGCCCATTCGGCATCGGCCTTGGCCCCGAGAAGGCAAGGGAACCCGTCGACGCGGTCACAGCGGATGCAGCGCGAGGTGGGGGTCGGGTTGCCGTGCTCGTCTTGGGTGAGGTCGACCCCGATCGGCAGGTGAAACGGATGAAGCCCCAACTTTTCCAGCCCGTCGGACAGCTGCTGGATGCGCGGGGCATGCGCGACGGGTGGATACCGGTAGTCCTGGCTGGAGGCGCCGGCGAACGGATCCTCACCGTGGCGGCCATGCACCCAGTACAGGTGCTCGGCCTTGACGTAATAAGGCTCCAAATCGGCGTAGCTGATCGGCCACGCCGGGGCGACACCGGAGGGGTGTTGGACATCCTCGAAGTCGTGCGGCGCCAGCCGGAACAGCGCGGCGCCGTAGACCTTGGAGTTTCCGCCGACGAAGTAGTGCAGTTCGGGGTGGAAGGTGTTGTCGTCGATGTCGTAGAACGTTTCATCGGCCACGTACTTGCCATCCGCAAAGACGACCTTGGAGTCCCAGTTGCCACGCTCGCGGGGCAGGTAGTCGCCCCGCTCAAGCAGCAGCACCCGTCTGCCGGTCTCAGCGAGCTTCGCCGCGGTCGTCCCCCCGCCGGGTCCACTGCCGATCACGATGACGTCGTAACGCTCTGACATGCCAGGCGCCGGCCCGCTGCTCACAGGCCCACGCTGCCCTGCATGATGCCGCCGTCGATGACGACGGTGGTGGCGGTCATGTAGCCGGCCTTGCCCGAGGCCAGGAACACGACCACATCGGCGATCTCGGAGGACTGCGCCATCCGCCCGAGCGGGATCGCCGCGTCAAGGGCCTTCATCTTGGTCGGGTCAGCTTCGGTGGAGTCATTGATCGGGGTAGCGACCGCACCGGGCGCGATATTGACGACCCGAATACCGTGCGCGCCGAGTTCGACGCCAGCGGTGCGGGTCAGCATCCGGATCCCGCCCTTGGACACGCAGTAGGCGATGTTGCCCGGCATCGGCCAGTCCTCGTGCACCGAGGAGATGTTGAGGATCAGCCCGCCGCCGCCCTGGGCGATGAACTGCTTCGCCGCAGCCTGCGTGCCGAAGAATGCGCTCCTCATGTTGATGGCCATGACCTTGTCGAAATCGGCCTCGGTCGTGTCCAGCAGCGAAGTGCGCGTTTCGATGCCGGCGTTGTTGATGAGCACATCCAGACGGCCGTGAGACTCGACAGCGGTCTGGACCATCGTGTGCAGGTCCGCGGCTTGCGACACGTCGGCCAGCACCCCGACGGCGTGACCACCGGCGGCCTGGACCTTGGAGATCAGCGCGGTTGTCTCCTCGGGGTGGGCGACGTAGTCGATGACGACGTTCGCGCCCTCGGCCGCGGCGGCGAGGACGATCGCCTCGCCGATACCGCTGTTCCCGCCCGTGACGACGACCGACTTCCCCAGCAACAACATGTCTGCTCCCGACTACCTGCGTGACGCATACGACTCGAGCCGAAAGCCCAGACCCTGGTGTTCAGCGTGACACGCAAACATGTACGGCCGCCGACAGGGTCAGCCGGTCGCGCAGACGCATGGCATTCCAACGAGTGCCGCGGCGTGGATACCTCGCGTCAGAGCCGGCCCGCGGCGGCGCGCCTGGCAGGATCGAGGCATGAGTCGTATCGAGGACTACGCGCTGCTCGGGGACCTGCAGACCGCTGCGCTGGTTAGTACCGCCGGCTCCATCGATTGGCTGTGCCTACCAAAGTTCGATTCCCCCGCCTGCTTCGCCGCGCTGCTCGACACCGCCGAGGCCGGGCACTGGCTGATCGCGCCTGCCGGCGCCGACGTTTGCACCACCCGCCGCTACGTCCAGCACACCCTGGTGTTGGAGACCGAATGGCGCACTCATTCCGGGACCGTGCGGGTGATCGACTTCATGCCGCCGCGCGGACACGCCCCCGACGTGGTGCGGATCGTGGAAGGCGTCCACGGCAGCGTGGCGATGCACTCGAAGCTGCGGCTGCGGTTCGACTACGGCCGTGTCGTGCCCTGGGTACGCCACCACGGCGACCGGATGGAAGCCATCGCCGGACCCGACCGAGTCCGGCTAAAGACCCCCGTCCGCACCCAGGGTAAAGACCTGTCGACGGTGTCGGACTTCACCGTCCACGCCGGGGACCGAGTCCCGTTCGTCCTCACCTGGAACCCCAGCCACGAACCCCCGCCCACATCGGTAAACGCCGAAGACGCGCTGCGCGACACGCTGACCTTCTGGAGCGAATGGTCAGCCAGCGGCACCCCGGTAACCGGCCCCTACCGCGCTGCCCTCAGCCGCTCCCTGCTCACCCTCAAAGCGCTGACCTACCAACCCACCGGGGGAGTCGTCGCCGCCGCCACCACCTCGCTACCCGAGCAGATCGGCGGCCCACGAAACTGGGACTACCGCTACTGCTGGCTACGCGACTCCACCTATACCCTGCAAGCCCTCATCTCCGCCGGCTACCTGAACGAGGCCAAAGCCTGGCGGGAATGGCTGCTCCGCGCCGTCGCCGGCGACCCGGCCGAGCTGCAGATCATGTACGCCCTTGACGGCACCAGGCGCCTCCCCGAAACCGAACTGCCCTGGCTCGCCGGCTACGAGAACTCCAAGCCCGTGCGCACCGGCAACGCCGCCTCCGGCCAGCTACAGCTCGACGTGTGGGGCGAAACCCTCGACGGCCTCGCCCTGGCCCGCAACGCCGGCATGGCCGCTCACGACGACGCGTGGGACCTGCAGGTCGCACTCATGGAGCACCTGGAAGGCAACTGGGACCAGCCCGACAACGGCCTGTGGGAAATGCGCGGCGCCCGCCGGCACTTCACCCACTCCAAAGTGATGGCGTGGGTCGCCGCGGACCGCATGGCTGCCGCCGTGCGCACTCACCCCGACCTACACGGACCCGCCGATCGGTGGGAAGCCCTTCGCGACACCATCCACGCTGACGTTCTCACCCACGGTTACGACTCCGAACGCAACACCTTCACCCAGTCCTACGACGCCCCCAGCCTTGACGCCAGCCTCCTCATGATCCCCCGCGTCGGCTTCCTGCCACCCACCGACCCGCGGGTACTGGGCACCATCACCGCCATCCAGAACGGCCTCACCGAGGACGGGTTCGTCAAACGCTACGACACCACCGACTCCGGCGACGGCCTCACCGGCGGGGAAGGTTTGTTCCTGGCCTGCTCGTTCTGGCTCGTCGACGCCCTACAGCTGATATGTAGGGGCGTTCTGTCAAGTGGGCAGGGTGAGGCGCCGACCGGATTGTGGTCTGGGCGGCGCCTCGGTGCTCGAGCTCCGGGGGTTGTGCTGGCGTGCGTGTCAGGGCGACGCGCGGTCTGACTGATATGCGCGGGTTGGTTACCGCAGGACGGTGCTGTTCGGCTGGAGCGGGTCCGCTTGTCTAGGGTCGAGCATCGCGTGGGGACGTGAGTCCTGTTGCTGCTCATAGTTGTTCCGCGGATCACTCCACGCGCTGCCGTCAGCTGGCCCGGGGAGTCGAGCAGTCTTCGGGGTTAGTCCTCCATGACGGCCAGGGACCAGCACCAGCCGGCCAGCTCGCGGGCGACGGCGACGTTGGCGATCACGTGGCGCTTGCCTCGGTCGTTAAACCGGACCCACTGCTGGTGCAGGCGCCTGTTTCCTGCGTCTCCGCGGGCCCTCGCGGCGGCGGGTGCCAGGTCCCACCGCTCGCGCATCGTCTTCCCGACGGTGTACCGGGGCTGGTGGTGCCAGGCGGCCTCGACCAGCAGCCGGCGGGCGTGACCGTTTCCGGTCTTGGTGATCCCGCCCTGGACCCGGGAGGCGCCTGAGGAGTACTCGGCCGGCACCAGGCCGACGTAGGACCCGATCGAGGCCCCGGTGAACCGGGACCAGTCACCGATCTCCACCGCCAGGGCGAAGCCGGTCAAGGTGGAGATGCCCCGCAGGCAACCCAGCCGGTGGGTGACCTCGGTGAACTCGCTCTCGGCAGCCATCGCCGTGATCGCCTCATCGAGACGGTCACGGCGGGCCGCCACAGTCAGGACAGCGTCGTAGTCGGAGTCGAACGCCAATCGTGCAGCCGGCATTGGCAGGTGCTGCTGACGTAGCCACGCATCGTGTCGACCGGTCCACGCCTGGCCGCCGCAGTACACGATCCCGTGGCGCAGCAACAGCTTCGACAATCGGTGCCGCGCCCGCATCAGGTCACCGCGGGCATCCTCGCGAGCACGCACCAGATCCCTCGCGGCCTCCTGGCCCACGCTCGGCACCGTCACCGACGTCACCTCATCCAGGCGCAGCAACCGCGCCAGGTGCAGCGCGTCGCGCTGATCGGTCTTGACCCGGTCACCGCTGGGCCGCTGCAGCTTGCTCGGCGCTGCGACCTCACATCGAACACCGGCAGCCGTCAGCGCCCGGTACAACCCGAAACCCGTTGGGCCAGCCTCATATGTGGCCGCAGCCGGCCCGGGAAGGCCTTTGACCCACCGCAGGACATCCTGAAAGTCAGGGGTCAACCTCGCCTTGAAGACCTCGCCGGTCACACCATCGATCGCCGCCGCGACGACCGACCGGGCGTGCACATCCAGTCCCACACTCGTACGCTCAGAGAACACCGGGGCCTCCCACACATGTCGGATAGGCCGAGCAGGCAGCCCTACTCGGTAACCCACGAATCTGCGTGAGTGAGGCCCCGGCCCGCAACCGCTCGATCCCGAGCAGTCACTCCATACCGTCTAGCCGGGCAGCACCAGGCGGCCACCCAGCTATTCGAACGCCTCCTGGCCCTCCGCAACGACGTCGGGCTGCTCAGCGAAGAATGGGACCCGACCACCAGCCGACAACTCGGGAATACCCCCCAAGCGTTCAGCCATTTCCCCCTCGTCACCAGCGCCCTACAACTACATGCCGGCAAAGGCCACCCCAGCAACCACCCCATCGCCCCACCGAAGTCATGAACCGCTGAATGCTGCCGTTCTCCCGGTCGCTGAATCAACGTGTGGGTCACGCCAGCATGGCCACCCACAAAGACCTCCACACACGCCGTCACGGATGACCCCGGGGCGCTACGACTGGCTGGTGCCGTGTCGCTGGGCAGGTCGCCGATCCGGGTTGACGACGTCCTGTGATGCACCAGGGTGCGGCCACCGAATGCGCCGACCGGTCCGACGAACGGGTGTTTCTGGCGTTTCATTTTCAGAGGTTCTCGGCGGCCGGCATGCGGTCGGCGAAGGTGAGGCGGACGCGTTCAGCGCGGGCTTCCACCGCATCGTCCATCGTGCCTGCCCGGTGCCTCGGGGTCCAGACCCCGGGTGACCAGGTAGAGCGTCTCCGACGCGGCCTGCTCGGGGGGGAAGTCCCCCCGTGCCCCCATGGCCCGGCGATACCGCGTGTTAAGTGACTCAATCGCGTTGGTAAAGAACAAGACCCGTCGTCTTTCCACGTCGTACGCGAGGAATGCGGTGAATGCCTCCCACTCCTTGTCGGGCTCGCGGCCGGGGCCGCCGGCACCACGGCGCTCAACGTCGTCACCTACCTCGACGTGGTGATGCGATCGCAGCGCCAGGAGCACCCCGAGGACACCGCGGCGAAGTTCGCCGAGGAGCTCGGGATTCAGATTCCTGGCGACGAGGACGAGCGAGCCAACCGCCTCGCTGGCCTCGGACCCCTCACCGGGATCATGGCCGGCTTGGGGGTGGGTGCGTCGGTTGGACTCGCCCGGGCCCTCGACTTCCGGCCCCCTCTCGCACTCGGCGGCATTCTCGCCGGCGGGCTGTCGATGGAGGCCGCGCACGCGCCAATGGCGGTGCTCGGTGTCGCGGATCCTCGGACCTGGGCGCCGGCCGACTGGATGAGCGACGGCGTCCCGCACCTCGTCTACGACTTGGTCACCATTCGTCGGCGTCGCGGCCCTCGACGGCAACTCACACCGGCGCGATCGCCACTCAGGGTGCCTACCCACCAGCGTGTGGCACCGTGAGGAGATGACTCCGGCAGACCTTCGGGAACACGTCCTGTCCGCCAAGACGGCCACCGGCCTGTCCTGGGTCGCCATCGCCGAGGCGCTCGAGCGCCCACCGGCCTGGACGGTGGCGGCCCTGTTCGGGATGCACCCGATGTCCGCGGAGGTGGCCGCGAAGGCCGGCACCCTCCTCGACCTCCCGCCGGCGGTGGTCTCCCGTCTCCAGCGCGAGCCCTACCGCGTCGCCGAGCCCGACCTGCTCACGGACCCCACGATCTACCGGTTCCACGAGGCGCTCACCGTCTACGGCCCGGCGATCAAGGAGCTCATCCACGAGGAGTTCGGCGACGGGATCATGAGCGCGATCAACTTCAAGCTCGACGTCACACGCCGGGCCGACCCCGACGGCGACCGCGTCGTCGTCACCTTCGACGGGAAGTTCCTCGACTACCGCTGGTGAGCGCGGTTGAGCGCGATGCGGCGTGCACCCGTCAAGGGCGACGGCGGGTGCGCGTCTCAACCGTGGGCAGTGCGTACTAATACCGACCGGTTCATGAGGCTGACCTGCGCACCCCGCCCGGCCGGGAACGCCGAGGCATCGTGGAAGCGACGTCGGCGAGCACCTCGACGCCCTGGTCCGGAGCAACGGCTGATTGACAACAGCGACTCCGAGGAGCGTGCTCGTGTTCAGCGAAGCGCTGTCAGGGGGTTCAGCGGTCTTGCTTGCCGGCTTCCTGGCGCAGGTCTGGGAGGGGGCCCGGTACGGCGCTGTCGTCATGGGTGGGTCGCCGGGGCGTCGAGAGCGCGGCCAGGAGTGCGGCTAGAACGGCGACGATGGCAACGGCCGCTATTTGGGTGGTGTGCGCTTGAACGAAGGTGCTCAGGGCCGAGGTCAGCGGGCTGGTGCTGCTGGCGAGAGCCTGGTTCGCCTGGCCGCTGTTCAGGGCTGGCGCCCAGTAGGCGATGAGGTAGAGCCCTGAGGCGACCAGGACGGCGCCGGCGCCGGCGCCCAGGGGCAGGTAGCGGCTGATGCGTCGCAGTGCGGTGGCCAGGGCGGAGCTTGCGAGAGCTGCGGACAGGGCGAGCAGGACCAGGACGGTGCTGGCGCCTGGAGCGTAGGCGGATACCAGGGTGGTGATGCTGTTCGCGGCCAGGGCTTGGGCGATGACGGCGAGCAGGACCGCGAGGGTGCAGGACAGGGAGGCGATGGCGTAGGCGGCGCCGAAGGTGAGCATGGCGCCGGGGCCGCGGCCGCTGCGGGTGACCCGGTGGTTACCCAGGCTGATGCCGATATGGCGGCCGGCGAGCATGGCGGCGCCGAGGCCGGTGAGCAGGACACCGGTGATGAGGGCGACCCAGGTGACGGCGGCGATGATGCTGCGCAGGCCGATGGCGACCAGAAGCTGTGCGATGGTGAAGACCGCGGCGAATCCGAGGCTGATCAGGGCGCCAGTTGCCAGTCCGTTGAGGGCGCGGCGGGCCGTGCCGGGAGCCTGCGCAGTAGCCGCTGTAGGGACGGTGTCCAGGCCGAGGTAGTAGGCCAGGAAGGCGGGCAGCAGGGCGAACCCACACGGGTTGACGGTGGCGAGCATGCCGACGCCGAAGGCGAAGGCGAGGGTGCTGGTCATCACGTCGGCGTCTTCACGCCGCGGCGGTCAGGGCCGTGGCGGCCTCGTCTGGGGGTGGGGTCGACTCCGCGGAAGACCTGCGTGCCGGCGTGGTTGAGGACGACGGTGGTGCCGAGGGCGTCGACGTTGAAGCGGCGCAACAGGGCGCCGTCGTAGCGGGCCACGGCGAACGGGGGGTTTCCGATCGCGGTTAGTAACTGGCTGATGGCCAGGTCCGGCTCGCTGGGGTCGAGATCGACGGCGATGACCTGCGAGCCTTGCCCGGCCCGGCCCGGCCCGGCCCGGCCGATGGCCGTGGCAAGGGTCTGACCCTCGGCGTAGCAGGATCCGCAGGAGGCGGTGAAGAAGTAGAGGACGAGCGGTGCGCCGGTGGGGATGGTCACCGACTTCCCGGCGATGGTCTTGACCGTCAGCGACTGAATCGGCGTGGACGCGGTGACGCCCGCCTCGGCGGCGGGTCCGGCGGTGGGGGGGTCCGGTGGTGGACGTCTTGATCGCTCCGCAGGCTGTCAGGGTGACGCTCGACAGCACCACCGCCGGGACGGCGCTCACGATCTTGGCTGGCGCCGGCTTGCAGACCGGAATGACCGGGGCGTAGTGGCCGTGGTCAGCTCTGCCGGGAGGCTTGGTTCGGCCGGTCCTGAGGGCCGGTGTCGCGAGGCGGTGCACTGCAGTCACCGGTGCCGTCCTGGGGATGTGCCGGGTTTGCGGCTGCGGCCTGCCCTGACCGGCGGCGGTGAAGGACGTAGAGGATCGCGCCGACCAGGGCCAGGGCGGCAGCGGCGAGGACGGCCGGGCTTCGGAGTAGGCCGCCGGCGACGCTGAGGGCACCGGCGGCGATCAGCAGCGGCCCGGCGCAGCACGCGACGGCGAGCAGGACCGCCCCGGCGGCGGCGAGGCCGCCGAGCCCGGAGCCGGGGTTCTTCTGAGAGTGGGGCATGCGCGTTCTCCTTTGGGTGTGGTCGGTCGTCGGGGTCAGGAGTCGATGCGGACACACGCGGCCAGCGCTGCGGCGTTGTCGGCCGTGAGCGCGCGGGCCACGCCGATCAGCTGCACCACGCGGGAGTCGGTGACCTCGTAGCGGGTGTACCGGCCGTCTCGGCGGGCGGCGACGAACCCGCAGTCGGCCAGGCAGGCCAGGTGCGTGGAGACCCGCGACTGGGACAGGCCCACATGCTCGATGCACTCGGTCACGGTGCGTTCGCCGCTGAGCAGGAACTCCAGCAGCAGCAGCCGGGTCGGGTCGCCGATGGCACGGAAGAACTTGGCCATGATCCGGCGTCCGGCGTGCTCGGCCGGGACCAGGGGACTGCCGGCGGGCAGCCCGAGCCGTGCGACCTCACGTGCGGAGGTCAGTGCGGGCATGTGGACAACTCCTTCGGTCGTGTGACAGTCTGACAATACATCCGAGTATGCGGATTCGACGAATGACGGTGCAATGGTTGAGGAGACGTTCATGACGGGGTACGACCTGGCCATCATCGGCTCTGGTGGGGGCGCGTTCGCCGCGGCCATCCACGCCACCGGGCTCGGCAAGAAGGTGGTGATGGTGGAGCGCGGCACCGTCGGGGGGACCTGCGTGAACACCGGGTGTGTCCCGTCCAAGGCGCTGCTCGCCGCGGCCGACGCCCGCCATGTCGCCTCCGATGACCGGTTCCCGGGGATCTCCACCTCGGCCGGCCCGGTGGACATGGCCGCCCTCGTCGGCGGCAAGGACGACTTGGTGGAGTCGATGCGGGCGGACAAGTACGCCGACCTGGTCACCGAGTACGGCTGGGACCTGCGCGCCGGGACCGCCACCTTCACCGGGACCGCCGAGAGGCCGGTGCTGCAGGTCACCGACCCCGACGGCCGGTTGGACCAGGTCGAGGCGGAGCACTTTCTGGTCGCGACCGGCTCGGCCCCGTGGGCGCCCCCGATCGACGGGCTGGCCGAGGTGGGGTACCTAACCTCGACGACGGCGATGGAGCTGGAGCAGGTCCCGGAGTCGCTGCTGGTCTTCGGCGGCGGCTACGTGGCGCTGGAGCAGGCGCAGCTGTTTGCCCGGCTGGGCAGCAGGGTCACCGTCCTGGCCCGGTCCCGGCTGGCCTCGGCGGAGGAACCTGAGGTCGGCGAGGTCATCGAGTCGGTCTTCGCCGACGAGGGCATTACCGTCATCACCGACGTCGCGGTGTCCTCGGTCCGCCGGGATGAGGCCACCGCTGAGGTGGTCACCACCGCGGTCGTGGCCGGCGCGGCCCGGGAGTACCGCGCCACCCAGCTGCTGGTCGCGACCGGCCGCCGGCCGGTGACCGACGGACTGGGCCTGGACGGGGTCGGGGTCAAGGTCGGCGACCGCGGCCGGGTCGTCGTCGGCGACGACCTGGGCACCAGCAACCCCCGGATCTGGGCCGCCGGCGACGTCACCGGCCACCCCCAGTTCGTCTACGTCGCCGGCGCGCACGGCTCGCTCGCCGTGGACAACGCCTTCACCGGCGCCGACCGGACCCTGGACTACACCCACCTGCCCCGGGTCACCTTCACCACCCCCAACATCGCCGCCGTCGGGCTGACCGACGAACAGGCCAGCGCGGCCGGGATCCGCTGCGACTGCCGAGTCCTGCCCCTGCAGTACGTGCCGCGCGCGCTGGTCAACCGGGACACCCGCGGCTTCGTCAAGATCGTCGCCGACGCCGACACCGGACTGATCCTCGGCGTCACCGCCGTCGCCCAAGCCGCCGGGGAGCTGGCCGCCGCAGCCGTCTACATCCTGAACGCGCGGATGACGGTCGAGCAGGTCGCGAACCTGTGGTGCCCTTACCTGACCATGACCGAAGGCATCAAGATCGCCGCCCAGTCCTTCACCACTGACGTGTCCAAGCTGTCCTGCTGCGCCTCCTGACACCCGCAGTCCCGCGAAGAAAAGGGGACCTCATGACCGCCGACCTGGAGCACCTCACGGACCGTCTGACCGACCCCGACACCGACACCGACGCCGGCGCGGTGCCGTGGCTGTGGCAACCCCTGCTGGCCCTCCTCGCCCACGGCCGCCCCGTCACCGTCCAGGACCTCTCGGCCGCCACCGGGCGCAGCATCCCCGACGTGCGCCAGGGACTGGCCGCGATGCCCGACACCGAGTACGACCGTCACGGCCGGATCCTCGGACACGGCCTGACCCTGGTCCCGACCCCGCACCGCTTCGAGCTGGCCGGGCAGACCCTGTACACCTGGTGCGCCCTGGACCACCCTGATCTTCGCCACCATCCTCGGTCTGCCCGCCCAGGTGCAGTCCCCCCTGCCGCACCACCGGAGAACCGGTGCGCCTGAGCGTGGACGCGACTGCCGTCACCGGGCTCGAGCCTCAGGGTGCCGTGGTTTCCCTGGTCGATCCTGCGGACCTGACCTCGATCCGGTCCGCGTTCTGCAAGGAGGTCCACTTTTTCGCCTCACCGGAAGCCGCCCAGCCCTGTCTGCAGGAGCATCCCGTCGCGGCAGTGCTGCCGGTCGCCGACGCCCACCAGCTCGCCCGACCCCTGGCACAGAGCCTGCTCGTTGCGCGCGCGCCGAAGGGCTACTGCTGACGGGAGTCGCCTCGTGCTTGAACCCTGCTGAGAGTCACCGACCGACACCGACCGACGGGGAAGCCCATGCGCGTCCGATACTTGATGACGGATCTGGCCATCACCACCGCGGCCAGCTATCTGGCCACCACGACGATGGAACGCTTCAGCACGAAGCTGTACGAGCTTGAGGCGCCCGCCGACCGGGACCGGGAAGACGCCGCAAGACCGGGGCCGCCGGACCGGATCGCCGCCCAGAAGAGCACCGAGCTGCTCGGACTGCACCTCGACGACGCCGCCCTGGACAAGGCCGCCCTGGTCTTCCACTACGGCCTGGCCGCGTCCTGGGCGTCGCTGTACCCGCTGCTGCGCCGCGCCACGTCGCTGGGACCGGTCCCCGCCGGGCTGCTGACCGGGGCGTCGATGTCCCTGCTCGTCGATGAGGGCCTCACCCCGCTGCTGGGGTTCTCCGCGCCCAACCGGGCCTATCCGCTGGCCACCCACGCTCGGGGGGTCGCGGCCCACCTGGTCTTCGGGATGGCCGTCGCCGCGGTCACTGAGATCGCCTGGGCGCTGCTTCGGCGCACTCCCCGCCCACGCCACCGTTGAGCCCCCGGTCACCATTCGACCCATGCGCCCAGCCATCGGCATCGGCATCGGCATCGGTCAAGACCTGCACGATTCACGCCAAACGAACGGAGAAGCGCTGTGAGCGATGACGTCGATGTGATCGTCCTCGGGATGGGACCAGGGGGAGAGGTCGCCGCTTCCCGGCTGTTGGCCGCCGGGCGGAAGGTCGCGGTCGTGGAGCGCGAGCTGATCGGCGGAGAGTGCGCCTACTGGGGCTGCATCCCGTCCAAGACCCTGCTACGACCCCCGGACGCCCGCGCCGAGGCCGCACGCGCCGCAGGACTGAGCACACCAGAGCTCCAGTGGCCAGGCCTGCGGGACTACCGCGACTACATGATCCGCTACCTCGATGACACCAAGCAGGTCCAGGGGTACGCCGACCAGGGCGCCACGGTCATCAAGGCCACCGGACGGATCACCGGGCGCACCAGCCAAGGACGGGTGAAAGTCGAGGCCGGCGGCCACCAGCTGAGCGCTCAGCACGTCATCCTGGCCACCGGCTCGCAGGCGATCCGCCCCGACATTCCCGGCCTCGGGGCTGGCTCCGACGTGCCGGTCTGGACCAACCGGGAAGCCACGAACCTCGTAGACATCCCCGACCGAGTCCTGATGATCGGCGGCAGCGCCGTCGCAGTGGAGCTCGGACAGTTCCTGGCCCGCATGGGATCCCAGGTCACCCTCGTCCAGCGCGGGGGCAGGCTACTGACCCGCGAGGAACCCCGCGTCGGCGAGCTCGCCCAGGCCGCCCTGGAAGCGGACGGCATACACGTGCGCCTGAACAGCCAGGTGACCCGCGCAACCGCCACCACGCACGGCGGCAAGGTCTCGGCGAGTGTGGAGCTCGACGACGGCAGCACCTCCCAGTTCGACGTCATCGTCCTGGGCACCGGCCGCGCACCGCGCACCGCCGACCTAGGCCTGGACGCCGTCGGCGTCGACCCCGCCGACGGGCTCAAACTGGACCAGAGCTGCCGCCTCGCCGAGGGCCTGTAGGCGATCGGCGACGTCACCGGACAAGCCATGTTCACCCACGTCGCGAAGTACCAGGCCCGTGTGGTCGCGGACACGATCCTCGGCAGTCCGCGCGCCGCCCACTACGGAGGCATCCCTCGCGTCGTCTTCGCCGACCCCGAGATCGCCGCCGTAGGCATGACCAGCGCCCAAGCCCACGACGCCGGGCTCGAGGTGGCCAGCACCGAGGTCGACCTCCCCGAGGCCATCGCCCGACCCTGGACCTACGAAACCGACCCCCGCGGCACCCTCGGACTGGTCGCCGACCGACGCGCCAAGGTCCTCATCGGCGCCTGGGCCTTCGCACCGATGGCAGGCGAGTGGATCCACCAAGCAGCACTCGCCATCCGCGCCCAAATCCCCCTCGAGATCCTGCGCGACCAAGTCGCCCAGTTCCCCACCTACAGCGAGTCCTACCTCGCCGGCCTGGACCAACTCGACGCGTAGCTCAACCCTGAACGTGATACATCCGGCTAACCCTGGCTTAGGTCTGGCTTAGGCCAGGCTTAGGCCGGCTTCGGTCCACCCCCGTTTCCTCCGCCTCTGACACCGGACTGATCTCTCCGGCGGCGTCCCGGGCCGGGCACAGCGGCGCCACGGCATCGTTCAGTTCCGAACCCGGCGCACCACTAGCCCGACTCGGCACCTGCCGATCCTTGCGGTAGCCGGTGAACGCGGCGCCATCCACGAACGACTCGTCAACGCCCTCCCAGTCGCCTAACCGACCCTTCTCACCGGCGACCTCAAGACGGGCGCATCTGTCGGTGACGTCCGGACCCCCGACGTCCGCTCATGCCGCTGTCGGGACGCCCGACCATGCCGCGCTCAGGACGGTGACGCTTGTCCGATCTTGCCGCTGTCGGAGAGGCCCTTGACGCTCGCCCAACCTTGCCGAGCCGCGCCCGACGTTTGGGTTTCAGCCTAGCCTTGGACCCCCTTCCGCTCGAGGAGCAAAGCAAAGTCATCGTGAAACGTGCGGCCCCGGGGAAGGCCACGCAGCGCATACCGCCTTCCGTCGTTGGTCAGGAGGTGCCGCCCATCTCCGTACCAGCTCTCTTGCTCCTCGATCCCACGGATCGACTCCCAAGACGCAAAGCGCTGTCGTCCCGTCAGCTCTGACCCAGATCCGCGTGTAGCGGGTGTGGCGGGTTACTCGCGGGCGATCTGGCGTCGATCTCGTGTGCTGTCAGCGTGATTCATGGTCTGGGGCAGGCCAGCGGCCCGGATGACGCTCCGGGGGCGGGTTCCAAGGTCCTGGTCGGGGCGAGCGGGTCGTCGGCCGTTCAGGCCGGGTCTGGTAGCTCCCTGAGGCGGGAGAGGACCTCGGCCAGGGCGTGGTCCCCGGGTGGCAGCCGCAGGGTGAGGCCGCGGGCGTGGTGGATGAGTCTGGCTGGGACACACAGCAGTTGGTGTCGTAGCCGGTGCATGCGGGCCTTGCCGGCGTCGTCGTCCAGGCCGGTCAGCGACTGCAGCATCACCGACAGTGCCCCGGCCAGCAGCGCGCCCCACATCCAGACGGTGTTCACGTCGGCGTGGCCCGAGGGTAGGTGGTTCAGTCCGGCGCCGAGCTTGGCCTCCCGGAAGCGTTCCTCGATGTCGGTGCGGCCCCGGAACCACGACTCGAGGGCGACCACATCCGCTGGGGTGCTGGTCGGCAGGTTGGTCACGATGAAGCTGACCGCCCAGGCGTGGTCCAGCTCCCCGCCCAGGGCCAACGCGAGCTGGTCCTTGGCGATCGTGCGCCGACGACGAGAGCGGCCGTCGGTCGAGATGTCCGCCGCCTCGACCCGGACCCTGCGTACGATGGTGTACGCATCCGGCGGCCATCCGGTCGGGGCGTAGTCGATCACGGCGACCTGCGCCCCCGGCATCCCCCGCGCCGGTGTCCAGGCATCAGCGGACACCCCGGCCAGCTCACGCCAGAACGCGCTGTTGCGCTTGGCCGCCACGGCGTAGTCGGCACCCACCTGCTCGGCAGCCAGGGCCAGCTCGGCGGTGAAGTAGCCGGCGTCGGCGCGCACCCGAGGCCGGGCACACACCGCAGCCGGCAACCCCTTGACCGCCCGGGTCAACAAATCCGCACACCGCGGGCGGACATCCTGGTTGCCGGCCAGCAAGTCGGCCGCCAACGGCAACCCGGGCTCGGCCCAGCTGGCCAGATGCGGCCGACCGGCACGCTGGCCCTGGTAGTTGTAGGCCACCCCGGCCTTGACCCGCCCGAACACCTCCACCTCGGTGGGGTCCAGGTCGATCGTCGGCGGCCGCAGCACCAACGGAGACCGGCGCCGCGCCGGCAACAAGCCCAGCCACCGCGCCGCCAGCCGCGAGGCCGCCGCCTCGATCCCAGCATGCTGCGCCTCGCCGAACCTGCGGGCCAGCGACCCGGCCGTGGTCGAGGCAGGGGTCGCCACCGGCGAAAGCTGCTGCCCGGCGGCATCGGCTCGCACCCGGTCCAACCCGACCAGAGCGTCCTGCCCGAGCAACTGCGCACACGCCACCGACACCACCAGCTCACCCGCGCTCACGCCTCGGGCCCGGGACTTGATCGCCGGGATCTGCTGATCCAGGGTGACCACCACGGCCAGTCTGTCGACAAGCTCACTGACCGCGGCCATCCCCGAGCAACCCGTCAACGAGGGATCCGGCGCGCCGACCCGCACCTGCTTTCGCCCACCACGAGCACGACGTACTCTCTTCACCGACAGGGTGCCTTCCCGCTCGGAAACTCGAAGTCTTCGACAACCTCGATTCTCCTTACAGGACAGGCACTCTCGTCATCTCACACGCCGAACACCCTCGATCAACCCACCACTACACGCGGATCTGGGTCTGACCTGACGTATATCCCTTCATCGTCGATGACGACCGACGGCGTCCGCATGATCCATGACGAGCACTCAAGCCAAGGAACAGCAGGCCGTACAAGAGGTAACGGGGGTTCGATCTGGTCCCTGCGACGGCTAGGCAAAAAGCCGCTAGTACTAAGAATGCGACGGGGAGGTAACGCCGGACGCCCGTCCATTGGCCGTAGGAGCCGAACACATCCCGAGCAGCATCGTCGGGCGAGGCGCCTTCGGTTGCACCCACCTGTCCCACGATAGACAGTCTGCTCCCTCGGGGGAACGGCTCATTGCATGCACCGCCACCGAGAGCAACATCGCGCTCTATGCCGCTGAGGGTGCGCGGTCCTGGCGACACGTGGGTGTCCGCGGGGCGGGCACTGAAGCCCTAGCGTGTTGCTATGAGCAAGCCCATGCACCTGCTCGTCATCCAGTTGCCAGAGTCGGCGTTTCCTGAGTTTGACGACTTGGTGCAGTACGAAGATGCGCTGATCGACACCCTCGATGACGTCCATCAGGTGGACGGACACGACATCGGGTCCGGAGAGGTCAACTTCTTCGTAGTCACCGACGCTCCGACGGCCGCGTTCGCCACGATCCGTGACACCCGGGGCGGCGTCCTCCTGTCACATCCCGAGGCGCGGGGGGCTTCAAGACCTTTAGATGGGGATGTTTTCGAGCCCCTGTGGCCCCCTGGCGATCAGCGAGCCTTCACCATCGTTTAACGCTCCATCCAGAGGCACTCACCTGCCGCGCTGAGGACGATGACGCTCGCGTTCGACCTGCCTATGTATGGCCGGTCAGGCCGTGTCTGCGGTGCCTTGGCGCCTCGAGCGCTTTGAGTGGCATCGTCTCGGTAGGGAGGTTGCCGTGCAGGAGACGTATTCCACCGATGAGCTGAATTCGATCCGGGCTTCGGTGAGCCGGCGCATCGGGTGGGACTTCTCCTCGATGAGAACGATCCGAGGCAACGTGCCGTGGGACTACCCCTCGGTGGTCAAGAGGTACCTGTCTCCTGAGGCTGAAGTCCTCGACGTCGGGACCGGCGGGGGCGAGCTCTTGATCGAGCTGTCGCCGTACTTCCGGAACGCCCTTGGCGTCGACACCGACCCCGACATGCTCCGAGTAGCTCAGTCAAAGGCTCACGCTGCGCGCGGCAGCAACCTGACCTTCCGCGTCGACAATGCCTCGCTGTGCGGAAGCTCCGGCCTGTTCGACGTGATCCTCAACCGCCAGGCCCCCTACGACCTGCACGCCGTCTCCCGGCACTTGCGGCCTGGCGGATGGTTCATCACCCAGCAGGTCGGTGAGCACAACATGAGCAACGTCGCGAGAGCGTTGGCCCGGGAGGTGCCACCTGCAACGATCACGAGAGAGGCGGTCCTGAAGTCGGGCCTCGAGGTGGTCGAGTTCTGGGAGTACGACGTCGAGTACATCGTCGAAGACATCGAGTCGCTGGTCTTCTGGCTGTCGGCTCTCGACGTCCTCCACACCAACATCCAGGGCAGTGAGGCCATCGGCACGGCCGAGGACCTGAACCGGGTCCTCCACAACAACGTCGATCCTCGCGGCTTCGTCACCAACGAGCACCGGTACCTCGTTGTAGCCAAGCTCGGATGACCAGCCGAAACTTCTGCAAGCGGACCTGCCTCCGGCAGGGCACTTCGTGGTGGCGGCTGGGTCTAGCGTTGGTGACGATGGCTTAACGGCTCGATCGACCGGGCATCGGAGGGCGTGTGCAGTTCTTCGTGTTGGGGATCGACGGGCCAGGCTTCGGTGTCGACGAGGACCTGAACGAAGCCCACCAGTCGTACATGGACAGGTCGGCGGATCTCCTCGTCGCGCGAGGTCCAACCCGGTCGGTGGACGTGGGTCATCACACCGGCAGCGTGCACGTCATCGAACTGTCAGACGCAGCGGAGGCGGCCAGGTTCGCGGAGGAGGAACCGTTCGCGCGGGCCGGGTGGTACTCCTCGATCCAGGTCACCCCCGTGGTCGCCTGCCTGGACGGCACCATGTGGGACCGCCCACCGGCACATCCGGGCGGCCCCTCAGCCTTGGTCACAGCCACATTCCCATCCGAAGTCGGCACCGCTGAGGGGCTCGCCGCCTCGATACGACCTCTCATCCAGCCGTCCGAGCTTCCTTGCTGGATCTACCTGGCAGTCACCCGCAGCGACGCCGGGAACGCCGTTGGGGTGGTGGCCTTGGCTGACGGCACTACAGCCGACGCGCACCAGTGGGTTACGGCGCTCCTACGCACCGTGGGAGTCACTGACCCAGCCGTGACGTCTCAACCATGGAGCCGAGGCGGGCGCCCGGACTGACACGCAGCAGCGCATGCCGACGTTGTCGCGGGCCAATATGCGGGCCGTCCGATCGCCCTTCGCGACGGTGTTCTGGCTCCCCCGACGCCGCGGCGGCGGGCGCCGTAGCCCGCGCGTTCAGAACCCGAGCGAGGTGACCACGGCCAGGTAGCGTCGGACCTCGTCGGCCAGGACCGGGTGGTTCGGGAGAGCACGGTGGACCTCATTGGTGGTCAGGACTCTGAACAGGAGGCCACGCGCGACCGCTTCAGCGCTGACGTACGCATCCTTAAGGACGGTGGCCGGGGCGTGGTGCCAACACATGGCGTCCGCCACGACGATCCCGTCGGCGTAGGCCGGTGGGCGCCAGTACGGCGAGATGTCGATGATCCCCGGCGGGGCTGCAGACGTCAGTAGCACATTCCCAGTCAGGTCGGCGTGCACGAGCTGATCCGCACCAAGCGGCCCTACTCGCTCAGTCAGCAGCTCGACCATCGGTCGAAGCGCAGGGATGACCTCGACCTCGATCTCCTGCCAGGTAGCCGCATCTGCCTGAGCCCACCAAGAACGGCGACCCGTCAGCCATGAAGGCCTCGCGAGGACGGCGGCGGACCGGTGGAAGGCCCGCCCAGTCTCAACCACCGTGGGCCAGTCCACCGCCGACGTCTCCGACGACTGACCCGGAAGCAGGACAGTCGCGCCCCACCCGTCGACCACCCAGTCCCCCGATGACGACTGCAGCACCTCCGCTAACCGGAACCCGTCCTGGCGGATCCCCGCGACCTCAGTACCGAGCCACACCTGCAGAACAAGGTCCACGTCCGGCTTCAGGACAACGTCGCCAACCAGCCAGCTCGTCCCCCGTCCCCCGGCCAAAAGTTCCGGGACGCCGTGCAGACCGAACGCCCGCAGCACCCTCGTTGACGGACCTCGCACCCGGCCCATCAAACAAGGATCCCCGCAGCGGCCAACAGCCCGCAACTGCCGCTCCCCCCGCGGCCCCACTTTGCACGAGCCTTCCAAGAGACACGATCTGCGCAAAGTCGCGTGGTCACCCTTGTGCAGTCTTCGCTGCACCTCGACACCCTCGTGTCGAGATGCACGGCCCGAGGCTGTTGTCGAGATGCACTCAAAACTGTAAGAACGGCCCTCGAATGCAGTAATTAGCCGACGTTATGCACCTCGGGCGTGTCTGGGCTGATGCTTATGAGTTGCCCAGCAGCGGTGCGCCGCCCTCGGGAGCAGCTGGGAGGAGCCCTGAAACTGACCTGGACGCTGCCCAGCTTTGGGCGTGACAGCTACTCCCCCCGGCGGCGGCCATCAGTTCGCCGGCCGGGGCGCTGTAGCAGGTCTACGCTCGCCGCTCGCCGGAGAGGCGTCGTGGTGGTCACGGGTCTTGCCCGAACTGGCTCCGGGCAAGGAATCGATCCGTCCGGTCATGCCGAGAGTCGGATGTCGGACAACCGGTCTACGGTCACCTCAGACGCCCGGGCGTACTAGCCAGCTGGGCCCATGATGGGACTATGACCCTTAACAGCAGCGGCTTCGAGCTCACTTTTGGTCCGGCTGAAGAGATTTACGGGACCCAGGGAGAACTTGATATTTCCCGAGTGCCCGGCGCCACCGACGAAGACCTTGACGAACTTCGCGCCATGCTCCCCGGGGTAAGGGTCGCCCGACGCCCTGGAAGTGTAGGCAAGGGGGCGTCAGGGCCAGGTGCCACGCTGATCTTTGAGTTTGGAGAGAGAATACTCAACGACGGAGCCTCGATGCTTGCGTATGGGGCGGCGCTGATGAGCGTAGTCACGTGGCTAAAATCCCATCGTCAGAAGCACGTCAATGTGGATGACCCTGCTGCTGCAGGTGTGCTCGCAGCCACGCAGAGTAGAGCCTCAGAAGAACTTGTGGGCGCTTACCATACCGGCACAGTTTGCATCTCTGGCGGCGGACCCGGACTTGGTGTCGATGTTCGCGATATATGGGTTACTACATTTGCCCTGCCCGACCAATGGTACCTAGTGATATTCACCTCGCCCAGCGCTTTGGTGTTAGGCGAGGTTAAGGTGCCCAGTGAAGTGGACGGGAAGGGCAAGCGTAGGACGGGCGGTGAGGTTCGAGACCTATTTCTGGATCAGGGCATGAGAGACGCCTCCTAGGGAACGATTCATTTTCAGATACGTTTACTATTGACTGGTAAAGTGGCCAAGGCTGACGCCACAGATCGAGTTAACGGATTGGAGCCTAGCGTCGTTCTGGCGCATCGGGACGGGGCGCCGGTAGCACCCCAACACCGAAGGCGACGCTGCAAACATCAAAGATGCGCCTAGATACGCGACTTTTGCGCGAGTGAGTGGCCTCCGACTTTGGCACCCTTTATGTCAAGACATGTCCTGGATCTCTACGCGCGCGTCTTCGACGGCGAACCGCTAAGTGAGAACGACTTCGTCCTCAGCGCCGATGAGAAGCCCGGCGTGCAGGCCCGCCGCCGCATCCACCGAAGCGCACCAGCCCGACCCGGTCGCCGGCCGATGCGGGTGGAGTTCGAGTACCGGCGGCACGGCACCCTGGCCTACCTCGCCGCCTATGACGTGCACCGCCCAGGTGATCGGGCACTGCGCCGAGACCACCGGCATCGCACCGTTCACCGAACTGGTCGAGAAGGTCATGACCAGCAATCCAAACGCCAGCGCGCGGCGGGTGTTCTGGATCGTCGACAACGGCTCCTCGCACCGCGGCTGGACCGCCGCCGCGCGCCTGTCCGACGCATTCCCGAACGCGCGGATGATCCACCCGCCTGTGCACGCCTCGTGGCTCAACCATCGAGATCTACTTCTCCGTCGTCCAACGCAAACTACTCACCCCGGACGACTTCGCCGACCTCGACAACCTCGCCGGAAAGATCAGCGCGTTCGAGCGTCGGTACAACAACGCAGCACGCCACTCGACTGGCGCTTCGGCCGCGCCGACCTGCACCGGCTCATCAAGCGGATCCAGGCATGACCCCCGACGAACTAACGGGTGTGACCAACAGTGAGGCTTCGCCTCTGACCGCCGAGTGCGTGGCTGGCTTGGGGGGACCGGTCGGCGCATGCTGGGGGATGGGATCTTCGCCTGTGCACTCGGTGACGGTTGGTGACCTCCTCGAGGGT
>JAABUT010001615.1_pt1 | contig 24984 bp, 22 predicted proteins | sample 5559281 | NCBI WGS metagenome assembly JAABUT01 (sample SAMN10711880, study PRJNA513359) | rock metagenome | isolation source: Antarctica rocks | place: Antarctica: Victoria Land, Ricker Hills nord | collected 2016-01-04
CGGGGCCACAGCCGTCTACAACTGCGTCAACCCGCCGTATCACCGGTGGGCCCAGGACTGGCCGCCGGTCGCGGCAGCCCTGCTGCAGGCCGCCGAGCGCAGCGGCGCAGTCCTCGCGACCACCGCGAATCTCTACGGCTACGGCGAGGTGGACGCGCCGATGACCGAGCGCACGCCATTGGCCGCGACCGGCACTAAGGGCCGGGTACGCAACCGGATGTGGCACGACGCTGTCGCCGCGCACGAGGCCGGCCGGGTGCGTGGGTTCGAGGTGCGTGGCAGCGATTACCTGGGCGGCAATTCGCTGTTGTCGATGATCATCACGCCTGCGTGGCGCAAGTCCCGGACGGCAACGTTGCCCGTCCCGCTCGACGTGCCGCACACCTTCACCGACGTACGGGATGTCGCGGCGCTGCTCATCGCCGGCGCGGCCGACGAGCGGGCGTGGGGACGCGCGTGGCACGTACCAAGCGACGATCCGGTCACCTTCCGGCAACTCGCGACCGTCGCGGCCGACCAGCTCGAGGTACCGGTGAAGCTGCGTTCGCTGCCCTATGCCGCAGTGTGGACCGCCGGGTTGTTCAACTCGACAATCCGCGAGTTGCGCGAGACGCAGCACCAGTTCCGCAAGCCGTTCGTGCTCGATTCGAGCGCAGCGCAGCAGACCTTCGGCCTGAAACCGCACGCGCTCGACGATTCGGTCCGTTACGACCTGGCGAACACCCCCGCCTGAGGCGCGTCAGCCGACCCTCGAGGCGCGTCAGGCGCGTCAGGCGCGCAGTGCGGACGCTGCGTGCTCGTGTTCCTGCCAGCCCGGGATCGAACTTCCCGGTGCCCAGGTGGAGTGGGTGCCGCTGGAGACCCGCTCCGGCAGGCGCACCCGGGCGATCGGGCCGTCTGTGAGACGGGTGGCGTCGAACACGAGGCACTCGGACAGGTCGCGGTTCATGTCCGACACGATCGTGACGAGATACCCGTCGTCCTCGGCCTGCGAGCCGACGCGCGGCGCCATCGCCGTCTCGCTCGCGTACACGCCCTCGTCGAAGGAGTACTTCTCCTCGTTCCCGGTCTCGGTGTCGTGCTTGATCACGCCGTTGAACAGGAACCAGCCAGGGACCGCGGTCGCGGAGTAGGTGTAGCGGTGCCGGCGGCCGGCCTGCTGAGCGTTGATCATGCCGAACTCGCTGACCGTGTCGGTGAGCGCTTCTTCCTTGGCGAGTCCGGTGGAGAGGTTGAGCCGCCATCGGTGCAGCTTCGGGCCGATCAGCTCGTTGTCGAGGAAGCGGAACATGCGCTGATAGATGGTGCCGTTGCCGGCCGGTGGCTCGGGGTCCTGCTGGAAGTAGCCGTCGAGGACGACCTCGTCGCCGTCCTCGTAGGCGTTCGTCCAGTGCAGGACGTAGGTCGGATCGGCCTCGAACCAGATGATGTCCTGCGTGCCGCCGCGGCGCGGGATCACCGCGAGCCGGGAGGGCATGTCCGGATGGAAGCGCGCAGCGTACTTGCCACGCGCGAGCGCAGCGGGCTCCCAGAACAGCGGCAGGTCGTTGAGGATCGTGTAGTGCTCGGTGAAGGCCATGTCGTGCGGCAGGCGCGGGCCGGGCAGCGGCACGTCGACGTAGTGCACGAGACTGTCGGACGCATCGACGACGCCGTAGTGCATGTAGGGCGCGTCGGTGCCGTAGTTGAAAAACAACAGCTCACCGGTGTGTGCGTCGACCTTCGGGTGTGCCGAGACGCCGAGCGCACTCGGGAATGCGCCGTTCCACGTCGACTTGCCCAGGGTCTCCAGCGTCGTCGGGTCGAGGCGGTACAGGTCGCCGCACTGGTAGAAGCTGGTCAGCGCGACTCCGTTGTGCAGGATGACGTCGGTGCTGGACGCGTCCTTCATCCGCCCGCGGGCACCCCACCCGGTCTGAGTCGGTGACGTCGCCGGGTCCTCGACGAGACCGGCCCACATCGGTCGGCCCGCTTGCTGCTCGGCGAGGAAGCCGTCGGTGCGCACGAACCGGTTGCGGTAGAAGGCCGTCCCGTCCCGAAAGCCCACGGCGTGCACCATCGCGTCGCCGTCGAAGGGGTGATAGATCCGCATCGCCGGATGCACCGGGTTTTCGGTGTTGCGCAGGTACACGCCGTCGAGGTCGGCGGGCAGCTCACCGATGACCTCGCAGTCATCGGCCCGCCGTTCGGTGACCTGTGGCCGCCACGCACCGGTGCGGTACGGGTGGTCGTCATCCGCCGGGAGGGTGGACAGCGCCCGGCCGAGCACCTCGAGATCCATGCCGACGCCTCCTACGCGCTGGCGCCGACGACGACGCTCGCGCACGTCGAGGTGCTGCCGCCGATGTTGAGCGTTGCGACTGTGCGTGCGCCGTCGACCTGGTAGTCGCCGGCCTGGCCGGTCACCTGCTTGTAGGCGTCGAGCACCATCCGGACGCCGGTGGCGCCGACGGGATGCCCGCCGCCGATCAGGCCGCCGCCCGGGTTCACCGGGATCCGCCCGTCGATCTCGAGATCGCCGGCCTCGACGGCACGCCAGCTCTGGCCGGGTTCGGTGATGCCGAAGTGGTCGATCGCGGCGTACTCGCTCATGGAGAAGCAGTCATGCGTCTCGATGGCGTCCAGCTGCGTGACGTCGGCGATGCCGGCACGGTTGAAAGCGTCGGTGATGGTCTGCCGGACGTGCGGCAGGACATAGCGGTCGCCGGCCGAGTGCTCCAGCTTCTGCGCCAGCGACAGCCCCACGGTGCGATGCCCCCAGCCGAGCAGCTCGGCGCGGGGCCGGGCGGCGAGATCCGGGTGCGCGGTGAGGTAGCGGTCGCCGACGACGACGATGCCCGCGGCGCCGTCGGTCATCTGGCTGCAGTCGGTGCGCCGCACGCGTCCTTCGACCCGTGGGTTGGCCTCGTCGTCGTCGGTGAAGGCCTCGGGTGCGAAGCCCCAGTCACGGGTCTGCGCGTTCGGGTTCTTGCGGGCGTTGCGGGTGTTCAGCTCGGCGATGGCGTGCACGAAGCGGTCGTCCAGGCCGTAGCGGCGGTCATACTCGTCGGCGAGCCTGTCGAACATGTGCGGCCACATGAACGTGGCGTCCTGCCCCTCGTGGCCGATGTGTGCGGCGGCGCCGAGATGCTGGGCCGCCAGCTCCCCGCCGACCGACTTCTCGATCTCGCAACCGAGCACGAGAGCGACGTCGTAGCGGCCGGCTTCGAGCTCGGCCATGGCTGCGAACAGGGCCATCGAGCCGGACGCGCAGGCGGCCTCGTGACGCACCGCCGGAACACCCCACAGCTCGGGTTCCACGGTCGCCGGCATGGCGCCGAGTTGCCCCTGGCCGGTGAACAGCTGCCCGAAGGCGTTGCCGACGTGCACGACGCCGATGTCGCGCGGCGCGACGGCCGCAGCGTCGAGGGTGTGCCGGATCGTTTCGGCGAACAGCTCGGTGAACCCGATGCCCTCGCGGCGGGTGTTCCTCGCGAAGTCGGTCTGGTGGCCACCGAGTACCCACAGTGAGGTCACGCTCATCGAGATCCCCTCGTCCAGGTCCGTGCCTTCTTACTACAACAGACAGTGTGACCGCGTCAACGGATCCGCACGCAAACGCTTGTCGATCAGGGCTGCGGGTACTACACCTAGCAGTGTGAGAGGCGACTCGCGCCGCGTGACCCGGCTGGCGGCGGGTGGTCCCAACGCCATCGCGGTGGCCAACGGCGTCGTCGGTGACGAGTGGACGCTGTGGATCGTGCAGCTGGCGCTCAACTCCGGGATGACCCAGTACAACCAGTGGCTGCATGCCGGGCCGATCTCGAGCTCGGTGCTGACCGCACGGCTGGGCCGCCTCGTCGAGACCGACATCATGCAGCGCGTCGAGTACCGCTCCCGCCCCGCCCGGCACGACTACCGCCTCACCGCACGCGGTCGGCAGATGTGGCCGATCCTGTTGACGATGTGGGCATGGGAGCGGCGCTGGGTCAACGACCCGGCCGAGCACTTGCCGCAGATGCAGCACACGAAATGCGGTGCCGTGTTCGCACCGTTGCTCGTCTGTGCAGCGTGCGATCAACAGACGGCCGCGCGCGACGTCCACGGGCGCTTCGGGCCGAGCGGGTCGTGGGAGCGCAGCATCCCCTCGGCGGCCACCCGGCGCCGCGCCCATACCGGTGCGCGCCCGACGGAACTGATCACCCAGACCATGATGCTGATCGGCAACCGCTGGTCTGTCGCTTTGCTCGGCGCCGCGTTTTTCGGTGCCACGCGCTTCGGCGAGTTCGAACAGCGGATCGGAGCACCGCCGACGATCGTCGCCGAGCGACTGCGCAGCTTCTGCGCGCTCGGGGTGCTCGAGCAGACGCCGAACCCGCAGCGGCCGGACTGGGTCGTGTACCACCTGACCGACAAGGGCCGGGCGTTCTACCCGATCATGGCGTCGGTGCTCGATTGGGGACAGCGTTGGTTCCGGCCGCCGGAAGGGCCCGCGCTGAAGCAGGAGCACAAGGCGTGCGGTCGGGCCTTCCATCCGCGGCTGATCTGCGACCAGTGTGGTGAGCGGTTGCGCGGTTCCGGCGTGCAGGTGCTGCGATGAGCACCGAGCAGACTTAGGAGCCGTTCGTGCCCAGCCGAAAGATGCACCCGCCCGAGCGGATCGCCGAGTACACCGCGAAGGGTTGGTGGACCGGCGAGACCGTCCAGCAGCTGTTCGCCGACTGCGTGGCGCAGTATCCGGACGCCGTGGCGGTGATCGACCCGCCCAACAAGGCGGACCTGCTCGACACCGCGATCCACCGGGTGAGCTGGCGCGAGCTCGACCGGCAGGTCGAGCGGCTGGCCGCCGTACTGCTCGCCAACGGTGTCGGCGAGGGCGACGTGCTGGCCGTGCAGCTGCCCAACAGCGTCGAGCTCTTCGTCGCCTTCCTGGCCGGCTGGCGCGTCCGCGCCATCGTCTCGCCACTGCCGGTGCAGTACCGCCGGCACGAGATCGTCGAGCTGGGCAACATCGGCGAGATCTCGGCGTTCCTCACCGCCGACCGGGTGCTCACCCGGCACGTCGCGCAGGACGTCGTCGCGTTGCGTGCGGACGTGCCGTCATTGCGGATCGTCCTGCACCACGGGCCGAGCAGCGTGCCGGGCGCGGTGTCGATCAAGTCGAAGCTTGCGGCACTGAGCGAAGCGGACGTCGCGGCTGTGGCCGACTACGCCGAGGCGCACCCGGTCGACCCGAACGACTGCGTGACGATCTGCTGGACGTCGGGCACCGAGAGCCGGCCGAAGGGCGTGCCACGCGCGCACTACGAATGGCTCGTCATGAGCTGGGACACCGTCTACTCGCCAGATCTGCGGCACGAGTCGCGCGTCCTCAACCCATTCCCGACGGTGAACATGGCCGGCATCATCGGCGTTCTGCTGCCGTGGCTGCGGGTGGGCTGCGTGATCGTCCAGCACCACCCGTTCGATCTCGGCGTGTTCCTCGGCCAGCTCCAGGACGAGCGGATCACCTACACCCTCGCGCCTCCTGCGCTGCTGGCGCTCCTGCTGCAACGCGAGGACCTGCTGGCCGGCGTCGATCTGTCCACCCTGGGTCAGATCGGCTCAGGCTCGGCGCCCCTACAGGAGTGGATGGTGCGGGGCTGGCACGATCGGCACGGTATCGCGATCATCAACTACTTCGGCTCGAACGAGGGCATCTCGTTGATGACCGACGTCAAGCTGATGACCGATCCCGCGCAGCGCGCGACGTTCTTCCCGCGCTACGGCGGTGGACGGCAGTGGACCTTTCCCGCGGCGGCCCATACCTCGATCCGCCTCGTCCACCCCGATACCGGCGCCGAGGTCACCGACCCGGGCGTCCCCGGCGAGCTGCGGCTCAAGGGGCCGAGCCTGTTCGCGGGGTATCTGGACGCGACCGACCTCGCTGATCCCTTCGACGATGCCGGGTATCTGCGCACCGGCGACGTCTTCGTCATCGACGGCCCGGACGACCAGTTCCTGCGCTACGTCGATCGCGCGAAGGATCTGATCATCCGTGGCGGCATGAACATCGCGCCCGCCGAGCTCGAGACGATGATCGCCAGCCATCCCGCAGTCGGTGAGGTGGCCGTCATCGGCTATCCCGACGACCTGCTCGGGGAGAAGGTGTGCGCCGTGGTGGTCGCGAAAGCAGGGCTGACGATTTCCCTGCGCGAGGTCGTCCACCACCTGACGACGCAGCAGATCGCGTCCTTCAAGCTGCCCGAACGGCTCGAGGTGCGCGACGAGCTGCCGCGCAACCCCGTCGGGAAGATCCTCAAACGTCACCTGCGCGACGAGTTGCGCGCCGTGCCGACGGACACTGCCCGATGACCACCACCGACCGCGCGCTCACGACGCCTGGCTGCCGACCTCGGCGGCTGCCGCGCGCACTGCCGGGGCAACAGCTGCGGCGATCAGCGCATATCCCGCACTCGAGGGATGGAACCGGTCGGCGCTGAACAGCCCGACTTCGGTGCCGAATCTCGTCGACGTAGCGCCCTCCACGTCAGCGACCCGGGCACCCGCGGCGAGCGCCACCCGTGCCTGGGCCTGGCGCAGCACCGCGCTTCCGGCGCGCACCATCGCGCGCACCTGCGGCGGCAGCCACGGCACGACGCTGAGGTCCGGCGCCGGTGCGACCACCACCTGAGTACCTCCGGCGCGCAACGCGCGAACCGCGTCGCCGAGCTGCGCGGCCGCCTGCTGCGGCGGCACGAAATGGGTCAGGTCGTTCGCGCCGACGATGATGAGAGCGATGTCCGGTTGCCACGCCGTCGCGGCGCGGACCTGGGCGGCCAGCGCAGCGCTGCGCGCACCCGGCACCGCGAAGACACGCACTTGCGTCGGCGTGCCGGACGCAGTCAGCTCGGCAGCCAGCCGGGCGCCGGGCGTGTCCGCCGGGCGAGACGCGCCCTGCCCGTAGGCGATGGAGTCGCCGAGCACGGCGAAGTTGAGTGCCATGGACGAGCCGGCCTCAGTCGAACTGCGGGTCCTCGGTGCGGGTGCGCTTGAGTTCGAAGAAGTACGGGTACGAGGCGACCAGCCGCGAGCCGTCCCAGAGCTTCACCGCGTCCTCGCCGCGCGGGATGCGGGTGAGCACCGGGCCGAAGAACGCGACGCCGTCGATGTGGATCGTGGGGGTGCCGACCTCCATGCCGACGGGGTCCATGCCCTCGTGATGTGATTTCTCGAGTGCCTTGTCGTAGTCGGTCGAGTCGGCGGCGTCGGCGAGATCTTCGGGTAGCCCGGCTTCCTTGAGCGCCTCGACGATGACGTCGCGGTCGAACTCGCGGCCCTCGTTGTGGCGCTTCGTGCCCAGCGCGGTGTAGAGATCGCGCAGTACCCCGTTGCCGTGGGCCTGCTCGGCGGCAATGCACACGCGCACCGGCCCCCAGCCGCGATCGAGCATCTCCCGGTAGTCGTCGGGCAGGTCTTCCTTGTCGCTGTTGAGCACCGACAGGGACATGACGCGGAACGTCAGGTCCATGTCGCGCTGCTTCTCGACCTCGAGGACCCACCGGGACGTGACCCAGGCGAACGGGCACAGCGGGTCGAAGTAGAAATCGACGGCGGGGCGAGCGCTGTCTGCAGTAGTAGTCACATCAACCAACATAGCTCGCGGGGCCGCGCCCGGGTTAGCCGGCGGGGATCCCGCGGTGCCCTCTACCGCCCGCGGCGCCGGCCCACGCACCGGCCGAAGCGATCGCGACGAGGTCACGGGCCGGCCCGGCGGGTGGCACCCGCGCGCCGAGCCAGATCGCGCGCAGCGATCGAGCGAGCTCGACATCGTTCACCCCGACGGCGCGCAGCCGGCCGCCGGCAAGGTCGTCGGCCACCGCCAGCCTGCTCAGCACCGCGGGCGCGGTGCCGTCAAGCACCGCGGTGCGGATAGCCGCTGTGGTGGGAAGTTCGAGGGCCGCGTTCGCCATCGGCACCGCGACCCCGAGGCGGCGGCGCAATGCTGCCTCGAACGCGTCGCGGGTGCCCGAGCCGGTTTCTCGGCTGACGAGCGGGGTGGCCGCGAGCTCCGCGGCAGTCAGCGGGGTTCGGCGGCGCGTCCACGGGTGGCCCTGCGCGACGACGACCACCAGTGTGTCGTGCCCGACCACGCGGCTGCGGCAGCCCTGCGGTGCGCTCGGCCCTTCGACGAAGCCGAGATCGGCTGTGCCGGCGCGTACCTGCGCGGCGGCCTCGGCGCTGTTCACCGCCGAGAGCGTCACCCTGGCGACGTCTTCGCCTGCGGGCGTCTGCGCGCGCAACGTCACCAGCCAGCTGGGTAGCAGCCGCTCGGCCACGGTCAGGCTCGCCGCGACGACCAGCTGTGCGCGCCGGTCCTGCCGAAGTGCCGCGAGGCCCGCATCGACTTCGCCGGCGACGTCGAGCAGGCGCGCCGCCCAGTCGGCGACGACGACACCCGTTGCGGTCAGTGTCGAGCCGCGTGCCGTGCGGTTGGTCAGGCCAACCCCGGTCAGCGCCTCCAGCGAGGCCATCCGCGCGGAGACCGCCTGTTGCGTCCTTCCCAGGTCGCGTGCGGCCGCGTTCAGGCTGCCGGTGCGGGCGACCGCGACGAGCGCCTCCAGCGCGGACAGCTCGGGCATCCGATGGCTCAGCACATGTGCAGTGTTACCAGGTTGCCTTGTATCCATACAAGTCCGAGTTGCTATCGGGCAGCCGAACGATGCAGCAAGGTGGACGCATGGCCTTTGCGATCTCACCGCGACCGGCGGCGGACCCCCCGCGCCTGGGCGGACGTCGGGCGCAGTTGATCGCGAATCTGACACCGAACTGGTTCGCGTCGGTCATGGGCACCGGGATCGTCGCGGTGGCTGCGACATCGCTTCCCTGGCACGTCCAGGGCCTGCACACCGCGGCCGTCGGGATGTGGTTGCTGGCGGCCGGATTGCTCGTTGCCCTGTTGGCAGCGACCGCCGCGCACTGGCTGCGTCACCCGGCGGTGGCGAAGGGGCACGCGGCGAATCCAGTGATGGCGCACTTCTACGGCGCGCCGCCGATGGCCATGCTGACGGTCGGCGCCGGAGCGCTCCTGCTCGGCCGCGACGTGGTCGGGCTGCCGCTCGCCCTCGACATCGACTGGGTGCTCTGGTTCGCCGGGACGCTCACCGGCCTGGCCACGACATTCGTCGTCCCGTACCTGGCCCGCACGCGGCACTCGGTCACCGCGGCCGACGCGTTCGGCGGTTGGCTCATGCCGGTCGTTCCGCCCATGGTATCGGCGGCGACCGGGGCGTTGCTGGTGCCGCACACCACGCCGGGGGCGACGCGGCTGGCCTTGCTGCTCGCCTGCTACGCGATGTTCGTACTGGCCCTTGTCGCATCTCTGGTGATGATCACGCTCGTCTGTCGCCGCGTCAGCGCGCACGGCATCGGCCCGGCGGCGATGATCCCCACGCTGTTCATCGTGCTCGGCCCGCTGGGACAGTCGATCACTGCCGTGAGCCTGCTGGGCGCCGTCGCACACGAGGCCCTCCCCGCGCGGTACGCGACGGGCTTACGTGACTTCGCCGTGCTCTACGGAATTCCCGTCTGGGGTTGCGCGCTGGGCTGGCTCGTCTTCGCGGCGGCGGCTACCGCTCGCACGGCACTGCGTGGGTTGCCGTTCACCCTCACCTGGTGGTCGTTCACCTTCCCGGTCGGGACGGTGGTGACGGGCACCAGCGCTCTCGCGTTGCACACCGGTGCCGAACCCTTCCGGGCGGCCGCAGCCATCGGGTACGGCGCGCTGATCATCGCCTGGGCAGTCGTGGCCACCCGAACGATGCACGGCATCAGCAGCGGCACGCTGTTCCCGGCGGAGGTCCCAGCGTCGGACAAACCTACTTGAGTGCGGCCAGAGCCTCGTCGGCGTGCAGATCCATCTTTGTCTCGCTGTGGATCACCTTCACGACCTTGCGGTCCTGGCCGATGGCGAACGTGTAGCGCTTGACCGGCGCCCCGAGCTTGGCGCCGAGCTTCCCGCGCGCGACACCGAAAATATCGGCGACCTTGCCCTCGGCGTCCGACAGCAACGGGTAGTCGAAGGTGTGCATGTCGGAGAACTGCTTCTGCTTCTCCACGCCGTCGCGGCTGATGCCCACACGCTGCACGCCGGCGGCCTTGAAGTCGGCGCCAACGTCGCGGAAGTGGCAGGCCTCCTTGGTGCAGCCGCCGGTCATCGCGGCCGGATAGAAGAACAGCACCAGCGGCCCGTCGGTCAGCAGCCCGGACAGCCGCTTGGGCTGGCCGTGCTGGTCGGACAGTTCGAAGTCGGGAACCTCGTCACCTTCGCGCATGCCTCGACCCTAACCGCAGCCATCCGGTCGCGGACACCCGTGACAGACTTCTCGCAATAGCGCCCGCCGGGAAACCGGTCCGGGGCCGCCCGACGAATTGACCGAAGCCCCTTCCGGGCTCCGAGGAGAGAGTGACTGCTTCGTGGCTGTGCCGAACCTGACCCGTGACGACGCCCGCGCCCGGGCCGACCTGCTGCACGTGCAGTCCTACGACGTGGTGCTCGACCTCACTGACGGCGGAGGCAAACCCTCGCAGCGGTCCTTCCGCTCGACCACGACGCTCACCTTCTCCGCGAAGCACGACGCGACTACCTTTGTCGACCTCATCGCCGACCGCCTTCACTCGGTCAGGCTGAACGGCGCCGACGTCGACCTCTCGGCGTACCAGCCCGAGAAAGGCGTCACGCTCACTGGGCTGGCGGAGGACAACACGCTCGTGGTCGACGCCGACCTGCTCTACACCAACACCGGCGAGGGCCTGCATCGCTTCGTCGACCCGCTCGACGGCGAAACCTATCTCTACTCGCAGTTCGAGACCGCAGACGCGAAGCGCATGTACGCCTGCTTCGACCAGCCTGATCTGAAGGCTACGTTCACGTTCCACGTCACCGTCCCCGAACACTGGCGGGTCGCGTCCAATGCCCGCGTGGAGCGCACCGAGGTACTCCCCGCCGGCAAGCTGTTGCACTTCGCCACGACTGCGCGCATCAGCCCGTACATCACCGCGTTGGTCGCCGGCCCCTACCACGTGACCACCAACCATCACGACGGGATCGATCTCGGGTTGTGGTGCCGCAAGACGCTGGCGAAGCATCTCGACACCGGCAACCTGTTCGAGGTCACCAAACAGGGCTTCGACTGGTTCCACGCGAACTTCGGCGTGCGGTACGCCTTCGACAAGTACGACCAGCTGTTCGTGCCCGAATTCAATGCAGGCGCGATGGAGAACGCGGGCTGCGTGACCTTCCGCGAGGACTACGTGTTCCGCAGCCGGGTCACCGACGCCCGCTACGAGCGGCGCGCGTCGACGATCCTGCACGAGATGGCCCACATGTGGTTCGGCGATCTCGTGACCATGCGTTGGTGGGACGACCTGTGGCTCAACGAATCCTTCGCCACCTACATTTCGACGTTGTGCCAGGCAGAAGCAACCTCATGGACGGACGCATGGGCGACGTTCGCCAACGTCGAAAAGACCTGGGCATACCGGCAGGACCAGCTGCCCTCGACACACCCGATCGCCACCGACGCCCCGGACGTGCAGACGGCCGAGGTGAACTTCGACGGCATCACCTACGCCAAGGGCGCGAGCGTGCTCAAGCAACTCGGCGCGTACGTCGGGGTCGAGGCATTCCTCGCCAGCCTGCGCGAATACTTCACCGAACACGCCTACGGCAACACCACGCTCGCCGACCTGCTGCGCGCGCTGGAGAAGTCGTCCGGGCGCGACCTCGGCGACTGGTCGAAGCTCTGGCTCGAGACGTCGGGCATCAGCACACTGCGCCCGCAGTTCGAACTCGACGCAGCCGGGGCGTTCACCTCCTTCGAGATCGTGCAGAGCGCGCCGACCGAGGTGGCGACGTCCAACACCGTGCGCCCGCACCGGCTGGCCGTCGGCCTGTACGACGACCAGGGCGGCAAGCTGGTGCGCGTCCGCCGCGTCGAGCTGGACGTCACCGGCGAGCGCACCCCGATCACCGAACTCGTCGGCACCACTGCGCCTGCGCTGCTGCTGATCAACGACGACGACCTGACCTACTGCAAGCAGCGCCTGGACGAGACCAGCCTGGCGACGCTGCGCAGCGGCGGCATCGCGAAACTCGAATCGCCGCTGGCGCGCGCGCTGTGCTGGTCGGCGGCGTGGGACATGACGCGCGACGGCGAGCTGGCCACCCGCGACTACGTCGCCCTCGTCGTTGCCGGTGCCGATCAGGAGAGCGACATCGGCGTCATGCAGTCGCTCACCCGGCAGGCGATGCGCGCGCTGGAGATCTACGCAGACCCGGCCTGGGCGCCGCAGGGCTACACCGCACTGGCCGACGCCTCGCTGGCGGCGCTGCGCTCTGCCGAGCCAGGCTCGGACCATCAGCTCGCCTGGATACACGCGCTGCTCGGCTCGGCCCGCTCGGACGAGCACGTCGCGTTCGTCCGTGGACTGCTCGACGGGTCGACCGCGCTGGACGGGTTGGCGATCGACGACGACCTGCGGTGGGCCATCGTGGCCTCGCTGTCCGCGTGCGGCGCGATCGGCACGGCCGAGATCGGCGCCGAGCTCGAACGCGACCCGTCGGCGGCTGGCCAGCGCTACGCAGCGACGGCACGTGCCCTGCAGCCCAACGCCGAGGCGAAGGCTGAGGCCTGGCGGCTCGCGGTCGACGACGACACGCTGCCCAATGCGCTGCAGGAGGCTGTCATCGGCGGTTTCGCCCACCCGACCCAGGGCAAGCTGGTGGCGCCGTACGTGCAGCGCTACTTCGCCGACATCCGCGGCGTGTGGGACCGGCGCACCAGCGAGCTCGCGCAAAACGTCGTGATCGGCCTGTTCCCGACGTGGACGTCCACGATCTCCCCCTCGACCATCGAGGCGGCAGACGCATTCCTGGCCGCCGAGGATCTGCCCGCGGCGCTGCGTCGCCTCGTGGGCGAAGGCCGGGCGGATGTGCTGCGCGCAATGAACGCCCAGGCCGCGGACGTCCCTGCCGGATAACCATTCGGTGCGAGATCAACACAAACGGTTGACTGCAGGTTTCGCGCGCGTTACCAACAAGTAGGCACATCGTTGGACGGTGTGGCCACCACCACGTTCTCGGAGACGACATGCAGCCTGCGCAGCCCCCGCGGCGTCCCCAGCCCGGTACCCGGGCTGGACAGCCGACCGGCCGCCCAGGCCCGGGTCCGTCGGCTACTGCGCCTGCCGAGCTTCCGGTCGAATCCACTGACGAGCCGTACGTCCCGAACACCAGCCCGCTCGGCTTCTGGGACGACGAGCAGCCGACCCGGTGGTCACGCCTTCGCGACGCCGCCGGCGCCCGTTCGGTCGCGGTGGGCACACGGTCGAAAGCGATGTCTGCGCGGATGTCGCAGGCCATCGGCGCTGCCCGCACCGACCCCCGCACCCCACAGCGCGCCGGGGCCGCCGCCATCGCCGGCGGCGTGACGCTGTTCATCATCGGCACCGTGGTGACGCCGCTCGCCGGTGCGGACATCGCTCGGCACTCGGCCGTTACCAAGTCGAGCTCGCCGGGCCTGGGCACCGTCGTGGCGCCGCTGCCGGCGCCCGTCGTGCCGGCCGCCAGAAAGACGCTCAAGCGAAACCCCACTCACGCCGCCACGAAGGCGCCCGTCACGCACGGTGTGATCAGCGGGCTCGCGGCCAACGGCATCCCGAGGGTCGCGCTGAACGCGTACCGGGTCGCTGCCGCGCGCATGGCCAACGCCGAGCCGGGTTGCGGAGTCCCCTGGTACCTGCTGGCCGGCATCGGCCGCGAGGAATCCGACCACGGTCGCTTCGGCGGCGCGACACTGCACTCCGACGGCGTCTCCACGCCGCGGATTATCGGGCCGGCGCTCGACGGCGTGAAATGGGACTACATCCCCGCACCGGGCAACGGCGCCGAGCTTGCCGGTGACACCAAGTTCGCCCACGCGCTGGGCCCGATGCAGTTCATCCCGTCGACTTGGGGCGCCTACGGCGCCGACGCCACCGGCGACGGCAAGGCCGATATCTTCAACATCAACGATGCGGCACTCGGCGCGGCGCGCTACCTGTGCGCTGCGGGCGGCAACCTGCGTACCCACGCGGGCCAGGTGCGCGCGGTGCTCACGTACAACCACAACGACCAGTACGTCGCCCAGGTCCTGGCGCTGGCCGACGCCTACCGGCGCGGCGTGCCGATCACTGGCATCCCGAAGGGGATCACCACCGGCAAGCTGCCGAAGGTGACCGACACCGGCTATATCCCGCCCGCGAACCCGGCAGCGCCGACGGCGGCTGACAGGGCAAAGACGAAAGCGGCGCAGAAGAAGGCGGCCCAGAAGAAGGCGGCAGCCAAGGGCGGCTCGACGAGCAAGTCGACGACCACCAGGGCAGCCGGCGGCAGTTCCGGTGGCGGCGCGGGCGGTGGCGGCGGCACGCAGCCGTCCGCGACGAAGTCGGGCGCGGCGCCGTCGCATTCCACCTCGACGAGCACACCGAAACCGACTCCCACCGCGACGATCCCGAAGTGCACCCCCGCCCAGCTCCTCAACGGCGACCTGCTGAACAAGAAGTGTCACCTGTAGCGAGGGACGAGCGGCGAATATCGGGTCAGCGGCCGCCGGCGGAATCGGCGAGCATCCGCAGGCCGGTGACGAGCCCACCGGTGAGGTCGCCGTTCGCGAACGACGCGCGCATGGCGAGCGCGGCTAGCGCGCAGGATCGGTTCGGCAGGCGCTTCGCAGAATCTGGGCCGGTGACGATGTGCAACCCGCGCTGCCCCGGCGAGACGGCCAGTAGCACGGCCCCGTCGTCGAGCTTCTCGAAGAGCGCCTCGGCGTGGGCCCGTGTCGGCGGTTTGAACGCGCCGACGTAGACGGAGAACGTCAGCCCGGTCTCGCGGCTGGACAGCGTCAGTGCCTCGTCGAGGCGGCTGAGCTGCCGCGCATTGAACGGGCCGTGGTCCGAGGCCGCGCCTTGCGGGCCCTCCTGCAGTTCCGGTCCGCGGATCGAGAGCTCACCACTCACCGCTGGCACCCCCTACCGCCGTGGTCGCGGACGACCCGGATTCGACCTGACGCTGGCCCGCCACGGTGGGCACCACGGCGTCCGGATGCGGGACATACCAGGTGGGCGCGAAGTTCCAGGCCTTGCCGGGGCGATACCGATTCGGCTGGCGTGCCATGGACTTGCCGAATACGGCAATGGCGACGACGGCGATGATGCCGAACGGGATGCCGACGAAAACCAGCACGGTCTGCACGACGCTCACGGGAGAACGGTAGCGAACGCCGGAGCAGGCGCGGGATGCGGCCTAGACGGTGATCAATCCGCACTCCCACCCGCCCATGCGTGCTGCAGTGCGGATCGATCAGTCTCGGCCTAGGTCCAGATCGGCGGCACGCGCTCGCGCCAGGGCAGCGCCGCTTCCAGCTGTGCGGCCAGCGACAGCAGCGGCGCCTCGCCGCCGGGGCGGCCGACGAGCATGACGCCGATCGGCAGTCCGTCGCGTGTCTGGTAGAGCGGCAACGAGATCGCGGGTTGGCCGGTGGTGTTGTAGATCGCGGTGAACGGCGTGAACTGCTTCTGCCGCTCGAAGTCCCGCGCCGGATCACCGTCCGGCGCGCCGTCGGATTGCTGGAACCAGCCGACCGGCCGCGGCGGCAGCGCGAGTGTCGGGGTCAGCACGGCGTCCAGGTGCGCGCTGGCCGCGATGCCACGGCGCGCGTGCACGTTCAGCGCGGCGAGCGCGTTCGCGAACTGCACGCCGCTGATCGCCCGCCCGCGTTCGCGCAGGTGCCTGGTCAGCGGGCGCAGCAGGTGCTCGCGATCGGGTGGCACCGGCGCCGAGGCGGCCGAGACCGCCCACACCGCCTCGAACATCGGGATCGCCTCGACGGGGATCGGCGCGCCGACGTCCTCGATCTCGTGGCCCAGCCCGGCCAGCAGCGTGCTGGCATGTTCCCAGGCCGCACGGACCTCCGGGTCGATCTCGGCCTCGATCGGCGGGTCGACGTAGCGCCCGATCCGCAACTGGCCCGGGGCACGCTCGCACCAGGCGAGATAGCTCTCGCCGGCCGGCAGCGCGTCGCGGGCGTCCGGGTCGCCGGGCTGCGGGCCCGCGGTGACGTCGAGGAACGCGGCCGCGTCGCGCACCGTGCGGCTCAACGGGCCGAGCACGGACAACCGCGTCGCATCAAGGTCTATCGGCCCACGCGAGATCCGTCCGCGCGAGGTCTTCAGCCCCACCAGCCCGCAGACGCTGGCCGGAATGCGGATGGACCCGCCGCCGTCACTGCCCTGCGCGATCGGCACGAATCCGCTGGACACCGCCGCGGCCGCGCCGCCGCTGGATCCGCCGGCCAGCCGCGTCGTGTCCCACGGCGTGCGTGCCGGCGGCCCAATGTCGGTCTCGGTGTAGCAGGGCAGCCCGATCTCGGGGGTGGCCGTCTTGCCCACGCTGATCGCGCCGGCCCGGCGCAAGAGGGTGACCACGGTGTCGTCGTAGTCGGGCACGAAGTCGGCGAACGCGGCCGAGCCGAGCTTGGCCGGCACGCCCGCGACCATGTTGAGATCCTTGATCGCGGTCGGGACGCCGAGCAGCGCAGGCAGTTCTGCCGGATCGCCGGTGTCGCGCACCGCCTGTTCGGCAGCCTGCGCCTGCGCACGCGCACGCTCGGAGGTGACGGTGACGAACGCGCCAATCTGCTCGTCCAGCCTGGCGATGCGCTCCAGGGCGTGCTCGACGAGTTCCACCGGGCTGACCTCGTGCCGGCGCACCGCCGCTGCCGCCTCGAGCGCCGTCAATTCGTGCAGTTCGGCCATCGGGCGACGCTATCTGGCTCAGACGGCCGGCAGCACCGCCGCGCCGGACCCGACTAGGCCGAGGTAGCGCTCCCACGACGGCTCACGCACTGCCCAACCCATCACCACGGCGACCGTCGGCGGCGGCTGCACCGGGGGCGTACCGAGATGCCAGCCCAGCTCGGACAGCAGCCGATCTCCCTTGCGGTGGTTGCACCGCGCGCATGCGGCGACGACGTTCGTCCACACGTGCAGCCCACCGCGCGAGCGCGGACGGACGTGATCGATCGTGTCCGCGCGGCCGTGGCAATAGACGCAGAAGTGCCGGTCACGCTCGAGCACTGCACGCCGGGTCAGCGGCACCTCGCGGCGGTAGGGCACCCGCACGAAGTGCGACAACCGCACGACGGTGGGCACCGCAATGGCCAGCCGCTCGGAATGCATCATGTCCGCGCCGGCCTCCACCACGACGGCCTTCTCGGCAAGCACCAGGACGACGGCACGGCGCATCGGCACGACGCACAGCGGCTCGTACGTCGCGTTGAGCACCAGTGCCGCGCCCATCGCGCCCCTCCGTTCCTGACAACAGTGAACCGGACGAGCGGCCTGCGCGCACGTAGATAGCCGATCTCCGCGTCGGCGGCCGTCCCGTCGCCGGCGCCGCGAGCGAGCTCAGTCGGTTGCGGCCAGTGGCATCGGGAACCGGCGGCGCAGCCGGGCGTCATCGACGCGGCGACGGATCATCCGCTTGCGCTGACCGGCGACGCGTTTGGTGAATCGGACCCGCGTCAGCCGGCGACAGCACCTTCTGCCACGCGTTGATGCGCGACGAGTCCAGGGGCCCCTTGACGCGCGAGTGCCAGGTCTTGCGGTCGGGCACGATGTCCCTGGCCGCGCTGACGTGGTCGAGCATCTGTTCGGCGAAGTCCTCCTCCAGGAACTCGCACAGCGCGCTCAGCCGCGCGCGTGGCTCGCCCATCAGATCTTCGAAGCGCAGCCGGTGGTACGAGCAGGGGCCCAGCCGCCGTCCAGCGCGACGCAGTTCCTTGTCCGCTTGCACCCACAGTGCGGCCGCCTCGGGCACGCCGCCCTTGTACCAGGACACCTGCTGCAACGAAGCGATGGCAGCGCGGGGATCACGGACGAGGTGGATCACCTGCGCTCGGGGGAACAGGCGCAAGATCACGCCCATCTCCCGCCAGTACATCGGGCGCTTCTCCCCCCAACGCTTCGCGCCGCGATCGCGCGCGAACTCCGACCACACCGTCCCCAGCGCCGATCCGAGTGTGGGCGGCGCGTCGACGATCGCGTCGATGACCTTGCCGCGGTCGAGGCGCAGATCGGAGAAGTACGTGCTCCTCGCGGTGATGAACTCGCCGACCTTGCGGCGGTTCGCCGCTTGGGTGAGGTCACCGAACTGCTCGCGCTGCTCGTAGACGGGCAGCAGGAACCGGGTCTCCGGCGGCATGGCGATGTTCGGTTGGGCATGCAGCAGTGTGCTCAGCAGCGTGGTGCCCGAACGCGGGCATCCGACGATGAAGATCGGGCGGTACGGCACCTCTGCATTGTGCCCAACGCACCTGGGCGGACCGCCCCGGCCTGCACACATGGCATCGTGGGCGCGATGCGTACTACCGAAGCCGCGCATGCGTTGGCGCTACCGAAGTTCTTGAATGACCACCGCACCGTACTGATCGAGATTCCGATCAGGATCGTCGTGATCATCCTCGTCGCGATCATCCTCCGCTCGATCCTGCGCCGGATGGTCAACCGTGCTGTGCGCCCGGTGAGCGGTGCCGCCGAGGTTCCGCGACTGCTGCGGCCGTTCAAGGAACGCCTGGAGGGCAGTTCGTTCCTGGAGTCCGCGGGGCTGCTGTCCGAACGGCGCACGCAACGCGCGGCGACGCTGGGCTCGGTACTGAACTCGGCTACCTCGGCCACGATCTTCGTCATCGCGTTCCTGCTGGTGCTCAGCGAACTTCGGATCAACCTCGCGCCGTTCATCGCCGGCACCTCGATCGTGGGCGTGGCACTGGGATTCGGTGCGCAGAACATCGTCAAGGACTTCCTGTCCGGCATGTTCATGCTGCTCGAAGACCAGTACGGCGTGGGCGACGTCATCGACTTCGAGAAGGCGAGCGGCACCGTCGAGGCCGTCGGGTTGCGCTCGACACGGTTACGCGACGTCAACGGAACGGTCTGGTACGTGCGCAACGGCGAGGTCGTGCGGGTCGGCAACAAGAGCCAGGGTTTCGCGCAGGTCGTGCTCGACGTGCCGATCGATGCGTGGGCGGAGGTGGATAAGGCCTGCGAGGCGATGCTGTCCGTCGCCCGCGAGATGGCCGAGGAAGAGGCGTGGACGCCGGTGTTCCTCAGCTCGCCGGAAGTGCAGGGTGTCGAGTCGCTGAGCCGCGAAGAGACGGTGATCCGCCTCGTCGCCAAAGTGCGCCCGCTGGAGCAGTGGCGCACGGCGCGCGAGCTGCGTCGGCGCATCCGCGAGCGCCTCGACCGCCTGAACGTCGACACCCACGGCGGGCCCGAGCCGAGCTGATCTTCCTGCGCATCCGGCTCGCCAAGGCCGCATGCGCAGGAAGATCACTCGGCGAGTGCTTGGAGGGCCTCGAGAACGGCGCGGTGCAAAGTCGGGAAGACGTAATGCATCGTCAACAACTGCCGCACCGGCACCCTCGCGTGCACCGCCAGGGTGAGCATGCCGATGAGCTCGCCGCCGTACGGCCCGACGACGGTGGCGCCGACGAGCACGCCGCGCGCGGAGTCCTCGACGACCTTTACGAAACCGTCGTTGCCCGGGCCGTGGATCCAGCCGCGGCTGTTCGACGCGATCTGCTGGGTGCCGACCCGCACCGTCAAGCCCTGCTCGCGGGCCTCCTGTTCGGTGCGCCCGACGCGCCCGACCTCAGGATCGGTGAACGTCGCCCAGGCAAGCCCGTGGTAGCCGCCGAACGGCTCGTCGCCGCCGAGCAGGTGCGCACTCAGGACCCGTGCCTGCCACACCGAGACGTGCGTGAACGGGCCCTTGCCGGTGACGTCCCCGATGGCGAACAGCCCGTCCACACCCGCTACCTGCATGTGGTCGTCGACCTCGAGGTTGCGTCGTTTCCCGTCCAGCCCGACCGTATCCAGCCCGACGTCGAGGTTCGGCGTCCGGCCGGCGGCGGCGAGCACCTTCTCGCAGCCGATCGTGCTGCCGTCGGCCAGCGTGACGACGACCCCGTCGCCACCGGCCTCGACCTTCTCGACCGACGCGTGGGTACGCACCGAGATGCCTTCGCGCTCGAAGACCTCGGCGAGCACGTCGCCGGCCTCGGGCTCCTCACGGGCGAGCAGGCGCGGGCCGCCCTCGACCACGGTGACGGCGGTGCCGAAGCGCGACATTCCCTGGGCGAGTTCGCAGCTGATCACTCCCCCACCGATCACGACCATTGAGTCAGGCGCGGTGCGCGTCTTCAGGATGTCGCGGTTGGTCCAGAGCAGACCGTCGACGCCACGCGAAAGGTCGCTGATACCGTCGACCGGTGGGATGGCCGGCGACGTGCCGGTGGAGATGACGACATTCGCGGCCGAGTGCGTCTCGCCGCCGGCCTCGACGAGCAGGCGCCCCGAACCGTCGCGGCCGGCGAGCCGGCCGCTGGCGCGCACGAACTTGCCGCCCTGGCCTTCGAAGCGCTCGACCGCGACCGTGTCGTCCCAGTCGTCGGTTGCTTCCTCGCGGATGCGCTTGGCCACCGGCGCGAAGTCCGGCTCGTCCGAAGCGTGCCCGGCCAGCTGATCCACCCGGCGCGACTCACCGAGGACGCCCGCGCCGCGCAGCATCATCTTCGATGGGATGCAGCCGAAGTACGGGCACTCGCCGCCGAGCAGCCGTTCGTCGATGCCGAGCACGGAACGCCCCGCCTCGGCCAGCGTGCCGGCCACTTCCTCGCCGCCCGGACCCATGCCTAGCACGATCAGATCGAAGTCCATGAGCCGACGCTATCGAGCCATCGGCAACAATGGACGTTGTGACTGGCTTACCGGACGGTGACGGGCGTGCGGACACGTTCTTCGACGCGGTCGGCGGCGAGGACACGTTTCGCAAGTTGGTGGACGGGTTCTACGCCGGCGTGGCCGAGGACCCCGTGCTGCGCCCGCTCTATCCCGACGACGACCTGGGTGCCGCGTCCGAGCGGTTGCGGATGTTCCTGATCCAGTACTGGGGCGGCCCGTCGACGTATTCCCAGCAGCGCGGCCACCCGCGGCTGCGCATGCGGCACGTGCCGTTCGAGATCGGGGTCGCCCAGCGCGACGCGTGGCTGCGCCGGATGCGCACCGCGCTGGATTCCATCGAGCTCCCGCCCGCGTACGACAAGCTGCTCTGGGACTATCTCGAGTCGGCGGCGGAGTCCCTGCGCAACGCGCCCGGCTGAGCCGCCGCACGACCGGCATTGACCCGCACCACCACCGCGCTGAGCACCGCGAGCCCGGCCACGCCGCTCAGCAGCGCCGGGTAACCCGCCACTGAGTGCAGGCCGGCGAGGACGAGCGGCAGCGCGAACCCGACGTAGGTGAGCGCGTAGTAGAGGGCAGTGAGGCCGGCGAGGTCGTCGGGGCCCGCCAGCCGCTGCGTCTCGAGCAGGCCGCTGACCAGGCCGAGGCCGTATCCGGCGCCGAGCGGCAACGCGGCCACGAGCACGAGGACCGGGCTGCTGTACGCGATGGCCGCCACCGCGACGAGCGCGCCGACGGCAACGGAGATCAATCCGCACAGCGTGCCGGTGATCTGGCCAGGGTGATCGAGGCGACGTGCCAGCGGCTGGATCGCGACCCCGGTGCCGAGCGTGGTTGCGGCGACGGCGGCGCTGAACACGATCGCGTAGCCGTGCAGGTGATCGCTCACCAGCGCGGGCAGCACGGCGAAGGCCAGCGACGGCGCCGCGAACACCCACGGCGCGGCCGGCGCCACCACGCCGAGAAAGCGCGGCTGGCTCGCCGACGGGACGCGCAGCCGCGAGGTGAACCCGGCACGCCCCGGATTTGCGGCGGCACGCAGCGTCTCCGGAGCCGCCCAGACCGCGGGCAGCGCGACCACCGTGATCACCAGGTGCGGCACGTAGGCGACGACCAGGGGGGCCGGCGCCCACTGCCCGACGATGCCGGTGATCAGCGGGCCAAGTCCGAAACCCATCGATAGCGCGAGGGCGGCGCGGCGCGCTCCGGCGTCCTCTGCGGCGTCCGCGGACAGTTCCTTCACCCATGCCGTCCCCGCGGCGAAGATCCCGCCGCTGGCTAGGCCTGCGACGACTCGACCGGCGTAGAGCAGCGGCACCGAGTCGTTGCCGAGCATGAGAAGCACGCTGGCGACCAGCGACAGCGCGACCGATGGCCGCACGATCCGCCTACGCCCCCACAGATCGGCGGCGGGGCCGCCGAGCAGCAGCGCGACGATCAGCGCTACCGCGTAGCTGCCGAACAACCCGTCGTTGACCGCGGTCGAGATCCCCCGCTCGTCGTGATAGACCACGATCATCGAGACAAACTGATTCGCCCCCCAGCCCACGGCGAACATGCCGCTCGCGGCGCCGAGCCAGCCCTTCACGACGCCGCCTCGGCGCCGCGGGGCTCGCGGGCGGCGCGCTGGATCGTCACGACCATCACCGTCACCATCCTCGCAAACGGTGCACCGGCAATGTGACCCATCTCCTGGCGCCCCGGACGTGCTCGCGGTCGCGTCGATGCGCAGAATGTACGCGTGACTCAAAGCGCTTTCGGCGATCAGCCGTGGTGGGCTTCGGCCGCCTTCTACCAGATCTACCCGCGCAGCTTCGCCGACGGAAACGGTGACGGCACCGGGGACCTCCTCGGCATCCGTGAGCGCCTCGATCACCTCGTCGACCTGGGTGCCGACGCGGTCTGGCTGTCCCCGTTCTACCGCTCACCGATGGCCGACGGCGGCTACGACGTCGCCGACCCCTGTGACGTCGACCCGCTGTTCGGCACGCTCGCCGACTTCGACGCATTCCTCAGCGCGGCCCACGAGCGCGGGCTGCGCGTGACCATCGACGTGGTCCCGAATCACTTCTCCAACGAGCACCGCTGGTTCCAGGCCGTGCTGGCCGGCGGCAAGGACGTGCCCGAGCGCGCGCGGTTCGTGATCCGTCCCGGCCGCGGCGTCCACGGCGACGAGCCGCCGAACAACTGGCCGTCGGTCTTCGGCGGCCCGGCCTGGAGCCGGCTGCCCGACGGTGACTGGTACCTGCACCTGTTCGCACCCGAGCAGCCCGACCTGGACTGGACGAATCCGGAGGTACCCGCCGAGTTCGAGCGCATCGAGCGATTCTGGCTCGAGCGCGGCGTCGACGGCTTCCGGGTGGACGTCGCCCACTCGATGGCCAAGGAGCCTGGCCTGCCGGACATGGATCTGTCCGTGCTGAACCCGCACGACCCGATGCCCTCGCCGCACGACATCCGATGGGACCGCGACGCGGTGCACGAGTACCACCGCGCGATGCGCCGGGTGCTCGACTCCTATCCCGGCGATCGCATGGCCGTCGGCGAGGCGTGGGTGCCGGACGCCGACCGGCTCGCGCGCTATGTCCGGCCCGGCGAACTCAACCTCACGTTCAACTTCGAACTGGTCGAGGCCGAATGGGGCGCCGACACGCTGCGTGGGGCGATCGAGCGCTCCCTCGATGCGATGGCGCGCGTCGGCGCGCCGTGCACCTGGGTGCTGTCGAACCACGACGTCGAGCGCGTCGCCACCCGTTACGGCGGTGGAGCGCGCGGGCAGGCCCGAGCGCGCGCAGCGGCGCTCGTGCAGCTGTCGCTGCCGGGCGCGGTGTACGTCTACAACGGCGACGAGCTGGGGCTGGAGAACGTGGTGCTGCCCGACGAGGCGCTGCAGGACCCGACCTGGGAGAACAGCGGGCACACCGTGCGGGGGCGCGACGGCGAACGCGTCCCGCTGCCGTGGTCGGGCGCCACGCCGCCGTTCGGCTTCACCACCGGCGCGGCGACGTGGCTACCGATGCCGGGCGAGTGGGCGTCCTGCACGGTGCAGGCGCAACTGGCTGACCCGTCCTCGACGCTGCAGCTGTACCGCGCGACGTTGGCGCTGCGGCGGTCGCTGCCGGAGCTGCAGGGCACCGACTACGCGCCGGCTGACGCGCCTGCGGGATGCCTGGCCTACCGCCGCGGCGGGGGGTTGACGGTGCTGGTGAACGCGAGCCAGTCGGCGGTGCCGCTGCCGCCGGGGGAGGTGGTGCAGACCTCGGCGCCGCTCGTCGACGGCGCGCTGGCACCGGACAGCACGGTGTGGATCCGCGACTAGCCCGAGAGCATGCCGAGCCCGGCACCGGGTCGCTCGAGGTAGACGGTGCCGTAACTGCCGACGATGCGGATCCAGCGGCCGGCGACGTCGACATGCATGGTGCTCTCGCGCGCCAGGAAACCCATACGAGTCAGCGCACTGAGCGCGCGCAGGCTGATCTCGGCGCTGGCGCCGGCATCGTCGTCGCTGACGGTGAGCACGACTGCGTCCAACAGCGCGTCGGCGACCTCGCTGCGCGGCTTGGCGCCCGGGACCCCTTCGCGGGCGGCCGCGTCCTTGAGCGCCGCCGCGCCGCTGCGCACGAGCGGGCGCACGACGTCGTCGGGGACGGTCTCGACGCGCTGCCAGCCCGAGGTCGGCGGGAGCCCGTAGCGCCAGTCGGCGTCGCGTCGGCGCGGCGCGGGAGGGCCGTTCGGGTCGGTGGGGTCAGTCGAGTCGCTCGGCGCGTCGAGCCAGGCGAGCGTCTCGTCGGCGCGGGTGGCCACATCCCGAACGATGCCGTCGCGCGGCTGAGCAGCGGTATCCAGGCGCACGCTGCGCGAGATGAGGACACCGAACGGCAGCCGCACCAGTGCGGTGGCGACGTCCGGGCCGAGGCGCAGCCGCACCAGCGCCTTGGCATCGAGGTCGACGGCTCGGCGCAGCACCGGCGCGAGCTCGGCAAGCGCGGCGCGATCGTCGCTGCGCAACCCGGCAGCCGTACTCATGCCGTGTCGTCGGCGAAACCGCGCAGCACGTCGCGTTCCTCGGCGGTGAGCCGGCGCGGCCGGTCGGTGGCGAAGTCGAACGTGACGCACATGGTCGCCGCCTTGGCGGCGAGCCGTTCGCCGTCGTAGACCTCGTAGCGCACGGTGAAGCGAGCGCCG
>JAABUT010001616.1_pt1 | contig 24964 bp, 23 predicted proteins | sample 5559281 | NCBI WGS metagenome assembly JAABUT01 (sample SAMN10711880, study PRJNA513359) | rock metagenome | isolation source: Antarctica rocks | place: Antarctica: Victoria Land, Ricker Hills nord | collected 2016-01-04
TGTCCGCACTGGAAGTCGAAGGCAAGGCTGTTCTGCTGCACACTGGCTGGGATCGACTGTTCGGCAGCAGCGACTATCGTTGCCCAGCCCCGTTTCTCGCCAAGGACGGCGCCGAATACCTTGTCGCGCAGGGCGCCGCACTGGTGGGCATCGACTCGGTGAACATCGATGACACCGCGTCGGGCGGTGAACGTCCCGCCCACAGCTCACTGCTGGCCGCGGGGATCCCGGTACTGGAGCACCTCACCCGGTTGGAACAGGTGCCCGCCGAGGGCGCGACGTTGCACGCAGTACCGCCCAAGGTAGCCAAGTTCGGCACCTTCCCGGTGCGCGCCTACGCGGTGGTTCCGCCCGCGGCGCAGAGCTTTCGGACAGCGGGCGCGTCTTAGCCGCGCAGAGCGGAAAGGAAGATTCCGGGCAGTCGTGCCCAGCCTGGTTTGGCGGCAAACGCAGTCAACCGGCGTCCGGTGACCGCCTGGGTCTTGTTCGTGACGAACCACGGCGGACGAGGCGACAGCGTGAAATCTCCGGAACCCAACGACCGATGCGCCGGACGGAACGGCCCACGGACGACGGTTCGCTCCGGATCGGCGAGCAGCAGAGCGTTGTGCACCACACCGATTCCGCTCTGCACATCGGCAATCGTCCCGCCCGGGAAGGCGCCCCACGGCACCCGGGCGGTCAGGAATCCCAGTGCGGTCCAGGTGTTCACGGCGATGCACCCGTAATGCAGTCCCGCCAGCATTTCGTCGAACGCCTTTCCCGCCGCTCGCAGCGTGCTGGGATGCGCAATGACGTTCACCCCGAGCGTCCCGACCAGGTCGTTGTTGGCGGCATCGATGGCCGATCGGAAGAACGCTGTGCCCTCGCCAGGCAGTTCCACCACGGCCAGCACGGGAGCAAAATACTCGGTGTGCAAGGCGTTCTCATCGGTTCCGACCTGCACTCCGGTGACCAGCAGACGATCACCCGACAGCGACTCGGCTCGTGGATAGCTGGCTTTCGCGGCGGCCGTTCGGACCTCGCTCCCGGGGTAGTACGCGGGCCGGCCGGGCGCCCGGGACATCGCGCGCCGCAGCTCCGTCAGAAAAGCCTCTCGCTGCGTCCAGTCGGAGGACAAGATGACGACTTGACCGGCGATGCAGTTGTAACTGCCGTTGTGCAGCCGTTGGGTGGCGACATGCTCGGCCTGGAAACGCAGATCGGCCTTCGACCACTGACCGGGAAGAATGATGATGGGGGAAACGCCGCCGAGTTCACTGGTAATTTCCTTTTCGAGCAACGGCTGTGCCGCATCCTGTCGAAAGGCCGCCTTACGGGCGGAACCTTCCACGCCGGGGCCGAACACGATGGTGTCATGGCTGACCGCGCTTCCGGTGATGTGGACGTGGCTCGCCGAGCCCGATCGGACCAAATGCTGGCCGGTGTCGGATCCGCCAGTGACGATGCGGAGAAAACCGCGGAGAATCAGCGGCGCGAGAGCCTTGTCGAACACCGGCAGCAGGCCGTCAGTCACCGGATTCAACTTCAGGACGGTCACCCGGTTGTGCGCGTACAACTCGTAGAGGACGTCCAGCACCGGAATCGAGCTGATGTTTCCGGCCCCGAGCACCACGCCAATTCCGCCGCTGACCTGCGGTGTCAACTGACCCAAGCCCGCTCGGGACCTGATCTGATCTTTCGATACCCCGGGTGACATCCATACCTGGGCGCTGAACCCGCTCAACAACAAGGAGTCGAAAACGCTGTGCGGCAGCACGTTGACGCCGATCCGCTTGCCCGGCGCTGCCACCATCTCAAAACCATCGACCGGGCTGTTGCCGGCTTCCAACGCCGCCAGTGTCTCCCCCAGCGCGGCCAGCGCGGTCAGAACCGCGTACGGGCCGCTCATCCATTCCTCGCCGATCAACGGCGAATCCGCGTCCAGGCCCTTGTACCCGGCCGCGGCGAGAACCCACTCCGCGCCCCCGGCAGCGACAGATTCAGAGAGCTCCGCCAGAATGGCACGCCGGTCGCCCACCCCGAGTTCCAACCAGCGGCGCTCACCGGCCGCAAGGTCGGCCAACGCCGCGTCCAACATTTCACTGGTGGGGTCGGAAACCTGGGTCGTCATCTGTGTCCGCCTGTCACTCACTACGCAATTGTTATCCTGCCAACGCCTCTGATCACTGTCCCACGAACGGGCGATATCGGCGCGGATCAGCAGGTCTGCCCGCAACCCTGGACTTCTCCTGCCACCAGAACACCAACTGCGCGATCTGTCGCCGGTCCAGCAGGTCAGCCCTTCTGGAGCGTCGTGGCGCCCGTCATGATCGCGACGGCCTCGGTTGCTGTGTGCGACGCAGGAGTGATGATGCCGGCGCAGCCGCCCAGCCGGGCGATGTGGATGCGATCCGAGACCTCGAAGACATTGGGCATGTTGTGGCTGATGAGAATGACCGCGAGACCTTTGGCCTTGATGCGCCGGATCAGATTCAGCACCTGAATCGTCTCCTTCACGCCCAGAGCCGCAGTCGGTTCGTCTAGCACGACGAACTTGCTGGCGAACGCCGCCGCCCTCGCGACGGCGACTGCCTGCCGCTGCCCGCCGGACAAGGTCTCCACCGCCTGGCCCATGTTCTGGATCGTGCCGATACCGAGCTCTGACATCGACGCCGAAGCCTTCTCACGCATGCTTTTCTTGTCCATCATTCGAAAGACGCTGCCGAGGATGCCGGGCCGCTTGATTTCCCTGCCGAGGTACAGATTGCTGGCAATATCCAGGGCCGGCGCCACCGCGAGGGTCTGATAGACGGTTTCGATGCCCGCAATCCGCGCATCCATCGGAGATTTGAAGTTGACGAGCTGGCCGTCGAGGTACACCTCACCGGAATCGGGCGTGACAGCGCCGGTCAGAGCCTTGATGAGGGTAGATTTCCCCGCTCCGTTGTCACCGATGATCGAAAGCACTTCGCCTGGGTAAAGATCAAGATCGACACCATCCAGACCGATGACCCGGCCATAGGTCTTGATCAGTTTCCGGGCGGACAGAATCGGCGCACCGGTGTCGTCGGCGGGGTTGTCGATGGTTTCCGCAGCTGCAGTCATGATTAGACCTTGACCTTTCGAATCCATTGGTCGATCGAGACGGCGCCGATGATGAGTGCGCCGATGGCCAATACCCGCCACTGGTCGTCGACTCCGGCCAGCGACAGTCCGCTGCGGAACACGTAGACGATCAGCGCGCCGAGCATCGTTCCGCCGATCGCGCCGCGACCTCCGAAGAGGCTGGTCCCCCCGATCACGACTGCGGTAATGCTCTCCAGATTGGCGTCGACGATTGCGTTCGGACTGGCCGTTCCGGCGCGGCCGATCAGGATCCAGGCCGTGATGCCGAAGATGAGGCCGGCCGCGAGATAGACGCTGACCAGCACGCGATTGACCCGGATACCAGCCAGACGGGCGCCTTCGATGTCGTCACCGACGGCGAAGATATGACGTCCCCATGCTGTCTGGTTGAGCGCGAATGCCACGATCGCCGCCAACGCGATCACCATCAATACGCCCACGGTGATGTGGAAATTCCCGATGGTGATCGGATTGCCGGTGAAGTTGAGTAGGTCGGGCATCTGCGAGGCCTCGACGCTCCCGCCGCCGGAGTACAGCAGGCCGATGGCGGTGAAGATGGACAGCGTGCCGAGGGTGACGATGAACGGGGGAAGCCGGAGACGGGTGACCAGCAATCCGTTGAGATAACCACCGAGAGCACCAACCGCGATTCCGATCAGCAGGGCCAGGATCGCCGGCGCTCCATGGTCTGCAGCGAGGTTGGCCATGATCAACATGGCCAGAATCGTCAAAGCCCCGACAGACAGGTCGATGCCTGCGGTCAGGATCACCAAGGTCTGCCCGATGGCCAGCGCAGCGATCACGGCGACCTGCTGGAGTACCAGCGAGATGTTGCCTGCCGTGGCCAACCGGGGATTGATCACCGAGAAGACGACGAACGCGATGATCAGAACCAGGAGCGGGCTGATCGAGGGATGCGAGTGCAGCACGTGCTGAACCCGCTGCATCGGCGACTGCCGCCGCTGTGCGAATTGTTCTGCGGCGCTGGACGGTGGGTTCTGCTCGGTGGTGGTCATGATGAAAGCTCCCTGGGCCCGGGCGGATTGAGACGCCTGTCAGACATCCGTTTGATCTTTATACCGGTGGGCGGCCCCGTTCGCAGCGGCTGCGAACGGGACCCACCCGTGTTCGAGCGAACCAGGCTTGATCAGCCCCAGCAGATCTTCGAACCGGCGGCGGTGGTGATGCTGTCCACGCCGGTCGCGGTCTTGTCGGTGACCAGTGCGACGCCCGTGTCGTAGAAGCTCAGCCCGGGGCTCAGCGCCGGCTTCTTGCCACCACGAGCGATCGTGGTGATCGAGTCCACGCCCAATTGCGCCATTCGCAGTGGATATTGCTGCGACGTCGCGCCGATGACGCCGGACTTCACATTGCCGACACCTTGACAGCCACCGTCGATCGACACGATCAGCGCACCGGTATTGCCGGCTGCCTTCAGCGCAGCGGAGGCACCTGCCGCCACCGGCTCGTTGATCGTGTAGACGACGTTGATGGCGGGGTTCTTCGACAAACAGGTTTCCATTCCTGTCTTGCCGCCGTCCTGAGTGCCCTGGGCCGATTCGTTGCAGACGATGGTGTAGGTGCCGCCGGAATACTTGCCCGTCTTGTCCTCGTCGCCGTTCTTCTTCTTGTCCTTCGTGTCGATTCCCATTCCGGTCAGGAAACCCTGGTCGCGGTTGTAATCGACGGAGACGATCTTGTCGGTGAACAGGTCGAGCAACGCAATGGTCGCGGGCTTGCCACCGAGCTGGGCAGCCGTCCACTTGCCGATGAGTTCGCCCGCCTTGAAATTGTCGGTGGCGAAGGTGATGTCGACCGTGTCGGCCGGATCCGGCGCGGTGTCGAGGGCGATCACGAACAGCCCGGCGTCCCGGGCCTTCTTGATGGCCGGGTTCACCCCGGGACCGTTCGGGGTGATCAGGATGCCCTTGTCGCCGCGCGCAATGGCGTTCTCGATGGCCTGCACCTGGCCGTCCTCATCACCGTCCTTCTTCCCCGAGGCGATGGTCAGCTTCACGTTGTCCTTGCCGGCGGCCACCTTTGCTCCCTTTTGCATCGCGATGAAAAAGGGGTTGGTGGAATCCTTGGTGATCAGCGTGACCGCAACCGTGGCGCCGGTCGGTACGGCGGCACCGGACCCGGACGGGGCAGCGCCGGCTGCAGGAGCACTGGACCCAGCGGCGGCACTGGCCGGAACCTTTGCACTTGCGGGCGCCGCGGCACTGGCCGGGGCTGCGGCGTTGGAGGACGGCGCCGAGCTGGTACTCCCGGCCGGAGTGCTGCTCGAGCCGCAGGCGCTCAACGTCAGGGCGACGGCGGTCAACAACGTCAACGGAATGATCCGTCTTGCCGAAGCGGTGGTGCGTGCGTGCATTACTTCTCCTTTGTGGGTGGGTGCCGGCGATCTGCCGGAAGAAAAGCTCGGACGATATCTTTCCCGCGGTGTTCCCGCGGCGGGTCCTCGGGCAAGGCGTTGATATGCCTGTCCCACTCGAGGTCCCAACGATCCATGAACCCTCTGATCGTCGCCCTTGGAGGTTCCACACTTCGATGTGGTCTCATCAGAAACGCTCAGCGAACCTGGCGACCATCTGGAACAGCGCGGAACGCTCAATGCGCCATTGCATTGCGTCAACTCCTGGCCGGTGATGGGTGGCGGTGTCGTCGAGATCACAGTTATAGTGTCACACGCAAGCGCTTACGCAAACGCTTGCGCGTTGCGAATCGCCCATCTGCTGCATAACGATCAGGTCACCGAGGCATTCGAGTGCAGGGATGAGGATCCACCGATGAAGACCATGGCGGACGTGGCGAAGGAAGCCGGGGTTTCGGTCTCGACGGTCTCCCATGTCATCAACCAGACCCGCGTCATTCGTCCGGAGACGAGGGCGCGTGTCCTCGACGCGATAGCTCGAACCGGTTTCGTGGCGAACACCCTGGCCCGCTCGCTGGCAACTTCGACGACCGCGACCATCGGTCTTGCCGTGTCCGCGGTATCGAATTTTCATTTCGCCGAAATGGTCGCCGGAATCGACGCTGCGGTGCGGGCGGCAGGTAACACCCTGCTGTTGGCCGACACCCACGAGAACCCCGCCGAGGAGCTGAAGGTGGTGCAGCTGTTGCATCGCCGCCGGGTCGACGGAATCCTGTTGGCACCGGTCACCGGGCGAGAAGGCGCTGCCTTGCAGTACCTGCGGGATCTGAAGATCCCGGCAACGCTGGTGGATCGGTGCGCTGCCGACGATTTCGATCAGATCGGCGTCGAGAACGTCGAATCGACGGCAAAATTGACGGCTCATCTTGGCCAGAACGGGCACCGTCGGATCGGAATGGTGTCGGGCGCGCCGGACGTCCAGACGACGACGGAGCGCGTGCAGGGATATCGAAAAGCTCTGCGTAAAATGCGAATTCCCTTCGATCGAACGCTGTTGGTGCCGGGTTACCCCAACGCCGAGTCGGCCGGCGTGGCGGTCGATCAGTTGCTGTCGTTGGCAGAGCCACCGACGGCACTGGTGATCGGTAACAACCACATGACCATCGGGGCGCTGCGCGCCCTCGGACAGCGCGGGCTCGAGGTGCCCCGCGACATGGCCGTAGCAAGTTTCGACGACTTCGACTGGGCCGACGTCTTTCGACCGCACCTCACCACCATCGCCCAACCCATCAACGGAATTGCGGGCCGAGCCGTCTCGATGTTGCTCGAAAGAATCAGCGGCTACGAGGGCCCGCCTCGGACCGAGCGACTCCCCGGGCAGTGGCGGCACCGCGAGTCCTGCGGATGCGCCCACCCAGACCCACCCGAGTACGGATGACGAACAGAGCATTCGCTCGGCCCGAGCGCCCACTCGGCTTCCCCGCCTGGTTTTGGCAGACATGCTAGCGGCTTGTGTATCCGCCGTCGATGGGCAGGGAGACTCCGCTGATCATTGCGGCCGCATCGCTCAGCAGAAAGACGATGGGTCCGGCGACTTCGTCCTCGGTCGCCCATCTGCCCATCGGCATCTGGTCGAGGAACGGGCCGCCGATCTCCGGCCGGCCCCAGTAGAAGTTCGACATGTCCGTCATCACCACGGTCGGGTTCACGCTGTTCACCCTTACTTGATACCGGCCCAGTTCCAGCGCCGACACCCGGGTGATGTTGTCCAGGGCGGCTTTTGACGACCCATAGGACACATGGCCGGTCAGCGCGACGAGGCCGGCCTGACTGGAGACATTGACGATCGAGCCACCTTTGCCGAGCCGGATGAGGGATCTCGCCGCGTACTTGCTCACCAAAAGCGCTCCGCGCGCGTTGATGGACATCACCTTGTCGAAGATGTCGATGTCGGTGTCCTGCGGGCTGGCGATCTCGCCGCCGAAGCCGGCACAGTTGACCACGCCCCACAGGTCGACGCCGTCGATCGCATCCTTGATGCTCTCTTCCGACCGGAGGTCGAAGGCCAGCGCCCTGGCTCCGGTTTGACTCGTGATCGCGGCCAGGGATTCGACAGTGCGGCCGGCGGCAATCACGTCCGCGCCCTTTCCTGCCAGTTGCCGGACGGTGGCCCCGCCGATGCCACCGGCGGCGCCCGTCACGAGGATGGTGCGGCCTTCGAACTCCGTCATTGCTGTCGGCTCCCCATTCATCGTCATGGCACATCGGAATACCGGTGACCGTACACCAGCCGGCGGACTCTGTCATCGGTGTCAGAAACTTTTCTGTCACCGATGACAGAGGAGGCTTGAGGTGGTCTACGCTGTCGGAACACTGCCACTCCCGGTTGCTCGGCAGCCGAAGAATCGAAGGGTGCCCCCCGAATGAAAGCCGTTCTGTACGACGCTGCCGCCAGCTATTCGATCAAAGACATCGACACGCCGGGACCGGTCGCCGGCGAAGTGCTCGTCAAAGTCCTGCAGGTCGGGGTTTGCGGTACCGATCTGCACATCCACCACGGCGACTTCAACGCCGTCTTCCCACTCATTCCTGGACACGAGGTCGTCGGCACGGTCGCAGCGGTTGGCGAAGGCGTCACCCGGTTCGCAATCGGCGAGCAGGTCACAGTCAACCCGAACGTCTATTGTGGGTCGTGCCAATACTGCCTGTCAGGTCGACTGATCCTTTGTGAGAACGCACAGGGACTTGGCGCGAACATCGCGGGGTTCTTTGCCGAATACGCCTGCGTGCCCGAGGGTTTGGTGTTCTCCGTGGAAGGCTTGCCGCTGGATACCGCGGTGTTCACCGAGCCCGCTGCCTGCGCGATGCACGGCTTGGAGACTCTGGCGGTGCGGCCGGGCGCAAGTGCTCTGGTGATTGGCGCCGGCCCCACCGGCCTCCTACTGGCCCAGCTGATCGCGACCGGCGGAGCCGCAACGGTCATCGTCGCCGGACCGACCGGGTTCAAGCTGTCTACAGCCACCGCGTTGGGCATCGACAAGACCGTGTTGATCGACCGGAACGATCCTGTCGGCAACATCGCCAAGCTCCGCCAGGCATCACCGCAGGGCGATGGCTACGACATCGTCGTCGAGGCGACCGGCTCGACCAGCGTCGGCGATATCTGCGTCCCGCTGACCCGCAACGGGGGCACTGTGCTCGTCTACGGGGTCACCCGGGCCGACGAAGTAATGACGTTTCATCCGTTCGACGTATTCCGCCGGGAGATCACCATCAAGGGGTCTTTCGCCGAGATGACGTCTTTCGGCGCGGCCATCGCGGCGTTGCGGAGCGGCCGCGCCCGGACGGACGGAATCATCACGCACCGATTCCCGCTCGAGGAATATGGCGCGGCGCTGGAAACCCTTGCCTCCGACAAAACGGCGCACAAGGTCGTGATCGTGCCCTGACAATGGGAATTCGTCCCCTGACGGGGGCTGTTGGCCGAGCCGCGCGTGCCACCATCGGCACGGAAGAAAGGGTTGTCGCCGTGACCGCTCCAATCAGGTCTGTGCGCGGATGAGCCGGTCGCCGTCGTTGCTGGGCATCGATGTCGGCACCAGTTCGGTCAAAGTGGTCCTGATCGACCTCGCCGGACAGGTTCTGGCTCAGGCCCGGGCCGACTATTCGGTGCAGCGGCCGCACAATGGCTGGGCCGAGACCGATCCAGAGCTGTGGTGGAGCGCGATCCTGGACGCGACCACGCAGGTCCGAGCCGCGTCGAACGCTCCGCCGGCGGCCATCGGATTGTCCGGGCAGATGCACGGTGTCGTTCTCTGCGGCGCTGACGGCACCCCGATTCGGCCTGCGATGCTGTGGTCGGATTCCCGCGCGGAGCCACAGCTCGCCCGCTACCGGCTGCTTCCGGCCGAGGTCCGCGCCCGGCTCGGCAACCCGCTCAGCCCCGGAATGGCCGGCCCGATGCTGGCCTGGCTGGCGGAGAACGAACCGGAAAACTATCGGAGCGCCACCTGGGCACTGCAGCCCAAGGATTGGGTCCGGGCGCGCCTGACCGGTCGGTTCCACGGCGAACCCAGTGACGCATCGGCCACCTTGCTGTACGACCTCACCGCGCAGGGCTGGAACCCGGAAGTCATTGCCGCGCTCGGTCTCGACGCTGCTTTGCTGCCACCGCTGCTGGCCAGCTCCGGGCAATTCGCCGGCGAGCTCCAACCAGGGCCGGCCCGAGAACTAGGATTAGCGGTGGGGATCCCCGTCGCTGCCGGGGCTGCGGACACCGCCGCCGCCGCGCTGGGGTCAGGGCTGTTCGAGCCCGGTACCGTCCAGCTGACCGTCGGCACCGGCGCCCAGCTGATCACCCCGGCCGCGGCGCCGACTCGCCAGGGTCTGGCCCTCGGCGCGCCGGTCATCCACACCTACCGCGCGGCGACCGCGACCGGCTGGTACGAGATGGCCGCCGTCCTCAACGGCGGCATGGCCCTGGATTGGGTCCGGCGGACGGTCCGCGCCACCTGGGCAGAGCTGTACGCCGCGGCCGAGTCCCCCCCGGGTGTCGACGACCCGATCTTCATCCCCTACCTCAACGGTGAGCGCACACCCCACCTGGACACCGGCCTCACCGCGGCCTGGATCGGACTGACCGGTGATCACGATCGGACCACGCTGCTCAGAACCGCGCTCGAGGGCGTGGCGGGCGCCATTGCCGATGCCCTGGAATGCCTGCCCGGCAAAGCCTTCCACGGTCGACAGGTACGGCTCGGCGGCGGCGGCAGCACCGCCGTCGGGTGGCGGCAGATGCTCGCCGACACGCTCGATGTCCAGTTGCAGGCACTGGACGTCCCAGGTGCGTCCGCACTTGGCAGCGCCTACACCGGCGCTCTCGCCGCGGACCTGATCGATGAACCGACCCTGCTCGCCGCACTGGACCCACCGACAACCTTGGTGGCGCAACCACGGCCAGAGCGCGCCGACTACTACCGCACCCGACGATTGCGTAGCCGAGAAGTTTTCACCGCCCTGCAATCCGTCGCTCGTCCGGCCGGGCGGGACCTGACCTGACCTGCCTGCCTGCCTGCCTGCGGACCACCGCCGCGGGTCGGTGTCGCCGGCTGTGACCGGCAGGGGGCGGTGCGCATCGTGAGCGGCGGCAAGCCCGTTCCGAACGCACCCTGGGCGTAGCCGCGCGCATCGCGGCGCAGCCGCGCGCATCGCAACCCGCGCGAACCGGACACAATCCGCGCGGGGAGGGTCGGCGCGCACGGTGGGCGTCGGCAAGCGCCGACGGGGGCGGCGCGCATCGTCGGCGAGCATCCGTGGCCCCGGCCGCCGTGCCGGGCGGCTGCAGGGTCGGCCTGCGGCACAATCGACAGCACTACCGAACTGACGAACCACCAATATCTTCCTGGAGTCCAGAATGACAGCGTCTTCACCCGCGGCCGCGGCCGGCACTTTCGAATTCGGCGGCGACCTGACCGTCAACCGACTCGGCTACGGCTCGATGAGGTTGGCCGGCCCAGGCATCATGGGGCCGCCGCGCGATCATAGCGAGGCACTCGCCGTGCTCCGGGAGGCGGTGGCCCTTGGCGTCAACCACATCGACACCAGTGACTTCTACGGACCTTTCGTCGTGAACGAGCTGCTCAAAGAGGCGCTGCATCCGTATCCCGAAGATCTGGTCCTGGTCACCAAGGTCGGCGCTCGGCGCACGCCGGACGGGGCCTGGCTGCCCGCACTCACGCCGCAGGAGTTGATCGATGCGGTGCACGACAACCTGGACCATCTGGGACTGGATCAGATCCACGCGGTGAATCTGCGAATGCACGGGCACAACGGCAACGTGATGCGCGAAGGTTCGATAGCCGAGCAGTACGAGGCGCTGGCAGGTCTGCGGGAGCAGGGGCTGATTCGTCACCTCGGAGTGAGCAACGTCGGGCGGGACCAAGTGATCGAGGCGCAGACCATCGCGCCGGTGGCCTGCGTGCAGAACGCGTACAACGTGGCGGAGCGCCAGGACGACGAGCTGGTCGATCTGTGTGCGGCGGAAGGCATTGCCTTTGTACCGTTCTTCCCGCTCGGTGGGTTCTCCCCGTTGGCGGCAGATCAGTTGGCCGGCATCGCCGGTCAGGTCGGTGCGACCACCATGCAGCTGGCGTTAGCGTGGCTTCTGCAGCGTTCGCCGACCATTCTCTGCATCCCCGGCACGTCCAGCGTCGCGCATCTGCGGGAGAACCTCGCGTCCGGTTCCATCACGCTGACCGCCGATGAACTCGACGAGTTGGACCGGCTCGTGCGGTAACCGACTTCTCGCACCGCGGGCTTGCTGGCCGCCGGCCTCATCACAGGGAATTCAGAAATACGAATGTCAAGCTCGTGATGCCCGGGTCAGGTGCGGTCGCCGGATTGCAGTCGACCACCCGAACGCCGATCACACCAGAAGCGAAGGACGAGCATGCCGAGAACGACGATGCCCAGAATGGCCGAACCAGTCACCGATGCCGGACCGAACCAGTTGCTGTCCGATTCGCCCGGCCGTCGCGAATACCGCCGGCGCGCAGTGTTGGTGGGTGGCGGCGCCGCTGTGCTGGCCTGCGCTGCCTGTGGTTCCAGCACGACGCCGGCGTCGAGCGCTCCCGCGCCGGCAGACCCGTCGGCAGCAAGCTCGGCCGCAGCAGGTCCGGGTGCGAGCCCCTCTCGCGCTGCGCGCATTGCATTGGCGTCGGTCGCGGACATCCCGGCCGGCTCAGGACTTGTCGTGGCCGGCCCGGACGGACAGGTCCTGTTGGCCGAGGTGGCAGGGAAAGTGTTGGCGCACAAGGCCGTGTGTACGCACCAGGGCGCAGTGCTGAACGGCTCTGGGGTATGTCCCCTGCACGGTTCCAGATTCGACGTCACCACCGGAGCCGTTCTGAACGGCCCCGCCGACCAACCTCTTGCAGCCGTCGCCGTCACCGTGTCCGGTGGCAAGGTCTTCCAAACCTGACGCGGGACTATTACGCCTTTCCGAAATCGAGAATGGGCTTACAACGCCTTGCCGGGATTGAGGATCCCGAGCGGGTCGAACGCCGATTTCACCAGCCGATGGGCGGCGTAGGTGGGCGCGACCAACTGCGCCCCGAGCCATTCGCGTTTCAGGGTGCCGATGCCGTGCTCGCCACTCACCGTGCCGCCCAGGCGCAACGCCAGTCGGCAGATCTGGTCGGCCGCTCGCTGCGCTGCCCCAATTGCCTCGTCATCGCCCCGCGGCAGGATCATCGCGGGGTGCATGTTGCCGTCGCCGGCGTGTCCAACAGTTGCGATTTCGAGCCCCGACGCCGCGGCAACGTGCGCGATTCCGGTGAGCAACTCCGCAAGTCTGCTGCGCGGAACCCCGATATCCTCGCTGAGCACCCGCCCCTTGGCTTCACAGGCGTGATAGTGCAAGCGCCTGGCCTCCAGCAGCATGTCGGCCTCGGCTGGATCGGTCGAGGAAATCGCGAAACCGGCGCCGTTCCGCAGGCAGAGCGCCGCCATCGCCTCCGCTGCCCCCGAGGCGTCGTCCCCATCGGATTGGCCGATCAGCAGGGCTGCGGCGGTGCGGTCCAATCCCATCGGCCGGAAGTTCTCGACGATCCCGATGCTCGCCTGGTCCATCAGCTCCAACAGACTGGGCCCCAGCCCGGAGCGGACGATTGCCGCGACCGCGCCGCCTACTGCCGGTAATGAAGGAAATGTCGCTACGAAGGTCGCCGGCTGACCGGGCGGTCGCGGTCGCAGCCGGAGGGTGGCCTCGGTGATGATGCCAAGGGTTCCCTCCGAGCCGACGAACAACGACGTCAGGTCATAACCCACGACGTTCTTCACTGTTCTGGCGCCGGTTCGAATCACGGACCCGTCGGCCAGCACGACCTGCAGACCCAGCACCGAATCCCGGGTCACGCCGTACTTGAGGCACCGGAATCCGCCGGCGTTGGTCGCCAGATTGCCGCCGATGGAGGAGATCTCAAAACTGGCCGGGTCCGGTGGATAGAACATGCCCCTGGCCGCAACGGCTCTGCCGAGATCGCCGTTGATCACCCCGGGCTGGGTCACCGCGTACAGATCATCATCGGCAATATCGAGGATCGCGGTCATCCTGTTCGTGGACAGCACAATTGCGGAGTCGATGGCGCAGGCTCCACCGGACAGCCCGGATCCGGCGCCTCGAGGAACCACCGGCACCCGGTTCTCGCCGGCCCACCGCAGGGTGGCGGCAACCTGCGCGGTGTCGGCCGCCAGTACCACGGCCAGCGGCCGGCCGGACGGGGCGAAATCGGCTGCGTCGCGCCGATAGGCGTCCATCTGCGCGGGCTCGAGAATCAACGATTCCACTGGCAGCAGATCCTGCAGACTCGATACCACCGACATGCCGACTCCCTGGATGTTCCGCCCGCTCGGGCCACGGATCTGCTCAGAATCATCCTCCGCCACGTAGAAGGGAACCACACAGCGGGAACACAGCCGACACCTAGCCAAGCCACACCGCAATCGGTGAGGATCAGCCCATGACCAGCTCTCCGTTCGCGACCTTCACCCCTCGCGGTGACACCGCCCGGACCGGTCTGCGCGGTCCGCAGGGTCGCCCGATCAAGGTTCTGGTCGTCGACGATGAGCAGACGCTGTCGGAATTGTTGGGGCTGGCGTTGCGTTACGAGGGCTGGGAAGTGCGCACTGCGGGTGACGGCCTGTCCGCGGTGGCTGCGGCCCGTGAGATGCGCCCCGACCTGGTCGTTCTGGACATCATGCTGCCCGACATGGACGGTCTAGAGGTCCTACGCCGGTTGCGCGCCGACTCCGACCACACCCCGGTGCTGTTCCTGACGGCCAGGGACGCCGTCGAAGACCGTATCGCCGGGCTCACCGCCGGTGGCGACGACTACGTCACCAAACCGTTCTCGATCGAGGAGTTGCTGCTCCGGCTCCGGGCCCTGCTGCGCCGCTCTAACACCACGGTGACGATCGATTCATCGATGCTGATCGTCGGTGAACTGACCTTGGACGAAGATTCGCGCGAGGTGCATCGCGGCGGCGCGTTGATCTCGCTCACGGCCACGGAATTCGAATTACTCCGTTTCCTGATGTGCAATCCCAAGCGGGTGCTGTCGAAGGCTCAAATTCTTGATCGGGTCTGGAACTACGATTTCGGCGGGCAGGCCAACATCGTCGAGCTGTACATCTCATATCTCCGGAAGAAGATCGATTTTGGCCGCGCGCCGATGATTCACACCTGCGCGGATTCGGTTGTGTCCTGAAACCGGTCGGCTGAGAAAGATGTCGTCGCACGCACCGGCCCCGCCTTCGGTTCGGCGGCCGAGGCGACCGCTGACTCTCCGAACCAAGTTGATCGCGGGCATTGTCGGACTGATCGTTCTGCTGAGCGCTGTGATGGGTGTGGTCACCGAAGTCTTCCTGAGCAAGTACCTGATCGGCCAGTTGGATGCGCGGCTCAATACGATTCCCGTGGGCAATCCTGGCAACGGGGAGAACGCACCGCCCTCCGGGTCCGACAACGGCTCTGGATACCGGAGATTCATCTTCGCCGATTGTCATCCCGCGTCCACCTCGGCACCAGGTTCGGCCACCTCGACCAGTAGGCCGACGAGTACCCCGGCGCAGAAGGTCGCGCAGCCGGACGGATCATTGTTCGCCAGAATCTCGGATGGTGTGGTGACCGGGTCGATCCGGCCCACCGTCGTGACCTGTGATCCCATTCCGCCTGCCGTCGCATCGACGCTGACCGCGCTGGTCCCCGATAGCGGTATCAGAACAATCGCCCTGCCCGGTTACGGCGACTTCCGGGTCAAGGCCAAGCAGAATCGGGATGGTTCGGTGAGCATCTCCGGCGCCTCCCTGCTGGTTGTGACGGCGACGCAAACGACGCTTGCGGTCATCATGGCACTGGTCGCCGCAGGAGCCATCGTCCTGGGCGGTGTGACCGTACTGATCATCGTGCGCCGCAGCGTCCGCCCGCTCGAGCGGGTCGCGGCAACCGCCCGCAAGGTCGCCACCCTGCCCCTGGACAAGGGCTACGTGGATCTGGCCGTTCGGGTGGCGACGAAGGACACCGACCCGCGCACCGAGATCGGTTCGGTGGGCGCCGCGATCAACCAGATGCTCAATCACGTCTCGAGTGCCCTGACTGCTCGGCGGCCTCCGAGACCAGGGTTCGACAATTCGTGGCCGATGCCTCCCATGAACTTCGCACACCGCTGGCCGCCATCCGCGGATATGCCGAACTCGCTCGTCGCGGGGAGCACGAGCCGCATGCCGTGGCACACGCGCTGAACCGTGTCGAGTCCGAATCTGCCCGGATGACCACTCTTGTCGAGGACCTGTTGTTGTTGGCGCGCTTGGATTCCGGCCGACCTTTGGGGAAGGAGGAACTGGACCTGACTGTGCTGGCGGTCGATTGCGTTTCCGACGCTCGGGTAGCTGGAACCGACCACAAATGGCAACTCGACCTCCCGGACCAGCCCGTAACGTTGATCGGCGACGCGCCGCGTCTGCACCAGGTGCTGGCAAATTTGCTGGCCAATGCGCGCGTGCACACGCCGTCCGGCACCACTGTCGTCACCGCTATTCGCCGGGAGCCAGAGGTGTCGTCCTCACCGTCGCCGACGACGGTCCGGGAATTCCGGCGGCGCTCCAGCCGGAGATCTTCGGCCGCTTCGTCAGGGGGGACTCCTCGCGGTCAAGACATCCCATGGTGGGGATGAGTCAAATGGGCGCTCGCTTCGGGTGGACGCGCGACGACTGTCGAGCCTGTCAACGACGTTCGACAAGGGGCGACGACGAACCCGTCACTGCCAACGCTCGCCAAGATCACCAGATCGTCGTATGGGGATCGTCTAGTGACACATGCCGAGCACTTCACTCATGAGCCGACGGGTGACCAGGACTCGCCGGCCTCCCGCCGGATACGTCCGGCTGCCATCAGGTCGTAGGTGGGGTCTGGCCCGATGGCGGTGAAGCGGTGACCGTCCCAACTCACCCCACCTCGTTCAGGAACTCCAAGAATCCGCTCCCCGAGGACGGTGCCGGATTCTTCATCACCGCGGTAGTGGGGTTCCACGAACCGTGACGGCACCAGGCCCACAGCGGTGAGGTCGGTGATCCCGACGACGTTCGGATCACGACCCACCGCCGTCCTGATGTCGCCGCAAGCGATGATTGCGCCGGCGCTTCCCCCGTAGTAGCGGCCACCCTCCTGAACGAATGACCGGACCGGGCCGAGGAATCCCTGGCGCCGGATGTGATCCAACAGCCCGAAGGTGTTGCCACCACCCACGTGCACGAGATCAAACGACTCGTGGTCGACACTGTCGTGTCCTTCCAGCGTCGTCCAGGTAGTGACCTCCGGCGCCAAGCCAAGCTCGCGAAGTGCGGTACGGAACCAGTCGTCCGAAGTGTCGAGCATCGCCCCTTCTAGAGCGAACGGCCAATAGAGCACCCGGCCGACACCTGCATAGGCGTCGCGCCAAACCTCGCTTTCGTCGGCGGGGCTGCCTCCGCCCGCCAGATACACCGTCCCGGCCACGGGTAGCAGTATCCCACCGACGACTGTTGCCGGGGTGGGCCAGGCCGGGCGTATCGCGGTGCCCGGTTACCGATGGCGGGACGTCGCTTAGGCGTCTCAGTGGTCCCAAATGGGAAGATCTCCCGGTGAGTCGTTTACCTGATCGCATTTCTCGGTACGGCGTCGAGCTTCGTAGGTGGACTCTAGATGACGTTCACCTACTGTCTGCTGTGGTCTCCGCCAATTTTGGACACCTTCGGTCTCGCATGGCGTGGATCAGATTCGAACCGCAACCGATCGAGGACCGGCGACGGATGCTTGAGCAGTGGGAGCGGAATTGGCAGGCGGGCGGTGATGCTCATTTTGCGATCAGCCGCGGTGAAGTGGTGCTTGGGGGGGCCGGACTTCACCGCCGTGAAGCTGACGGGCTGGCGATCGGATACTGGGTGGATCGCGATCATCTCAACCAGGGTGTGGCCACCACGGCCGCCCGAGCGCTCACTGATCTTGGCTTCACGGTCCCGGGCATCGCCTGGGTCGACATTCACCACGACCTGTCGAACGTGGCCAGCCGCCGAGTTCCCGAGAAGCTCGGGTACACACGACTGGCCGACGAGCAACGGACCGGCGATCTCCCGCCGGCGGATACCGGCGTTGGCGCCGTCTGGCGGATGGCCCGCGACCGCTGGGCCACTTCCGCCGAGGGCGGAGTCACTCGATGAGACAGGGCAGGACATTCTCAGATTGAGTGGCGTGCTCGGGTGCGGATCCGTGGGCGGGATGCAAAGCATGACCCCCCAAGTCTGGCCACCGAGTGATCATGTTGGTGTGGATACCTTCGCCGGACCGGCGTTTCCCGAGGCTGTGCTGCTCCGCGATGGCCAGAACCTGCTGCTGCGCCGACATCGACCTGAGGATGCCGACGGTATCTGGGAGCAGTGTCAGGACCCGGAGATGGCCAGGTTCACCATCATCCCCGTGCCCTACGGCCGCTCCGATGTCGATTGGTTCCTCAACCATGTCGCGACAGGGTGGGCCGAAGGAAGCCTCGCGGCCTTTGCCATCGAAATCGCGGGAAGGTTCGCCGGTACCGCCGACCTCCGACTGCAGGCAGGCCGGTGGGCGGAGGTCGGTTTCGGATTGGCGCCTTGGGCACGTGGGCGCGGACTCATGACCCGCGCACTTCGCCTGCTGCTGGAGTGGGGCTTCACCGAGCTCGCCCTGGACGGGATCCAGTGGCGTGCGGTCGTGGGTAACGAGGGCTCCCGGCGGGTGGCCCTGAAGTGCGGGTTCGTGATTGAGGGCAGCGTGCGGGGGTTGCTGGTGCACCGCGGGCAGCGGCTGGACGGCTGGATCGGAACCCTGCTGGCCACCGATCGATGATCCGACGGGGCGTGAAGTGCAGCGGCTCGTGGATGCTGCACAACGTCCCAGCCGAGGATCGGCTCTGGGACGGTCGGTGTGGCTGGGCGCATGCCGTTTGGGTTCCGCGCCGTGCCCTTTTGATGCGTTGTCGTTGAGTTGGCGTAGGTTCCGGTGATGGCGGTGAGCGAGGCGGCTACGGCGCGACCGCGTGGTGTGTTGGGGCGGTACGTTCGCGAGCACCAGGGTTACCGTCAGCGGGCGGTGGAACCGGCGCAACACCTGGGGATGCCATCGCCGTACATGACGGTGATCTTCACGCTGGCTGAACCGCTGGAGATTGCCCGGCACGCCGATCCCCGGCAAAGCCCTGGGGTGTATTCCTCGATGGTCGGCGGGCTGCACAGCTCACCTGCGCTCGTCGTCCACCACGGAGCGCAGTCGGGTATCCAGCTGCAGCTCAGTCCTTTGGCGGCCCGACCGCTGGCCGGCCTACCGGCCGGCGAATTGGCCTCGATGGATATCGCGGCTGAGGAGATTCTCGGCCCGCTCGCCACGCAGGTGTCCGAGCGGATCCAGGCGGCCGGCACCTGGTCCGCGCGGTTCGCTGTCCTGGATCAACTGCTGGGCGATGCCCTGCATGTCGAGCAAACGGTGCCGGACGAGGTCGCTCGCGCGTGGACGCTGCTACTGCGCAGCGGCGGGACAGTGCCGATCAGCGAGGTGGCCCGCGATGTCGGCTGGAGCCAGCGGCACCTCAGCAACCAGTTCACCCGCGAAATCGGGTTGCGTCCCAAGATGGCGGCGCGGGTGATTCGTTTCCACCGCGCCCGCCACGTCCTGCAACGCAACGTCGGCGGCGGCCGCCCGAACATCGCCGGCGTCGCGGCCCAGTGCGGCTACTTCGACCAGGGGCATCTGATCCGCGACTGGCAGCAGTTCACCGGACTGTCCCCGACCAACTGGATCGCGCACGAATTCCGAAATTTCCAAGTCACCGTCATCAACGACACGACATGATCGATGGCATGAGCAATTCGCCCCCGGCACCCCAGGTCTGGCCGACCCTGCGCGCTATCGACGCCCCCGCCCTGATCAGGTTCCTCGTCGACGTGGTGGGGTTCGAAGAGACGACCGTCTATGCAGATGGCGACGTCGTCCATCACGCTCAGCTGTCCTGGCCGCTCGGCGGCGGGATCATGCTGGGCTCAGCCCGCAACGACCCCGACGACCAGTGGCCGATCCAGCCGGGGACCTGCGGCTCCTACGTCGTGGTCAACGATCCGGACGCCCTGTTCGAACGGGTGCGCGCCGGCGGCGCGGAGATCACCGACGAACTGCACGACACCGACTACGGCTCCCGCGACTTCGCAATCCGTGATCCAGAAGGCAACAGATGGTACTTCGGGACCTACCGCGGCGAACCACGAAGCAGCTGACGCGTTCGACAACCAGCCGCCCCTCTTATGCCTTGATCTCGCGCCCCGTAGGCGGATCCTGCTGCGGTGGCGGTGCGGGATCACCGGGAAGCGGCAGCCGCCGATTCGCTCGAAAGCGGCCGAATCAGTCATGCGTGGAGTTGCACCTGGTCTGGGAATCATCAATGCCAGCGCAAAACACCAGGAGACCTACGATCAAAAAGACTGTCAGGACGACCAACCCGAAGTTGATCCCACCAGCGAGCATCCTCGGTGAGGCGAGCCGGGGCGAAGCCTCCCCGCCGCCACCGATGTCGGTACCCACTGCTCTGCAGTGGTCTCTCGCACCCGCCCGCGGCCTGGTGCGACAACGACCGATGACCCCCGCCGCATCGGCATCCGATAGTTGTCGGGCGCCCGCATCAGCGGCCCCGCCGGGGCAGGTGCCCATGCGGATGCGGCGACTAACCGCGGATCAGGCCGAACTGCGGGATCTATCAGTCGTCGTGTTCGTCGTAGTGGTCATCGTGCTGTGCGTGCCGGTGTCCGTCATGGAGGTAGTCGAAGTGGTCGTCGTGCGACACCAGCTCATGCCCACAATTCACGCCGTGCACGTGATTGGCGTGATCGTCGCTGTGCTGCCGGTGGGTCGTGGGCTCGGTTCTGCTCATATTCTTCTCCTCGGACAGTCTGATGCCACCAGTATCCGCCACAGTTACCCCCGGATGAGCGGGGTTGATCAGGCGCTCGCGCGGTGTGCGGGGAGGTCGGTAAGGCCGGGCCGGCAGGTACCGGTCGCCCTGTCCGGGGCCCGGGACTGGCTTGGATTCACCGCATCGGTGTTCCTGGGAAGACAATGATCCCGACCTGGAGCAGGTGCTCGCGTGACACGCCTGCAGGTGTCGCTGCTTGGCCTGGGCCGGAGGAGCACCCCGATCGCTGACTGCTGCGCTGCCCGGGATCGCATATGGTGCTCACATGAGGCGAGGGCTTATCGCGGTCGTCGGCCTGTACATGTGCGCGGCCGTGGGGACTCGCGTGGCCGAGGCGGCCGGCATGCGTCGATGTGAATGTTCGGCTTCATGCTGGTGCCGAGGACCATTGCTCAGCGCCTTCCGCTGGGTGATGCCGGTGGGACACCGATAGCCGATCCCCAAACGGTGACCATGCGATCTCCTCCAGCACGCCTGCGGAGGCTGTCTCATCGGACGCCTCCCGTCCGTGCTGTCACCGTCCGTAGTGGCGGCCGACAATCAGACCAAGCAGGTCTGATCGTCGGAGCCGGTTCGTCGTGCTGTTCTTGCCCGATCGTTGGGACATCATCGTGCCGACCGCTACCTTGACTTCCGCTCGTCGGCATGCCAGTGGCGATTTCGGCGTCATCCAGGCTGACGGTCAACAGTCTTGGCCAGCTCGAGCATCAAGCGGCGAGTTGACCAGGTGCCGTTTGGACTTGCCAGGCCAGGTCTTCGTTGTAGGGGGTGTTGGTCTTGAGGCAGGCGTGGAGGATGCCGACAAGTTTGTTGGCGAGTTGTCGGAGGGCTGCGTGGTGGCCGATGTTGCGAGCTTTGAGTCGGTCGTAGTAGTCACGGGCTCCGGGTGATGCGGTGAGTGCACTGAACGCCTGGGCGTGGAGGGTGTCGGTGAGTCGCCGGTTTCCGGACCGTCTGGCCATGACGACGGTTTTCTTGCCGGACGCGCGAGTGATCGGGCTTTGGCCGCTGTAGTTCTTGCGGGATTGGGCGTTGGCGAAGCGGTGTGGGTCGTCGCCGAATTCGCCGAGTGCTCGCGCTCCGAGGACCGGGCCCAGTCCCGGCTGGCTCAAGTAGATGTCCGCGGCAGGATGGGCGGCGAAAGCGTTGTCCATGGCTCCGGCGAGGTGGACGATCTGTTCGTTGATCGCGCGGATGGCTCGGACCAGCGAGACGACGAGCTCCGCGTAGGCGCCCTGCAATGTGGCCGGATGCCGCAGCGCTGGAGCCCGAAACAGCTCCCGCAGTTCAACTGCTTTCGCTTCCTTGTTCTTTCGCTGGGCGAGCTTGAACTCGGCGATGATTCGGGTCGCCGTCAGGCGGGCGGCGCGGTCTGGATCCGGTGCCCGTTCCAGCAGGGCGAGTGCATCTCGGGCGGTCAGTTCGGGGAATGCTTGCACCGCTGCTGGGAAGAAGTCCAGCAGCGTCGAGCGCAGCCGCAGCGTCTGTCGTGCCCGCTCACGGACGGCGTTTTGGTGTGCCCGGGCCAGTAATTTGATGGCGTCGGCGGCTTCGGTGTCGCCGGCGATCGGGCGGTGGTGGGCCCGGTCGAGCCGGACGATCTCGGCGAGCAGATGCGCGTCGCCGGCATCGCTTTTCGCCCGGGAGGTTGAGTGCCGTTCCCGGTACCTGGCGGCCGACATCGGATTGATCGCATAGACGCGGTAGCCGGCGGCTACCAGGGCCCCGACCCAGGGGCCGCGGTCGGTCTCGATCCCGATCACCACCTCGTTTGTTGAAGTGTGATCGTCCGGGTCGCTCGCCGTGTGGTGGTGGGTGGCGATCAGTTCGTGGAGCCTGGTGATGCCTTCCATACCTTCCGGTAAGCGGGCGGCCGCGAGTTTGCCGCCACTTTCGTCGACCAGTTCCACGTCGTGGTGGTCTTCGGCCCAGTCGTCGCCAATGAATAACATGCAGTGCGCCTTCCTGTCGTCGCCAGTTCTGCCTGCAGCACCGGGAACCTTCTGCGTCCTAACGAAAGTGCTCGCGCATGACGCGGCACGACATCCCATCGGCAGTCCAGTCACCGGCAACCGGCGGGCGCACGATCTTGACCAAAGACCTTGCCCACATCGGGCAGGTCCGGGACGCGTGAGTGCTGACCCGCCGGTTGCTGCTGCGACAAGCCTGACCCAGTTCCGACCGAACCGGGCTGAGGCTTGCCGAGCCTCATTAGGGCCGCGGGCTCGACGGGGCTCGGACTCGCCATCGTGGCAGCAGTCATCACAGCGCACCGCGGGACCGTCACGGTGGACAGCGGCCCTGGCCGAACGTGCGTCCTGGTAAGGCTTCCGGACGAGACCGACGTGTCCGGCGGCACACAGCGTCCGGTGACTGCTGCGAGCGTCCGGTCGTCGCTCCGACAAGACTGCGACGCGCGAATCCGGAGCTCTTGAACGACAGCACAGCGAACCGTCGGTTCGTCTTCGGTGTGCGGAAACGCGTCGGGGGTGCTCGCCGCCAGTTGCGAGACTGTGCAGCCGTCGTAGGAGAGCTGACGGCGGTCCTGGATCTTGCGACGGACCGATAGCTGAAGGCGAGCCGCCTTCGGACAGGTGTGGAGCTCGACCGGACGTCGGCCCGCGTTTCAGCGGGCGTTGGGCGCCGGCGAGGCGCACACTCGAACTATGCAAAAACTGTCATTGGAGGCGCTGGCCAGACAGCAACTGGCCGGGGCGAAGTCAGCTTCCAGCGGCCGAAGCGCCAGGACGGTTTTCGGTGGTCACGAGCACGTGCTCCGCCAGACGTTGATTGCACTGACTGCCGGTACTGCGCTTTCCGAGCACGACAACCCTGGTGATGCAACTATTTTGGTGCTTTCCGGGCGGGTCCGGCTCACCGCAGGCGCGGTCGATTGGGAGGGCAGGGAAGGCGACTTCCTGCTGGTGCCATCGGCTCGTCACTCTCTGCTGGCGGTCGAGGACGCGGTGATCCTGCTGTCGGTTGCGTCGAACCCCAGTGTTCCCGGCGACCGCGGAACGGTTGCGCAGCCGGAGAACAGGGTCGGTTCAGCCCTGACCTGAGTTCGTGGCGGGAATGGCCGCATGATCGACGACTCTGTACAGACTCGAACTCCATGTCAGGAGTTGACCTCTCGCCGTCGGCGTCAACAACCTCGGCGAATCGCAGGGTGGGTGGAGCGGTTCGGACGACGCGCCCAGCTCGGCCGAGTTCGACGCGACACGTCGCAGCCGGTGACCTCCCATATTTCATTTGCCACTTCACGTCGAGCACGGTCGGCAGCGTCGCTGCGTTCGACCTCACCAGGGCGATCAGCAGCTGATGATGAGAATGTTTTCAATTCCGCTTGACTCTGACGTAGCGTCAGGCTGCATCGTCGTTCTTGTCGGGCCGACCGGTCCGATCGAAAAGAACGGCGATGACCAGCGACATCGTCAGGAGAGCACATGAGTTTCTCGGTCGGCCAGGTCGCCGAGCTGGCGGGTGTAACGGTCCGGACGTTGCACCATTACGGTCAGATCGGTCTGCTCGAACCGAAGGACCGCAACGGATCAGGCTATCGACTGTATTCTGATGCGGACCTCGAACGGTTGCAGCACATACTGTTCTACCGTGAACTCGGGTTCTCGCTCGACGATATCGCCACCATTTTGGCCGACCCCGCCGCCACCGTGAGCGGGCATCTGCGCAAACAGCACGAATTGCTGCGCAAGCGCATTGCCAGGTTGTCCGAGATGGTCGTCGCCGTTGAAAAGGAAATGGAGGCACAGGCAATGGGAGTTCAACTGACTCCGCAGGAGAAGTTCGAAATCTTCGGGCCGAATTACAGCGACGACTACGAAGCCGAGGCGCAGCAGCGCTGGGGAGACACTCCGCAGTGGTCGCAGTCGCAGCAGCGCACATCCAAGCTGACCAAGCAGGAGTGGGTGGACGTCAAAGACGCCGGCGACGACCTCAATCGCCGCCTGGCAGCAGCGATGGCCGGTGGAGCGGCTTCGGACAGCATCGAGGCGATGGATCTCGCGGAGGAACACCACCGGTCCATCGAGCAGTTCTACGACTGCCCCTACGCCATGCACCGCGGCCTGGGCGACATGTACCTGGCCGATCCTCGTTTCACGAAGACCTACGAGGACGTGGCGCCCGGCCTGACACAGTGGTTGCGCGACGCGATCCACGCCAACGCCGATCGGGTCGAAACGCGATAGGGCAACAGTTTCGAGCTTTGCTGATTCCCGGCGAGCGGCCCGGCGAGAACCTCCACGATTTCCGTCGGGCCGCTTCGCGACCGAGATCGGGCGCCTCAGAGCTTTCAGTGGTGATGCGTCATCACGCCGTGCTGCGCCGCATCGGCTGCTGGCGCCGTGGTGATTTCGTGAGGCTACGACGGCGGCCTGTCCGCGCGGAGCGACGGAGCCCGGGTGCTCGGCCGGGTGATGCCGTTCTGGTACATCGGATC
>JAABUT010001617.1_pt1 | contig 24950 bp, 24 predicted proteins | sample 5559281 | NCBI WGS metagenome assembly JAABUT01 (sample SAMN10711880, study PRJNA513359) | rock metagenome | isolation source: Antarctica rocks | place: Antarctica: Victoria Land, Ricker Hills nord | collected 2016-01-04
GGGCGGACGACCGTAACGGAGGCACATGGGGCAATGGTCCCGCAGCCGAAGGAAACGTTCATGAACCTGACCCGGATTTCCCACGTGATGCTCGCCGCCTATGGTGTGGTGGCGTTCGCCGCCGCCGCCGATGCCGCCACCGTCTGGGCGCTGGAAAGCACCGGCCAGGTGATGAAGATCGACTCCGCCACCCGCCGCGCGATGCCTGGATTTGCGGTCAAAGGCGCGGACTCGGCGCTCATGTCGCTGGCCGTGCGGCCGACCGACGGCAAGCTGTATGGGCTGACGGCGATGGGGTCGCTGGTCAGCATCGACCCCGCCACCGGCATGGCGACGATGCTGCCGAAGCTGGACAAGAAGCTGGAGGTCGGGCCGCGCGCCGCGATCAAGTTCAACCCGGTGGTGGACCGCCTGCGCGTGGTCGGCGCCAGCGGCAACAACTACCGCATCAACGTCGACACCGGCGCCGTGACGGTCGACGGCGCCCTGAAATACGCGCCCGGCACGCCGCTGTCCGGCACCGCGCCGATGGTGACCGCCGCCGCCTATTCCAACGCGATGGCCGGCGCCAAGGAGACCACGCTGTACACCATCGACCCGATGCTGGCGCAGATGAACACCCAGGTGCCGCCGAACGACGGCGTGCAGATGGTCAAGGGGCCTTTGGGCGTGAAGCCGGACAACGGCATCGGCTTCGACATCCTGTCCGACGGCGCCGGCGGCAACCAGGGCTTCGTGGTGACCGGCGGCGCGCTGCACATGATCAACCTGGCCGACGGCAAGATCACCACCGCCGGGCCGGTGGCGTCGCTGAAGGGCAAGGAAGTGGTGGCGGCGGCCGTGACGAAGTAGGTCTGACCGCCGGAACAGGAACGGCGCCGGGGGGAAGCCTCCGGCGCCGTTTGCATGGGCAACGCTCTCTGGCATATCGCCGCGGATGCTGCTTTCCTGCGGTCCGCCGAGCAGATAGGAAGAACGCCCCATGGACTACGCCCCGCTGCACGATCCCGCCGGCATGCCGAAGCTGCGGGTGAACCTGTATTCCGACACCCAAACCAAGCCGAGCCTTGCCATGAAGCAGGCGATGATGGAGGCGGAACTCGGCGACGAGCAGATGGGCCAGGACCCGACCATCAACGCGCTGTGCGCCCAGATGGCGGAACTGATGGGCAAGCAGGCCGCGGTGTTCATGCCCACCGGCACGATGTGCAACCAGGTGGCGATCCTGACGCATTGCCGGCCGGGCGACGAAATCCTGGCGCACGAAACGTCGCATATCCTGACCAGCGAAGGTGGTGGCGTAGGCGCGCTGGCCGGCGCGCAGATCACCGGGCTGCGCGGGCCGCGCGGCATGTTCGACACCGACACGCTGCAGGCGGCCTTCCGGCCGCGCAACCGCAACGCCCCGCCGCAAACCCTGGTCGAGGTCGAACAGACCGCCAACGCCGGCGGCGGCGCGGTGTGGCCGCTCGACCGCCTGCATGCGGTGGCGGAGATGGCGCACGGCCACGGCATGGCCACCCATATGGACGGCGCCCGGCTGATGAACGCTGTCGTCGCCGGCGGCGTGACGGCCGCCGAGATGGTGGCCGGCTATGACAGCGTGTGGCTGGACTTCACCAAGGGCCTGGGCGCTCCGCTGGGGGCGGTGCTGTGCGGCACGTCGGACTTCATCGGCCAGGCCTGGCGCTGGAAGCAGCGCGTCGGCGGCGCCATGCGCCAGGGCGGCATCTGTGCGGCGGCCTGCATCTACGCCCTGGACCACAACGTGGCGCGCCTGGCCGAAGATCACGACAACGCCCGCCGCCTGGTGCGCGGCCTGGGGCAGATCCCGGGCCTGGCGCCCGAGCAGCCAGAAACCAACCTGGTGTTCTTCAACACCGAACAGGCCGGCATGACCGCGTCCGAACTGGCCGGCCGCGCCCGCCGGCACGGCATCGCGCTGTCGGTCTCCGGCCGCTACCGGGTCCGCGCCTGCACCCACCTGGACGTGGATGCCAAGCAGATCGAGGACGCGTTGGCGGTGATCCGCGAGGTGGCCAAGGCCGCCTAACCCGCCGGTGACGGCCCGTATGCCTTCATGCCATATGCTTTCAAGAACGTGTCCACCGCAGCTTTCACCGTGGCGGTGATGTTCGCATCCGTCGGCGGCGGGCCAAGGCCGAGCGTGCAGGTCATGAACAGGCCGGAGCGCACCAGCGCGCCGAACTGCTCGGCGGCCACCTGCGGCACCGGCACCGACAGGCGGCCGGCGTCGGACTGACGTGCCAGCCAGGCGGAGAAATGCCGCACGAAGGCGCCCGGGCCATTGTCGAAGAAGGCGCGGCCCATCTCCGGGAAACGCCGCGCCTCGGCCACCGCGACGCGGTAGATCGCCTGGGTGCGCTCGTCCAACAGGAAGCGCAACATGCGCTCGCCCAGCGTTTCCAGATCGGTGCGGATGTCGTCGTGCGGATCGCCATAGGCTTCGTCGTTCAGGGTCCGCGCGAAGCAGGCGTCGCCGACGATGCTGGCGAACAGCGCGTCCTTGCCGGCGAAATGCGCATACAGCGTCGCCTTGGACACCTGTGCGGCGCGCGCCACGCTGTCCATGCTGACCTTCTCGTAGCCCTGCGCCATGAACAGCTCGCGCGCCGCCTCCAGCATCTGCCGGCGCTTGGGGGAGACCTCGGCCGCGACGGGCGGCGGATCGGCTGTTCGCGTGTTCATGCCGCATATCTGGCCACCCACGACACCTGGGTCAAGACTGAACTGAACGGTTCAGTGCAGTCTTGACGGAACGGATGGCCGTCGCCACCTTCCCGGACAGCAAAGAACCAACCGGTTCACCAGGACACACCCGAAATGAATGCTTTGCCTGAAAAGCCTGCCTTGGACGCGACCGTCAACACCAGCACACCCGACGTCCCGGCAAAACCGCGGCGATCCCTGCTGCGCCGGCTGCGTCCGTTCGCCATGCTGCTGGTGCTGGTGGCCGCGGTGGTGACCGGGCTGTGGTGGTTCGCGGAAGGCCGCTGGATCATGAGCACCGACAACGCCTACGTGCAGGGCGACATCGCGGTGCTCAGCGCGCGAGTGGACGGCAACGTGTCCGCCATCCTGGTGACCGACAACCAGCCCGTTCGCGCCGGCGACGCGCTGATCGTGCTGGACCCGAGCGACTGGCAGGCCAAGCTGGACCAGGCCGAAGGTGCCGGCGCCGAGGCCCGCGCCGCCATCCAGACCGCGTCGAGCCAGGTCGAGCAGAGCCGCGTGCTGATCGCCCAGTCCGACGCCGGCATCGACCAGGCGCAGGCGGAGATGACCCGTGCCACCGCCGATGCCACGCGGTCGGGCGCGCTGGTCGGCGCCGGCTGGACCTCGCGCCAGGCCAACGAGCTGGCGGTCGCCACCGCGCGCAAGGCAGAAGCCGGCATGGCGCAGTCTCGCGCCATGAAGCTGTCCGCCGGGCAGGCGCTGGTCGTGGCGCAAGCGCAGGCGGTGCAGGCACAGGCGAAGCTGGCCAGCGCGGACGCCGCGGTGCGTTTGGCGCAGAACAACCTCGCCTATGCCACCATCCGCGCGCCGTTCGACGGCATCGTCGGCAACCGCGCGGCCCAGCTGGGCCAGCACGTGCAGATCGGCCAGCAGCTGATCGCGGTGTCGCCGCCGCCCGCGCGGCTGTTCGTGGTCGCCAACTTCAAGGAAACCCAGCTGCGGCTGATCCGGCCCGGCCTGAAGGTGGTGCTGACGCCGGACATTGACAGCGGCGCCGCCGTGCGCGGCCGGGTCGACAGCCTGGCGCCGGCCACCGGCGCGCTGTTCAGCCTGCTGCCGCCGGAGAACGCCACCGGCAACTTCACCAAGGTGGTGCAGCGCGTGCCGGTGAAGGTGGTGATCGACCCGCACGACGCCGCCGCCGCCGGTTGGCTCCGCGCCGGCCTGTCCGTCACCGCCGAGATCGACACCCGTGGGCCGGACGCCGAGCGCCTCGGCCTGTTCGGCGCCGCCGCGGCCACGGTCGGACTGAAATAACCGTGTCCCCCACGGTTGTCGCGGCGGTCACGCCGGAGCTGACCTGGCGCGAATGGGCCGGCTTCATGTCCATGGTGCTGGGCATGTTCATGGCCATCCTGGACATCCAGATCGTCAGCGCCTCGATCGCCGAGATCCAGGCCGGGCTGGCCGCCAGCCCGGACGAGGTGGCCTGGGTGCAGACCAGCTACCTGATTGCCGAGATCGTCATGATCCCGCTGTCCGGCTGGCTGTCGCGGCTGCTGTCGACGCGCATCCTGTTCGTGGGCAGCGCCATCGGCTTCACCATCTTCTCCGCCCTGTGCGCCACCGCCAGCAGCCTGGACCAGATGATCGTCTACCGCGCCGCGCAGGGCTTCCTCGGCGGCGCCATGATCCCCACCGTGTTCGCCACCTCGTTCGCCCTGTTCCCGCGCCGCCAGCAGGCGACCATCTCGGTGCTGATCGGGCTGACGGCGACGATGGCGCCGACCATCGGCCCGACCCTGGGCGGCTGGCTGACGCAGGCGTTCTCCTGGCACTGGCTGTTCCTGATCAACGTGCCGGTCGGCCTGATCGTGGCCTTCAACGTGTTCAACTTTCTCGACATCGACAAGCCCGACTGGTCGGTCCGCCGCAGCTTCGACCTGTTCGGGCTGGTGCTGATGGCGACCTTCCTCGGCTCGCTCGAATACGTGCTGGAGGAAGGCGAGCGCGACGGGTGGTTCGAGGACGACGCCATCTTCGGCTTCGCCGTGGCAGCCGTGCTGTGCGGCGGGTTGTTCTTCTGGCGCATGCTGACGCGGCCCGAACCGATGGTGGATCTGCGCGCCTTCCGCAACGTCAACTTCGCCTTCGGCAGCTTCTTCAGCGTCATCATCGGCATCGGGCTGTACGGATCGGTATATGTCATACCTTTATTTCTGGGTCGGGTGCGCAACTTCGACAGCCTGGAGATCGGCCAGACCATGTTCGTCACCGGCCTGGCGATGTTCATCTCCGCCCCCATCGCCGGGAAACTGTCCAAGGTGATCGACCTGCGGCAAATGCTGGCGTTCGGGCTGGTGTGCTTCAGCGTGTCGGTGTGGTGGCTGGCGCATCTGACCAGCCAGAGTTCGTTCTACGACATGCTGCTGCCGCAGATGCTGCGCGGCTTCTCGATGATGTTCCTGTTCCTGCCGGTCAACCAGCTGTCGCTCGGCACCATGCCGCCGCACGCGCTGAAGAACGCCGCCGGGCTGTACAACCTGATGCGCAATCTTGGCGGCGCGGTCGGCCTGGCCCTGATCAACACCATCGCCACCACCCGCTACGCCAGCCACACGGTGCATTTGCAGGAACAGGTGACCTGGTCCCGGCCCGGCGCCATGAAGACCCTGGACAACATGACCCACGCCATGCAGGCCACCCAGGACCAGAATGCTCATCTGGCCGCCCTGAAGCGCCTGTCGATGATGGTCCGGCGCGAAGCCCTGACTCTGACCTACAACGACGTGCTGCTGATCATGGCCACCACCTTTCTGGTTGCCTTTCCGCTGACCTTCCTGCTCGCCAAGCCCAAGGCCATGTCCGCCGAGGCGCACTGAGCCAGGGAACGACGTCCTCGGCAGGTCCTAGGTTTCGAGGACCGCCACCGCCTGGCCTTCGACCACGCTGTCGCCTTCGGCTACCAGGAAGGCCTTCAGCACGCCGGCGCGGGTCGCCTCCACTGGGATTTCCATCTTCATGGACTCCAGGATCATCACCACGTCGCCGGCGGCGATGGCCGCACCTGGCGCGGCTTCCAGCTTCCACACCGAGGCGGCGATCTCGGTGACGATGTTGACCTCGGCCATCCTGTTTCCGATCCTGCGTTGCCGGCGCCGCTGCTTGACGTTCGGGCAAGGGTGCAATTACAGCTTTGATAACACAATAGCCGGGTCTGACCCGTGCCGAGGGAGCAACCGTGACAGCCATGCCGCTGGCCCATCTTCGCGTGCTTGAGGTCGGCACCGGCACGGCACTGGCCTATTGCGGCAAGATGTTCGCCGACTTCGGCGCTGCCGTAGTCAAGCTGGAAGCTCCTGACGGCGACCCGGCACGCCATGCATCGCCGCTGGTCAACGGCGAAAGCGCGTTCTTCACCTGGCTGAACGCCGGCAAGCGCTGCGTGCGCGACGGCGCCGGCGTGGCCGCCCGGGTGCTCGCCGGCTGCGACGTGTTGCTGGATGCTCGCCCCAAGGCTCTGCGCGACGCCGAACCGCTCGGGCTGGACCGGCCGGACCTGGTTGCCGCCGCGCTGTCGTGGTTCGGCGACTCCGGCCCGTACCGCGACTTCGCCGCCACCGACACCGTGATCCGCGCCCTGGCCGGCACCTATGCCGCCACCGGCGAGCCGGCAGGTCCGCCGCTGATGCACGGCGGCTGCGGCGGCGAGGTGCTGGCCGGCGTCAGCGCCTTCACCGCCGTTGCCGCCGGCCTGTTCGGGCGGGCCGAGGCCGGCGGGCGCCGCCTGGAGGTCAGCATCCACGCGGCGAACGTCACGGTATCCGAATACCAGGCCGCCCACGCCGTGGCGTTTCCGGAGGCGGACCAGCGCTGCGGCATCAACCGCTTCGCGTCCAGCTCGCCCATGGGCGTGTATCCCTGCCGCGAGGGCTGGCTGGGCGTCACCGTGGTCACGCCGGCACAGTGGCGCAGCTTCTGCGACATGCTCGGCCTGGCCACCGTCGGCAGCGACCCGCGCTTCGTCGTCGCACCCGCCCGGCTGGAGCACGCCGACGCGATCGAAGCGTTGTTTCGTCCCCGCCTGTTGACGCGCACCGCCGCCGAATGGTTCGCCGAGGCGTTGGAACGCCGCCTGCCCTTCGCGGTGGTGCCGGACATGGCCGGGCTGCTGGCCCAGGACGTGTTCCGCGCGCGCGGCGCCTTTGCCGAGTTGCAGGTCGGCGGCGCCATCGTGCAGGGACCGGCGCTGCCGCAGCATCTGACCCGCACGCCGCCGCGCCGCTCCGGCCGCACCCCCGCGCTGGGCGAGGCCGACGCCTGGCCCGCCCGCGCCCCGGCTGTCGTGGGGCACGATCCGTCGCGGGCGCCGCTGGCCGGCGTCCGGGTGGTCGACTTCTCCATGGGTTGGGCCGGCCCGCTGTGCACCCGCCAGCTCGGCGACCTGGGGGCCGACGTCATCAAGGTCGAGGCGTGCCAGTATCCGGACTGGTGGCGCGGCGTCGACCCGCGCGACAGCTTCTTCGCCGAACGCCGCTACGAGGAGTCGATGCGGTTTGCGGTGATGAACCGCAACAAACGGGGGATCACCCTGGACCTGACGGCGCCCGAAGGTGTCGCTTTGCTGAAGCGGCTCGTGCGCGGCGCCGACGCGGTGGTGGAGAACTATTCGTCCGGCGTGCTGCCGAAGCTCGGCCTGGACTATGCGGCGCTGAGTGCTGTGAAGCCCGACCTGGTGATGGTGTCGATGTCGGCGTTCGGCGCCGCCGGGCCGTGGAGCGACGCCCGCGCCTACGGCTCCACCCTGGAACACGCGGCCGGCCTGCCGAGTATGACAGGGCCCGACGGCGGCCCGCCGGTGACCAACCAGTTGGCCTACGGCGACCCGATCGGCGGCATCAACGGCGCCGGCGCGGTGCTGGCCGCCCTGCTGCACCGGCAGGCGACCGGGCAGGGCCAGCATGTCGACCTGTCGCTGGTGCAGTGCATCTTTCCTTTCGTGGCACCCTGGATGCTGGAGCAGTCGGCCACCGGGCGGGTCGCGCCGCGGCTCGGCAACCGGCATCCGGAGCACGTGCCGCACGGCTGCTTCCCGTGCCGGGGCGACAACGCCTGGATCACCGTGGCTGTCACCGATGACACCGCCTGGCAAGGCCTGTGCGGCGCCATCGGCCGCGTCGACCTGGCCGGGCGTGCCGACCTCGCCACCACGGCTGGCCGCCGCGCGAACGAGGACGCGATCGAGGCCGCGCTGACAGATTGGACCCGCGGCCGCGATGCCGACGCGGCGATGCAGGCGTTGCAGGCCGCCGGAGTTGCCGCCGGCGTCGTCCGCCTGCCCGCCAGCCTGCCGCAGGACCCGCATCTGACGGCGCGGCGGTTCTGGCAGGACACCGACCGGCGCTATCTCGGCCGGCATCCGCAGCCCTCCGCCCCGTTCCGGCCGCAGGGCGGCGGCCCCTACCCAGTCATCCGCGCGGCGCCGACCCTGGGCGAGCACAACGCGGAGGTGATCGGCGACCTGCTCGGCGTCGACGCGGCGGCGATGGCGCGGCTGGCGGCGGACGGCGTGACCGGCCAGGATGCGGTGCCGGTGTCGCGGCGTAAGGAGACCGTTCGATGACCCCAGCCAGCATCGGCCGCCGCATTCTGATTGCCGGGATGGCTGCCGCGGCCGGCACGCCGGCACGGGCCGCATCGGACAAGATCCTGCGGGTGGCGGCACGCACCAACCCGTCCAGCCTGGATCCGATGACCGGCGGCGCCGGGTCGGACCACGTTTTCCTGTACACCATGTACGACACGCTGATCGGCTACGAGCCGGCCACCTTGCTGGCCCGGCCGGGCCTTGCGGAGTCGTGGACCACGCCGGACGCCATCACGCTGGTGCTGAACATCCGCCCAGCCGTGGTCTTTCACGACGACACGCCGTGCGACGCGGCGGCGGTGAAATACAATCTCGACCGCAGCCGCGGCAGCCCGCGCTCCAACATCCGCGCGGACCTCGCATCGGTGGCGAACGTCGAGGCCACCGGTCCGCTGCAGGTCACGATCAAGTTGAGCGCGCCCGACGCCGCCTTGCCGCTGACGCTCGCCGACCGTGCCGGCATGATGGTCTCGCCCAAGGCGGCCGAGGCGGCAGGCGACCAGTTCAACCGCCAGCCCTGCGGCGCCGGCCCGTGGAAGTTCGTCTCGTGGGCGGACAACGAGCGCGTCATCGTCACCCGCAATCCCCGCTACTGGGCGCCGGGCCGGCCGCTGCTGGACGGCATCGAGATGTCGGTCATCACGGACATCAGCACGGCGCTGCGTTCGGTCATCTCCGGCAGCAACGAATTCATCTACGACCTGGCGCCGCAGCAGAAGGTGATCGTCGACCGGTCGGGCAAGCTCGGCTCGTCCAGCCTGCCGTCGGTGTACTGCATGCTGCTGTGGTTCAACTACGGCTGCCCGCCGCTGGACGATCTGCGGGTGCGCCAGGCGATCAACTTCGCCATCAACCGGCGCGACTTCCGCCGGGCCACGTCGCTCGACCAGTGGGACGCGGCGGCGTCGCTGCTGCCGGCCTCGCACTGGGCGCACGACCCCGACCCGGCCGCCGCCTTCACCTACGACCCCGACCGCGCCCGCGCACTGCTGGCCGAAGCCGGGCACGCCGGCGGCATCGAGGTGAACATGCTCGGCTATTCCGACCAGCTTTGGGTGCAGCGCGCCGAGGTGCTGATCGAGCAGCTCAGCAAGGTCGGCATCCGGCTGCGCTTCAGCAACGGCTCGGTGGCCGACAGCTCGGCGCGCTACTTCGCCCAGCGCACCGGCGACGGGCTGTTGGCGTCGTGGACTGGGCGGCCGGACGCCAGCCTCAGCTACTCGCTGATGTTCGGCAAGAACGCCTATTTCAACCCCAGCCGGCTGGAGGGCGGGCCGGGGATGGACGCCGCCCTGGCCGCTACGCGCTCCACCTCGGACCAGGAAAAGCGGAAGGCGGCGTTCTCGGTGGTGCAGCGGATGGTGCACGACCAGGCGTTGTACGCCCCGCTGATCTTCCAGGCGCAGTATTCGGCGTTTACGAAGCGGGTGCACGGGTTCGAGCCGAATTTGCTCGGCAAGGCGCGCTTCGACACCGTGCGGCTGGACGACTGACCGGCGCTGCATGACCGCGCCGCTGCTGGACGTCCGCAACCTGACCATCACGCCGCGGCGGGGCAACTTCCCGGTGGTCAGCGACGTGAGCTTCGCCATAGCCGCTGGCGAGCGCGTCGGCGTGGTGGGCGAGAGCGGCTGCGGCAAGACCGTGACCGGGCTGGCTATCTTGGGACTCCTGCCGGCCAGCGTCATGCGCCTGGACGGGCAGGTTGGTTTCAGTGGCCGCAACCTGCTGGCCGAACCCGAGGCGGAGTTGCGCCGCATCCGCGGCCGGCGCATCGCCATGATCTTCCAGGAGCCGATGACCGCGCTGGACGCCGTGTTCACCGTCGGCGAGCAAATCAGCGAAACCCTGCGCGCGCATTTCCCGTTGTCTCGGATGGCGGCGAAGGAGCGCACGTTGGCGCTGCTGGACTCCGTCGGCATCCCGCAGCCGCGCCGGCGCTACGACGACTACCCGCATCTGCTGTCAGGCGGCATGCGGCAGCGGGCGATGATCGCCATCGCGCTGGCCTGCGAACCGGCGCTGCTGGTGGCCGACGAACCCACCACCGCGCTGGACGTGACCGTGCAGGCGCAAATCATTGATCTTTTACTTGACCGCGCCGCGGAGTCCGGGAGCGCGCTGCTGTTCATCACTCATGATCTGGGTGTGGTAGCTGAAGCCTGCACCCGGTTGCTGACCATGTACGCCGGCCAGATCGTCGAGGACGCGCCGACCGGCCAGGCGCTGCGCCGCCCGCGCCATCCCTATACCTCTGGGCTGCTGACCTCGCTGCCGCGGCTCAGCCCGCGGCGGTCGCGGCTGCCGGCCATCGGCGGGCGGGTGCCGGCGCCGGACGCGATGCCGGCGGGCTGCCGGTTCGCGCCGCGCTGCGCCCATGAAGCCGCCGGCTGCGAACAACCGCAGGTGTTGCAGGCCGGCGCCCGCTGCCACCGCCAGGACGAGCTGGTGCTGCGCGGGGCCGCGGCGTGAGCGCTGCGATCCTGGAAGTGCAGGACCTGCGGGTGCATTTCGCCGTCCGCGGGCACGGCGAGAGCCTGAAGGCCGTCGACGGCGTGGACTTCGCCGTGGCCGCCGGCGAGACCTTCGGCATCATCGGCGAGTCCGGGTCCGGCAAGTCGACGCTTGGAAGGGCGCTGGTCTGCCTGACGAAACCCACCGGCGGCCGGGTGCTGCACGGCGGCCAGGACCCGAACGCGATGTCGCGCCACGACCTGCGCCGCCACCGCCGCCGCTACCAGGTGATCTTCCAGGACCCGCACTCGGCTTTGGACCCGCGCATGACCATCCTGGACAGCGTGCGCGAGCCGCTTGACCTCGCGGGCGGGCCACGGCCGGGGCGAGACGACACCGCGATGGCGATGCTCGAGCAGGTGGGGCTGCGTTCGGACCTGGCGCGCGCCTACCCGCACGAGCTGTCCGGCGGCCAGAAGCAGCGCGTCAACATCGCCCGCGCGCTGACCGTGCAGCCGGCGGTGCTGGTGTGCGACGAGGTGACGGCGGCGCTCGACGTGTCGATCCAGGCCGACATCCTCAACCTGTTTTCCGAACTTCAGCAGCGCCTCGGCCTGACCTACGTGTTCATCACCCACGATCTCAGCGTGGTGTCCCACGTCAGCGATCGCATCGCGGTGATGTATCTCGGCCGCATCATGGAAACCGCGTCGGCCGAGGCGCTCGACGAACGGCCGCTGCACCCCTACACCCAGGCGCTGCTGTCCGCCGAGCCGCGCCCCTTGCCCGACGCGCGGCGCGGCCCGCGCATTCGAATGCAGGGAGAAATCCCCAGCCCGTTCGCGCCGCCCTCCGGCTGCCGCTTCCGCACCCGCTGCCCGATCGCCCGGCCGCATTGCGCCGCCGAGGTGCCCGCTTGGCGCGAGGTCGAGCCGGCGCACTGGGTCGCCTGCCACTACGCGGGCCTGCCGGCATGATGGCGCGGCGGCTGCGCGTGCTGGGCTGGCGCCTGTTGCAGACGCTGCCGGTGGCGTTGCTGGCGACCTTCATCGTGTTCGGCCTGCTGCAGCTGGTCCCCGGCGACCCCGCCGTCACCCTGGCCGGCGAGAGCGCCACGGTGGAGCGCATCGCCCAGATCCGCGCCCAGTACGGCCTGGACCGGCCGCTGCTGGTGCAGTACGGCGCCTGGGTCGGCCACGCCTTGCAAGGCGACCTGTCGCGCTCGCTGCTGTCCGGGGTGGAGGTGCGTGCCGCCATCGCCCGCCGCCTGCCCGACACGCTGCTGATCGTGCTGCTGGCGCTGGGCTTCGCGTTCGCCGCCGGCATTCCGCTGGGGATCGCGGCAGCCGTGCGCACCGGCTCGGTGGCCGACGCCGCGGTGTCCGGGCTGGCGGCGCTGGGCGTGGCGTTGCCGAACTTCTGGCTGGCGATGATCCTGATTTCCATCTTCGCGGTGAACCTCGGCTGGCTGCCGGCCACCGGTTCGGCCAACTTCGCCGCCCAGCCGATCGACGCCCTGCGCCATGCGTTGCTGCCCGCCATCGCCCTGGGCGCCAGCGGCGTGGCCGAGGTGGCGCGCCAGCTTCGCGGGGGTCTGGGCGAATACCTGAACGCGCCGGCGGTGCGCACCCTGCGCGCCAAGGGCCTGTCCGGCGCCGCCATCCTGTGGCGCCATGGCGTGCGCAACGTCGGCGTCACCTTGCTGACCGTCGCCGGCCTGCTGTTCAACCGCATGCTGGGCGCCACCGTGGTGATCGAGGCGGTGTTCGCCGTGCCCGGCATCGGCACCCTGGTGGTGGAGGCCGCCCGCAACAAGGATTTCCCCATTGTCCAGGGCGTGGTGCTGATGCTGGTCGGCATGGTGATCCTGACCAACATGCTGGTTGATTTTCTATATGTGCTGGTCGACCCGCGAGTCGAACGGCCATGACCGGCTTTGGGCGCTGGATGCGGGCCAATCCTCGCGGCGCGGTGGCGCTGGCCTATCTGGTCCTGTTGCTGGCCGTCGGCGTGCTGGCGCCGTGGATCGTGCCGTATCCGCCTACCGCGCAGGACCCTATGGACATGCTGCTGCCGCCCAGCCTGACGCATCTGCTGGGCACCGACGACCTCGGCCGCGACGTGTTCAGCCGGCTGATCCACAGCGCCCCGGTGGCGCTGTACGCCAGCACCCTAGCCACCCTCGTGGCGCTGCTGATCGGCGTGCCGGTGGGGCTGCTGGCGGGCTTCCTCGGCGGGCCGGTGGACATCGTGCTGGGGCGGCTGATCGACACCATGCTGTCGTTCCCCGCCATCATCCTGGCCATCGCCATCACCGGCGCGCTGGGAGTGGGGCTGACCAACGGCATGCTGGCGATCGGCGTGGTGTTCTCGCCCATCGTCGCCCGGCTGGTACGCAGCCAGACGTTGCTGGTGCGCTCCGAGCTGTATGTCGACGCGGCGCGCAACTTCGGCGCCGGCACCGCCTGGCTGCTGCGCCGCCACATCCTGCCCAACGTCATGCAGCCGCTGGTGGTGCAGGTGACCCTGCTGTTCGCCATGTCGCTGCTGGCCGAGGCGAGCCTCAGCTTCCTCGGCCTGGGCGTGCAGCCGCCCAGCCCGAGCTGGGGCGCGATGCTGGCGCGCGCCTACAGCTACCTGGAAATCGCTCCGGAGCAGATGTATGCGCCGGGGTTCGCCATCCTGTTCACCTCGCTCGCCTTCAACGCGCTGGGCGAGGCGATCCGGGTGGCGCTGGACCCGACATTGCGCCGAAGGTGAACCCATCAAGGAGACCGATGCCATGACGTGGAGCGAGGAACTGGCCGAGCTGCGCCGGCGCGAGGAACTGGGCCGGCGCATGGGCGGCGCCGACAAGGTCAAACGCCAGCACGACGGCGGCCGGCTGACCATCCGCGAGCGCATCGACGGCCTGCTCGATCCCGCCAGCTTCCACGAGATCGGCGCGCTTGCCGGCCGCGCCGAATACGGCGCCGACGGCACCCTGGCCGACTTCACGCCGAGCAACTGCGTGTTCGGCCGCGGCACCGTCGACGGCCGCACGGTGGTGGTGGTCGGCGACGACTTCACCGTCCGCGGCGGATCGGCCGACGCCTCGATCAGCGCCAAGCCGCTGATGGCCGAGCGCATGGCCAACGAGTTCCACCTGCCGATCATCCGCATCATCGAGGGCTCCGGCGGCGGCGGCTCGGTCAAGACCATCGAGACCACCGGGCGGGCCAACCTGCCCGGCGGCGTCGGCGGCACCGAGGGCTTCTGGTATGCCGCCGGCAACATGGCGGTGGTGCCGGTGGTGGCGCTCGGCCTGGGGTCGGTGGCCGGCCTGGGTGCCGCGCGGATGGCGGCCAGCCATTATTCGGTGATGACTAAGACCTCGGCGATGTTCGTGGCCGGGCCGCCGGTGGTGGCGCGGCTGGGCGAGAAGCTGGACAAGTGGCAGCTCGGCGGCTGGGAAATCCAGACCCGCAGCGGCGGCGTCGACCACGCGGTCGACACGGAGGAAGAAGCGTTCGAATGCGCGCGGCGCTTCCTGTCCTACCTGCCATCGTCGGTGCATGCCGTTCCACCCGTGGGAGCGTGCGAGGACGACCCGGAGCGGCGCGACGAGAAGCTGTTCAACGTCATCCCGCGCGACCGCCGCCGGGTCTACCAGATGCGCCCGATCATCGAGTCGGTCGTCGACGCCGGCAGCTTCTTCGAAATGGGGCGCATGTTCGGCCGCCCGATCATCACCGGGCTGGCCCGCCTGGACGGCCGCCCGGTGGCGCTGATGGCGTCCGACCCGTTCTTCTACGGCGGATCGTGGACGGCGGACGCCTGCCAGAAGATCACCCGCTTCGTCGACCTGGCGGAAACCTTCCACCTGCCGGTGGTCTACCTGCAGGACTGCCCCGGCTTCATGATCGGGCTGGAGGCGGAAAAGGCCGACACCATCCGCCACGGCGTGCGCGCGATGGCGGCGATCAACCAGACCACGGTGCCGTGGTGCACGATGATCGTGCGCACCGCCTTCGGCGTCGCCGGGGCCGTGCACCAGCCGGCCGGAAGGCTGTCGCTGCGCTACGCCTGGCTGTCGGCGCGCTGGGGATCGCTGCCCCTGGAAGGCGGCATCGAGGCCGCCTACCGCGCCGAGATCGAGGCTGCCCCCGACCCCGCCGCCCGGCTTGCCGAGATCACCGCGCGGCTGGACGCGTTGCGCTCGCCGTTCCGCACCGCGGAAACCTTCTGGGTGGAGGAGATCATCGACCCGCGCGACACCCGCCGCCTGCTGTGCGACTTCGCCCGCCTGGCCGCCCCGCTGGCGCGGCCGGAGCCGTCCAGGCTGGCGATGCGGCCCTGATTCCCGCAGGCGTCACGCTATCAAGGCAGGCAAAGAAACGAAGCCGCAACGATGCTCGCCATCGTGACTTCATGATGCGGCGGCATGCAATGTTCCAGAAGTCACAAACGAAAACTTTATATAAGATCGCAACTATGTCATGTTGACGCCAAGGAATCGTTGCGACAAGTTATATAAAGCGAGTGGATGCATCGAAACATCCTGGAAACCAGTGAAATTCAGAGTCAATCCGATGACCGATATCTTTGTCACCATCATTGCCGACGACAGCAAGGCCGCTCTCCATGTCCCGCCGGCACATCGCCGGCGCACGTCGGGTGCCGCCGCCACTCTTTCTGGAGGTTAGGCAATGGTGAACATCCCGCTCGCCGATACCTGGCTTCACCTGCTCCGGATTGCCGCGGATGCCGGCAAGTACATCCGCACCAGCTCCGACCTCAAGCCGGACGAAGCCGCCCTGCTGGTGGCGGAGATATACCGGCTACGCGGCCTTGCCGGAGAGGCCGGGGCCGAAATCCCGTTGCCGCTGGGCGCCGGAACAAGCCGGTTCGCCCGCGCTGCCTGAATCGTGATGCAAAGCGCCGCATCCGGGTGCAAGATTGTCGGCTGCGGCGCCACATTGCAGGGAAAGACGGTTAGCGTGTATCGGACGCTGCGACTCGAATGGCTGCGAAGGCAGTCGTTTTAAAGGTGGCTTGATGCGTGAGGTGACGAGACTTCGACCTGAAACGAGCCTTCCGGCGCAGGACCGGTGGGCGCGAGGTTGTCGCATCCAACCGGTCATCCGCATCTTGCCGCGGCGCCGGAGGCGGGCCCAGTGCAGGACCTGAATACCCCGGCCGGCAGCGGCGACCTGGACTTCCTGGGCAGCGGCGAAATGACGACCCTGATCGGCCTGAAGGACTGGGCCGCCACGCCGCTCGGCCCGATTCGGGAATGGCCGCAGAGCCTGCACACCACGGTCAGCCTGTGCCTGGCCTCCAACTTCCCGATCAACATCATCTGGGGGCCGCAGCACACCCAGATCTACAACGACGGCTACAGCGTCCTGTGCGGCGACGAGCACCCGGCTGTCTTGTCTTGGGCACGGACTATACGGTGTCCTGGGCCTCGGCCTAGCCCGTCATCGGCGAGCCATTCGCGCGCGCGCTGGCCAAGGGCACCTCGTTCCTGGAAAACCAGCGCATGCTCCTGTCTCGGAACGGCTATCTGGAGGAGACTTTCTTCACCTTCTCCCTGAGTCCGATCCGCAACGAGACCAGCGGCATCGACGGGCTGTTCCATCCGGTGGTCGAGACGACCGCGAGCATGCTGGGCGAGCGGCGGACCCGCGCCGTGCGCGACCTGACCGCCCGCATGCGCGACGCCATGACGCCAGCCGAGGTCTGCGAGATTGCCGCCAGAACTTTGGAGACATTCGCGTTCGACGTGCCGTTCCTGCTGCTGTACCTGCCGGTGCAGGCCGAGGACGTCATCCGCTACCGTCTGGCGGCCTGCACCGGCCTGCCCGCCGGCACCGCCGCAAGTCCGGAACTGCTGGAGGTCGGCACCACGGCGCCTTGGCCGGTCGCCGAACTCGTTCACTCCCGGGTGCCGGCGGTCGTCAGGGGTCTGGCCGGCGCATTCGGCGTCGCACCGTGCGGCCCCTACGACGAACCGCCGGACGTGGCACTCGTGACGCCGATCGGCACGGTGGGAACGGGCCTGCCGGTCGCGCTGATGGTGGCCGGCGTCAGTCCGCGCCTGGCATTCGACGACGCCTACCGGGGCTTCTGCGACCTGGTTGCGGCAGCCCTCGGCGCCGCGTTGGCCAACGCCCATGCCGACGCGGAGGAGCGCCGGCGCGCCGAGGCGCTGGCTGCCATGGACCGCGCCAAGACGGCGTTCTTCTCCAACGTGTCGCACGAGTTCCGCACGCCGCTGACGCTGATTCTAGGTCCGATCGCCGACGCGCTGGCCGAGGCGGCCGACGACCTTCCCGCCGCGCAGCGCGAGCGGCTGGAGGTCGCGCACCGCAACGCGCTGCGGCTGCTCCGGCAGGTCAACGCGCTGCTCGACTTCACGCGCGTCGAGGCGGGCCGCGCCGAGGCCAGCTTCGAGCCGGTGGACCTTGCCGCGCTCACCGCCGAGCTGGCCAGCAACTTCCGCTCGGCCTGCGAGCGGGCCGGGCTGGACCTGGTGGTGGACTGCCCGCCGCTGGCGGCACCCGTTCATGTCGACCGCGACATGTGGGAGCGGATCGTCCTCAACCTGGTCTCCAACGCGTTCAAGTTCACCCTGGCAGGCAGCATCAGCGTGGCGCTGCACGACACCACCGGCGGGGTGGAGCTGGTGGTCCGCGACACCGGCGTGGGCATCGCGGCCGACGAGCTGCCGCGAATTTTTGAACGCTTCTACCGTGCCGAGGGACAGCGCGGACGCACCCACGAGGGCATCGGCATCGGCCTGGCCCTGGTCGAGGAACTGGTGCGCCTGCACGGCGGCACGATCCACGTCGGCAGCCTTCCTGGCCAGGGCACCGAGTTCCGGGTGACGATCCCGGCCGGAATGGACCACCTGCCGCTCGACCGCATCAGGACCCCGGCGTCCACGTCGTCGCAGGCCGGCGCCTATGTCGAGGAGGCGGGGCACTGGGTGCCGGGTGAAGCTGTGGCACAGCCTGACGCCGTCATGCTGCAGGGACGGCCGCGCATCGTCCTGGCCGACGACAACGCGGACATGCGCGCCTACGTGGCCCGCATCCTGGAACAGGCCGACTACGCGGTGGAGGCGGCGGCTGACGGCGCGGCCGCCCTCGCCGCCGCCCGGCGGCAGCCGCCCGACCTGATCCTGGCGGACGTGATGATGCCGGGCCTGGACGGCTTCGGGCTGCTGCGGGCGCTGCGGGCCGACCCGGCGCTGGGAAATCTGCCGGTCATCCTGCTGTCGGCGCGCGCCGGCGAGGAGGCGCGCATCGGCGGGCTGGCGGCGGGTGCCGACGACTACCTGGTCAAGCCGTTCGGTGCGCGGGAGCTGCGTGCCAGGGTGGACGGCGCCATCGGCCTGGCGCGCCGGCGCCGCGACGACGCCAGCCTGCACGCGCAGGTCGCCGCCGGACGCGCCCGCGCCACACTGGGCGAAAGCGAGCAGCGACTGGGTGAAAGCGAGCAGCGGCTGGAGTTCGCCATGCGCGCCGGCCGTCTCGGCAGCTGGGAGCTGGACTTCGTGACCCGGCGGTTCGTCGCATCCGAAATCTGCCGAGCGGATCTCGGGTGCGCCGCGCCGGACGCGCTGGACACGCACGACGACGTTCTGGCCCGCATCCACCCCGATGACCGCGAAGGGTACCGGGACGCGATGGCGCAGGCGATCGGGACGCGCTCCGCCCTGGATGCCGAGCATCGCGTGCTGCGCGCCGACGGCGGCGTCGGCTGGGTGGAGTTTCGTGGTCACGCCGTGTATGCCGGCGACGGCACGCCGTTGCGCATGACCGGGGTGTCGCTTGACGTGACGACCCGCAAGCGCGCCGAGGCTCGGCAGGGGCTGCTGCTGAAGGAGCTGAACCATTGGGTCAAGAACACCCTGGTGACGGTGCAGTCGATCGCCATGCAGACGCTGCGCAACGCGCGGACGCCGGCCGTCTTCAGCGAGAACCTCACCGCCCGCATCGCGGCGCTCGGGCGCGCCCACGACCTGCTGACCCGGGCGTCGTGGGACGGCGCGTCGCTGGCCGACGTGGTTGGCGAAACGCTGGCGCAGCATGGGCCGGATGCCGACGGCAGGCGTCGCATCAAGGCCGAGGGGCCGCCGGTCCGGCTCGACCCGAACGCCGCGGTGACGCTCAACATGGCGTTCCACGAGTTGGCGGCCAACGCGGCGGAGCACGGCGCGCTGTCCGTCCCCAACGGGCGCGTGTCGGTCAGCTGGAACGTCGAGCGGACGGCGGGTGCCGCCGGCATCGCGATCACCTGGCGCGAGACGAACGGCCCGCGGGTGGAGCCGCCCGCCCGCCGCGGCTTCGGCACGCGGCTGATCGAGCACGGGCTGACGCGCGAGCTTGACGGCGAGGTCCGCCTCGACTTCGCTCCCGCCGGCGTATGCTGCCACATCCGCCTGCCGGTTTCGGCCAAGATCGCACTCGTCGCCTGATGACGCCGGATTTGGCACTCGATGGATTGCGCCTCCTCGTGGTCGAGGACGAGACGCTGGTCGCCATGCTGCTGGAGGACATGCTGACCGACCTCGGCTGCGTCGTGGTCGGCCTCGCCGGGACGGTCACCCAGGGCGTTGCCATAGCCCGATCCGCCGACCTGGCGCTCGACGCTGCCGTGCTCGACGTCAATATCGGCGGCGAGAGGGTTTTCCCGGTGGCCGACGCGCTGATGGCGCGCCACGTCCCCTTCGTCTTCGTGACCGGCTACGGCGCCGGTGGCCTCGATGTGCGGTATGCGGGCAGGCCGACCCTGGCCAAGCCGTTCCAGCTTCGGACGCTGGCCGAGGCACTGCTGCGGCTGTCGCGCCGATGACCCGTGTCCCATCCCACGGGCTTTGTTGAAGAAGGCATGGTCGGCATGAGACTGGGTGCGGGATGACGATTGACGCCTACAGGCTTGGCCGCCGGGCCGCCCTGCTGTCCGCCCTGGCTAGCGGCCTCCATCCGCGCCGGGCGGGCGCGCAGGATGCGGCGGCACCCGTCATCTTCGTTCACGGCAACGGCGACACTGCGGCACTTTGGCTCACGACGCTGTGGCGGTTCGAGGCCAACGCTTATCCGCGCGACCGGATGTTCGCGCTCGACCTGCGTTATCCCCAGGCCCGGGCGGTGGACGCGACGCCGCAGCCCGGGCGCTCCTCCGCAGCCGAGGTGATGGGGCAGCTGGCCGCCGAGGTGACGCGGGTGCGGCAGCTAACCGGGGCGGCGAAGGTGATCCTGGTGGCGCAGTCGCGCGGCAGCAACACGGTGCGCAGCTACCTGAAGAACGGCGGCGGTGCTGCGCAGACCTCGCTGGCGATCCTGTGCGGGGCGGTCAACCACGGCGTCATCGTGTCGGACCGCTATCTGGTCGGCAGCGAGTTCAACGGCGCCTCGGCGTTCATGCGCGACCTCAACGCGTCCCCGGGCGAGGTCGTGGCGGACGTGCGCTTCGTCACCATCCGCTCCGACAGCCAGAACAAGTACGCCCAGCCGGACGGGCGCCACATCGGGCTGCCGGGGATCGCCACCGGGCTGTCCCACGACGCGCCGGATCTGCAGGGGGCCACGAAGATCGTTCTGCCGGGCGTGGACCACCGCGAAACCGGCTTCGCTCCGCAGGCGTTCGCGGCGATCTACCGGGAGATCACCGGCAAACTTCCCGCCTCCCTGGACATCGCCGCGCAAGCCGCTCCGGTCCTGCGCGGCAAGATCAGCGGGTTCGAGGCCGCAGCACCCACCAACATCGGCGTCGCCGGCGCCGGCCTGACGATCCACCGGGTCGCGGCGGACAGCGGGCTTCGCGCCGGACCGCCCGTCCATGCCGCCACCACGGGTGCGGACGGGATGTGGGGGCCGTTCACCGCCGACCCGCAGGCCTCCTACGAGTTCGAGCTGTCGGTGCCGGGTGCCCCGGTCACGCATATCTACCGCTCGCCGTTTCCGCGGTCGAGCGACGTGGTGCACCTGCGGCCGCAGCCGTTCTATGGCACCGACGCCGAGGCCGCGGCGGTCACCTACATGACGCGTCCGCGCGGCTACTTCGGCCCCGGGCGCGACACCATGCTGCTGGACGGCGCCCTGTTGCCGGGGGTGCCGGCAGGCGTGCCGACGGTCGCGTCAAGCCGCCTGGCATCCGCGCGCGCCGACATGACGGTGGTCGGCGCCTTCAACGGCGAGACGGTCGCCGCGCGCACCTGGCCGGCGCGCGACAACCATGTCGCGGTCATCGAGATCACCGGCTGATCCGGATTTACTTCGCCCTAAGTTCTATTCAGCCCCAAGTTCTATTCAGCCCAGGACGACCGGCACTGGATCGCCCAGCGGTTGTCCAGCAGGGCCACGACATACAGCGAGCGATAGCTGCCGATGACGCTGGCGTCGTCGCGGTAGCGGGTGAACTGGACGCGGAAATGCACTTTGCCGGGGCCGATGTCGACCAGCTCGATATAGTCCCAGGCGCTGTAGCCCCAGCCGGCCGATTGTCCTTTGCCCTCCCACACGCGGTTGGCGAAGTCCTCCGGGCGCGACATCAACGTCACCTTGCCGCTGTGCAGGCGGACGTGCGGGAAGTGGAACCAGCGGCTGCGGATGGCCTCGGCGTCGCGGCGGTTGAAGGCGGCCATGAAGCCGTGCATGGCGGCGCGGGCGGCAGGTTCGGGGGCATCGGCATCAACGGCGGTGTCGGACATGGCAATCTCAATCGCGTGACGGAGGCGGTCACTTCGGCCGCCGCGCCGCCTTCTGTCAATTTCCTCGCTGTCCTCCATCGGGGTACGCATGTGGCGCCGTCAGCGGCGGCGGCCAGGCGGTTCACGATGGTCAGCACACGAACCAGGGACTGAACCTAGTCGAAACATTCAGCTGGAATGCGGGCGGGTTCGGCGGCCGGGACCAAACATGTCGCCCGCATGGTTTCGGGAAGTTACAGGTCGTTGTTTTCACTGTGTGAACTCTTCGCTTTTCCACATCGCGAGAATGTCCGCCGAACGCCGGCACGTTTGGTCCGGTTCCGCGTTGTGCAAACCAATGCAGAAACCTCACGGCGGGAGCAGGCAGATGGCCGAGATCGAGTTCGACGATGACGCCTACGCACCGCTGCCGGTGTACAAGCCCGCCGTTACCCGCAAGCAGGCGGAGAAGGCGATGGCGATGCTGAACGCCGCCGAGCGCCCGCTGCTGATCGCCGGCGCGCACCTGCATGCGTACAAGCCGCGCAACTGGATCAACTGCGGCCAAGCTGGACCCTGCCGGCGGCGCTGGGCGTGCGCGCGGCCGACCCGGACCGCAGGATCGTGGCGCTGTCCGGCGACTACGACTTCCAGTTCATGATCGAGGAGCTGGCGGTGGGAGTGCAACACAAGCTGCCTTATCTGCATCAACACAAGCTGCCTTATCTGCATATCGTGGTGAACAACTCCTACCTGGGCCTGATCCGTCAGGCGCAGCGCGGCTTTCAGATAGACTTCGAGGTCAGCCTGGCGTTCGACAACATCAACGCCCCTCCGGACGGCGACGCGATCCCTGGCTACGGCGTGGACCACGTGGCGGTTGCCGAAGGCCATCCGTGTGAAAAGCCCGAACGAGTTCAAGGATGCCTTCGCCCGCGCCAACGCCCTGATGGCGGAGTTCCAGGTGCCGGTGGTGATCGAGTTCATCCTGGAGAAGGTGACCAACATCTCGATGGGCGCCGAGGTCGACAGCGTCAACGAGTTCGAGGACATCCTGTGCCTCGATCCGTCGCTGTCCATCACCAAGGGCCAGGACATGGGTGTGCAGGAGGGGGGCCCGCAGCCCGCATCCAGGCAGCTCGAACCCGCCAAAGGCTGAGCTTCATCCAGGCCGGCGGAGGTCCGGCACAACAAGGGAACGTCCGACAATGACCTGGAACCAGGTTTACGATCCGATGGGCAACATCGCCCTGTCGACCGTCTTCGCCGCCCTGCCCGTCGTGGTGATGCTGGTGGCGCTGGCGTTCCTGCACATCGCGGCGCACTGGGCGGCGATCGCGGCGCTGGTGGTGGCGGTGCTGAGTGCCACCTTGGTGTTTGGCATGCCGCCCGGGATGGCCGTGCGCGCCGCCGGGCTGGGCGTGCTGTCCGGCCTGTTCCCGATCGGCTGGATCGTGCTGAACATCATCTTCCTGTACCGCCTGACGGTCGCCAGCGGCAGCTTCGCCGTGCTGCAGCGCGCCATCGCCGGGGTGACTTCGGACCGCCGGCTGCAACTGCTGCTGATCGCCTTCGCGTTCGGCGCCTTCTTCGAGGGCGCCGCCGGCTTCGGCACCCCCGTCGCCGTCACCGCGGCCATCCTGATCGGGCTGGGGTTCTCGCCGCTGGCGGCGTCCGGCCTGTCGCTGATCGCCAACACCGCGCCGGTGGCGTTCGGCGCGCTGGCCTCCCCGGTGATCGCGCTGTCGTCGGTGACCGGCATCGACCTGGACGTGCTGTCGGCGATGATCGGCCGGCAACTGCCGTTCTTCAGCCTGCTGGTGCCGTTCTGGCTGATCTGGGCCTTCGCCGGCTTCCGCGCCATGGCGCAGATCTGGCCGGCGACTCTGGTGACCGGACTGAGTTTTGCCATCTCGCAGTTCCTGGTCAGCAACTACATCGGCCCGATGCTGGTCGACGTGATTTCGGCACTCGTGTGCATGGCGTGCCTGGTCGGCTTCCTGCAGATTTGGCAGCCGCGCGAGGTATGGACCAACCCGGCGCTGCGCGGCCGCGACCCCAGCGCCGGGCTGGTGCTGCCACAACCCGTTGTGGCACGCGCCGCGGGTGCGGACGTGGCGGTGCGACCGCTCGACCGCGCGGCCCTGGTGCAGGCGTGGATGCCATGGTTGATCCTGACGGTGTTCGTGTTCGCCTGGGGCCTGCCGGGCGTGCGCGCGACGCTGAACTCCATCTACACCACCAGCTTCCCGATTGACGGGCTGCACATGGGCGTCATCAAGTCGCCGCCGGTGGTGGCGAAGGCGTCGCCGGAAGCCGCGGTGTGGACGTTCAACATCCTGTCGATGACCGGCACCGGCATCCTGCTGGCCTCGCTGCTGGTCGGGCTGCTGATGCGTTTCTCTCCGCTGGCGCTGGTGCTGGAATACGGCCGCACGATCTGGAAGGTGCGGCTGAGCCTGGTGACCATCGCCGCCATGCTGGGGCTGGGCACGCTGACCAGGTATTCCGGCCTGGACGCGACGATGGGCCTGGCGTTCGCCTCCACAGGGTTCCTGTTCCCGCTGTTCGGCACCATGCTGGGTTGGCTGGGCGTGGCGCTGACCGGATCGGACACCGCCTCCAACGTGCTGTTCGGCGGATTGCAGAAGATCACCGCCGAACAGCTCGGCCTGTCGCCGGTGCTGATGGCGGCGGCGAACTCCTCGGGCGGCGTGATGGGCAAGATGATCGACGCCCAGAGCATCGTCGTGGCCTCGACCGCCACCAACTGGTTCGGCCAGGAGGGCACGATCCTGCGGTTCGTGTTCTTCCACTCCCTGACGCTGGCCCTTCTGGTTGGGTTGCTGGTGATGTTGCAGGCCTATGTCTGGCCATTCTCCGCGATGGTGGTGGGGTGATGGCGGTTCACATCCCCCCTCTTCCGTGATACACGGACCGGACTTAGCCCGGTCGGGAATCGCTATGCACATGGTCAACATACACGCCGCCAAGACTCAGTTGTCCCGCCTGGTCGACGCGGCCGCCGCCGGCGAGGAGATCGTCATCGCGCGTGCCGGCAAGCCAGTGGCCAGGCTGGTCCCGTTGTCCGTGCCGCCGGCCAGGCCCAGGCGCGTGCTCGGTATCCTGGCCGGCCGGCTGCGCGTGCCGGACGACTTCGACGCGCCGCTGCCCGACGACGAGCTGGCGCGTTTCGAAAGGCGCTGATGAACCTGCTGCTCGACACCCACATCCTGCTGTGGGCGCTCGACGAACCGAGCCGGCTGAAGCCCGACATGCGCGCCTTGCTTGAAGACTCGGGCAACGAGGTCTTCTTCAGCGCCGCCAGCATCTGGGAGATCGCCGTCAAGGCCCGGCCAGGGGCAACGCATGAAACTACATTACGCATCTATTTGCTGACACACGCATTTGACCCTGTCTTCAATTGAGTTGTTTGCCGGCACTTAAACCGGATCGTGCGTTGCTAGGTGA
>JAABUT010001618.1_pt1 | contig 24935 bp, 27 predicted proteins | sample 5559281 | NCBI WGS metagenome assembly JAABUT01 (sample SAMN10711880, study PRJNA513359) | rock metagenome | isolation source: Antarctica rocks | place: Antarctica: Victoria Land, Ricker Hills nord | collected 2016-01-04
TGAGCGTCCTCCTACCCGGAACGGATGTTCTCGATCATCGTCCTGATGCCATGACGTGTCGACCATCCTGCCGGGCAGCGCGACGATCACCCCGCTGGCACGCCGACCGGCTCGGCGTTGGGACACTCGTGATGCGGACGCCGCGGAACCGGTCGGGATTATCGAGCGACATTCTCGTCGGCACAGGTGTCAGCGATGACACGCGATACGAGATCGAGATGACCGGCGACCGGGCCGGCCACTGCTGAAGCCCGACCGCCAAGGGCTACACGACGAGGCCGTCAACTCCTAACCTTTGGCCATGGACTGTGAGTTCAGTGGCGAGATCTGGTTCTGGCGGGGCCCATCGCCCTGGTATTTCGTCACGGTGCCGGACGAGGAATCCGCCGAGCTCGAAGCGACATCGGGTTTCGTTACCTACGGCTGGGGGATGATCCCGGTGAACGTTCGAATCGGCGACACCGAGTGGACCACATCACTGTTCCCCAAGGACGGCCTCTACATCGTGCCGGTGAAAGCGGATGTGCGGAAGGCCGAAGAACTCGAGGAAGGCGACACAGTGCACGTGCGGCTGTCGGTGTCCGTCTGAAGTGCTCTACGTGCGGCTATCGGTGTGCGTGTTCGGTGATGTCGCCGGTGCCCCGACCACGATTGGACGCCTCGCTGTCGACTCCCCCGAACACTGTCGAGTCGGCGTTCGCGAGTTGGCCTCGTCCAGGTCGCTGTTCGAGGCAGAGGTCGAAGTGCCACGGATAGCCGGCGAAGTCATCGTCAAGCTCGCTCGGGTGAACATGCCTGAACCGTCGGACGCGTCCGGGTGGAGTGAACGCGTCGACTCGCCTGACGGCAAGCACCGCTGCTATTTCGGGAACGACGGGATGGACCCGGCTTCTTCGCCGAGCTGATCCGCGTCGCAAAGACGCGGCCGCCCTGACGTTGATGAGTGACGTCACCCCAGCTCGATGACGGCGAGGTCGCGGATGCAGTACTGATGGTGGGCGAACTCCTCCTCAAGCAGAGTGTGGAGGCACTCCAAACCGGTGTGAGCCTCGGGATCGATGGGCCAGCCCGGCCGATCCGAAGCCGACCCGAACTGGTCCAGTACCGACATCCTCAGCCCTGCCAGGAATGTCGTGACCTCCTCCTGTTGCCGATCCCGGATCTCGACCACGTCAGCGAGCGTCGGGTCGGCCTTCGAGTCCAACCCCATCTCCGCCTGGTCGGGAACGAACCCGGGAGCCAGCCCGATCGCGTGGAAGGGCGTCGTCACACCGAGCACACATTGCCCGAACCAGCTGTCGCACACGAACACGAGGTGCCGAAGCGTCTCGACCGCCGACCACTCGCCTTCGACCCGGCGGTGCTGGTCCTCATCGCTGAGCGCGGCTATCCGCGATGTCGTCGCCTGCCAGCCGGCCAGTACCGTCGCCCACCCGGCCCGGAGATCATCGGGATCCGACGACCGCAGCAGCGGACGGACCGGGAACCGGCGATCCAATTCGGCCTGGACATACCCCGTCACCTCGACGCCGTTGACCGTCAGATCCTGAACCAGGCCGTCGATGACCGCGTCGACGAGTACGACACCGATCATCCGCACTCGTGGCATGTACGTCTCGCGGAACACCGCATCGGACAGGTCGAGGTCGCCGAAGGTCTGCGGCTCGACGTCACTCATGGCGATATTGTGCCGATCCGCCATCGACCTGGCGAGACCCGCTGGACCCACCGGTGCGATGAATTTCGCGTCCCGCCATGGTCTGATCGGCGGATGGTCTCATCGGTGGACCTTCGAGTCAGGTGAATGCGAGTCAGAGGAGAGAACAGCGATGTCGAAGCTGATTTACGTGATGATCACCTCGTTGGACGGGTACGTGGCCGACGGGGACGGCAACTTCGACTGGAGTGCTCCCGACGAGGACGTCCATGCCGCGGTCAACGACTTCATGCGCACGGTCGGTATCCAGCTGTACGGACGCCGGCTCTACGAGGTCATGCTCACTTGGGAGACGCTCGACGTCGTCGGCGAGCCAGCGGTGATCGGGGACTTCGCGGCGATCTGGCGGGATTGCGAGAAGATCGTCTATTCGACCACCCTCAAGGAGGTCTCCAGCGAACGCACCCAGATCAAGAGGTCCTTCGAGCCGGCGGCCATCGAGAGACTGAAAGCGTCCGCGGATCGCGACCTGGCCGTCGGCGGACCGGACCTCGCCGGGCAGGCGCTCGCAGCCGGCCTCGTCGACGAACTTCACTTCTTCGTCTCGCCCGTCGTAGTCGGAGGTGGAACGCGAGCGCTGCCCGACGGCATCAAGCTGCGGGCGCAGCTGGTCGGCGAACGGACCTTCGCGAACGGCGTCGTCCACCTCAGCTACACCGTCCGCAACTGACGAGCAGTGGCCGCGCACGTGCGACACCTCGGGCAGGCATGCTCGATCACCGGTCACGGTTGCCGTAAAGCAGGTGCCCGGGCGGTGCATACCTGACAGCATCGCCGAGTACGGCACCGACTCTGCCTCGGACCCAGGAGCGACGTGAAGACTGCGCAGCTACAGCGGATCCATGTCATCGGTATCCCAGGATCGGGCAAGTCGACGCTGGCCAGCCGCTGCGCCGCTGAACTCGGGGTGCCGAGCGTCGACCTCGACTATCTGCCGTTGCACGAGGATGCCAGCGGCATCGAGCTCCAGGGACCGGAACTCTACGACGTGTCGAAGGCGGCGGCGACCGCACTGGCGCGGCACGACCGGTGGGTCACCGAGGGCGTCTACTGCGGGTGGACGGCTCCGTTGCTCGAACGGGCGGAGCTCATCATCTGGCTCGACCTCCCGCCGGTGGTCGCAGTAGGCCGGATCGTGCGTCGGCACGCCGGGCGATCCCTCCGCCGGGAGAATGACTTCCCGGGACTTCGCCTCCTAACCGGGTTCGCGTGGGGTGTGCTTCACGACGCAGCAAAGCCGGCGGCCTCGACCGCGCAGCTACGTGCCGACATGAACCACAATTCGCGCGCCACGACCGCCGCCCACCTCGAACCTTTCCAGGACAAGGTGATTCGATGCCGTACCCGTCACGATGTGGCGAATTCGACAGCCCGTGTGCGGGCGAGTCCTTGCTGAACGCCGGTTCCGCGCTCCATCGTGTAACCGGCACCTCAGAGGAGAGATCGCCTATCCACGCGCGTCGTCTGGCATCGTGCACACCATGGCCTCTGAATCCCGACACCTCAGCACATACATCGACCGGTCGGCGGACGAGGTGTATGCCTTCGCCGCGGATCCCGCCAACCTGCCGCAGTGGGCACCGGGGCTGTGCACGTCGGTCGAGCAGGTCGACGGAGAGTGGATCGCCGAGACCGGTATGGGTCGCGTGGTGCTGACCTTCGCACCCACCAACCCGTTCGGTGTGCTCGACCACGATGTCACGATGCCCTCTGGCGAGACCGTCCACAACCCGATGCGAGTCACCGTCGACGGCGGCGGGTCCGAGCTGGTGTTCACCCTTCGTCGTCAACCAGGCATGAGCGATCACGATTTCAACCGCGACGCCGATGCCGTCCTCTCGGACCTCACCCGACTCAAGCAGGTGCTCGAACGTCTCCCCCGACGCGATCAGGGACGCAGGAACTCCGACAGGTAGTCGTAGTCGTCGGGAACGACCTCGACCCGCGTGCGCAGGACGTCGTTGTCGAAGGAATGCACAGCACCGGCCGTCACAGGAATCGTCGTTCCCCGGAGATAGAACCATTTGCTGTGCACCATGCCGATCATGTGCCGGCCTTCGGTGCTGTTGTTCGGGACGCCGCGATGCCACATCCGGATGTCGCGCAGGACGGCGTCGCCCTTCTGGCTCACCGCACGCACCGGCGGCACGACAGCCCGCCGCTCGGCTTCGGCTTCTTCGGTCACGTGGGTGCCACCGGGGATGTGATGCGTCCCCGGCCAGATCTCGGTGGCGCCGTTCTCCTCGGTGACATCGATCGGGGACATGTTGATCACGATCGACGTCGTCGGATGGATCAGGTCGGGCCAGAGGTGGCCGGAGTCGCGGTGAAGTGGCTGCGTCTTGCTTCCCGGCATATTCGTGTTGCCGTTGTAGAAGTGGTTGTGCACGCCCTCACCGAGAATCTCCGACGTCACCTGGATCACCAGCGGGTTGGTCACGATGTCGCTGTAGATGTGTTCCTTCGACCTCGACATCGACTGCTGCAGGTGCCCGGGCAGTTCGCCGGCCCCACCCCATTTACCTCGACGCAGGAGCTCTTCGGTGTCCTCGTCGAGCTTCGGCTTCATCGCATCCAGAACAGCCGGGTCGACCGCGCCACCGAGGACCGCGTAGCCGTCGGTCTCCATTGCCTCCATCACCGCCTTGAGCGTGTCGTCGTCGAGCGTGTGGGCGTCGTACTCGTTTTGGCTCACTTGGATGCGCACGCACCAATCGTCGCGCCTGCGCAAGGTTCCGACAACGCCGATACCGGGTGCCACGGCGACCGGTTCCGGCGGATCTCCGAACGGACGAGCACGGCGCATCCGCAGCAATCGTGGACCCTGGCCGGATGATCCCTGCCGAGATGGTGTTCCCGCTCTGGGACCAGCACGTCTGCTTGCCGCTCGTCGTCCGGACGAGCATCGATCCGCTGGCCCGCTTCGCTCAGCCGGCCGGTTCGATGCTGAGTGTCAACGTCGGCTACGAACCTCAGAGCTTCGCCCAGGTCGTCGCGCTGCTGCAATCGTTCGGCTCTCAGATCAGCGCCGACGCACGATTCCGACTCGGCGAAGCGAGCGACGACATCGCATCGGGCGGCCGGATCGGCGGTATCGGTGTCGTCTTCGACCTCGAGGATTCCGGCCCGCTCGACGGCGACCTCGACAATCTCGAGCTGTTTCACCACCTCGGCGTCCGCAGCCTTGTTCCCACCTACAACCATGCGAACGTGGCTGGCTGCGGATGCCTCGATTCCGACGACGCCGGCCTTACCCACCACGGCCGCGACCTGGTCGCCCGGATGAACGCCGTCGGGATCGTTCCGGACGGTTCCCACTCCAGTGTCCGCACCGGCCTCGACCTCTGCCGGCGCTCCGACCGGCCCGTCATCTACTCGCACTCGAACATGCGCGCGATCTGGGAACACCCGCGCAACCTCGCCGATGACCAGGCCCGTGCCTGCGCCGATACCGGCGGGGTCGTCGGCATCACCGGTGTCGGGATCTTTCTCGGTCCCAACACCCCGACCGTCGACGCCATGATCGCCCAGATCGACTACGCCGTAGCTCTTGTCGGTATCGACCACGTCGGCCTCGGCTCGGACTATCCCTTCGATGCGGATGACTTCGCCCGCGAACTCACCGACAACCCGCACCTCTTCCCCGACAACTACACACGCTGGGGCCCGATCGACTTCATGCCACCCGAGGACACTCTGAGCATCGGCCACGCGCTCATCCGGCACGGCTACAGCAGCGACGAGGTTGCAGCGATCACCTATCGGAACTTCGCCCGGGTGCATGGCGAGGTCGCCCGACGGTAATGTGATGGCTCGTGCGGACACCTTCGGACGATCAAGTCGTCGGTCGTCGTAACAGTGCGTGCGAGCGCACCTCCCCGCCGGCAATATCCGTCGACCCTGTACGGCCACATGGGCAGAAGTCGGTTTCCGACGTCCTGCCCACGCTCAGCGCTCGACCGGAAAGGACTTGTGTCCACGCGGCGGTACGCCAACGACCAAGCAGGGTTGCACCTTCCCGGCGACAACGGCTTGCGCGCAGGTCTAGCTTGACCTCGTGAGTTCCACACCGGATCCGCCGTCGCCAGCTGACGGCGGCACGCCCGTGCCCAACTGGACGCTGCCCATCGGCTCGGACACGAGTCCGACTCTTACCGAGCGCGTCACGACGAAGCTGGCAGCTGCGCGCGACGTGGTCGACCCGCCGACGCCGGTTCGGCTGCTCATCACCGGGGCCCTGCTGGCAGCCGGTGTCTACGTGCTTGCCCACTTCGTCCATGGCTTTTTCGAGGCAGACACCGTCAACCACGCGATCTACCCGCTGTTCATCGTCGGTGCCCAGGTGGTGAACCTGCTCGACCTCGGCTGGATGTCGAAGAAGAACAGGGCGAAGGTCGAACGTCGTCGCGCCGAAGCAGCCAGGTGGCGCGAAACCATCGCCGCACACAATGCACGCGTTGCCGCGCTCACCCCACCGCCCGGACCAGCCGTCGAGCCGGCCCCTCCAGCCGGAGCACCTTCTTGACGGGTTGCGTCACCGCTTCCGGATCGGCATGCTCGACCGGTGCCCGAGAGACCGGACGGCCGATCCGGAATCGATGCCGCGTTGGTGAAACGGCTCGTCATGACGCAGTTCCCGCAGTGGGCCGACCTCCCCGTGAAGCCGGTCGAGGTCGACGGTTGGGACAACCGGACATATCACCTCGGCGACGACATGACCGTCAGGCTTCCCAGCGGCAGCGGCTACGTCGCGCAGGTGGCCAAGGAGCATCGTTGGCTGCCGTTCCTCGCGCCGCAGTTGCCGGTGCCGATCCCGGCGCCGCTCGCCAAAGGCCATCCGGGACTCGGATATCCGCACGACTGGTCGGTGTACGGCTGGATCGAGGGTGCGACGGCGCGCGCGGATCGCATCTCCGATGTTGGCCGGTTCGCCGTCGACGTCGGTGACTTCCTGACCGCTCTGCAGCGCATCGACACGACCGACGGGCCGGTGGCGGGACCGCACAACTTCTACCGCGGCGGGCCACTGACCACTTACGACACGGATACCCGGGACGCGATCACGTCACTCGGCGGGCGCATCGACGGCGCGGCGGCGACGGCGGTCTGGGCAGCCGCACTGGCCGCGACCTGGACCGGGCCGCCGGTATGGATCCACGGCGACGTCGCCATCGGGAACCTGCTGGTGCGCGACGGCCGGCTGGCGGCGGTGATCGACTTCGGCACATCCGGTATCGGTGATCCCGCTTGTGACCTCGTGATCGCCTGGACGTTCTTCTCGGGCTCGAGCCGCGACGCATTCCGTGCCACCGTGCCGGCCGACCCGGGTACCTGGGCGCGCGGACGTGCCTGGGCACTGTGGAAGGCGCTGATCACCCTCGTCGACCAGATCGACGCGGATCCACACAGTGCGGCGAGCAACCTGCGCATCATCGACGACGTGATCGCCGAGCACCTAATGGCCGAGCACCTGACCGCCGACCAAGCCGGCGACGCCACGGGGTGAGAACAGGTACGCGACCGCCATCAGCGCTGCTCCGATCACCCCGGCGTCCGCACCGGTCCGCGACGCAGCGATCACCAGGTCCGCGGCGGCCAGCGGCATGGCGCGCGCCAGCACCACCTCACGGATCCCCCGCAGCAGCGGCTCACCCGATCGCGCGAGCGAACCGCCGACGGCGATCACCGCAGGGTTGACGAACCCCGTGCACGCCACCAGCACCTCGCCGATGTCGCGTCCGGCCTGGCGCACCCTGTCGGTCGCGCGCCGATCACCGGCGAGGACGAGATCGGCGACGCCGACGCTGTCGCTAACGGCCAGCCCCTCCTCGCCCAGACGAGCCGCCAACGCCGGCCCGGACGCGACCGCGCTGACACAGCCGGTGTTCCCACAGGGGCACCGGACGCCGCGCGCCCGCGTTATCGGCAGGTGGCCGATGTGCCCGGCGATGCTCTGAGCGCCGCGTTGCAGTACGCCGCCGGAGATGATGCCGGCGCCGATCCCGGTGGCCACCTTCACGAAGACGAACTCGTCGACCTCGGGCCACGCAACTGCCCGTTCACCCAGCGCCATGATGTTGACGTCGTTGTCGACGAGGACCGGGACCGGCAGTCGCTCCTGCAGTCGAGCCGGGACGTCATAGCCGTCCCACCCCGGCATCTGCGGTGGCTGTGCCGGGCGGCCCGAGCCGTGGTCGACCGGGCCGGGCAGGCCAATCCCGACGGCGGCGACGTCTCCGAGCGGACGGCCGACGTCGTCGGTGAGCGCTTCAGCGGCGGCGAGCACCCAGGACAGGACCGGCTCGGGACCTTCGGTGATGGCGATGGCCCGGTTGCGGGTCGCAAGGATCGTGCCGGTCAGGTCGGTCAGCGCGACCCGCCCGCGGGTTGCGCCCAGGTCGGCCGAGAGTGCCAACCGGGCACCGGCGTGCAGCCTGAGGCGCCCCGGCGGCCGCCCCCCGGTGGACGGCGCGCCGAGGACCGAGCCCAGCAGTCCGGCGCTGATCAGCGGATCGATCCGTAGCGCGACGGTGGCGCGCGCGAGACCGAGTGTCTCGGCCAGTTCACCGCGGGTGCGCGGCCGGCCGTCGGCGAGGATCCGCAGCACGTCGCTGGCGGCGAGCGTCGCGGCGTCGAACGGGCGAGTGGGCACGGTGTCTCCTCAGCAGCTTCAGCCGCACTTTAGTCAAGTTGTTGTCAAAAGTCCTGCCCGTTGGTAGACAGGACGTCGACGACCCGCCCCCTGACGAAAGCGACCCACCATGAAGATCGGCTTCAGCTCGTACTGCTTCGCGGAGAAGATGTTGTCCGGCCAGATGTCGGTACCCGAGGTGTTCGACTGGGTGGGGACCAGCGGCGCCGACCACATGGAACTCGCTGTGGTCGGATTGACCAACCAGAGCAGCGAATTGGAGTGGAACCTCGACGACGATCCCGACCTGGTCGACACCATCGCCGCGGCCGCCGCGAAGTCCGGCGTCGAACTCAGCGGCATGTGCATCCCGGCGAGCTTCCTCGACTCCGACACCGGTGACGTCCGCGGGCAGATCGAGCGTGCGAAGCACCATGTCGAACTCGCCGACAAGCTGGGTGTCCGCTTCTTCCGTCACGACGTCACCAAGTGGGGACACAAGGACGAGGGCATCGCCGACGTGGAGACGAGCTTCCCTGCACTCGTCGACGCGTCCAAGGAGGTCGCTCAGCACGCGGCGAAGTACGGAATAACCACCAGCGTGGAGAACCATGGGTTCTTCGTCAACGCGAGCGAGCGGGTCCGTCGGCTCGTCTACGCCGTCGACGAGCCGAACTTCAAGACCACCATCGACGTCGGCAACTTCCTCTGCGTCGACGAGGACCCGCTGATCGCCGTCACGCGCAACCTCCCGTTCGCCTCCTTCGTCCACTTCAAGGACTTCTACGTGCGGCCGCACCACCTCGCTCCTGGCGACGGCTGGCTCGAGACGAGCGGCGGCAACTACATCCTCGGCTCGATCTTCGGGTTCGGTGACATGGATACTCGCGGCATCGCCAAGGCGGTCGTCGAGTCGGGTTACGACGGCTACATCTCGTTGGAGTTCGAGGGTCTCGAGGACGGTTTCCTCGGGGCGACCCGCGGGCTTGCTAACATCCGGTCGGTCGTCGCCGCGGCGCAGGCGGCCGCCTGACCGGCCCGCCGGACGCAGCTATTTGCCGTCGTCGGGGACGGTGGTCGCTGCATCGGTGTGTGGCTCCTGTCGCAGCGGGTAGTCCACTGGTGCAGCTCCTGCGAACAACCGGCAGCAACGGGAGAGAAGAGGCGGATGTGACGGCCACGACGACGTCGCAGGACAGCGTCGTGCTGCTCGGGCACGACCGTGAGCCGATCGGGGAGATGCTGCGCACCGAGGTGCATTCGGAGTCGACCCCGCTGCACCTGGCCTTCTCGCTCTATCTGTTCGACGGCGCCGGCGACGTCCTGTTCACCCGGCGCGCACTCGGCAAGGCGACCTGGCCCGGCGTGTGGACCAACAGCTGCTGCGGGCATCCGCGGCCGGGCGAGCCGTTCGAGGACGCTGTTCGACGACGGCTCTGGTACGAACTCCGGCTCGAGGTCGCCGACCTCCGCTGTGTGCTGCCCGACTTCGCCTACACAGCGCGCGACGCCGGCGGGTTGGAGGAGAACGAGATCTGCCCGGTATTCGCAGGGGTGACGGTGCATCCAGAACCGGTGGTCGAACCGAACCCTGACGAAGTGATGGATTGGGCATGGCTTCGCTGGGCCGACGTGACCGCAACCGTGCCCCGGTTGCCGGTCGCGTTCAGCCCGTGGGCGGTCGAGCAGGTTCGACAGCTCTCCACCCGTCTCTGACCCGACCGACCCCGTTTGCACGCGGAAGCTGAGGACCATGAACCCGTCCACCGATCTGGACATGACGACGGCGGCTCCCTGGGCCTCACGACCGGCACACGCCCGGATGGTTTCGCTCCCCGCGTACGCGCCGACCGGTCTGACCCGGCACCTGGGTCTCGTCGACGACCTGCTCACGGTGGTGCTCGACGACCTAGCCCGGGTGTGGGCCACCGAACTCGACGACGCCGGTTCCCTCGACGTCCTCGGCGACCGCGACCTGCCAGTACTCATGCGCGAACTGCTGCAGGGCGGTGGCAAGCGCATCCGGCCGGCGATGAGTTACCTCGGCTGGTTGAGCACGGCCCACGACGAGAGCACCCGTGGCGACGTCGTCACGGTCGGCGCGGCGCTGGAACTGCTGCACGTGTTCGCGCTCATCCACGACGACGTGATGGACCAGTCCGCGTCGCGTCGCGGCCGGCCATCGGTGCACACGCAGGCGACGCAACTGCACGTCGACAGCAGTGCCGGCGGCGACGCAGCCCGCTTCGGCGAGAGCATCGCGGTGCTGGTCGGCGACCTCGCGCACGCGGAAGCCGATCACCTGGCGTCCGGCCTCCCGTCCGACATGCGCGGTATCTGGCGGACGCTCGTCGTCGAACTCGTCTGCGGACAGCGTCGCGACCTCACCGGGAGCGCGGCCGGTCGCCGTGATCTCGGGCACGCACGGCAGGTGGCCCGGATGAAGTCCGGCTCCTACACGGTCGAACGGCCGCTGCAGCTCGGCGCGGCCGCCGCGCAGGCGGACGAGACCGTGCGGACCCGTCTCTCGCGCTACGGCCGCGAGGTCGGCGAGGCGTTCGCCCTGCGCGACGACCTTCTCGGCGTGTGGGGCGATCCGGCGCTCACCGGCAAGCCCGCCGGCGACGATCTGCTTTCGGGCAAACCCACCGTGATCCTGTCGCTGGCCGCCGAACGGCTGACCGGCAGCTCGCGCCAACTCCTCGAACGGACCGGTTCGTTCGGCCTCGGCCTGGGTCCCGACGACGTCGCGACACTGCAGGACGACCTCGAACGGGCCGGCGTGGTCCAGTCCGTCGAGGCGATGATCGCCGGGCACCTCGACGAGGCGCTCGCAGCGATCGACGACCCGCGGCTCGACCCCGAAGGTGTCGCCGGGCTCACCCAGCTCGCCCACCAGATCGCCTGGCGGGACCGGTGAGCCGCGTCGTCGTCATCGGCGCCGGCCTCGCCGGTCTCTCCGCGGCCTGCCGACTGGTCGGCCGGGGATACGACGTCACCGTCGTCGAACGCGCTGCCGGGCCGGGCGGACGATCGGGTCAGCTCACGCTGGACGGCTTCACCTTCGACACCGGGCCGACGGTGCTCACGATGCGCGACCTCGTCGCCGACGCCCTGCGCGCTGTCGGCACCGAGATCGACGACGTCCTGCCGATGCGCCGGCTCGACCCCGCCTACCGCGCCCAGTTCGCCGACGGCAGCACCATCCGCGTCCGGGCCGGCCGGGACGCGATGCGGCAGGAGATCGCCGACACCTGTGGCAGCGTCGACGCGGCCGCGTTCGACGACTTCGTCGACTGGCTGCGCAAGCTCTACCTGATCGAGATGCCGAACTTCATCGACCGCAACTTCGACTCACCGCTCGGGCTGCTGTCGTCCCCGGCGGCGGCGGCGAAACTGCTGCGGCTCGGCGCGTTCGGACGGCTCGGAGCCGCGGTACGCAAACGGTTCCGCGACCCGCGGCTGCACAAACTGTTCAGCTTCCAGGCGATGTACGCCGGCCTCGCGCCCGACGACGCGCTCGCGCTCTACGCGGTCATCACCTACATGGACAGCATCGAGGGCGTCTGGTTCCCCGACGGTGGCATGCACGCCGTCCCGGCCGCGCTCGCGGCTGCCGCGGAGAAGGCCGGCGCCGAGCTGCGGTACGGCGAGACGGTGACCGCTGTCCTGCGCCGGGGCGACACGGGCGGCGTGGCCGGCGTGCGGCTCGAATCCGAAGAGCGGATCGCCGCCGACGCGGTCGTCTGCACCCTCGACCTCCCGGTCGCCTACCAGCAGCTGCTGCCCGACCTCACGCCTCCGCGCGGCGCCCTCGACGGGGACTTCTCCCCGTCGGCGGTCGTCTGGCACGTCGGCGTCCGCGGCGAGGTCGGCCCCGAGGTGGCGCACCACAACATCCATTTCGGGAGACAGTGGGGTGAAGCGTTCGACGCACTGCTGAAGAAGGGAACGCTGATGCCCGACCCGTCCCGGCTCGTCACCGTGCCCAGCATCGACGATGTGACGCTGGCGCCCGTCGGTTGCTCGACGATCTACGTCCTCGAGCCGGTGCCGAACCTGTCCGGCTCGGTCGACTGGGTGCGCGAAGCGCCTAGGATGCGCGACCGGCTGCACGGCTTCCTGGCCGAGCAGGGTTACCCGTCCGACGTCGTCGTCGAAGATCTCGTCACTCCGCTCGACTGGGAGCGTCAGGGCATGCAGGCCGGCACGCCGTTCGCCCTGGCTCACACGTTCGCTCAGACCGGTCCGTTCAGGCCGCCGAACGTCGAGAAGAAGGTGCCCGGGTTGATCTTCGCCGGCTCCGGAACCGTTCCCGGCGTGGGCGTTCCGATGGTGCTGATCTCCGGCAAGCTCGCTGCCGAGCGGGTAGCGCAGTATCTCCCGCTGGGGCGCTCGTGAGGCGTGCGGCCGCGGCCGGTACGTCGCCGGCCGACCCGAAGCTCGAGGCCGGCTACCGCGAGTGCGCCCGGCTCACCCGCGAGTTCGGCACCACCTACTTCTGGGGCGCGGCGCTGCTCCCGATGGCGCGACGCCGGCATGTGTATGCCGTCTACGCCCTGTGCCGGCTCGCGGACGACATCGTCGACGACACGCTGATCGACGACTCGTCCCGCGCCGGCACCCGAGCGCGGTTGACTGCCTTCGCGTCGTCGTTCCGGTCGGCGCTGGCCGCGGGTGACAGCGACGATCCGGTGATGGCGGCGGTCGCCGACACCGTCACCCGCGCCGGCATCGACCCCGAGTGCTTCGACCGGTTCTTCGGCGCCATGGCGATGGACCTGACGACGACCAGCTACAAGACCTGGGACGACCTCCTCGGGTATATGGAGGGGTCGGCCGCGGTCATCGGCGAGATGATGCTGCCCGTCCTCGAGCCGACGTCGGCGAAGGCCCGCGACGGTGCCCGTGCGCTCGGACTCGCGTTCCAGCTGACCAACTTCCTCCGCGACATCGACGAGGACCTCGACCGCGGCCGCGTCTACGTCCCGCAGGAGGACCTGCACCGGTATGGCGTCGACATCGACGCACGGACCGTGACGCCGCAGTGGCGGGCCATGATGACGTTCGAGATAGCCCGCAACCGTAGCCTCTATGACGTCGCCGATACCGGTATCCCGCTGTTGCCGCCGGCGTCGGCGCGCTGCGTCGGCACCGCCCGGGTGCTCTACGCACGGATACTCGACCGCATCGAAGCCGCCGGCTACGACGTATTCGCCGAGCGGGTGCGGGTGCCCACCTGGCGGAAGGCCGCCACCGCGGGGCGGATCATGATCACCGGACCCTCCCAGTCACGAAAGGCGGCCACCCGCTGTGTCGCTTCGAACTCGCGTTGACACGTCGGCGGTGCGGTCGCGGATCCCGATAACGCGGGTACCGCAGCCGCCGGCCAACCGGATGACGCCCACCTGGCGGCAGGCTCGGCCGGCCCGGATCGCGGCCTCGCTGAAGGTGTCGCAGGAGCAGAACTCCGGTGGGTGGTTCGTCGTCGGTGCCAGCGCCGACGTGGGATCGTCGACGTCGGTCACCCGGACGATCGCCGGGCGTGAGGTGGTGCTCTGGCGCAACTCCTCGAACGACCTCGTCGCCGGGCCTGGCGCCTGCCCCCACCTCGGCGCCCTGCTCGACAAGTGCCCGGTGGTCGGCGACACCCTCTACTGCCGCTGGCACGGCCTCGAGTTGCACGAGGACGGCGACGCCACGTGGCGCCCGTTCCGCGCCTACGACGACGGTGTGCTGCTGTGGGTCGGCATGCCGGTATCCGGCGAACCGGCGACGGACCGTCCGTCGCTGCCGCCCCGGCCACCGCACGAGGCGGCCGTGGCGGCGGTGATGGCCGCACCGGGGATCTGCGAGCCGCAGGACGTGATCGCGAACCGGCTCGATCCCTGGCACGGCGCCTGGTTCCACCCGTACTCGTTCAGCCATCTGATCGTCGACGACGACGCCAGCGACGACGCGAACCTGGTAGTCGATGTGACGTTCCGGCTCAGCCGCACCTGGGGCGTCCCGGTCCGTGCGGTCTTCTTCTGCCCGGACGCCCGCACGATCGTCATGCAGATCGTCGACGGCGAGGGCGCGGGGAGCGTCGTCGAGACGCACGCGACGCCGCTCGGCACCGGTCCTGACGGGAAGCCCCGCACGATGGTCACGGAGGCGACCATCGCCTACTCACCCCGTACCGGTTTCGGCGTCGCCCGGCAACTCGCGCCGCTGCTGCGGCCCGCGATCCGCCGAACCGCGCGCCGGCTGTGGGTGGACGACCTGATCTACGCCGAACGCCGCTACGCCCTGCGCGAGCGCGGTGAATTTCCCGGCTAACGCCATCACCGGGGCTACGGACTTTCACTTCAGCCCGTCGGCCGCCCGATTGGTGTGAGTTGCACGAAATGCGGGTAGGAGCCTTTTCGACAAGGCGACACCTGAATGGCGATTGCCTCTGCGTGATGAGCCGAAGGCATTCTGTGACTATAAAGGTGCCCCGTCGCGACGCAGCACCGATTGACCCGCTCGTCGAGGTGATCGGGCAAATCGCGCGTGGCCGGGAATCCGCGTTCAGTGATTTCTACGTGACGCTCAGTGGGCGGGTTTACGGCTTGGTCAACCGTGTCCTGCAGAACACGGCATTATCGGCCGAGGTGACTCAAGATGTATTCGTCGAGCTATGGGCGAAGGCCGACCGTTACGACGAGGCGCTCGGCTCGGTGCTGGCCTGGGTTTTCACTATCGCCCATCGACGCGCCGTCGATCAGGTGCGGCACGAGGAACGCAGCCACCGCCGCGATACCCGCTACACACAAGACAATCCCACGATCGACACCACCGACGTGGATGATCACGTCGCGCGTCAACTCGAAGCGAAGCGTGTGCGGCTTGCGATGGAACACCTTACCGAGCGGCAGCGCCAGGCGGTGCGGCTCTCCTACTTCGACGGTTACAGCAATCTGGAGATGGCCGCGTTGTTGGGCATCCCGGTATCGACGGTCAAAACCCGAATACGCGACGGCTTGATCAAATTGCGCGTTGCCCTCGACGATCACGACCGATCGACTGGTACTACCGACGAATGATCACCGATCGACTTCAGACGGTTACTCGTGGATCACCGAGCCAACATCTGCAACCGTTTCGCACCACTTCGAAGGATTCCGGCGACCGGATGCCGACTTGCCATCGGAACGGTCCACACTTCGTGGCCGGCGAGGCCCCACTTCCCGAGCAATGCATTCGCAGCCAGGAATCCGGTGGTCGCAGCGCGTTCCATCAGGGCGACCGGATAATCACAGCGGACACCGTCACCGGCCAGTACCACCCGGCTGTCCGGGGTGACGACCTCAGGCCGTCGACGCCACGGGCCGGTGCCGACGAGCGGGCAGTCGTCCATCACCAGCCACTCCTGTGCGACCACGCCGGCGGCGAGTGTCTCGGGGTAGACGCGGCCGAGTTCAGCGCGCAGCCGCTCTCGGACCGTCGCTTCGTCGGCGTCGTCGGGCAACGCGTAGGCATGCACCTCGACGACCGAACCGCCGTGCTCGGCCGACCAGGACCGGGCGCCCGCCTCGAACCGTTCGAGCACGGTCACGTTGTCCAGCGGGCCGTAGCCGCTGGTGCCGAGGAACGCCGGGCGCCCGGCGTCGACGAGCCGGTCCAGCCAGAGCCGCCAGACCGCGAATCGAGGTGCCGCGCGGGTTTCCGCCACCCGTTCACGCCAGGCCGGGTCGGCCGGGCCGGGGCTGCCGGCGACCAGCGACCGGGTGGTCGCGAAGTCGGTCGCGACGACGACAGCGTCCGCGGTCAGCACCTCGCCGTCCTCGAGAAGCACCCGCACCGGCGCACCCGGGTCGTCGGCCTCCACCGTCAGCCGATCGACCGAACGCCCGGTCAGGACCGTCACCCCGAGACCGTGCAGGTAGCGACCCAGCGGCGCCCACAGCACGGTGTCGTAGTCGTCGACGGGGACGTCGAAGAGCAGACCTTCGGACGACCCGAGGAAGTAGGTGTGGAACATTGCGACCAGCTCGCCGGCCGAGAAGTCCGTCGGCTGGGCGAAGAAGCTGCGGGCGAAGACCTCGAGCGCGAGGTGTCGGGCTGCGTCCGGGAAGTGCAGCCGGTCGAGGAACTCCGACGCGCTCTCGCCGTCGTAGGCGCTGAAGGTGGCCGGGAATTCGACGTCGAGCAGTTCGAGCGCGGCCGCGATGTCCACTGCGGCGAGGTCCGACAGCGCGAAGCTCGGGCTGCGGGCAACGAACGCGGCCATGTTCAGCGGCGGCGTTGTCGGGATCGTCGCGAACGAGTCCGTGTGCCCACCGGCAAGCACCAGTGGGTAGTCCGCCACCGCAGTCAGCGATTCGAGCAGCGGATCGGCCCGGCGCAACAGCGCGCGGAGGTTGTAGTACTGCCGGAAGAACGCGTGGAAGCCGCGACTCATGGTCAACGTGGTCACACCGGCCGACCGGTCCGCGTGCTGCACCGGCCATGCGCGGACCCGGCCACCCAGCTGCTCGCACTTCTCGACCAGCGTCACCGCGACACCGCGCTCGGCGAGCCCGGTCGCCGCGGCCAGCCCGGCGATCCCGCCGCCGAGCACCAGGACCGACGCGGACTCCCCCGTCGACGACCGGAGCGCCCCGGCAGCGCCCGGATGCCGGACCGCGCGGCGGTCGCGACCGGGTGTCCAGGGTCTCGTCACGCCGGCGCGCTGGCGGAGAAGGTATGCAGGATGCCGCGCTGCCAGCCGTTGACGGTCTCGACGCCGACGTCGACGAACCCGGCACGGTGCAGGCGGGCGGTGAACTCGTCGACGGAGTCGAAGCTGCGGACACTCCGCCAGAGGTAGCGGTACAGCCTGGTCTGCCGCGACGTCAGCCAGCCCAGCGGGATCACGACCGTCCAGCAGACCAGCGTCCACACCAGTCCGGCCGGCCGGTTGCTCGCCGTCGAATACTCCTGCACGACCAGTGCGCCGCCGGGTGCCAGCAGGTCGCGGACCGTCCGCAGCGTCTCGTCGCGCGACTCGGCCGGCTCGACGTTGCGGAAGAGGTATGCGGCGAATACGCCGTCGACGGGGTCACCGACACCCCACGCCACCCGGTCGGCGGCGAGCTGCTCGGCGCGGCCGTGAACGAAGCGCACGCCGTTCGGCCACCGCTTGGCGGTCGCCTGCGCGAGCATCTGCGCCGACGCGTCGATGCCGATGATCTGCGCAGGCTGGTCGTCGCCGGCGAGCCCGCGGAGCATCGCGACGGTGGAGGCGCCCGAGCCCGCGCCGAGGTCGACGAGGCGCAGCGGGTCGGCGTCGGTGCCGCGACGGGGCAGCCGAGCGGTCAGCACTCGTGCCGCCGAGCGCAGGTGACGGTGGTAGCCGGGGTTGAGCCGGACCATCACGTCGTAGGTCGCCGCGCCCTCGTCGAAGGCACCCGGGACGTCGGTGGTCTGCACCTGGCTAGCCATGGTCTGCCTCTCGGTCGAGCTGACGTCGTGCCGGATCGATGCGGGCGAGGTGGCGCCGCCACAACAAGATGGTGAGCGTGACCATGGTGAACCCGAAGCCGAAGTCCTCGATCGGGATGTCCCACGGCGCTCGGAGCCCCGACATCTGTGCCGGGTTATAGATCACGATCGGATCGGACAGCTTGGTCAGCCAACCGTCGACGACCACCTGGAACGCGAAGACGATCGCCATCGAGATCCAGTACTGCGCGGTCTGGAAGATACCGGTTCGCAGCCATGACAGTTCCAGCGCCACGACGGCAACGACGCTGATCACGGTCAGGACGGTGTATTCGGGCATCAGCGCGCCCTCAGCCGGCGAAGCCGCCCGACCCGCACGAGTGTGCACCCGACCGCCTCGTAGGTGAGGAGTCCGCAGATCGGGATGACCAGAAAGAACACCAGCTCCTCCAGCGGCATGCCGAAGCCGAGGGTGATACCGGTGACGAAGCGCGGGTTGTAGGACCAGTGGTGACGCGCGATGCCGGCGACATCCCAGATCGAGAACACCAGCGCGACCGGCACGAGCGCCCACAGCACCGCCCTGAACCTGCGGTAGACGACGGCTCCGAGAACGAACTCGAGCGGCAGCGTCACGACCAGGCAGGCCGCCATCAGCAGGAGGTACTGATACCGGTCGATGGCGCAGCCTCCGCGAGCTAGGACGTGGGGGCTGGGTCGGGTCCCGGCTGCCGTGGTCGCCATACGGTACCCAGGGGTCACTCGCTCGAACTGCAGAACCCCGCGGTCGCCGACGAGCGCAACCGCGGGGTTCTGCAGTCTCACGACCTCAGGGGCCGCGTGGGGAACCGAGGAACTACCCGACGGTCACCGGCTCATCGAAGGGCAGGGGAGCGTAGTTGGCGCCGTAGGGCGCGTCGGGCCGGCCGAAATCGCCCATCAGCGCACGCCGCATCGGAGTCGTCCGGGCCAGGAACTCCGGTGAGTTGTCGAACCGGTCCGCGGTCCGGACCCACGGCGGGCTGTACACGTAGTGCGCCGTGTAACGATCCCGGTCGCCGTCATGACGGTATGTGCGGTGCCAGACGCCGTTGTGGAAGAGGAGAACCGACCCGGCGGTCGCACAGATGACGTGACCGATCGGCACGTCGCCCTTCGCGCTGCGGACGTCGGCAGGCAACGGCACCTGGCTGCGGTGGCTGCCGGGGACGAGCTCCATGTTGCCCATGCCGGGCTCGGTCTGGTCGGTCAGCAGGAACGACGCCCGCAGCTGCAGGAGCGGAACCGGGTAGCTGACCTGCTTGAAGTCGTAGGCGCTCGAGCCGTCCTGGTGCCAGCCGCCGACACCGGCGTGCGCCGGCTGCATCGTGTTCCAGCTCGCCTGCAGGACGAAGCGGTCGCCGAACAGGCCGCGAATCTTGGGGAGCACGGCCGGATGGTCGATCAGGCGCTCGAGGCTCGGTTCGGTCTCGTAGCCGCGGCCGATCTGCCCGAACGCCTTCTCCCGGGCGGCATGCAGCCGCTCGGACGCCTCGTAGGCCTCCTCGCACTCGGTCGGAGTGAGAACATCGGGGATGACGAGATAGCCCCAGGACTCGAAGGCGAATGCGTCGAGGTCGGTGAACGACCCGGCCTGCGCCTCGGGATTCAACATTGTCAGCAAGCTCCCTATCGGATAGTTCTAGCGGATGCCGGATCCAAGCCCCGGTGCTCGTTTTACCTTGGCAGCGAATCCCGCGCCGGAACGGCGATGCGTCATGACGTACACCACATCGCCGCTTCCGGCCACGCCTCAGTCGACGAACGTCGCCATCGGCAGCCCCACCTGAGCACCACTCGCCATCGAGCGGAGGCCGGCGTCGAGGATCTCCTGGGTGTCACGTGCCTGCAGCGGCGACACCATGTTCTCGAACGGCAGGTCATGCAGGAGCGAGTAGGTGAAGTAGTCCGGGCCGGACTTGAAGTGGGCGGGCAGCGGGGTCGCCTGGACCTTCTTCGATTCGGTGGAGACGAGTTCGCCCGAGGTCCCGAGATTCGCGACGGTCACCTCGTCGGGCCCGGTTAATGCGATCGCCCCGTCCTCCCCGTAGACGATCGTCGGCGTCTTGACCGGCATCGCCGGTTGCGTCCAGCTGCCTTCGACAACCGAGTGCCCGCGTGGATAACCCAGGATCATGATGCCGGTGTCCTCGACGGTGAAGAAGTCCTTCGAATACCGGCCGCCGTGGGCGACGACGTGGCTCGGCTGGCCCATGAACCACCGTGACATCGCCGCGCCGTAGGAACAGAAGTCGACGGCCGCTCCACCACCGTTGGTCGCTCGTTCGATCAGCCAACCCCAGCCGACACGGCTGACCGGTCCGCGGGCCGCGAAGTTCTCCGGTGGCCCACCGTGGCCGGCGCGGTGGTAGATGCCGAGGACGCGGCCGATCTCGCCGTCGTCGACAAGTTGTTTGGCGGTGTGGATGCCCGAGCGCCAGTTGTGCGGCCAGTTGACCATCAACCGCACGCCGTGGCGGGCGGCGGTGGTGGCCATCTCCTCGGCCAGCCGGACGTCGGCGGCCATCGGCTTCTCTTTCATGATGTGCACACCGCGGGCCGCTGCGTCCGCGACCACCTCCGCCGCTCGCCGGTTGTCCGCGCAGGTGACGATCGCCTCGGGTTTCGCCTTGTCGTACAGCTCGTCCGAGCCCTCGAACGCCGGAACGTCCGGATGCAGCTTGACGAAGTGCTCGCGTAGTTCGGGGTCGGCGATCGAGAAGCCGACGACCTCTGCGGTCGGGCTCGCCAGCGCGGAGTCGAGCAGTCCGCCGAAGTGCAGGTGTTCGCCGCCGACGAAAGCCAGCCGGATTCGTGGTGATGATGCGGGCATGGTCGAAAGTCCCTTCAGACAGTCGAGGCGACAGGGGCGGTGGTGGCCGTTCTGACGGTCTCGCGTGCGAGCGGGAGCTGGACGACCTGCCCGGTCTCGGCCGCGCGGTAGACGGCCTGCACGAGTTCGAGCGCGTCCCGGCCGTCGGCACCGCTGAACTGCAGCGGTGTGTCGTCCAGCACGGCGTCGACGAGGTGAGCCAGCTTCCGGTAGTGGATGTCGATCAGCGGTGGCTCCACGGTTTCGATGGTGCGCCACCCGTGGACGTGGTCGGGTTCGCCGAACGTATTGCTGAACACACTGATCCCCGGCGTCCCCGGTTTGGACAGGATCGAACCGGCGGAGCCGTCGATGCTCATCGAATGGTGCCCGGCGGCGACCGCCCAGGCCGCATACCAGGAGCCCATCGCCCCACTACGGAAGCGCATGGTCGCCATCACGGTGTCCTCGACGTCGACGTCGGTCAGCAGCTCGTCGCCGACCCGGACCTCGGGCCGGAAGATCGCGGTCTCGGCCGAGACACTGGCCACCGGTCCCATCAGCCAGAGGATGGTGTGCGCGGTGTAGATGCCCCAGTCGATCAGGACGCCGCCGCCGGCCAGCTTCTTCTGCAGGAACCAGGGCACGTGGTGCTTCGAGGGTCCCACTCCGACCTGGGTCATCGCCATCGGCCGTCCGACGACGCCCTCGTCGATGAGCCGTTTCAACAACGGCAGCTGGGTTCCGAAGCGGTGCTGGTAGCCCATCGTGAACTTGACCCCGGCCTTCTCGGCCGCCTCGACCATCGCGTCCGCGTCCGCCAACGTCGTCGCGATCGGCTTCTCACACAGGATGTGCTTGCCGGCGCGGGCCGCGGCGATCACGGGTTCGGCATGCGCGGTCGGCCACGTCGTGATGGTCACCATCTCGACGCGGGGGTCGTCGAGGAGGTCCTGGTAGCTGCCGTAGGAACTGTCGATGCCGAAGTCCTGGGCGGCCTGCTTGGCTTTCGTCTCGTCGATGTCTGCGACCGCGACGAGGTCGACGCGAGGGTTGCGCTTCAGGTTCGGCAGGTGCGCGGCGCGGGAGATTCCGCCGGCGCCGATCACCCCTACTCGAAGTTTGCGTTGGGTCATGCCCCGACGCTACGGACTTACATCGGTGGGTTCTTCCGGGATTCTCCGGGAACCTTCCAGAATAGGTGTCCTGATCCAGACACCGACCGGCTCAGAGGTCGTAGTGCGCGTCGATCTCTTCCTGGTATAGCGAAACCGCTCCACTGGCGACGTCACCGACGCGAACCGGAGCACCGGCCGCGGACGACTCGAGGATCGCGTAAGCGCTCGCCAGATCGGCCAGCCCCTCGGTCGCGCTGACCTCGGTGTCGGTGCCGGCGTCGACCGCGCGGATGAAGTCCAGGAGCTCGAGGGCGAACGGATCATGTATCCCGGCAGGAAAGAACGAACTCCGCAGCTCCGGCGGGGCATTGGCGGTGAGCAGCTCGCCCGCCAGCCCGATCAACCCGTCGTCACCGAACACCGAGTCGCCTTTGATGCACCCGCCGCTGCCGTAGAGGATCGGACCGGGCTCGAGGCCGGCGCGCTCACCATGTCCGCCCCAGCTGGAGAAGGTGCTACCGATCGCGCCGCTGGTGAACCGGACTGCGCGAGATAGACGTCCTCGAGCTCGTTGACGATCTCCTCGTCGGGTCGACCTGCCCGCCGGTCGACACGGGTCGGCTCCCAGGTCCGCGTGAGCGCGCTCACCTCGTCCAGATCACCCATCAGGTAACGCATCTGATGCATGAGGTGGACGCCGTGGTCGATGGCCGGGCCGCCGCCCGCGTCGAGCTTCCGGTGCCGCCAGCTGGTGTGGGCGACGACGTGGTCGGGGGACCACTCGCCTCCTATCCCACCCGACAGCCAGAGCTGGGGGTCGCCGACGAGCCCCTGGTCGAGCACCCATCGCAACGAGCGGGAACGGTCGGCATAGCGCTGGGTCTCGGCCACCCCGGCCACCAGACCGCGGGTTCGTGCCTCGTCGACGATCATCTGACCTGCCCGCACGGAGATGGCGAGCGGCTTCTCGATGAGGACGTGCTTGCCGGCGCGGAGGGCGTCGAGTGCGATCTGATGGTGCGAACCCACCGACGTGAGGATGAGGACGGCATCGACGGCGTCGCCGTCGAGCATGTCGCGCCAGTCGTCGAAGACGTCCGGGAGAACGTCGGGGTGCAGGTCACTCACGTAGGCGTGGGGTGCGCCCAGCGGGTCCTGCGGATTGCTCGATGCCGGTGCCCGGGGCGCCGGTCCTTCGCCCCGCTTGCGGAACATGATCGCGTCGTCGAGGCGTCGTGCGCACAACGCGGTGATCCGCACCCGGTCGATCCCCGCACCCTGGAGGGTCGCGATCGCCCGCAGATGGGCGGGCAGGATGCGCGCGCATCCCGCGACGCCCCATCTGACCGGGTTGCCGGGAGTTGTCGTCACGAGCGCCGGTCCAGTCGGAACTGGCGTGGTGTCGTGCCGCAACTCGAGGTGAAGCGGTCGTAGAACTGACTCACCGAGCCGAAACCGGCGGCGAACGCGACGGTGGACACATTGGCCTCGCTCGCCACGAGAAGCCGTTGCGCCTCGGCGACCCGGCAGCGGTTCAGGTACTCGGCGACGGGCAGACCGGTGACGCTGTGGAACAGCGTCATCCCGTACTGGGGCGCGACCTTGCCGGCCAGGGCGACGTCGGCCACCCGGATGGGTTCGTGGAAGTGCCGCACGATGTAGCGGCACATGGACGCCACGACGGCGGTGCTGTGCGCGGACAGTCCGACACGGGAGTGGGCGGCGCCCGTCGCACTGCCCGAGAGGTCGGCCGAGATGCGTCGCAGCCAGCCGTCGATCTCGAGCAGCATCGCCATCCGCGCCTCGGCGACGCCCGATGCCGCATCGATCTCCCACTGCCGGAACTTCGCCTCGACGCCGGAACTGTCGACGTCGGCCGAGAGGATGTCGCCGGACAACAGGCCCACCACCAACGGCTCGGGCAGGCCCCGTGAGAGCAGCAGTCCGATCGGCACCATCAGCCGTTGCAGCACCGCTCCCGAGCTTCGCTTCGCCAGTGTGTGCGGGTAGGCAGCCCAGAACGCCGTTGCCCGGCCCGGCATCAACGGCACGACGCGGCCCAGGTGTTCGTAGTACAGCGGCTCCGGCTCCGCGGCGTCGACGAGGACGACCTCGAGGTCGTCGTGGCGATGCGGTACCGGCATCGCCGTCGCGGGTTCGTGGAAGCACCGGATCTGAAAGAGGTCGACAGGAGTCGTCTCGACCGAAGCCGCGTCAATGAGTTGCATCCCACCTTGTTCCGGCGATCCTGCAGACCGATCCCTCAACGCTAAAGGCAATGCCGATCCGATGCGGGCGGCACAGTTCATCTGGCCCGAACCGGCCCGGGTTCAACCGGAGTTCCGGTGGGCACACTGACGGCGTGCCCGAGCTACCCGAGGTCGAGAGCGCGCGGGCGACGATCGAACGAGCCGCGCTGTACCGGGTGATCGCCGACGTCGACGACACCGACGCCTACGAATGCCGCCCACATCGCGCGGGCGAGATCCGTGACGCCCTGTTGGGGCGTCACCTCACCGGCGCGTTCCGGCGCGGGAAGTCGATCTGGTGCGAGACATCGGGTGCGGGCCAGTCGACGACGCCGGGTCCGATGCTCGGAGTCCACCTGGGCATGAGCGGACGCATCCTCGTGACCGACGGGGGCGGACAGCTGACCGAAGGCGGCGACTGGGTCGGTGGTCGGTACGGCCGCGGTGGCGCGCAGGCGACCCGCAAGCCCGTCTGGGATCGCTTCACGATCGTGTTCGCCGACGGCGGGGAACTGCGGCTGTTCGACAAGCGACGGCTCGGACGGGTGCGCCTCGACCCGGACATCGACGCGCTCGGGCCGGACGCGGAGCTGGTCACGCTGCGCGGCTTCGTCGCGGCACTCGGACGCAGCACGGCGCCGATCAAGGCGCGGCTGCTCGATCAGGCCGTCATCGCCGGCGTCGGAAACCTGCTCGCCGACGAAACGCTCTGGCAGGCGGGGATCTCGCCGCAGCGCCGCACCGTCGACCTCTCCGGCGACGAGGTCACGACACTTCACCGCTCGCTGCGCAAGGCGACGAAGACGGCCATCCGCAAGGGTGGAGTCCACACCGGCACGGTCATCGGGTTCCGGCACGCCGGCGCACACTGCCCGCGCTGCGGGACGGAGATGAGTCGTGCGACCGTGGGCGGTCGCAC
>JAABUT010001619.1_pt1 | contig 24935 bp, 23 predicted proteins | sample 5559281 | NCBI WGS metagenome assembly JAABUT01 (sample SAMN10711880, study PRJNA513359) | rock metagenome | isolation source: Antarctica rocks | place: Antarctica: Victoria Land, Ricker Hills nord | collected 2016-01-04
CCGCAGCCATTTGGGGAGCCCTTCCGATTTCCCGCCGGCCCCGCGCTCACCAGACTCGTCGGTAGGGACAGCGGCCTCGCGCCGCGTGAGCAGCGGAGGAAGTCATGGCGCACGCAGGGAGCCCCAAGAACCCCTACGCCGCGGTCTGGGCCGAGGCCGAGAAACGGCTCGTCGGGCAGATCAGAGCGATCCACGAGCTCGGCGTCGACATCGACAAGTCCCGGCACAACCTGAACTGGCAGGGCCCATCCGCGCACCGCTTCCAGACCCGCGCCCACACGCGCCACGAGCTGCTGCACCAGCACAACGACACACTGCGCTACATCCTGAAGCTGGTTCAGTTGGCCGCCGAATCGGCGCCGGCGCATGCGCCCACGACAAGTGCGGCCGCGCGATGAGCACGATGACCGAGCAGTCCTGGGCACGCGACCTGCTGACCCGGATGCAGCTGCCGGTTACCCACAACAACATGGTCACCGTGCTGGCATGGGAGTACGCCGAGGGCGGTCACTTCCACAACGGTGCGAAGTACAACCCGCTGAACACGACCCGCGATCACGCCAAGTTCGGGTCGATCAACTCTGTCGGCGTCGCCACCTACCCCAACTACAAGACGGGCATGGAGCAGACGATCGCGACGCTCAATTTGCCCGCGTACAAGAGGGTGCGCGAAGACCTCGCGCACAATGCGTCACCCTCGCGCACGGCCGGCGCGATCTCCGCGTCGCCGTGGGGCACCTGGCACGGCGTGTCCGCCGCGCCGGCGCTCGCCCGCGCGAGCAAGGCCGTGAAGGCGCACCCCACCTGGGTGAAAAAGAGCCACCACGCGCCGAGCAAAACGCACGCCAAGCACGGGAAGGGCGCGGGCAACAAGATCGTCCTCGATCTCGCCGAGCTCGAACGCCTCTCCCGCGTCTATCGACACGGCAGCGACAGCGTCGTCGGCCACCGACGTGCGGTGTCCGACATCGCAGTCGGCATCGAGCCCGCACGCAAGGCGTTGGCCGACCCGGGCCTGGCCACCTCGCTGCAGACCGCGTTGAACTGGGTGCTCGAGCCCGGTGGCGGTTTCGACCGGGACGCCCGCCTGATGGACGAGCTGTCGGCGTACGCCGCGGACGTCCACCGGCTCGCGAGCGAGGCGGACAAGAACCACAACAACAAGTGGGGACGAGGCGAGGCAATGGCCTTCGCCGCCAAGCATGCTGGAGAACGAGGCGCCGCCCTGGACGCCGTGATGGCGGCGCTGGCCCGCGGGACGATCGTCAAGAAGTCGCCCAAGGGCGCGGGCGGCGGTACCGGCGGCGGCAAGGGCAGCGGCGGCACAGGCTCCGCCGGCGGCAGCGGCCACGGCGGGCGGCAGCAGAAGATCGACAAGATGCTGGCCTTCGCAAACAAGCAACACGCCAATGACGGCGGGAACAACCACACCAAGTACGGCGCGTGGTACGGCACCAACGGTGTTTCCTGGTGCGCCCAGTTCGTTTCCTACGTGTACGCGCACTCGGGCAACCAGTTGCCGTCCATCGACGGTACGAAGGGGAAGGGTTTCCAGTACTGCCCGGACGCCATCAACTACGCGCGCGCGCACCATCAGCTGCACAACACCCCGCATCAGGGCGACATCTTCCTGCGCAAGGACGGCCAGCACACCGGCATCGTGAGCAAGGTCCACGCCAACGGCACCTTCGACACCATCGAGGGCAACGCCGGCCCCAACACCGATCGAGTCGTGCACGGAGAGCGCAACTCGCACGACGGCCTCTACTACTTCTGGACCGCGATCAAGTGAGGCCTCGTCATGCCGCCCAGTGACCTGTTCCTGGCGCAGTCGCCGCCGGCGAACCTGCAGCCGGTCGACTTCGACTTCGGTGCCGCCCAGGCGGCCGCTGCTGCCTTGCGCGACGCCGCCGATACCGTCCACCGTGCGGCGGGAACCCGCGCATCGAACTCGCGGGACGCCGAGGGGTCGTGGACCGGCGGCCAACGGCACACATTCGACAAGATCGAGCACGCCCTGGCGGGTGCTGCCAGCGATCTCGTCCGCAGTCTGCGCGACGCCGCCGACAAGCTGCACGAGCAGGCCGCGGCGGCGCATGCCGAGAACTCCCGTCGCAAGGTGGGACTCGATCACTGGCAGCACGATCTCGCCGCAGCCCGCCGTCGGTACATCGAAGCGCAGAACCAGCGCACGAAGTAGGGGAAGGACGACGATGTTGCCACCGGCAGACTCCGGCGCATCCGCGAGCCTGATCTCGGCCGATCCCGCCGCGCTCGACAGGTTCGCGGCCGGCGCCGTGACCCGGACGCGTGGTGTCGAGGCCGCGGCCACCGCAGTCGATCACGCCGTGGCGACGTGGAACAGCCGGCCCTGCGACCCCCGCTACCGCGTCCATCTCGAACCGTTCGGCGAGCAGATCAACGGCCTCGCGCAGCAGTGGACGATGGGCGACAACTTCGTCTCGCTCGTGGCGGCCGCATTCCGCCGCGCCGACGCCGGCGGGGGTCCCATCCGCTTCGCCGGACAGGGCGCGGTGGACAAGGGCATGCAGGCCACCGCCGACTACAACCCCTTCGCGTCGCTCACCGCGGGCACCCCGGGCGAGTGGGCGCGCATGGTCCGCGACATGTGCTACGCCGGCGGCGCGGGGTATCTCGGGGGCGGCTTCATCGTCGGCCCGGACGGGCGGCGCTATCCGTTGGTGATCCCGCAGGTCAAGGACGGCGGGAAGCTCTACCAGGCCGACGACGGCGGTGGGGGCGACGTCGCCACGCTCGACGGCGCCGACCCGGGCTGGTTCAACACAGGGATCTACACCGGCCGCGGACAGCTGTTCCCGGCACGCACCACCGGGCCCGCGATCGCGGCATTCGTCAACCACCTCTTCGGAGGCAACGCCTCGGTCGGCAATGCATCGAGCCCGGGTGACTACAACGGCCTCGTCATCGGTGACGGACGGCCCAGTTGGTACGCACACGGCAGCCCGCAACTGAACGCGGCCGCGAAGCCGGGCCTGGCCAAGGCGGACGATCCTCTGTTCGGCCCGCTACCCGGCCGCTCCGCCGGCCCCTCGCTGACCCGGGGGGCGGGTGCTGCAAACCTGGCGCTGCTGCCGGCGAACGCCGTGCTGGGCGCCGCCTCGGCGGCCGAACAGGCGAAAGCAAACCACTACGGCGCCTACCAGCTGCGGCTCGAGCGCAACCTTGACGGGCGGGTCCGCGCGCGGCTCACCATGTACGCCATGGCGAACGACGACGACGGGTCGAGGGTGATTGCGCCGATCGGGGTGGGGGTGGGCGACCACGGCGCGCAGATCATCCACTACCGTCCGCATGTCGAGCCGAGCGGGGCGCACGCCGAGCCCGGCGGCAAGGGCGACTACCACATCCTCGATCACTTCGAGGAGGCCGACGGGTTCTTCGACAACCACGACAAGCCCTACAAGTACGCCTACCAGGACAAGTGAGAGCCTGGAAACCGGCGGGACAAACGCGGTGGCCACTCGCCCAGCGGCTGGTCATCGTGGTTCCTGGTAGAGCCCGACCACATTGCCTCCATGGTCCCGGAAGCGGGCGGTGATCTCGCCGGGATCGTGTCCGATCGGCGCAACCACGGCTGACGCGCTTACGCAGACACCTACGAGTCGCCGTTGCGTGCGGAGCTCATGCCCTCGTGGCGTGCCCGGCCGGCTGGCCAACGGCAGACAGCGGGTCGTCCAGCAGCGGCGTGAACGCGATCTCGGCCGCACCCAACAGCGACGAATCGTCACCCAGCGCCGGCTGGACGAGTTGCACGGTGCCGCCCTGCGCGGCGAGCGCGTACTTCGTGAGCGAGCTGGTGATCTGGCTGCCTGCGACGTCGAGCAGCTGGGACAGCGAACCGCCGAGCAGCACGCGCTGCGGGTTGAGCGCATTGACCAGCCCGGACATCGCCCGGCCGAGAGCCTCGGCGACCTCGTGCACCGCGCGTAGCGCGTTCACGTCGCCCGCTCGGGCATCGGCGAAGACGGCGGCGACGGCCCGCTCGGTCGGTGGCCCGGGCCGGCCGGCCCGGGCGAGCAGCGCGCCGTCGCCGATGTAAGTCTCGACGCAGCCGTTCTTGCCGCAGTGGCACGGGGGTCCGGACGCGTCGACCACGTCGTGCCCGATCTCCCCGGCGTGACCGTCGTGCCCCCGCAGGTGCACCCCGCCGGAGATGAGCCCGGCGCCGACACCGGTGCGGCCCAGGACGTACACGACGTCGTCGCAGCCGCGGGCGCTGCCCCGCTGGTGTTCGGCGAGTACGGCGAGATCGGCGTCGTTGCCGACCAGGACGGGCAGGCCGTCCGGGGCGAGCGCGGACAGCGTGGCGCCCAACGGCGAGTCGTGCCAGCCGAGGTTCGGCGCGACGCCTACTCGGCCGGTGTGCCGATCGACCGTTCCCGGCACACTGACGCCGACACCGGCCGGCCACGACTGCGGGCAGCCCGCCGCCTGCAGCCGCGGGATCGCGGCCACCACCAGAGCGGACACGTCGTGGTGATCCACGCCCGGAGGGGTGGCGACCACCTCGCGAGCAACCACCTCGCCGCCGAGCCCGACTGCCGCGATGGTGACGTGTACGACGTCGATGTCCACCGCTACCGCGAACGGGCCTCCGGCGTGCGGACCGACAACGTGCGAAGGCCGGCCCACTCCCTCGCCGCCGCTGGGCACGACCTCGTGCACGAGGCCGAGCTGTGTCAGGTCGGCGACCAGGGCGCCGATCGTCGATCGGCTGACGCCGAGCCGTTGGGTCAGCTCGGCGCGGGTGAGCGCCCCGTCGTGATGCACGTGGCCGAGCATCACCGACAGGTTGTGCCGTCGGATCGCGTCTGGGCGTGTCGCCGCCTTCGGGTTGGGCATGGCCAGGACTCTGTCGGGTCAGCGCTTCCTGGCGCGACGCCGCGACAGCGCGTCGACAGTCGCCGCCACCAGCAGCACCATGCCGGTAATGACCTGCTGGTACTGCGGGCCGAGGTTCGGCTTCAGGCCGATGCCGTTCGGGATGATCACGATGACCAGCGCGCCGATGAGCGCGTCGCGCGGCCTGCCGCGTCCACCGAACAGCGACGTGCCGCCGATCACCGCGGCCGCCACGGAAAAGAGCAAGATGTTGCCGCCACCGAGGTTCAGCACGACAGCACCGGCCGACGACGCGAGGAACAGGCCGCCGAGCGCGGCGAAGCCGGCGCTCACGGTGAACGCGGTCACCCGGATGTGCGTGACGTTGATGCCGGCCCGTCGTGCCGCTTCCGCGTTGCCGCCGGTCGCGAACAGGTGCCGGCCCCACGCGGTGTGGTAGAGCGCGATCGTGCACAGGATCATCAGCGCGACCGGAATCGCCGCGGCGTACGGCAGGCCCTCGAGCTTCCCGTACGGCAGGATGTTGCGGTTCCGGTTGGCGAGAATGGTGATGACGATGCCGATCGCGGCGAGGACTCCGGCGCGCACCAGCACCAGCGCGATGCTGTCGGCGGCCAGCCCCTTCGCCTGAGCGCGTAGCGACCGGATGACGGTGTAGGCGAGGTAGCCGCCGGCCACCACGATGGTGAATACCCAACTCCATGCCGGCGACAGGTTGTTGTTGGCGAGGCCGTTCCAGAGGTTGTAGTCGTTGATCTTCTTCGACTGCGAGTCCAGCGCGAACAACAGCACGCCCTGAAACGCGAGGAACAAGGCCAGCGTGACGATGAAGCTCGGAATTCCGATAGAGGCGACGAGCCAGCCGATGAAGATGCCCACGGCACAGCCGAGCGCAACCGCGAAGATCAGCGCGAAGATCTCGTGCTTCTCGACACCGGTCAGCGCGATGACCACCCCGACCAGCACGACTACCGGGCCGCTGATCGACTTGAGGTAGAAGCCGAGCAACGCCATCGCGACCATCGCCGCCAGGACGCTCCAGTACAGACCGCCGGAGACGCCGTCGCGCAAGCCGCGGGAGAAGATTGCCTGCGCGGCGAAGCCGGCGCACATGCCACCGGTGGTGCCGCCCGACAGGTCGATCTCGCCGAGCAGCAGGACGAAGACCAGTCCCATCGCGATGAGCGCGATGTACGCGCCTTGGCCGGGCAGGTTGCCGATGTTGTAGTCGGTGAGGAAGCGACCGCTGACCTGACTGAAGATGATGGCCAGCACGACGAGGCCGAGCAATGCGGGCAGTGCACCCGGCTCGCCGGAACGCAGCCGGTTGACGTACCCGATCACCGCGTCGCGGATGCTGCGCCGTTCGATGTCCAGCGAGAAGCTGCCGTCGCGCTGTGGCTCATCCGGCGCGGCGGGTTTGTCGATGTCCACGCCTTTCGAAGTCATGGCCGTCCTCAGATGTTCGCGTTGGCGGTGGCGGGGGCGAGGCCGATGTCGCCGCTGCGTCCGGCGGTGATCAGCTCGACGATCTGGGTGGTACTGCTGTCCTTGGTGAGCACCTCGGCCGCGACGCGGCCGAGGTAGAGCGCCGCGACCCGGTCGGCGACCTCCATGACGTCGTTCATGTTGTGCGAGATCAGCACGACGCCGAGCCCCTGGTCGGCGAGGCGCCGCACCAGGTCGAGCACCTGCCGCGTCTGCGCGACACCGAGCGCGGCCGTCGGTTCGTCCAGGAACACGATCTTGCTGTTCCACAACACGGCCTTCGCGATCGCAACCGTCTGCCGCTGGCCGCCGGACAGGTTGGCGACGAGTTGGCGTACCGAAGACACGGTGCGCACCGAGAGGCTGACCAGCGCCTCGCGGGCCTTGCGCTCCATCTCGCCGTCCGCGAGGAACCCGAAGCGACGGATCTCGCGGCCGAGGAACATGTTCTGGGTGATGTCGAGATTGTCGGCCAGCGCGAGATCCTGGTAGACGAACTCGATACCGAGCGCCGCGGCGTCACGAGGATCGCCCAGCGTGACGCGCTTGCCCTCGAACTTGATCTGGCCGCTGTCGACGCTGTTGATCCCGGCGACGCACTTGACCAGCGTCGACTTGCCCGCGCCGTTGTCACCGACGAGCGCGGTGACCTCGCCCGGGTACACCTTGAAGTTCACGTCGTGCAGGACGTGCACCGGCCCGAAGCTCTTGTTCAGGTCGATGATCTCGAGGATCGGTTCGCTCACCGGGTGCTCCCTCATGACGCGGATCGTGCGCCGGGCGCACGGTGATGGCACGCGTGGCGATGGCCGGGCGGCGCAGCCCGGCCATCGCCATTCGCGCTAGTTGACGCCGGCCTTCGCGCAGGCTGACGCGATTCCTTTGCAGACCTCGGCCTTGGTGAGCGCGCCGGCCTTGATGACGTCGCTGACGTTGGCCTGCGTGATCACCACAGCCGGCAACAGCAGAGCCGAGATCTTGTGGCTCGGGTTCTTCGGATCGGCGAACGGACTCAGGGTGAGGCCGGACGTGCTCGGGGCCTGCCCCTTGATCAGCGCGATGGCCAGCTGAGCGGCCGCATTGGCCTCGAGCTTGACGTTCTTGAAGATCGTCATGCTCTGCTGGGCATTCACGATGTTCTGCAGACCCTCGGTACCCGAGTCCTGGCCGGTCACGACGACCTTGCCGGCCGCGCTGTTCTTCTTGAGCACGCCGATGACGGCGTTCGCGATGTCGTCGTTGGCTGCGAGCACGCCGTCGACCTTCCCGTCGGCGGTGAGCGCCTGGGTGAAGGTCGGAGCCGCGTTGTTCACGTCCCAGCCCTTCACGACCGACTCGGACGCGATCGTCAGCTTGCCGGCGGCCTTCAGTGGGTCAAGTACCGAATGCGCGCCCTTGGCGAACAGGACCGCGTTGTTGTCGACGTCTGTACCGCCGTCCATCATCAGGATCTTCGGCTTCTTGACGCCGTCCTGGTTGAGGCAGTCGACCATCGTCTGGGCCTGCAGCTTGCCGACGTCCTCGTTGTCGAAGGACACGTAGTACTGGCCCGATCCGCCGAGGTTGACGCGGTCGTAGTCGATGACCTTGACGCCGGCCTTGGTGGCAGTCTGCTCGACCGCGGCACCGGAGCTCGCGTCGATCGAGTCCATGATCAGGACCTTGATGCCCTCGCCGATCATGCTCTGCGCGATGGACTTGTACTTGCCGACGTCGCCACCGGCGTTCTGGATGTCCGGCGTGATGCCTGCCGCGGTGAGCGCCTTCTGCAGCAGAGGCTTGTCATAGAGGTTGTAGCGGGTGGAGGACGTGGTGTCCGGCAGGATGACGCCGACCTTGCCGCTGGCCTTGCCGGTCGCGCCCGAACCCGAGGGCGCCTTGGCCGCACTGGTCGGCGGGTTCGCGAGCTTGCAGGCCGCGCTCGCCTTCCCGCCACCACCACCGCTGCCGGAGCTTGTTTTCTTGCTTCCGCCGCCGGAGCTGCTGCATCCGCTGACGAGCAGGGCCGCGCTGAGGCCGACGGCCGTCGCTGTGAGCGCGCGATTGCGCATGAGCGGTCACGCCTTTCCGGGAGAGAGGGCTCGCGCCCAATGAATGTTGTGCGCGCGAACATATCCGTTTGTAACCCGAGTCACCAGCATCCGTCACCAAGTCGTGACCTGATCATGCGGCCGCGGGACTTCGGTCAGAGCAGCGAGCGCAGCACGTAGTGCATGATGCCGCCGTGCCGGTAGTAGGCGGCCTCACCCGGTGTGTCGATGCGCACGCGCGCCTCGATCTCAGTGTCTGTCCCGGATTCGGAATGGGCCCTGACCGTCACCGTCCGCGGCATCGAGGCGTCGTTCATCGCCTCGATGCCGGTGATGTCGAACGTCTCCGCACCGGTGAGCCCGAGCGATTCGGCCGACTCGCCGTCGGGGTACTGCAGCGGCAGCACCCCCATGCCGATGAGGTTCGAGCGGTGGATGCGCTCGTAGGACTCGGCGAGCACGGCACGCACGCCGAGCAGCGCGGTGCCCTTGGCCGCCCAGTCGCGTGACGAGCCGGAGCCGTACTCCTTGCCCGCGAGGATCAGCAGCGGCGTCCCGGCGTCGGCGTAATGCACCGATGCCTCGTAGATCGTCGTGACGTCGCCGCCGGCCGTGAAGTCGCGGGTGACGCCGCCTTCGGTGCCCTCGGCAAGCTGATTGCGCAGCCGGATGTTCGCGAAGGTGCCGCGGATCATCACCTCGTGGTTGCCGCGCCGCGAGCCGTAGGAATTAAAGTCGCGCCGGTCGACGCCGTGCTCGGCGAGGTACTTACCGGCGGGGGAGTCGGCCTTGATGGCGCCGGCCGGGCTGATGTGGTCGGTGGTGACCGAGTCGCCGAGCTTGACCAGCACCCGCGCGCCGCCGATGTCGGTGACCGGGGCCGGCTCGGCCTGCATGCCGTCGAAGTACGGGGGCTTGCGGACGTAGGTCGATTCGCTGTCCCACTCGAACGTGTCGCCGTCGGGGGTGGGAAGGCCCTGCCACTTGTCGTCGCCGGCGAAGACGTCCGCGTAGTCCTTGCTGAACATCTCACTGGCGATCGCCTGGTCGATGGTCTCCTCGATCTCCTGCGGTGAGGGCCAGATGTCGTTGAGATAGACGTCCGCGCCGTCCTGGTCCTGCCCGATCGGATCCTGCAGCAGATCGACATCCATCGAGCCGGCCAGCGCGTAGGCCACCACCAGCGGTGGCGAGGCGAGGTAGTTCATCTTGACGTCGGGGTTGATCCGGCCCTCGAAGTTGCGGTTGCCCGACAGCACCGCGGTGACGGCGAGATCGGCCTGATTCACCGCGGCCGACACCTCCTCGATGATCGGGCCCGAGTTGCCGATGCAGGTGGTGCAGCCGTAGCCGACGAGGTTGAACCCGAGCTTCTCCAGGTACGGCGTGAGGCCGGCGCGGTCGTAGTAGTCGGTGACGACCTTCGAGCCCGGCGCCAGCGAGGTCTTGACCCACGGCTTGCGCGTCAGACCCTTCTCGACGGCCTTCTTGGCCAGCAGCGCCGCGCCGATCATCACCGACGGGTTCGAGGTGTTGGTGCACGAGGTGATCGCTGCGATGACCACGGCGCCGTGGTCGAGCACGATCTCGGCGCCGTCGGCCAGGGTCACCTGCTGCGGGTTCGACTCGCGGCCCCGCGCGCCGGTCGCCGACGATGGCATCGGCGCCGCGTCGTTCCCACCCGGGGCTGCGGGGTCAGAGGCGGGGAAGGTCTCGTCGTTGGCCTCGTCGACGCCGTTGCGGACCGAATCCCCGTCGACGTAGGAGTTCAGCGCCTCGCGGAACATCGGCTTGGCCGACTTCAGCGGGACGCGGTCCTGCGGACGCTTCGGGCCGGCCAGCGACGGCTCGACGGTGGACAGGTCGAGCTCGAGGGTCTCGGAGAACTGCGGCTCGGTGTCCGCCTGGTGCCAGAGCCGATTCTCTTTCGCGTAGGCCTCGACCAAGTTGATCTGGTCGTCCTTGCGGCCGGTGAAACGCAGGTAGCGCAGGGTCTCCTCGTCGATCGGGAAGATCGCGCATGTCGAGCCGTACTCCGGACTCATGTTGCCGATAGTGGCCCGGTTGGCGAGCGGCACCGCGCCGACGCCGGGACCGTAGAACTCGACGAACTTGCCGACCACGCCGTGTTTGCGCAACATCTCGGTGATCGTGAGCACGAGGTCGGTTGCGGTCGAACCGTCGGGCAGTTCGCCGTTGAGCTTGAAGCCGACGACGCGCGGGATCAGCATGCTGACGGGCTGGCCGAGCATGGCGGCCTCGGCCTCGATACCGCCGACGCCCCACCCGAGCACGCCGAGGCCGTTGACCATCGTGGTGTGCGAGTCGGTGCCGACAAGCGTGTCGGGATAGGCGATGCCGCCGCGTTCGAAGATCACCCGGGCCAGATACTCGATGTTGACCTGGTGCACGATGCCCGTGCCCGGTGGGACGACCTTGAACTCGTTGAACGCCGTCTGGCCCCAGCGCAGGAACTGGTAGCGCTCCCTGTTGCGCTCGTACTCCAGTTCGACGTTGCGCTCGAATGCGTCGGGCGTGCCGAACAGGTCGGCGATGACGGAGTGGTCGATGACCAGCTCGGCGGGGACCAGCGGGTTTATCTTCGTGGCGTCGCCGCCGAGATCGACGACAGCCTCGCGCATCGTGGCGAGGTCGACGATCGCCGGCACGCCGGTGAAGTCCTGCATCACGACGCGGGCCGGGGAGAACTGGATCTCGGTGTCCGGCTCGGCGTCGGGCTGCCACCTCCCGACCGCCTGGATCTGCTCGGGCGTGACGTTCTCGCCGTCCTCCGTGCGCAGCAGGTTCTCCAGCAGCACCTTCAGGCTGAACGGCAGCCGATCGGCACCCTCGACCGCGTCCAGGCGGAAGTAGTCCAGCTCGCGCTCACCGATCCTGAGCTTGCTGCGGGAGTCGAAGCTGTTGTTGCTCTGTGCTGGCACGACACGCTCCTTGTTCAACGTTCGGTGAGTGCTGACTGACCTCGGGCCAAGGGAGGTATCTTGACGTCAAGATACCATGCGCGGCACGCGCTGCGTTGCGTCGGATCATGCGCCTGCGGCACGTAAACTCCAGCCGTGGACGAGGAGGGTCGCAGCGCGTTCGGCACTGCGTATGGCGCGGTACTGCGTCCGATCCATGCCGTTGGCTGGCACAGCGTTCGCCGCGGGGCGTACCTCGTGTACGCGGCGGTGCTCGGGTACATCGTCATCTCCGACGGCGTACCCACAGGGCGCACGACACTCGCCGTCATCATCATCACCGGCCTGACGCTGACCAGCATCGGCCGCGGCTGGCGCCAGACGGCGCAGGTGATCCTCGACTGGCTGCCGTTCACCGCCGTGCTGATGCTCTACGACCGCACCCGCGCGGTGGCCGACACGCTCGGCATCACGCTGCACGAACAGGACATCCTTAACGCCGAGAAGTGGACCTTCGGCGGTGTCGAGCCCACGCTCTGGCTGCAGCAGCACCTCTACAACCCGTCGCACGTCTACTGGTACGACGCGCTGTGCACGCTGGTGTACACCTCGCACTTCCTGGCCACACCGATCCTGGCGGCAGTGCTGTGGTTGCGCGAACGCACCGTGTGGCTGCGGTTCATCTCGCGGGTGATCGTGCTGTCCGTGGCGGGGCTGATCACCTACTGCGTGTTTCCCGAGGCACCGCCGTGGCTGGCCGCGCGCGACGGACTCACCGAGCCGGTGGCCCGTCTCTCCGCGCGGGGTTGGACGTGGTTTCACCTCGGCGACGTGAACGACACGCTCGAACGCGCGCAGAGCGACGGCACCAACGCGGTCGCCGCGATGCCGTCGCTGCACACCGCGTTCGCGGTCCTTGTCGCGATCTTCATCGCCAACCGGCTGCACTCGCGCTGGCGCTTCCTGGTCGCGTTGTATCCCGCGGCGATGGGCTACACGCTCGTGTACAGCGGCGAGCACTACGTGCTGGACCTCGTCGCGGGTCTCGCGTATGCGATCGCCGTCCACCTGGTGCTCAACCGCTGGGAAGCGCGGCGGGGCTGGCGCGGGGGGCGCCGCACCGAACTCGAGCCCGTGCACGTGGACGACAGCCCGCTCGCAACGTCCCTCCGCTGACCTCGGTTGTGGTGCTCGTGTGACTGATGGTGTGTCTGTTTCCGGTGTGGCCCCTGGCGCGGATGGGATACACGTGGCACTCTGGGGCCGCTGTTACATGTCCGCCAGGGGGACGCTGGTCACGCATCGGAGCTGTCGCTGTGCACCTGAGTCGAACCGGATACCGGCGTTTCGTCGTCGTGTCCGCTACCGCGGCGATCGCCGCGAGCCTGCTAGTCGGCGCGTCCCCTGCCGCGCAGGCCGCCCCCAAACCACCGCCGCCACCGAAGGTCACCCAGGGGCAGGTCAACTCCGCGGACGCCGCCAAGGCCGCGCTCGCCGTGCAGGTAGGCCAGCTCGGTGGACAGATCGCGCAGGCACAGGCCGCCCTGGAGCTGTCCAGAGGTCGGCAGGAACTCGCGCAGCAGAAGGTTGCCCTCGCGTTCTCCCGTGCACAGCAGGCCAAGGCTGCGGCGCGGGTTGCGCAGGGCCGGGTGCAGGCGGCCAACCGCGGCGTGGACCGCGCGCACGCGAAGTTCGTTGAATACGTCCAGGCCACCTACATGGGCAGCGAGCTTTCCGGCACGGCCGGCTCCCTGCTGACCGCCAACAGCCCCAGCGCCCTGCTCGACCGCAGCGCGCTCGAGCAGTACGCGGCGCAGAGCCAGGTGTCGGCGATCACGAACCTGCAGCGCGCGACGGTCACGCGCTCGAACGCCGAGGCCGCCTCGCGCCGCGCCGTGCAGAAGACAGCCAACCTCGAATCCGCGGCCAGAGTTCAGAAGCGACAGGCCGACGACGAGGTCGCAGCGAGCAGGGTCGAGCGGGCAAACCTGCAGGCCAGCCTGAACCAGATGAACGGCCAGCTGACGGCGGCCCGGGAGCAGCTCGCCACGCTGCAGGGCCAGAAGTCGGTGTACGACGCTTACGTCGAACGGCAGCGCCAGATCGCGCTGGCGAAGGCGAGGGCGGAGGCCGCGCGCAGAGCGGCGGAAGCGCGGGCCGCGGCGCGCATGCGGGCCGCGGCGCGCATGCGGGCCGCGGCATTCGCCCGCGCAGACGCCGCAGCGCGGCACAACCGGAAACACCACAAGAACCACGGCGGTGGCGGTGGCGGTGGCGGTGGCGGTGGAAGCTATTCGCCGCCGGCGACCTACGGCCCGTCCGCGCCGTCCGGCGGAGGCTGGACGGCGGCGAAGGGCCGCCGCGCAGTGACGCGGGCGATGAGCACACTCGGCACCCCCTACGCGTGGGCCGGTGGCGGCCCGTACGGCCCGAGCCGAGGTGTGTGTGACGCGAGCAATGGCGCGGGTAACGACTGCAACGTCACCGGTTACGACTGCTCCGGGCTGACGATGTACGCATGGGGCAAAGGCTGGGACCACTACGCCGCGACGCAGTACGGGCAGGCGGGCAGCTATCACCCGGGTCGGGGCAGCCTCCGGCCGGGTGACCTCCTGTTCTGGAGCAACGACGGCACCGTCGGCGGCATCCACCACATCGCGATCTACAAGGGCGGCGGCCGGTTCATCGAGGCGCCGTACTCGGGCGGCTACGTCCAGACCAACAATCTGTACGCGTATTCCGGCTACTTCGGCGCAACCCGGCCGCTGACCTGACGCGTAGCGTGGTACCGGTGAGCGTCGAACCGGTACCCGAGACCACCGGCGTGCTGCGTGATCGCTTCGGCCGCGTCGCCACTGACCTGCGTGTCTCGCTCACCGACCTCTGCTCGCTGCGCTGCACGTACTGCATGCCGGCCGACGGACTGGACTGGCTGACGAAGAACCAGCGGCTGTCCGATGACGAGTTCGCCCGGCTGGCCGAGCTGTTCGTCGGCCTCGGCGTCACGAGCATGCGGCTGACCGGCGGCGAGCCACTCGTCCACCCGGGCCTGGTCGATCTCGTCGCTCGACTCGTCGCCCTGCGGCCCGCGCCGGAGATCTCGTTGACCACCAATGGCGTCACGCTTGCCAAGCATGCCCGCAAGCTCGCCGATGCCGGACTGTCGCGCATCAACGTCTCCGTCGACACGCTCGACCGTGCGCGGTTCACCGCCCTGACGCGTCGCGACCGACTTGCGGACGTACTCGCCGGCGTCGCCGCGGCCTCGGCAGCCGGGCTCGCCCCCGTCAAGATCAATTCGGTGCTGGTGCGCGAGCAGAACATGCAGGAGGCGCCCGATCTGCTCGCGTGGGCGCTGCGCGAGGGCTACCGACTGCGCTTCATCGAGCATATGCCGCTAGATGCCGACCACACCTGGTCGCGCACCGAGATGGTGAGCGCGGACGAGATCCTGACCCTGCTCGGCGAGCGCTACACGCTGCGCCCGCACGATCGACGCTCCACCGCACCTGCCGAGGAGTTCGACGTGCTCGATGGCCCTGACCGCGCGTCGTGGGCAGAGCCGATTGGGCGCCTGGGCATCATCGCGTCGGTCACCCGGCCGTTCTGCCGCGAATGCGATCGGCTGCGCCTCACGGCCGACGGGCAGCTGCGCACCTGCCTGTTCGCGCACGCCGAGACCGACCTGCGCGGCCCGCTGCGCGACGGCGCATCCGATGCCGAGCTTGCTGCCATCGTGATCGCGGCCGTGGCCGGCAAGCAGGCCGGCCACGGCATCGGCGATCTCGGCTTCGTCCAGCCGAAGCGCTCGATGTCCGCGATCGGCGGCTGAGCGAGCGCGTCTGCGGTGCATCCGGGTGCGTCTGGGCCGATCTCCCTGCATGGCGCGCACCCGCCCTAGGGCGCTGCGCAGGAAGATCAGTCGGATGGGAGCCGGCCGCGGGAGAGCAGGAAACCGCGACGGGACAGAAAGTCGGCCAGCCCGTCAGCGTGGGCATCGCACGCCAGCCAATGCTTCACCCGCGCGGCGTCGTGCAGTTTCGGGTTGCGCCACTGCAGGTCGGCGGTCGCCGCGTCCCGGCAGTCTTTCGCCGAGCAGCGGGGCACGTCCTCGGGCGTTGACACCCAGGCACCGTACAGCCGCGTCACGTACCGTGATCTGGTCCACCGCGCGGTATCCCCGAGGAGCGTTCGTGTCCGAGACCGAGCACAGCCAGACACCCGCGGCCGACGCGTCCGCCCTGGAACGGGTGATCTTCGAGGTCAAGCGGGTGATCGTCGGTCAGGAACGCCTGGTCGAGCGCATGGTGGTCGGCCTGCTGGCCCAGGGCCACTGCCTGCTCGAGGGCGTGCCAGGGGTGGCGAAGACCCTCGCCGTCGAGACCCTCGCCCGCACGGTGAGCGGCTCGTTCTCCCGGCTGCAGTTCACGCCCGATCTCGTGCCTTCCGACATCATCGGCACCCGCATCTACCGTCCGGGCGCGGAGGCTTTCGACACCGAGCTCGGGCCGATCATGGCGAACTTCGTGCTCGCCGACGAGATCAACCGGGCGCCGGCGAAGGTGCAGTCGGCGATGCTCGAGGTGATGGCCGAGCGGCAGGTGACGATCGGCGGTACCCGCTACGAGGTCCCCAAGCCGTTCCTGGTGCTCGCCACACAGAACCCGATCGAGTCGGAGGGCGTCTACCCGCTGCCCGAGGCACAGCGCGACCGCTTCCTGATGAAGATCAGCGTCGACTACCCGACGGCCGCCGAAGAGCGCGAGATCGTCTACCGGATGGGCGTCGCCCCGCCGTCGGCCAACGCCGTGCTGAGCACCGACGAGCTGCAGCGCCTGCAGGCCACCTCCAGCCGGGTCTTCGTCCACCACGCGATCGTCGACTACGTCGTGCGCGTGGTGCTCGCGACGCGCAACCCGCAGCAAGTCGGGCTCGGCGAGGTCGCGCAGTGGGTCTCCTACGGCGCCAGCCCGCGCGCGAGCCTCGGCCTGATCGCCGCCGGCCGGGCGATGGCGCTCACTCGTGGACGCGACTACGTGCTTCCGCAGGACGTCCTCGACATCGCCGTCGACGTGCTGGCGCACCGCCTGGTGCTCAGCTACGACGCGATCGCCGACGGCGTGCCGGCCGCGCACGCGATACGCCGGATCCTGCAGACGGTGCCGCTGCCGCAGGTGGCGCCCCGCCAGCGCAGCGGTGGGCCGATCGACATGGCGCCGCCGCCGCAAGGCAACGAGGCCGCTCGACCGTCCAACCAGCCGCTGGTCTATGGCACGGCAGCCAATCAGCAGCCGCCGTCATGGGGTGAGCGGTCGGCGTGAGCAGGCCGCACCCCGTCCCGGCCCGCCAGGTCGGCGAGGCCCCGGTAGCCGGCGACCATGGGCCCAGCCTCGACCTGCACAAGGCCGACGTGCTGCTGCGCCGGCTCGAACTGACGGTCCGCAACAAGCTCGACGGGCTGCTGCAGGGCAACTACCAGGGTCTGGTTCCCGGCCCGGGCAGCGAGGCGGGGGAGTCGCGGCAGTATGTCCTCGGCGACGACGTGCGCCGGATGGACTGGCCGGTCACCGCACGTACCACCGTCGCACATATCCGCCAGACGGTCGCCGACCGCGAGCTCGAGACGTGGCTGGTGGTCGACCTGTCCCCGAGCATGGACTTCGGCACGGCATTGACCGAGAAGCGCGAGCTCGTGCTCGCAGCCATTACCTCGGTCGTGCACCTGACCGTGCGCGGCGGGAACCGGGTCGGTGCGGTGGTCGGCAACGGTCAGGAGACCTTCGTCATTCCCGCGCGTGCCGGGCGAGCGCACGCCCGGCACCTGATGCGCCGCGTCGCGACCACCCCGCGCGCATCGCACGGCGGTCGTAACGACCTCGCAGCAATGCTCGAGATGTTGCGCCGCCCGCAGCGGCGGCGCGGCCTCGTTGCAGTGGTGTCCGACTTCCTGGACAGCTCCGGTGGTGTCGCGACCGACGGCACGCCGGCAGCCTGGGAGCGCCCGCTGCGCGCGCTGTCCGACTTCCTGGACAGCTCCGGTGGTGTCGCGACCGACGGCACGCCGGCAGCCTGGGAGCGCCCGCTGCGCGCGCTGTCCGACCGGCACCAGCTGCTGGCCGTCGAGGTCCTCGACCCCCGCGAGCTCGAACTGCCGGCTGCCGGGCTGGTGACCTTTGTCGACCCGGAGACCGGACGCCAGCTGGAGGTGCAGACCTCCGACCGGCAGATCCGCGAGCAGTACGCCGACGGCGCGCGGCAGCAACGCGAACGGATCGCGGGTTCGCTGCGGCATTCCGGTGCCGCCCACCTGCAGCTGCGCACCGATCGCGACTGGATCAACGACGTGGTGCGTTTTGTCATCGCCCGGCGGCGGTTCGTCGTCGGGGCCGTCGGGGCGGGGATCCGCTGATGCATTTCCTCGCCCCCGGCTACCTGCTGTTGCTCGTCGGCGTCGCACTGCTGATCGGCGCGTACGTCCTGCTTCAGCTGCAACGCAAGCGTTACGTGGCCCGGTTCAGCAACGTCGAGCTGCTGGGCAGCTTCGCCCCCCGCCGACCGGGATGGCGCCGCCATCTCACGTTCGCGTTGCTGCTCATCAGCCTGACGGTGCTTTCGTTCGGCGTCGCGAAGCCGTCGGCCGCGGTGAAGGTGCCGCGCGAGAAAGCGACGGTCATGCTCAACATCGATGTGTCTTTGTCGATGAAGGCCACGGACGTGTTGCCCTCGCGCATCGAGACCGCGAAGAAGGCGGCTACGCAGTTCGTCGGGCTGTTGCCCTCGCGCATCAACCTGGGACTGGTGTCCTTCGGGGGCCAGGCGAACCTGCTCGTGCCGCCATCACTCGACCGACAAGCGGTGAAGACGTCGATCGTCGGCTTGAAGCTGCAGACCTCGACCGCCATCGGTGAGGCGATCTTCACGTCGCTGCAGGCAATCCAGACCTTCTCGAAGTCCACGACTGCCAAGGGCGACAAACCGCCGCCGGCGCGCATCGTCCTGCTCAGCGACGGCACCAACACGGTCGGGCGCTCGGTGACGTCGGCCATCGATGCCGCCCGCGCGGCGCATGTCGATGTGTCCACGATCGCGTTCGGCTACCAGACGGGCACGGTGACAATCGACGGGCGGGTGCAGCCCGTCCCCGCCGATGAGTCGACGTTGCGGCGCATCGCCACCAGTACCGGCGGGTCGTTCCACACTGCGCACTCGGAGTCGGAACTGAAGTCGGTCTACGCCGACATCGGCTCGCAGATCGGCTACACCACGACGCAGCGCGACATCAGCTGGCGCTTCCTGGTCACCGGCGTGCTCGCGCTGTTCGCAGCGGCCGGCGCGGCGATGCTGTGGTCCGGCCGGCTCGTATAGATCGCCAACCCGGTCGTTCAGGCCTGCGGGTCGAGGACGAGCTTGCCGACCGAGGTGCGGTCGAGCAGCGCACGGTGCGCGTCTGCCGCATGCTCGAGCGAGTATGTCCGGCCGATGACGGGGCGGATCGCGCCCGCGGCGATGAGCTCCATCAGCTCGGTGACGGCCTCGGCCAGCAGGTAGCGACGCTGCACCACGTGCGCCAGCCAGAAGCCGATCACGGCGGTGCTGCGGCCCATCAGCTGTGTCGGATCGACCGGGGCAGGGGGTGTGCGCCCGGCCATGCCGAAGACCGCCAGCCGGCCGAGCGAGTCCAGCGCGGCCAGGCTTTCGTCGAATACCGCGCCGCCGGTCATCTCGAGCACGACATCGACGCCGCGCCCGTCATTCGCCTCACGCAGCGCCCTCTTCAGCTCCGGCGTGCGCGAATCGACGGCGACGTCGGCGCCCAACTCCAGAGTCAGCGCCCGCTTTTCCGGGCTGGACGCAGTGGCGATGATCCGGCCTGCACCCCACCGCTTGGCCAGCTGGATCGCGATCGTCCCGACGCCGCCCGCGCCAGCGTGCACGACGACGGTTTCGCCGGCTTGCAGGTGCGTGCTGGTGCGCAGCAGATGCCACGCAGTCGCGCCCTGCACGAGCGTGGTCAGCGCCTGCGCGTCGCTGACCCCGTCCAGGATCGGGAACAGCAGGCGCGGGTCGGCGGCGATGCGCTGCGCGTAGCCGCCGGCGCCGAGCAGGCCGGCCATCCGCGTTCCGTCCGGCCCGCGCACCACGACCTCGCCGCCGGGGATCAGCGGCAACCTCTGCTTGGCTAGGTAGGAATCCTCGGTCTGGTGGGTGTCGGCGTAGTTGATGCCGGCGGCGAGGACATCCACGACATGCTCGCCGTCACCGGGCTCGGGGTCGGGGAGGTCTCGGACGACGAGCGTCTCGGGGCCGCCGAACTCGGTGATCTGAATCGCGCGCACACACCGACCGTACGCATGGGCAGCGACGGTGCCGGCGACGACGCGCCGCCATCCGCTAGCGTCCACGGCGTGGGAGAGAGCGAAGCGGGACGAACTGTCCTCGTCACCGGCGGCAACCGCGGGATCGGCCTGGCCATCGCGCGCGCATTCGCCGCGAACGGTGATCGGGTCGCGGTCACCCATCGCGGCACCGGCGCGCCGGACGGGCTGTTCGGCGTGCAGTGTGACGTCACGTCCAACGAACAGGTCGACGCCGCGTTCAGTGCCGTCGAAGCCGAATTCGGGCCGGTGCAGGTGCTCGTGTCCAACGCCGGTACGACCGACGACACGCTGCTGCTGCGGATGAGCGAGGACTCGTTCGCCGGCGTCGTGGACGCCAACCTCACCGGCGCCTACCGGGTAGCCAAGCGGGCTGCGCAGGGGATGCTGAAGGCCCGATCCGGTCGGATGATCTTCATCTCGTCGGTCGTCGCCCTCGTCGGTGCGCCGGGCCAGGCCAACTACGCGGCGAGCAAGGCGGGTGTCATCGGGCTGGCCCGATCGATCGCCCGCGAACTCGGCAGCCGCTCGATCACGGCGAACGTCATCGCGCCCGGTTTCGTCGACACCGACATGACCGCTGCGATGAGCGACGCGCGCCGCGACGAGGTGCTCGCCAACGTCCCGCTCAGGCGTTACGGCACCGCAGACGAGATCGCCGGCGCCGCGCTGTATCTCGCTTCCGCCGCAGCGGCGTACGTGACAGGAGTCGTGCTGCCGGTCGACGGCGGCATCGGCATGGGTATCTAACGGCAATCGAGGGGACGCGACATGGGACTGCTCGACGGCAAGCGGCTGCTGATCACCGGCGTGATCACCGACGCGTCGATTGCCTTTTCCGTTGCACGGTTGGCGCAGCAAGAGGGCGCGACCGTGATCCTCACCGGGTACGGGCGCATGTCGCTGGTCGAGCGCGTCGCGCGTCGACTGCCCCAGCCCCCGCCGGTCGTCGAACTGGACGTCGCCGACGCCGAGCACCTCGACTCGCTCGCCGACCGGGTGCGCGAGCACGTCGACGGCATCGACGGCGTCGTGCACGCGATCGGTTTCGCGCCGGCGTCCTGCCTCGGGGGTGGCTTTCTGGACGCGCCGTGGTCGGACGTCTCGACCGCCGTCGAGGTCTCGGCCTTCTCGCTGAAGTCGCTGGCTGTCGCCGCGCTGCCGCTGTTCGGCGAGCACGGCGGCTCGATCGTCGGGCTCGACTTCGACGCCCGCGTCGCGTGGCCGGCCTACGACTGGATGGGTGTCGCCAAGGCTGCGCTGGAGTCCACGTCGCGCTACCTCGCGCGTGAGTTCGGGCCGAAGCGGATCCGGGTGAACCTCGTCGCCGCGGGCCCGCTGCGCACGATGGCGGCCAAGAGCATCCCGGGCTTCAGCCAGTTCGAGGACGCGTGGAACGGCCGCGCTCCACTCGGCTGGGACAACACAGACGCCGAACCAGTCGCCCGCAGCACGCTCGCGCTGCTCTCGGACTGGTTCCCGGCCACCACCGGCGAGCTCGTGCACGTCGACGGTGGTTTTCACGCGATGGGTGTCTAGTGGCTGACTTCGGTTACGACGCGGTGCTGCTGCTGTCCTTCGGTGGACCCGAAGGTCCCGAGGACGTGATGCCGTTCCTGCGCAATGTCACGCGCGGGCGTGGCATCCCCGAGGACCGGCTCGCGGCCGTCGCCCAGCACTACCAGCACTTCCACGGCATCTCGCCGATAAACGAGCAAAACCGCACGCTGATCGCCGCTTTGGGCGTCGAGCTGGGTGCACGCGGCATCGAGCTGCCCATCTACTGGGGCAACCGCAACTGGAAGCCGTACGTGGCCGACGCCGTTCGCCAGATGCGCTACGACGGCGTGCAGCGAGCGCTCGTGTTCACCACCAGCGCCACCGCGTCGTACTCAGCGTGCCGGCAGTACCGTGATGATCTCGAGCAGGCGCGCCGCGTGGCCGGTGCGGGCGCGCCGGAACTCGTGAAGCTGCGGCATTTCTTCGACCACCCAGGTTTCGTCGCCGCCAACGCCGACGCGCTGCGCGCCGCGCTCGACACGCTGCCCGCTGGTCATCGCGACACCGCGCGGCTCGTGTTCACCGCGCACTCGATCCCGGCGTCGATGAACGACTCGTCCGGCCCGTCCGCTGACGGGTTGTACGCGGCCCAGCAACGTGAGACGGCGCGGCTGGTCGCCGAATCGGTGCGCGGTCCGGGCGCAGAGTTCGACCTGGTGTGGCAGTCGCGGTCCGGGCCGCCGCAGGTGCCGTGGCTCGAACCGGACGTCAACGACCAGCTTCGCTTCTTGGCCGGCGAGGGAGTGGCGGCCGTCGTGGTCGTACCCACCGGCTTCGTGTCCGATCACATCGAGGTGCGCTGGGATCTCGACACGGAAGCACGCGGGACCGCCGACGAGCTCGGCATGCACTTCGCCCGCGCCGCATGCGCGGGCACCCATCCGGCATTCGTTACCGCGATCCGCGAGCTGCTCGAGGAAGCGCTCGTCGGCGCGCCGGCCCGTGCGCTCGGTGGACTGGGCCTGTGCGGCATCGACTGTCCGCAGTGGTGCTGTCCCGCCCCCAAACGCCCGGCCGCGGCGGCTTCCTAACTCACACTGCGCTCAGTAGGCGACGGCGTTGTAGCCGGCCATCCGCGCGCGGCGTACGGCGGTGGCCAGCTCACGCAGAACCGAATGCCGCACCGCCACCCCACGCTCCAGCGCACCGCTCACCGGATCGGTGCGCGCGAGATCGAGCACGGTCTGCATGCGCTCGGCCTGCGCCAGCAATCGCACGGCGCCTTGGGGGTGCCCCGGCGGCAGGTTCAACCGCTCGCCCGCGCGGCGCGCGCCCTGCAGCGCGTCGGGGACATCGACGCCCGAGCCTGCGACATCGGCAGCGGCGAGCGCACTGGCCGACTCGCGGATCGCCGTGCCGAGCTCGTACTGCGCGTCCTCGACGGACTGGTGATCGGCCGGTGCGGGTTCGAGCGCGAACGCTTGCCACTGCACGCCCGGCGGCGCGCTGCTCGGTCCTCGCTCGACCACCTGCGGCACCACCCCCAGCGCGGCCGCATGCGCAGCCTCGCCGGCATCCAGAGCGGCCCGGCGAAACCGATCCGGGCCGGACACCCCACGCACGTCCCCGGGTACCGGCAGCACGACGCGCACGGGCGATCCCGCTCGCCGCCACGCCACCACGACGTCACCCAACGCGTCGGCGTCGGGCAACCCGTGTACCTGACGCTGCGCGCGCGAAGCGACCACGGCATCGACTACCTGGTCGAGGCTCACCTGTCCCGCGACGAACGCGTTGCTCCACGCGGCGAGCGGGCCGCACCGGCTGACGGACACGAGAATTCAGCCTACGGGCGTGGCGGCGACGCCGAAGGCACCACCGGCACGTAGCGTCGCCGACCGTGCACGAGATTCACGATGTCCTCGACCCCAGGTCCCATCCCGGCCGCCGCCAGGTGCCCGAGGTCGCGGCCGAGGTGGGTCTCGTCGTCGAGACCGGTGACGGCGCCTTCTGCGGCGCGGTCGTCGAGCTGACGAAGGCGGTGGACGCGGGGGAGCGGCGCGACGCCGTCACGCTGGAGGACCGCCGCGGCAAGCGCCGCGTGTTCGCGCTGCTGCCGGCAGCGTTCCTGCTCGACGGTCGGCCGGTGACGCTGGTACGCCCGGCCACCGCGCCGACTCCCAAGGCGCGGGCGAAGACGGCGTCGGGGTCGTATGCCGTCGCCCACGCCCCGGCGCGCACTGCGCGGGAAAGCCGCATCTGGGTCGAGGGCGTGCACGACGCCGCGCTGGTCGAACGCATCTGGGGCGATGACCTGCGCGCCGAGGGCATCGTGGTCGAGCCGCTCGGCGGCATCGACGAGCTGACGGTGCGAGTGCGTGAATTCCAGCCTGGCCCGCGGCGTCGCGTCGGCGTGCTCGTCGACCATCTCGTCACCGGCAGCAAGGAGTCGCGCATCGTCGCCGATCTCGCCCGCGCCGGCTTCGGCAACGACGTACTTGTCACCGGCCATCCCTACGTGGACGTCTGGCAGGCGGTGAAGCCGACTGCGCTCGGAATCGCCGCGTGGCCGGAGGTGCCTCGCGGGCGTGATTGGAAGACCGGGATCTGCGCCGCGCTCGGGATCAGCGACCCGCGCGAGATGTGGCGACGTGTGCTGGCCAGTGTCGACACCTTCGCCGACGTGGAGGTCCCGTTGCTGCGCGCGGTCGAGGAACTGATCGATTTCGTCACCACTTAGCGGCGGCGTGCCACCATGGACCCATGCCCGCGTGGTTGGTGTGGTTGATCCTTGCCGGGGTGCTCGCCGGAGGCGAGACCGTGACCGGCACGTTCGTTCTGATCATGATGTCCGGCGGCGCGGCGGGCGCAGCGATCACCGCCGGTGTCGGCGGCCCGGTGCTCGCGCAGGTCGTCGTCGCGTTGGTCGTCACGCTCGGGCTCGTGTGGCTCGTCCGCCCCGTCGCCATTCGACATCTGCACCCGGGTCCGGCGGCGATCACCGGCTCGGACGCGCTCGTCGGCACTGAAGCCGTCGTGCTCAGCGAAGTGACTCGCGACGGCGGCCGGGTACGGCTCAACGGCGGTGAGTGGTCCGCACGTGCGAAGGACCCGAGTCAGCGCCTGACGGCCGGCACGTACGTCTCGGTGATCGCGATCGAGGGCGCGACCGCGGTTGTTTGGCAGGATCCGCTCGGCTCAGTCTGATCTCCAGGAGGCCTCATGAACGCCGGCGCAATCGCCGCGATCGTCATCGCGGTGGTCATCATCATCGTGCTCGTCCGAATGGTGCGCATCGTGCCGCAGGCGCGCGCGGCCGTCGTCGAACGGCTCGGGCGCTACGTTCGCACCGCCACGCCCGGGCTGACCCTGTTGCTGCCGTTCGTCGACCGCATGCGCCCGCTCATCGATCTGCGCGAGCAGGTCGTCAGTTTCCCGCCGCAGCCGGTGATCACTTCCGACAACCTCACCGTCGGTGTCGACTCGGTCATCTACTTCCAGGTCACCGAGCCTCGCGCGGCGACGTATGAGATCCAGAACTACATTCAGGCCGTCGAGCAGCTGACGATCACCACCTTGCGCAACGTGATCGGCTCGCTGAACCTCGAGCAGGCACTGACCAGCCGTGACGAGATCAACACCCAACTGCGCGGGGTGCTGGACGAGGCGACCGGTCCGTGGGGCATTCGCGTGGCCCGGGTCGAGATCAAGGCCATCGATCCGCCGCCGTCCATCCA
>JAABUT010001620.1_pt1 | contig 24904 bp, 19 predicted proteins | sample 5559281 | NCBI WGS metagenome assembly JAABUT01 (sample SAMN10711880, study PRJNA513359) | rock metagenome | isolation source: Antarctica rocks | place: Antarctica: Victoria Land, Ricker Hills nord | collected 2016-01-04
AACAGCTCGGACGGCGACGTCGACCAGGCGCTCGAGGCGGCCAAGTACAGCGTCGATGCGACCTACGAGACGCCGCCGCTGCACAACGTCGCGATGGAGCCGCACGCGTCGATTGCGCAGTGGCTCGACGCCGGCACGCTGACGTTGTGGACCACCACCCAGAACCCGAGCGAGGTTGCCGGCACCGTTGCGCAGCTGTTCGATCTCGAGGCGGGCCACACGCTCGTCCACTCGCCGCACGTGGGCGGCGGTTTCGGGTCGAAGGGCACTACCCGGCCGCAGGAGGTGCTCGCGGCGCTCGCCGCCCGGGTGATCGGCCGGCCGGTGAAGCTCGCGTTGACCCGCGAGATGACATTCCACCTCGTGGGGCACCGCACGCCGACCAGGCAGCGGGTGCGCCTTGCGGCCGGGCGCGACGGGAAGCTCACCGCCATCGCGCACGACACCATCGAGCACACTTCGACGCTGCTCGACTTCGCCGAGCAGACCGGCGAATCGACGCGGCACATGTACGCCGCGCCGAACCGGCTCGTCACCCATCAGCTGGCCCGGCTCAACGTCCCCACCCCGCGCTGGTTGCGCGCTCCGGGTGAGGCACCGGGCATGTATGCCGTCGAGTCCGCGCTCGACGAGCTAGCGCGGGCCATCGGCATGGACCCCGTCGAGTTGCGGGTGGTGAACGAACCGGACGCCGACCCGGCCACCGGTCAGGCGTTCTCCAGCCGGCACTATGTCGACTGCTTGCGTGCGGGCGCGCGCCGCTTCGGCTGGGGCGAGCCGTTCGAGCGGCGCATCGGGCCGTGGCACGTCGGGCACGGCGTCGCCGGCTCGGTGTATCCGGCCTACGTGCAGCCGAGCAGCGCGCGGGCCGAGGTACGCAGTGACGGCACCTACGACGTCGCCACTGCCGCTGCCGACATCGGCACGGGTGCGCGCACGGTATTGCGCCAGATCGCGGCTGACGCGCTCGGCGTGCCGATCGACCGGGTGCGCCTGCAGCTCGGTGACAGCGGCTTGCCCAGAGCGTCGGTCGCCGGTGGATCGTCGGGCACCGCTTCCTGGGGCTGGGCCGTCACCAAGGCCTGCCGGGAGCTGCGCGAACACCTCGGCCGCGCAGATCATCCAGGCGGTGAGGTCACCACCGTGACCGCGTCGACCGACGACGACATCGGCGAGCGCGCAGACCTGGCCCGGTACGCCTTCGGTGCCCAGTTCGTCGAGGTGCGCGTGCACGGTGACACCGGCGAGGTCCGGGTGCCCCGCGCTGCCGGCGTGTTCGCGGTCGGCCGGGTGATGAACCCGCGGCTCGCCCGATCGCAGTTCCTCGGCGGCATGACGATGGGTCTGTCGATGGGCCTGATGGAAGAGGGCATCGTCGACCACGCGTTCGGCGACACGATGAACGACGACTTCGCCGGCTACCACATCGCAGCCAACGCCGACATCGGCGACCTCGACGTCTCGTGGCTCGACGAGCGCGACGATCAGCTGACGCCGATGGGCGGTAAAGGCATCGGTGAGATCGGCATCGTGGGCACGGCCGCGGCCGTGACCAACGCCGTGTTCGACGCCACCGGCGTGCGCATCCGCGATCTGCCGGTACGCCTGGACAAGCTCACCGACTGGCTGTCCAGCTGATCCTGACGCACCGCGGGTCATGACCCGCGATGCGCATCAAGATCGCGACGGCTGTGCCTACGCTGGTGGCATGTCCTCGCCGAGTGAGCGGTACACGGCCGCCCGGCAGCGCTCGGCGCGGCCGGTGCTCACCGACTTCCGCGCTGGCTACTCGTTCCAGCTCGACGACTTCCAGCTCGAGGCCTGCGAGGCGTTGGAGAACGGCTACTCGGTGCTCGTGTGCGCGCCGACCGGGGCCGGCAAGACCGTGGTCGGCGAGTTCGCCGTCCATCTGGCGCTCGCGGCGCAGCAGAAATGCTTCTACACCACGCCGATCAAGGCGCTGTCCAACCAGAAGTACAACGACCTGGTCGAGCGCTACGGCGCTGAGCAGGTCGGGCTGCTGACCGGCGACATCGCAGTCAATGCCGACGCGCCAGTGGTGGTGATGACCACCGAGGTGCTGCGCAACATGCTCTACGTCGGCAGCAGGTCGCTCACCGGTCTCGGCTACGTCGTTCTGGACGAGGTGCACTACCTAGGCGACCGGTTCCGTGGCGCGGTGTGGGAGGAAGTGATCATCCACCTGCCCGCGGCAGTGCGGATGATCTCGCTGTCGGCCACCGTGTCCAACGCCGAGGAGTTCGGGCAATGGCTGCAATCGGTGCGCGGCGAGACGCAGGTGATCGTGCACGAACAGCGTCCGGTGCCCCTGTGGCAGCACGTCCTGGTGGGAACGCGGCTGTTCGACCTGTTCAGCTCCGCTGCGACCGGCATGGGCGGAGCGGACGGCGCGGCCATCGATGCGGCGCTCATGCGCCATGTCGCCGATCGAACCCGCTACCTGGACCCGCTGCCGAACAGACGCGGTGGGCGGCACGCGCGCGGATGGCGTCCACCCGACCGGCCGGAGGTCATCGTCCGCCTCGATCGGGACGGCCTGCTGCCGGCGATCACCTTCATCTTCAGCCGGGCCGGCTGCGACGCTGCCGCGCGGCAATGCGTGCACGCCGGCATGTGGCTGACCGACGAGGACGAGCGTGTCGAGATCGACGCGGTGGCCGACGAGATCACCGCCGAGGTCGCGCCCGAGGACCTCGACGTGCTCGGTTACTGGGATTGGCGTGACGGGCTGCGCCGCGGCGTCGCCGCGCACCACGCGGGATTGATCCCACCGTTCAAGCGGGCAGTGGAAGAGCTGTTCGCGCGCGGCCTGGTGCGTGCCGTGTTCGCCACCGAGACGCTCGCGCTCGGCATCAACATGCCCGCGCGCACCGTCGTGCTGGAGCGGCTGACCAAGTACAACGGCGAGGCGCACGCCGACGTCACGCCCGGGGAGTACACCCAGCTGACCGGACGCGCCGGCCGTCGCGGCATCGACGTCGAGGGCCATGCCGTGGTGTTGTGGTCGCCCGAGGTCGATCCGCAGCGGGTCGCCGGGCTGGCCTCTACTCGTACGTATCCGCTGCGCTCGTCTTTTCGGCCCTCGTACAACATGGCCGTCAACCTTGTCGGGCAGCTGGGCCGGCCCGCGGCCCGCCAGCTGCTCGAGGCGTCTTTCGCGCAGTTCCAGGCCGACCGTGCCGTGGCGGGACTGGCGAATCAGATCCGTCGCAACGACGAGACCCGCCACCAGTACGCGGCACGGATGCGCTGTCACCTCGGCGACTTCGCGGAATACGCCGAACTGCGCCGCACACTCGGCGAGCGGGAGGCGGCGCTCGCGCGCGACGGCGCCCGGGCCCGGCGCGGCGCGGTTGCCGCCTCGCTCGAGGCGCTGCGCCGCGGCGACGTGATCCGGGTGCCGCGCGGGCGACGCTCCGGGCTCGCTGTCGTGCTTGAGCCTGGGGTGCACGCCCGCGACGACCCGCGCCCGCTTGTCGTCAGCGAGTCACGGTGGGCCGGGCGCCTCTCCCTCGTCGACTTCCCCGTCGCGGTAGCCGTGTTGGGCACCGTACGGCTGGCCAGGAACGTCAATCATCGCTCGCCGCAGGAACGTCGCGACATCGTGTCGAGCCTGCGAGCGCTGCACATCGCCGAGGCCTCCCGCACAACCCGCAAGCAACACGTGGACCGTGGCGACGACGACGAGGTGCTGCGGCTGCGCCGGGAGCTGCGGGCGCATCCGTGCCACCGGTGCGGCGAGCGCGGCGAGCACGCCCGGTGGGGCGAGAAATACACGAAACTCGTGCGGGAGAACGAGGGTCTGCGCAAGCGCATCGACGGTCGTACGGGCTCGCTCGGGCGCACGTTCGACAGCATCTGTGCGCTGCTCGACGAGCGCGGATATCTCACTGGCGACGAGACGACGCCGGCCGGGCGGCGGCTCGCCCGCATCTGGTCCGAGGCTGATCTGCTCGCCGCCGAATGCCTGCGGAACACAGCGTGGGACGCGCTGGATGCCGCGGAACTCGCCGCAGTCGTCTCGGCGCTGGTGTACGAGCCGCGCCGCGACGAGGCGCCGATCGACACGATGCCCACGCCGGCGGTCCGCGACGCGCTGGCCGCAACGGTCCGGCTCTGGGCCGATCTGCGAGGGGACGAAGTCGAACGTGGCCTGCCAGGCACCCGCGAGCCGCAGCTCGGGTTCGTCTGGGCGATCTATCGATGGGCACGCCAGGAACGGCTCGACCGCGTGCTCGCCGCGGGAGCCGATCGAGGCAGTGAGCTCTCGGCCGGTGACTTCATCCGGTGGTGCAAGCAGGTGCTCGACCTGCTCGATCAGATCGCGAGTGCACCGGGACCGGACGGCCGCCCCGTCCCGGTGTCGCGGGTCGCCCGTGCCGCTGCGGCGTCGCTGCGCCGGGGCGTGGTCGCGCAAAGCATGCGGCCCTGATGCTGCCGATACCCAGTGCAAGGCAGTAGCGTGTTGCGAGCCCGTCGGCGTGCGGATTCGTCGGGGCGACAGACGAAGCGATGAGGTGCGTGGTCGATGACCGAGAGCGACAACCCAGGTGGGAACACCGGCGGCTCGAGCGACGAATCCGGCGACGGCCAGCAGGGCGGCCAGCAACCGCCGCCGCCGACCTACGGGGCGCCTTCCGCTCCGGATCCGCACCGCCCGTCGCCCCACGGTGAGCAGCCTGCGCAACGCGAGCAGCAATGGGGACAGTCGGTCACGCCCCAGGCTTCCCAGGTGAACGAGGGGTACCAGCCGGGCCAGCCGCCGGCACCGCACGAGGACAGCGATTCGCAGACCAAGACCTTTCCCGCCGTCTCGAGCGAGCACTCCGATGCTCCGCCGCAGCAGCAGGAGCCGGGGCAGGACTGGCCGACGACGAGCATCGACCGATCCGCCCTGCCCCCGCCCTACGGAGGCGACCAGCCCTCGTACGGGCAGCAGGGCTCTGGGCAGCAGGGCTCTGGGCAGCAGTCCTACGGACAGTCGGGTTATGGACAGGGCTACGGCCAGCAGCAGGGCTACGGCCAGCAGCAGGGCTATGGGCAGCAGCAGGGCTATGGGCAGCAGGCGGCGCATCAGCCGACCCAGTCCTATGGGCAGCAGTCCTACGGGCAGCAGAGCTCCGAGCAGCCCCAAGCCTATGAGCAGCCGCAGGGCTACGGGCAGCAGGCGGCCCATCAGCCGACTCAGTCCTACGGGCAGCAGAGCTATGAGCAGCCGCAGGGCTATGGGCAGCAGGCGGCGCATCAGCCGACTCAGTCCTACGGGCAGCAGAGCTATGAGCAGCCGCAGGGCTATGGGCAGCAGTCCTACGGACAGCCCGGCTATGGCCAGCCGGGCTACGGACAACCTGGTTACGGGCAGCAGGGCTACGGCCAGCCGGCGCAACCGAAGAAGAGCAGGAAGGGCCTGCTGATCGCGCTCGCGGCGATCGTCGCGGTGCTGGCTGTCGCGGCCGTCTTGGTCTTCCTCGTGTTCAAGCCGTTCGCTGACAAGCAGCTCAGCCACACGGCGGTGGAGAAGTTCATTACCTCGAAGCTCAGCGCCCGCAGCGTCACGTGCAACGGCGGCAAGGACTTCGACATGTCGAACAACGGTGACTCGTTCAAGTGCTCGGCGGCCGACGGCAAGTCGTTCACGGTGACGATCAAGGACAAGGAGAGCGGCAAGTACGAGGTGCAGTGAGCGTCCGGCTCAGCCGAGCGCCGACGTAAGCGCCTTCTGCATCCGCTGCACCGAGCTCCCGATGCCGAGATCGGCTGCGAGTTCGGCCAGCCGGTCGGCGTCCCGCGCCTCGGCGTACAAGTGGTCGTCGATCACGTCGAGCGGGACGTCGAGGCGGCCACGCACCGCGTCCGGCGCGACTGCGAGATAGTCCTTCGCCGCACGCACCTTGGCCGCGGCACCTGCCGGAAAGCCGTCGTCGCCGCATAGCGCAGCCGCCACGATCTGCTCGATGCCACCGAAGCGGCCGACCAGCGCCGCGGCCGTCTTCTCCCCGACGCCGGGCACACCGGGCAGGCCGTCACTGGGATCACCGCGCAACACCGCGAAGTCGGCGTAATGCATCGGCGGCACGCCGTACTTGGCGAGCACCTCGGCCGGGCCCATCGGCTCCAGCTTGCTGATCCCCTTGCCGGCGTAGAGGACGGTCACCCGGTCTGACGCCAGCGCGATCATGTCCCGGTCACCGCTGACGACCTCGACCGGGTCATGGTCGCGATGCGCGAGGGTGGCCATCACGTCGTCGGCCTCGAAACCCTCCGCCCCCGCGGTGGCGAGGCCCAGCGCGCCCAGCACGTCTAGCAGCATCGGCACCTGCGGGCCGAGCAGGTCGGGGATCTGTTCGCTGCCGTCCTTCGCGACCCGGTGCGCCTTGTAGGACGGAATCAGGGCCACCCGAAACGCCGGGCGCCAGTCGAGATCGAGGCAGGCGACCCAGCGCGTGGGCCGGCGTCGCTCGATGAGCCAGGCCGACATGTCCAGGAAGCCGCGCACGGCGTTGACGGGCCGCCCGTCGGGAGCGGTCACCGAGTCCGGGATCGCGTAGAACGCGCGGAAGTACAGGTTGGCTGCGTCAACCAGCATCAACGTCACGCCTCGTGCTCCTCTGGGTCGGCGAGCGTGCTGCCCCGCGTCACGAGTTCGGTCGGCAAGATCACCGCGGGATCGCGGGGGAGTTCGTCACCGCTGCCGGAGATCAGTGTCAGCAGTCGCGTCGTCACGTCCAGCGCCTGGGTGTCGACCGGCTGGCGGATGGTCGTGAGGCCCATGAGGTCGGACAGCGGCTGGTCGTCGAATCCCACCACCGCCACATCGTGCGGTACCCGAAGCCCGGCACGGCGGATCTCGCGCAGCGCGCCGTAGGCCATCTCGTCGCTCTCGGCGAACAGCGCGGTTGGCGGATCCGGCAGCGCGAGCAACCGCCGCGCCGCGGCACCGCCACCCTCGACGGTGAAGTAGCCGAGTTGTTCGAGGACGGGGTCGGCCTCGATGCCGACGGCGTGCAGCGCGTCGCGGTACCCGTCACGCCGGTGCAGCGGGGGGGTGAACGCCATCGGATCGTCGGTGTCGCCGCCGATGAGACCAATGCGCCGGTGGCCGAGCGCAACGAGGTGATCGACCGCTTCGCGGGCGGCCGCGACGTCGTCGATTCGGGCGGACAGGAACCCGTCGCGCGCCAGGCCCAGCAGCCCGACCGGCAACGCGAGATCGTCCAGCGCGCCGAACTCGGCGTCGTCGAGGACGAGACTGGCCACGATGACGCCGTCGACACGTTTGCGCACGGGCATGACGTCGAAGAAACGGGTGCGCCCAGCTTCATCGCCGAGGTTGTAGAGCAGCAGGTCGAACTCCGCGCCGCGTAATGCCTTCTCGACCGTGTCGATGACCTCGGCGAAGAACCACCGGTTGACGAACGGCACCACGAGACCGACGGTCGTCGTCTTCCCGCTCGCCAGCCGTGCCGCGAACGGCGAGGCGACGTAGTTGAGCTCCCCGGCGGCGGCCAGGACGCGGTCGCGGGTGTTGGCGGCGACATCGGGCAGGCCGCGAAGGGCGCGGGACACGGTCGCGATCGAGACGCCCGCCCGGCGGGCGACGTCCTCGATACTTGCGACCATCGGCAGATCCCTTTCTGAGGTGGTGTAAACGCTACCGCTCGCGTCCAGAACGGCGTGCCGGTGGTGCGGGCTGAGAGCAGCGCAGGGGTGGCGAGGGTCCTCGGCGATACTGGTCGGATGCGAGCCCACCCCGCGCCTGCGTTCCCCAAGCGGTGGGCGGCGCTGGTCGCGCTCGGCGGCGGTTTCACCGGCGTACTCGCCTTCCCCACGTTCGGGTTGTGGCCGGTGGCGTTCGTCAGCGTCGCGGCCCTGTCGGTGGCCGTGGACGGCCGGCGAGCCCGCACCGGCGCCTGGCTCGGCTACATCTACGGCGCCGCGTTCCTCGTTCCGCTGCTGAGCTGGACCGGCATCTACGTCGGCCCGTGGCCGTGGCTGATCCTGGCGCTCGCGTTCGCGGGGTTCTTCGCCGTCCTGGGCGCCGTGCTCCCGGTGCTCGTCCGCCTGCGCGGCGGCGTGGGGTGGGTGGGCGCGGCATGGGTGCTGGAGGAGGCGCTGCGCGACCGGTTGCCATTCGGCGGATTCCCGTGGGGTCGGCTCGCGTTCAGCCAGGCCGACTCACCGCTGCGCTGGTTCGCCGCACTCGGCGGGGCACCGCTGCTCACCTTCGCCGTGGCAGTCGGCGGCGGCGGCCTGGCCGCGGCTGTTCTCGCGCTGTGGCCGTTGCGGCTGTCTCCGGTGCTGGCCGGCCTCGGTGTGTTCGTGCTCGTCCCATTGCTCGGCGCCACGCTGGCCTGGCCTCTGGGGCCGGCGCCCGACCGCGCGGGACGCACCGAGACGATCGCGGTGGTCCAGGGCGGCCTGCCCGATCGCGGGCTCGACTTCGAAGACCGGGCCAAGCAGGTGCTCGACAACCACGTCCGGCAGACATTGCGGCTCGCGGCGCGGGTGAAGGCCGGCGAGGTGCGCCGGCCCAGCCTGGTGTTGTGGCCGGAGAATGCGTCCGACGTCGATCCGTTCCTCGATCCTGCGGCGCGTGTCGAGATCGACACGGCGGTGCGGGCCGTCGGCGCGCCGGTGCTGGTCGGCGCGATCCTGCAGGGGCCCGGCCCGAAGCAGCGGCGCAACGTCGGCATCCTGTGGTCACCGGCGTCGGGTCCAGGCGCGCGCTACGTGAAGCGGCATCCGGTGCCGTTCGCCGAGTACATCCCGCTGCGCGGCATCGCCGAATGGGTGAGCTCGGACGCGAAAAGCGTCACGCAGGACATGGTGGCCGGCCACGGCGACGGGCTGCTGCGTGGCGGACCGGTGCCGATCGGCGACGTCATCTGCTTCGAGGTCGCGTACGACGAGCTGGTCCGCTCGTCGGTCCAGGACGGCGCCCAATTCGTCGTCGTGCAGACCAATAACGCGACGTTCGGGCACACCGCCGAGACCTACCAGCAGCTGGCGATGAGCCGGCTGCGTGCGGTCGAATCCGGTCGAACGGTCGTGCAGGTCGCGACGACGGGCAAGTCGGCGGTGATCGGGCCGGACGGTGCCATCCGCCAGCAGTCCGGGCCGCTATTCACGTCCGCGATCATCGTCGCCGACGTCCCGGTCCGCTCGGCGCTGACCCTCGCCACCCGTCTCGGCGCGTGGCCGGAATACGTGCTCGCTGTGCTCGCGATCGCCGGCCTGCTCGTCGTCGCCGTGCGCAGTCGCACTCGGACGCGGAAGGCCCAGCCGGGTCAACCGGTCACCGCACAGGATGAAATGGTGGGAACGTGAGCGAAGGCGACGACGCCGGCGTGCTGGTGATCATCCCGACGTATCAGGAGGCCGAGAACATCGGCCCGATCCTCGAGCGGGTTCTCGACGCCACTCCGAGTGCGCAGGTGCTCGTCGTCGACGACGCCAGCCCGGACGGCACCGGCAAGATCGCCGACGCGCTGTCCGACGAGGACAGCCGCGTGCACGTGCTGCACCGGGTAGCGAAGAGAGGGCTCGGCGCGGCCTACATCGCGGGCTTCGACTGGGCGCTTGCCCGTCGCTATCGCGTGATCGTCGAGATGGATGCGGACGGCTCACACGCGCCCGAGCAGCTGCCGCGCCTGCTACGCGCGCTGCAGCACGCCGACCTCGTCCTCGGCTCACGGTGGGTGCCCGGTGGCGCGATCGTGAATTGGCCGCGGCGGCGCGAAATGCTCTCGCGCGGCGGCAACCTGTACACCCGCCTCGCGCTCGGCATCGAGCTGCGCGACGCCACCGGCGGTTACCGTGCCTACCGCCGCGAAGTCCTCGACAAGATCGACTACCGAGGCGTCGCCTCCGAGGGTTACTGCTTCCAGATCGACCTGGCCCGACGCGCGCTGGCTGCCGGCTTCCGCGTCGAGGAGGTGCCGATCACGTTCGTCGAGCGGGTCCGTGGCGAGTCGAAGATGAGCGGCGACATCGTGCGTGAGGCGTTGGTTCGGCTCACCCGGTGGGGCGTGGAGCATCGCGGGGGGCAAGTGCGTCAGCTCGTGCGACGCGAGCCCGATCGGACATGACAAAGGCCGCCCGGATCGCTCCGGGCGGCCCCAATCGGCTAACGGCTCAGGCTGATTTCTGACCGCGACGTGCCCGTAGGACGTCCAGCCGTTCGGCGAGAACCTCCTCCAGATCGGCGATCGTGCGCCGCTCCATCAGCATGTCCCAGTGGGTGCGCGGAGCCTTGACCTTCTTGGCCTCGGGCGCGGGCCCGTCGATCAACAGCGCCGCGCTGCCGTCGAGGCGGCACTCCCACGTCGTGGGGAGTTCGGCCTCCTCGGAGAACGGCACCTGAAACTCGTGGCCACGTTCGCAGCGGTAGGCGGCGACGTTACGCGGGGCTGGTTCGGCTCCGTATTCGGTTTCGTAACTGATCGCGCCGAGCCGACTGCCCCGCAGTGTTCGATCTGCCATGTGGGCACCTCCCGGGCATTGGTGGGTCGGATCTCTTACACCAGTCCAACGACCCGTATACGAACAGGATTCCCCCATGGTGGTGCCGGTAACCCCAATGGGCCCTCGCGGAACTCAGGGCGATGCCAGGCCCAAGTGAGTTATTCCACGCCGCGGCACTGGTGGCGGGTGTGATCAGACCGCGGGTCGCCCGCGTCCTGCGCCCCCGGTCTGCGCGCCCTCACCTACCAACGTGATCAAACCGCACTCGTACCCGCTCCCGCGTGCTGCAGCGCGGATGGATCAGTACCGGGCCAGCGCCGTGGTCGGGATTGCTCCGTCTAGGCCTTCGTGGGCACCGGGTTGCCGGCCGCCGAGATGGCCCGTCGCATCGGCACTCTGGCCAGCGCGACGAAGCCGACGACGAAGAACACGACCAGCGACACCAACGCGCTGCGGTAGCTGCCGGTGTTCTGGTAGGTGAGGCCGAACACGAGCGGCCCGAGCCAGGACGTCCCTGCGTCGCTGATCTCGTAGAAGCCGAAGTACTGCGCTTCCGCCCCGGGCGGGATGAGGCGCGAGAACATCGCCCGCGACAGCGCCTGGCTGCCGCCCAGCACCAGGGCGATCAGCACGGCGAGCGCCATGAACTGCCATACCGACCCGACCTGCAGGCGGTACGCGATCAGCACCGCGGCGAGCCACACGACCAGCGAAGCGAGTACGACCCGCTTCGCCCCGAAGACATCGGCGAGCCGACCGAGCCCGAGAGCTCCGGCGAAGGCGACGAACTGCACCAACAGGATGCCGAGCAGCAGCACGGTGTCCGACAGCCGCAGCTCCTTGTCGCCGTACTGGGCGGCGACCGTGGTCACCGTCTGGATGCCGTCGTTGTAGATCAGGAACGCGGCGAGGAATCCGAGGGTGAGCGGGAACGCGCGGACCTGGCGGATCGTCGCCCCGAGCTGGCGGAACGCCGCCGAGATGATCGATCCGCGCCCCGGAGTCGACCCGACCCCGATGCGCTCGGGCAACCACCGGCGCACCGGGACGCTGAAGGCCAGCCACCAGACACCCGCGAAGCTCAATGCGACGCGGGCCAGCGTGGACTTGTCGAGCGCGAGGCTCAGGGCGAAGTCGATGGCGAGGGGGATGCCCCCGCCTATGTAGGCGAACGCCCACCCTCTCGAAGAGACCTTGTCGCGGTCGTCGTGCGCCGACAGGTCGACGAGCAGCGAATAGCTGATCACGATCGAACAGCTGTACCCGAGGAATGCGACCGCGAATAAGGCCGCCCCGAGTTGCCAGTTCGTACCGGCGACGAGCGCCATCGCGACGCAGGCCAGCGCGCCCACGGCACCGGAGCCGAGCATGAGATCGCGCTTGCGTCCGGTGCGGTCGGCGAGCGCGCCGATCAGCGGCATCAGCACGACGAGGACGATCGTCGAGGCGGTGACGGTGTAGGCGAACAGGCTGCCCGGTGCGATCGGGATCCCGAGCACGTGCACCCGGCCGTTCTTGCCGACCGCGTTCTCGGCGACCGCGGTCAGGTAGCGCGACATGAACACGGTGACCACGACGGTCGGGAAGGCCTGGCTCGCCCAACCGTAGAGGTACCACGCCTTGCGCGCCCGGCGGTGATCGACGGCGCTCGAGGCGACCTCGCTCATCCGGGCACGGCCGGCCACTGCCCGCGGGTGACGAGCACATCTCGCAGCACCGCGGCCTCGTCGGTGATGATGCCATCCACGCCGAGCTCGAGCAGCCGGGTCATCTCGGCAGGGTCGTTGACCGTCCACGCGTGCACCTGCAGCCCGAGCTCGTGTGCCGCAGCGAGGTAGCGGGCGTTGACGAAGGCCCGCGCGCCGATGCGGGCCGGAACCTGCGCGCACAGTGCCGTCGGGCGGCGACGAGCCTTCTTCGGCCAGTGTTGAGCGCCGTTGGGCAGCCGCAGACGAAGTGCCGCCCGCGGTCCGAGCGAGGTGCACAGGTGCGAGCCGAGGGCCTGTCGGGCTGCCGCGATGCGCCGGGACGAGAACGACCCGACGCAGACCCGCTCGAGGCTGCCGGTGCGGCGGATCGCCGCGACCGCAGCCGACACGCTGGCCGCCGCCTTCAAGTCGAGGTTTATACGTACCTCCGGCCAGGCGGCGAGCAGGTCGGTGAGCAGCGGGATGGGCTCGCGTGCGTCGATGCGCGCTGCACGCACCACCGTCCAGGGCAAGGCATCGACGCGGCCGCGGCGGTCGGTGACCCGGTCGAGCGTCGCGTCGTGAAAGGCCAGCGCCACCCCGTCCGAGGTGACCCGCACGTCGGTCTCCAGGTAGCGGTAGCCGAGGGCGACCGCGCGCTCGAATGCCGCCATCGAGTTCTCGCCCCCGTCCGGGGCGTACCCGCGATGAGCGAATGCGACCGGCGTGGGGGAGTCGAGGAACATCGTCGTGAACGTACCGCCGGGCGGGACCTACCGCCCAGACCGACGCTGGTCAGGAGGGGAGCTGGATCGAGGGGATGGAGATCGAGGGGATGGAGATCGACGGGACAGAGATCGACGGGATGCCCGTCGGCGCCGGAGCGGGCGCATTTCCGCCGCCGCTGTTGCCGGCGGAGGAGATGCGCGACGTCGAGCCACCGTTGTTGAAGCACACCTTCCAATTGCCGGCCTCCTTGACCATCGGCAGGCTGAAGGGCTGGTTGCCGCTTGACCCCGTGGTCGCGACGGTCCCGGTGACGACCGCCTGATCGCCGGACTCGCGCACGTTGTCGATCGAATAGGCGGTGACCCGCCCGGTGCTGCTGTTCAGGCGATCCGGGCGGCCGCTGGCCTTGTCAGCGTCGCAGAACAGCGCTCGCGCAGTGTTGACGTCACCCTTCTTAGCTGCCTCGAACAGATTCGTGGCGACCTGTTTCGGGTTGTTGCCGCCGCTCGAATCGCTGCCGGAGAAGAGGAAATAGCCACCGACGGCGAGCGCAATGACGACGACGCCGGCGAGGACGGACCACAGCACCTTGTTGTTGTTGTTGTTGTTGTTGTTGTTGTTGTTGTTGTTGTTGTTGTCCGACGGACCGCCCGGCCCGTAGCCGGGTTGTCCATAGCCCGGTTGCCCGTACTGCGGTTGCCCGTAGCCCGGTTGGCCGTAGGGCGGTTGCCCGTACTGCGGTTGGCCGTAGGGCGGCTGCCCGTACTGCGGTTGGCCGTAGGGCGGCTGCCCGTACTGCGGTTGGCCGTAGGACGGTTGGCCGGAGGCAGGCGGTCCCTCCGGCGGCTGTCCGTACGGGGGCTGCCCCCAGCCGGGCTGGCCCTGCTCGGGCTGCTGCCCGTAGTGCGGTGGCCCGCCGAAACCCTGATCAGTCATCCGTTATCCCCTGTGCTCGCAGCGTGTGCGCGACCAGCGTCTGACGATCAAGGTCTCGCAGTCAAGCAGCCGGCCCGGGTACGGGTCAGGACAGCTTGCCGCGCAGCAGTTTGCCGGTCGCGTTGCGCGGCAATTCCTCGACGAAGTCGATGTCGCGCGGCACCTTGTGCCGGGCCAGGTTCGACTTCACGTGCGCCCGCACCGCGTCGGCGTCGAGCGACTCACCGTCGCGCAGTACGACGAACGCCTTGAGCCGGTGTCCGAAGTCTTCGTCATCGACACCGATCACTGCGGCGTCAACCACCGCGGGATGCTCGACGAGTAGACCCTCGACCTCGGCAGGGAAGACGTTCTCGCCACCCGAGACGATCATGTCGTCGTCGCGACCGTCGATGAACAGCAACCCGCCCGCATCGAAGTGCCCGACGTCGCCGGAGGACAGCAGGCCGTCGATCTCGTCCTTGGTGCCTCCGCCGGTGTACCCGGCAAACCGCAGTCCGCTGCCGACGAAGACCCGGGCGACGGTGCCCGGTGCGGTGATCCGCTTGCCCGCCTCGTCGTAGAGCTGGACGATGCAGCCCACGGGCGAGCGCCCCACCGTGCCCGGTGCTTGCTTCCAGTCCTCGGGCGTGGCCACGGTGGCGACAGCGACTTCGGTCGAGCCGTACAAGTTGTAGATGACGTCGCCGAACAGCTCGGTGGCTCGGTTGCCTACCTCGGGCAGCAGCGCCGACCCTGCGCAGAAGATCACCCGCAACGAAGACGTGTCGTGCGAGCGGATCTCGTCTTCGCCGAGAGCGAGGATGCGCTGCAGCATCGTCGGCACGACGAGCGCCTCTGCGCGGTACTTGGCGAGCTGTTCGAGGGTGATCTGCGGGTCGAACTTCCGCCGCAGGATCGTCGTCGAGCCCAGCGACATGGTCAGCAGGAACTGCGAGAGCCCGGTGCCGTGGAACAGGGGTGCACCGAGGAAGGTCCGCTCGCCGGTGCGCAGCGGGATGCGGTCCATGAACTGCGCCGCGGCGAACGGTGAGCTCACGTGCCTGGGCGCGCCCTTGGGCGTGCCGGTGGTGCCGCTGGTCAGCAGGGTCAGGCCGCCCGGGGCGGCCGGGCGGCGCAGCGGCGCGCCGTCGGTGGCCGAGATCAGCTCCTCGAGCGTCTCGTGCGGGGCGCTGGCCGGGTCGTCGACCCAGCCGAGGTAGCGGGGGACCGACGTTTCGACGTCGCCCAGGATGTCTTCGAACTCGATGTCGTAGACCAGCGCCGAGACACCCTCGCGCTCGCACACCTCGGCGAACTGCGGCTTCGCGAACCCGGTGTTCATCAGCAGCGCGGTGGCGCCGACCTTGCCCGAGGCGAACATGGCCTCGACCAGCCCGCGATGGTCGCGGCACAGCAGCGCGATCACCGACGTGTGGTCGATGCCGCGGCGCTGCCACGCTCGCGCCAAGGCGTTCGAGCGGCGGTCCAGGTCGCCGAAGGTCAGCTCGCCGCGCTCGTCGACCAGACCCAAACCATGCGGGTCGCGATGAGCCGCGATGGTGATCGACGCACCGAGCATGCCCAGGTGACGCAGCGCGCGCAGGGCATAAACCGCTTGGTCGGGACGGTGCAGCGGCAGGAAGTTCGCCCGCCACAAGACCGCAGCCTCCCGCCCGGTCGTCGGGAGACGACGGACCTGGGCCCCGAGCAGGTTGAGCTTCTCGCGGTCAGGCAGGGTGAGCGCGCGCATGACCATCCTTAGATGAAGATGTCGAGCATGAGGTCGCCGCCGCTGTCGCCGTACCGGTAGCCACCGAGGTCGGTGATCCCCGCCTCGGCGAGCACCTCGTCGTCGATGAAGGAGTTGCCGGTGCATTCGCGCGAGGGGCGCACGAGGATCGCGTGCGCCGCGTCGGCGACGATCTCCGGCGTGCGGGATCCCGCCATCGCCTCGTCGCCGCCGAGCAGGTTCTGCACCGCGGCGGTGGCGATGATCGTGCGCGGCCACAGGCAGTTTGCGGCGATGCCCTCGTCGCGGCGCGACTCGGCCACCCCGAGCGTCAGCATCGTCATCGCGTACTTGCTCACCGTGTACGGGGCGTGCACGGCGAGCCACTTGCGGTCCATGTTCAACGGCGGCGAGAGGGTCAGGACATGCGCGTTGCGCGACTTCGCAAGGTGCGGAAGCACGAGGCTGGTGAGCACGAACGTGCCCCGCGCGTTGATGTCGAGCATCAAGTCGTAGCGTTTCGGCGGCAGGTCGCCAATGGGGCTTAGGTTGATCGCGGAGGCGTTGTTCACCGCGATGTCGACGCCGCCGAATTGCTCGACCGTCTTGGCCACTGCAGAGGCGACGCTGTCCTCGTCGCGGACGTCACCGACGATGGGCAGCGCGTGGCCACCGGCGTCCTCGATCTCCTGCGCGGCGGTGTGGATCGTGCCGGGCAGCCGCGGGTCCACCTTGTCGGTCTTGGCGAGGATGGCGACGTTGGCGCCATCTCGGGCGGCGCGTACCGCGATCGCGAGACCGATGCCCCGGCTGCCGCCGGACATGATGATCGTTCTGCCCGCCAGGGACTCGCTGGAGGTCACCGGGCCGCCTTCCATATCGAGTGAGTTGCCCGCGATCCTGCCACGCCGTGTTACAGGCGATGCAGCTCCACCGGCAGTCCGTCACGAGGACGGGGCAGCGACGTCCAGTCGAGCGGCATCCGATACCCGGGCGCAACGGTGAGCCGGTAGCGGTGCAGCAGCTGGTGCATGACCGCTTTGACCTCCATGCCTCCGAAGTACATGCCGATGCACTTGTGGATGCCGTTGCCGAAGGGCATGTACGCGAAGCGATGCACCTTGTCCTCGCGACGGTGTTCGGCGAAGCGCTCCGGGTCGAAGCGCTCCGGGTCCGGCCAGAGCTCGGGCATGTGGTGCACCCCCCACATGTGGGTCGCCACGTAGACGTCCTCGGGGATGGTGTAGCCGAGCAACTCGGTCTCGTGGGTGGTGCGTCGCACCAGGCCGGGCACCGGGACGACCAGCCGCAGGGACTCCTTCATCACCAGGTCGAGCGACACGAGGTCGTCGAGGTTGTCGTAGCCGAGGGTGTCGGTGCCCAACGCTAGCGATTCGGCACGGCAGCGCTCCTGCCACTCCGGGAAGCGGGCGAGGTAGTAGGCCATCGAGGTGAGGGTGATGGTCGACGTGTCGTGCGCGGCCATCAACAGGAAGATCATGTGATTGACGACGTCGTCGTCGGTGAAGGTCTCGCCGTCCTCGGCTTGGGCATGGCACAGCGCGCTGAACAGGTCTGTGCCGCTGCCCGCGCGCTTGGCCGCTACGCGCGGGCGCAGATAGCGCTCCAGCACCCGGCGCCCGGCGAGGCCGCGCGCCCACCGTCCACCCGGCACCGGCACCCGGACGAAGGCCGTGCCGGCGCGTACCAAGTCGACGAATGCGGTGCCCAGCTGGTCGGATTCGGCGCCCACCTGCGCGTCCATGAACGTGCGGGTGGCGACGTCGAGGGTGAGTTGCTTGACGGCGCGGTAGAAGTGCAGCGACCCGTTGCGCGGCCAGCCATCAACCCCCTCGGAGATGGTCCGGTTCATCGGTTCGAGGTAGCCGGCGAGGCGCTGTGCGGTGAACGCCTCCTGCATGATCCGGCGGTGCCGATGGTGCTCCTGGCCGTCTAACAGCATCAGCCCACGCTCGAAGAAGGGACCGATCAGATACGACCAGCCGCTCGCCGCGAAGGCCTTGTCGCGATCTTGCAGCACCGCCCCGCAGCCGTCCGGGCCGTCGACGTTGACCCAGGTCTTGCCGAACGCCCGGCTTCGCGAGACCGGTCCGTAGCGCTCGTACCACTGCAGCGTTGCGGTCATCCGCCCGGTGGCGAACGCGTAGCTGTGCCCGATAAGGGGAAGGCCCGCGGAGCCGGGCATGTCGGTGAAGGCCGTGAGAGGGAGTTCCTGGACGGTCATGTGCACACCTCGATCGCGTAGCGTCCGATGTCGATCGACACTAGTCTGACAACACACGTTGTCAATCTCATCGGCGGGAGGGAAGTGCGATGGCTGCCACTCGTGCGTACCGCGGGGTTCCGGCCGATAAGCGGCACGCGCAACGACGCTCGGCACTGATCGAAGCGGCGATCGACGGCCTGGAAGTCGACGGGTTGAGCGGCGTCAGTGTCCGGTCGGTCTGCGCGCGCGCCCGCCTGACGCCGCGCTACTTCTACCAGAGCTTCGCCGATCTCGACCACCTGCTGCTCGCCGCCGTCGACTCGGTGACCGACGAGGTCGCGGCGCAGGCGTTCGCGGCGATGACCGCGGCGGGCGATGCCGTCGAAGCCCAGGTCCGCGCGGCGATCGACGCCGGATACGGCGTGGTGGCTACCGATCGCGGCAAGGCGAACGTGCTGCTCGTGGCCTCGACGGGCGACGGTCTGCTGCGCGAGCGCCGCAACAAGCTCGTGACCGACTACGCCGATCTGGTCATCGACGGGCTGCCGCTGCTGAACTCGCTCGGGCTGGCCGAGCGGCGCCGGGCGCGGGCGGTGGCGCTGTTCCTGATCGGCGGCTCGTGCGACGTCATCGAGGCGGTGCTGGCGAAGAGGTTGCGCCTCTCGCGCGCCGCGCTCGTCGACCAGCTCACGTCGATGTGGCTTGGTGCGCTGTCGGCGAGCCTGCCCGGTGCGAGGCTCGAGCGGTGAACGCCACCCGCGATGTCAACGTGCTCGGCGGCCAGCTGGTCGAATGCGGCACCGACCCGGTTACCGGGTTCTACCGCGACGGTTGTTGCACCAGCGGACCGGAGGACCTCGGCAGCCACACTGTGTGCGCCGTCGTCACGGGCGAGTTCCTCGATCACCAGCGCAGCGTGGGGAACGATCTGACGACGCCGCGCCCGGAGTTCGCGTTCACCGGATTGCAGCCGGGGGACCGGTGGTGCGTGGTGGCCGCGCGGTGGCTCCAGGCGTATCAGGACGGTGCGGCCTGTCCGGTCGTGTTGGAGTCGACGAACCGGCTCGCGCTCGACATCGTGCCGCTGGAAGTGCTGCGTGAGCACGGCGTAGACGTCCCGTCCGACCCCGGCTCGCTCGGCTGAGCCCGGCGCCGCGCTTCTTGCCGCGAGCAATTGAGGGTGAATAGCGCTGTTCGAACCGCACGATCCCCGATCACAGCGCGCAGGCACAGCACTCACCAGCCGCGATCGCGCCACTCCGGCAGATGCGGGCGCTCGGCGCCGAGCGTCGAGTCGTCACCGTGGCCCGGGTAGAACCACGTCTCGTCCGGCAGCACCGCGAACACCCGGGACTCGACGTCGTCGACGAGCGAGGTGAAATCCTCCGGCGCCCACGTCCTGCCCACGCCGCCGGGGAACAGCGAATCACCGGTAAACAGATGCGGAGTGCCTTCCGGATCGCGGTAGAGCACCGCCACCGAGCCGGGGGTGTGCCCGCGCAACGCGATGATCTCCAGCGACAGGTCGCCGAGAGTGACCTCGTCGCCGTGCCGCAGCCGCTCGTCGACGGCGATCGGCAGTTCGTCGGCGTCCGGCGCGCCGGCGTAGCTCGCGGCGCCGGCGTAGTCGGCTGTCTCGGCCAGCGCCTGCCAGTGGTCGGGATGCCGGTGCGTCGTGAGGATCGCCGACACGGGCGGTCCCTCGAAGTCAACCAGTTCGCGCAGCCGGCCGGCCTCGTTCGCCGCGTCGATCAGCAGGCCCTCGTCGGACTGCGTGCACCGCAGTAGGTACGCGTTGTTGGACATCGGGCCGACCGCGAGCTTGGCGATGGTGAGCCCGGGCAGGCGCCGCACGTCCATCGCGCCGCCGACCTCGACGTTTCCGGTATAGGTGTCGCTCATGGCTCGACCGTATCCAGGTCGAGGCTCAGCAGGGCGTTCTCGACCACTTCGGTGAGGGCGGGGTGGATCCAGTACTGGCCGGTGGCCATGGCCCGCACATCCAGGCCGAAGCTCATCGCCTGGATCAGCGGCTGGATCAACGTCGCCGCCTGCTCGCCCATGAGGTGCGCGCCGAGCAGCTGCCCGGACCCGGGGTCGGCCAGTAGCTTGCACACGCTCGTGGCGTCCTCCATCGCCCATCCGTACGCCGTGCTGCCGTAACTCTGGATCGCGGATACGTACCGGACGCCCGCCGCCAGCGCCTGCTGCTCGGTGAGCCCGACCGAGGCGATCTGCGGATGCGTGAAGACAGCCGCCGGAACGAAGCGGTGATCGGAGGCCCGCAGCGCGTCGGGGTGCGCGAGGTTGTGCGCGACGACGCGCTCCTCGTGGTTGGCGACGTGCTTGAGCTGGTAGTTGCTCGACGCGTCCCCGAGCGCCCACACGCCGGCCGCCGAGGTGCGTTGGAACTCGTCGACCACGATGCGCGAATCGGGGTGCGTGTCGACGCCCGCCGCCGAGAGGTTCAGCCGGTCACCGTTCGGGACGCGGCCGGTGGCGACGAGCAGCAGGTCGGCCGCCACCGTCGTCCCGTCGTCCAGGTTCAGCCGCACCTCGCCCGGCCCGCCCTCGACCGACGACGCGGTCACGCCGCTGCGCAGGTGCCAGCGATCCCGCACGATGTCGGTGAACCGTGCGGAGATGGCTTCGTCCTGCGAGCGGAGCAATCCGCTGCGGGCGACCACGGTGGTGTGCACGCCGAGCGCGCAGAACACGTGCGCGAACTCGGCGGCGATGTACCCGCCGCCGAGGATGACGAGGCGCTGGGGCAGCGCGTCGATGCGCATCACCGTGTCGGAGGTGTGGAACGCGACGCCGCTACCGGTGACCTCTTCCGGCACGACGGCACGCGTCCCGGTCGCCAGGACCACCTGCTCACCGGTGATCGTCTCGCCGGTCGACAGGTGCAGCGTCTTCGGTGCGGTGAACTCGGCATGTGCCTCGTAGAGCGTGACGTTGGGCGTGCCCGACGCCCGGTATGCGCGGCCGCCGGCGGAGATCGGGTCGATGCGGCCGAACACCCGGTCGCGGATGGCTGACCAGTCGGCCTCGGGCGCCGGCCCGTGCAACCCGAGCCGGTCCCACTCGCGCGCGTAGGACGAGAGATCTGCGGGGTAGACGAACATCTTGGTCGGGATGCAGCCGACGTTGAGACATGTGCCGCCGAAGACTCCCTGCTCGACGACGGCGATGCGCCAATCGTCGAGTTCGGGGATCACCAGCGAGTTGCCCGACCCGGAGCCGATGATGACGAGGTCGTAATGGGTCCCCACCTCAGCGCCGGACCATCAGCCGGATAGGCGGCGAACCGAACGCCGCCACGTCCTCGATCCCGACGAAGCCGAGTCGCTCGTAGAGCACCGCGCACCTGGGGTTCGACGCCTCGAGGTACGCCGGGACGCCCTCCCGGTCGCAGCGTTCGAGCACGGGCTGGAGCAATGCCGTGCCCAGGCCGTTGCCCTGCGCCTCGGGCGACACCCCGATGTAGGGGAAGTACACGTGCGGGTAGCGGGGATGTTTGCGCTCCAGGTGCGTCAGCAGGCCCAAGGCGCGCGGAAGGCGGGCCCGGAAGATCTGCGCGTAACGCGGCGCGAACAAGGCCTGGACGTGCAGCGGGGTGCGCCAGCTGCCGGGTGGCAGCACGAGCGCGGCGCCGGAGGTGCCGGCGGCGCGAGTTGCCATGCTGCGTCCGTGCCGCAGCACGATGCGCCGCGTCTCGATGGTGAAGAAACGGCGCAGCGAACGGGCGCGTTTCGCGCCGTCGGGAAGCAACCAACCGAAGACCGGGTCATCGTGGAAGGCGGCGGCGAGCGCTGCGCTGACGTCGTTCCAGTGCGTGCGCTCGACGACCGAGACCTGGTGTATGGCGCCGGTGCTCACGTCGACGAGGCTGCCATGCCCGGGCGCCGAGTATCTACTCACAGGCCCCACTAGCCTTGGCGGGGTGCTGCGACTGTCCACCCTTTTCCTGCGCACCCTGCGTGACGACCCCGCCGACGCCGAGGTGCCCAGCCACAGACTGCTGGTACGCGCCGGCTACGTCCGACGCGTCGCGCCCGGCATGTACTCATGGCTGCCGCTCGGGTTGAAGGTGCTCGCACAGGTGGAGCGGATCGTGCGCGAGGAGATGGACGGCATCGGCTCGCAGGAGGTGCATTTCCCGGCGCTGATCCCGCGCGAGATCTTCGAGGCGAGCGGGCGGTGGTCGGATTACGGCGACCTGCTGTTCCGTCTCGCCGACCGGAAGAAGGCCGACTACCTGCTGGCCCCCACCCACGAGGAGCTGTTCACGCTGCTCGTGAAGGGTGAGTACGCGTCGTACAAGGACTACCCGCTCGCGCTGTACCAGATCCAGACGAAGTACCGCGACGAAGCGCGCCCGCGCGCCGGCATCCTGCGCGGACGCGAATTCATCATGAAGGACTCGTACTCGTTCGACCTGTCGCACGAGGGCCTCGAACGGGCCTACCGCGCGCATCGCGACGCGTACGAGCGCATCTTCACCCGTCTCGGCTTCAGGTACCGCATCGTGTTCGCGGTGTCCGGCGCGATGGGCGGCTCGGCGTCCGAGGAGTTCCTGGCGCCCGCGCCGTCGGGCGAGGACACCTTCGTCCAGTGCACAAACTGCAACTACGCCGCGAACACCGAGGCCGTCGAGATCGCCGCGCCGCAGCGTGTCGACCCGGCGTCGCACCCGGAGTCGGAGGTGCTCGACACGCCGGACACCCCGACCATCGAGACGCTGGTCGCGCGGATGAACCAGCTCGGGCGCCCGACGACCGCGGCCGAGACGTTGAAGAACGTGGTGCTGCGCACGCACGCACCGGGTGCGGACGGCTGGGAGCTGCTGGTGGTCGGCGTGCCCGGCGACCGCGAGGTCGACCTGAAACGGATCGGCGGGCAGGTCGAGCCCGTCGAGGTCGAGCAGGCCGGCCCGGACGACCTCGCCGCATACCCGGGCCTGGTGAAGGGATACCTCGGCCCGCAGGTACTGCGGGAGCTGAAGATCCGCTACCTGGTCGACCCGCTGGTGGTCGAGGGCAGCGCCTGGGTCACCGGGGCGAACGAACACGGCAAGCATGCGACGAACGTGGTGCGCGGGCGCGATTTCGACCCGGACGGCGAGATCGGCGCCATCGAGATCCGCGACGGCGACCGGTGCGTGCGGTGCGGTGCGCCGCTGGAGATCGCGCGGGGCATCGAGCTGGGCCACGTGTTCCAGCTCGGCCAGAAGTACGCGAAGACGTTCGGGCTCACCGCGCTCGGCCAGGACGGCAAACCCGTCCCCGTCACGATGGGCTCCTACGGTGTCGGCGTCACCCGGGCGGTCGCCGCGCTGGCCGAGCAGACCTACGACGACAAGGGCCTGTGCTGGCCCCGCGCGGTCGCCCCGGCCGACGTCCACGTCGTCGCTACCGGCAAGGACGACTCGATCTTCGAAGCGGCGACGTCGCTGGCCGACCAACTCGAGGCAGCCGGCGTGCGGGTCATGTACGACGATCGGCGCGGTGTCTCACCCGGGGTGAAGTTCAAGGACGCCGAGCTCATCGGCGTGCCGACGATCGTGATCGTCGGCAAGGGCTTGGCCGAGGGCACGATCGAGCTTCGCGACCGACGGTCCGACGAGCGGCACGATGTCCCGGTCGACGACGCGGTAACAACGATCGTCGCCGCCATCCGGAGCGGATCTTGATACGCACGGCGCGTCATACCGCGCCACCGACCTCACGATCGGCGTAGCGATGCCGACAACGGCTCCCTACGGGGCCTGGGAGTCGCCGATCACCGCGGCGCAGGTCGCGGCGGGCGAGCACGCGGTCGACGGCGGCCGGCCGGTGGGCACGTCCGTGTGGTGGCAGGAGACGCGGCCTGCCGAAGCCGGTCGCATCGCGATCCGGTGCCTCGGTGCGGACGGCGAGGCGCATGACGTGCTCGCCGCGCCGTGGAACGCGCGTAGCCGGGTCCACGAGTACGGCGGGGGTGCCTGGACGGCCACGCCGGACGGGGTGCTGGCGTTCGTCGAGTACACCGACCAGCGGCTGTACCGACTCGATCGCCCCGGCGGCACGCCAGTCCCGCTGACGCCGGAACCCGCCGAACCCGCAGGCTGGCGTTACGGCGATCTGCAGCTCGTCGCCGCTCGTGACGAGGTGTGGTGCGTCCGCGAGACACACGCCGACGGCGGTGTGACCCGCGATCTCGCCGCGGTGCCGCTCGACGGGTCCGCCGCAGTCGACGCCGGGAAGGTGCGCTCGGTGCTGTCCGGGTCGCATTTCCTGGCCGGCGCACGGATCGCGCCGGATGGCACGCGCCTCGCGTGGATCGCGTGGGAGCACCCGCAGATGCCCTGGGACGGCACGGAGCTGCGCGTCGACGAACTCGGGCCCGACGGTATCTGCCGTGCAGGACGCACCGTGCTGGGCTCGGGGACGGAGTCCGTGCTGCAACCGGAGTGGGACGGCGACGAACAGCTGCTCGTCCTCAGCGACCGCACCGGCTTCTGGAACCTCTACCGCGTCCCGTTCGCCGGCGGCGACCCGATCGCGCTGTGCCCGCGCGACGAGGACTTCGCCGGGCCGCTGTGGCAGCTCGGCGCCGGGTGGTACCGGCCGATCGGCGGCCGCCGGCTGCTGACCGTCCGCACCCTCGGCACCGACACGCTCGGCGTCCTCGATGCGGAAACCGGCGAGATGGCCGACGTCGATCTCGGCGAACACACCACCGTCCGGCTCGGCCCGGTGGTCGACGGACGGGCCTACCTGATGACCGGCGGCGCGCAGACCCCGCAGGGCGTACGGGTGCTCGAGCTCGCCAGCGGCCAGCTCGTCGACATCCGGCTGGCCGTGGACGAGCTGCCGCCGGCAGCCCACCTGCCGCAGGGGCGCCCGATGACGTTCACCGAGACGGCCGGCCGCGAGGTGCACACGGTCGTCTACGCGCCGCGCAACCCGAACTTTGTCGCGCCGCACGGCGAGCTGCCGCCGTACGTCGCCTGGGTACACGGCGGCCCTACGTCGCTGGCGCAGCCGAAGCTGTCGCTGGCCGTCGCGTACTTCACCAGTCGCGGCATCGGGATCGTCGACGTGAACTACGGCGGTTCGACAGGTTACGGGCGCGAGTACCGGC
>JAABUT010001621.1_pt1 | contig 24903 bp, 26 predicted proteins | sample 5559281 | NCBI WGS metagenome assembly JAABUT01 (sample SAMN10711880, study PRJNA513359) | rock metagenome | isolation source: Antarctica rocks | place: Antarctica: Victoria Land, Ricker Hills nord | collected 2016-01-04
TCCAAACCGGCGCGCGATAGGCTCGGCAGGTTGGAGGGTGTTGCCATGTGCCAAGCGAATCGTACTTGCCCGCGTCAGGGAAGCCCTAAAATGCGGTCAACCCCGGGGTTTTGCCCCGGTTACCATGTCACGCATCTCCACCACGGGGCAGGCGTTTGCTGCCTCCATCTCACTCTCCTGTGCTGCGACCGGCGCTAAGCTGGTGGCTACGGGTCGGCGGCTCGAAGCCTATGCGGCAAAGCCGTCGAACATCGCACCAGTCGTTGTTGCGGCGGCTCTGCTGCTCTCGATGCACCCGGCCGTTGCACAAACGGCCGGTGGCACGGGAAGCCTTGACAGCTTCCTCACCAACGTCGTCAACCTGATTACCGGCACGACCGGGCAGGCCATCGCCATCATCGCCGTAGCACTGTGCGGTCTTGGCGCAATGTTCGGCGCCCTAAGCGCCCGCGCATTCGGCGGCGTCGTCTTTGGCTGCGCGATGATGTTCTCTGCCGCATGGATCGTCGGCAAGATCACAGGCGCCGGTGCCTAATGCAGCAGCGCGACCTCACTGAGGACACGCTGTTTCTCGCCTGCACACGCCCTGCCATGTGGCAGGGCGTGCCTATCGAGGCTGTGTGCATCAACGCTATGGCAACAACGATCTTCTTCATCCTGATGAAGAATCCTTGTTACATGGTCATTGGCATCATCTTCCACTATGTAATCCGGGCTTTCATCAGCCATGATTACAATGTGTTTGGTGTTGCCCGTCTTTGGATGGACACCAAGGGACGCGCCCGCAACTCGGCGCAATGGGGTGGCTCTACCGTCAGCCCCCTCCCTCTTGGCCCCGCCCGCAACCCCCGCGAGGTCCGCGTCCATGTTTAAGGGATCGAGTGCGCGCGAGCGCGAGCCTGACACATACGTGCCCTATTTGGGGCACGCTACGCCGGGCGTCATGCTGCTGGATAATGGCGACAAGCTGGTCATGCTGCACCTGCGCGGCATCGCCTGGGAAACCGCCGAAGCCGACGCCGTGAACGCGAAGCACTCGAACCTGAACGTCCTCTTGCGGAACATCGCCAGTGACCGCCTGGTGCTGTCTAGCCACGTCGTCCGCACGATGGCCGATCCGAGCGAGTATCCGACCGGCTTATGCCGCAGCGGTTTCGCCTCGGCCCTCGATGCAGCCTACCAAGCACGCCTCCTGGGCAACCGTCTCTATCGTAATGACCTATACCTTTCGGTGCTGCTGCGGCCATCGCAGGCCACGGGCAAGCGTATCTCGGGCCTGCTGAACCGGCGGCGTCGTGGTGACACGGCTCGCGCACCCTCGGCACAGGACCTAGACCGTTTGGAAGCTGTGACCGCAACCTTGATGGCGGACCTGCAAGCCTATCAGCCACGGCGGCTCTCTCTGCGCCACAATGAACGCGGTGTGCTGTTCAGCGAGATTGGCGAGGCGCTGCGCCTTATCCTGACTGGGGACCATCAGCCGGTCCCGTTGGTTAATGGCCACCTTGGGGGCGCCATCTACACCGACCGCGTGATCTGCGGGCGTGAGGCCATCGAAATCCGCGGTGCCGGGCATAGTATTTTTGCTGCTGGCTTCGGCCTGCGGGAGTATCCGGCAACCACCTGGCCGGGGATGTTCGACGCCATCCTGACTGCGCCCTACTCGTGCGTCCTGACGCAGACGTTCGGGTTCCTGGGCAAGCAGGCGGCGCAGGACATAATGGGCCGCAAGCAGAACCAGATGGCCAACGCCTCCGACAAGGCAGCCAGTCAGACGGAGGCCCTGACGGAAGCAGCCGATCTGCTGCAATCCAATGCGTTCGTGATGGGCGATCATCACCTGACACTCCTGGTCTTTGCCGACAGCCTGGCGTCGCTGGCGGAAGTCGCCCCGCAGGCGAAGCGGGACCTGGCGGAAAGCGGCGCCGCTGTCACTCGGGAAGATTGGGGGCTGGAGGCCGTCTATTGGGGTCAGCTTCCCGGCAACCTCCGCCTCCGGTCCCGGCCGGGCGCGCTAACGTCGCGCAACTTCGCCGCGATGGCGTCCATGCACAACTTTCCTCTTGGGCCGCGGCGGGGGCATTGGGGTGAGGCCCTGACGGTGTTCCGCACCACGGGCGGCACCCCCTACCGCTTCCACCTGCACGCCTCAACAGGCATGGTCACGGACCTGGGCAATATCTTCGTCGCCGGCCCGGCCGGGTCGGGCAAGACAACCCTGGTCCTGTTCCTGTTGGCCCTGGCCGAAAAGCAGAACGCGACGGTCGTGTTTTTCGATAAGGACAGGGGCGGGGAAATATTGGGCCGCGCCCTGGGCGGGACCTACCTCGTCCTCCCGTCCGGCGTTCCGTCCGGCCTAGCGCCGCTCAAGGCGCTGAACGCCTCGCCCGGCAATATCGAGTTCCTCAAGTCCCTCATCACCAGCCTCATCACGGGGGAGGGGGAGGAGCTGTCACCCGACATGGACCGGCGGCTAGGGCAGGGGCTGCGGCAGATCATGCAGCTCCCGCCGCAGCATCGCTCCCTGGGCGAGCTGCGGGCCTTCCTCGGGCAGTCGGACGCCGAAGGGCCGGGTGCCCGGCTGGAACGCTGGTGTGCCGGCAACTCACTCGGCTGGGTGCTGGACAACGACGCCGATCTGGTCCGTGTGGATGCACCCTTCCTCGGCTTCGACATGACGGCGGTTCTGGACGATCCGACCACGCGCGGCCCCATCATGGCCTATCTGTTCCACCGCATTGAGGCGCTAGTGGACGGACGCCGCCTAGTGGTCGCCATTGATGAGTTCTGGAAGGCGCTGGCGGATGCCGGCTTCCGTGACCTGGTGAACGACAAGCTGAAAACCATCCGCAAGCTCAACGGCGCCGTGATCCTGGCGACGCAAAGCCCGCGCGATGCGCTCAACTCGCCCATCTCGCACTCGATCATTGAGCAGTGCCCGACGCAAATCTTGATGCCGAACGACCGCGCGGACGCGCGGGATTACCGGGACGGCCTCAAGTTGACGGAACCGGAGTTCATGGCGGTCCGTGAGGACCTGACACAAGGCGGACGCCGCTTCCTGCTCAAGCAAGGGTCCGTGTCCGTCGCCTGCGAGCTGGACCTGTCCGGGATGGAAGATTTCGTGGCGGTTCTGTCCGGTCGCGCAAAGACGGTCCGCCTCATGGAGCGCTTGGTGTCCGAGCTAGGGCCGGAACCGGATGCGTGGCTGCCGACCTTCATGCGCGATTGGCGCCAGGTAGCAGCTTAATAATGGACAAGAGGAAAGGAGGGAGCATGACAATGCGGAATTATCTCTTGGCCAGCGCGTGTGCGCTGGCTCTGCTCAATGGCGGTCATGCACGGGCAGAGCTTCCCGTTATTGATGGTGCCAACCTGCTGAACACCGGCAGACAGGTTATGCAAGGCGCGCAGCAAATCCAGCAGCTCGCGCAACAAATTCAGACCTTGCAGCAGCAGTTGCAGCAGATGCAGCAGGTTTACGTGTCCATCGCGCATCTGCCAGAGCAAGAGCTTCAACAGCTCGGTTCGCTCTTGAACGTGGGTCAGTTCCGTAATCCGCTGCCGTCCACCAGTGGGTCTATCGGCTCCCTGTTGAATGGAAGCGGCCTGAATGGGTCCACCAACCTTGGCAATCTTTCCAGCCTTGGTCAGCAGTACCTCGGCCAGAACCGGGTTTACTCGTCACCAGACCAAGATGCTAATGCCAACTCGATGGCGAACAATGCCGCCAGTATCGCTGCCACCCAATCCATAGCGGACCAGCTCTATCAGTCGGCAGCGGATCATACCAAGGTGCTACAAAACCTGGAGGGGTCACTTGCAAGTGCGCCCGATGCCAAGGCTGTTGCCGACATCTCGGCACGGGTCCAGCTAGAACAGACCTACATCGCCAATCAGCAAGTCCAGGCGCAGGCGATCTCGACCTGGCAGCAGTCCCAAGTCCGCAACTACGATCAGCAACGGCGGGAAAGTCAGCGATGCTACATTGATGCCGTCCTGAATGGGTCCGCCAATTCGGACAGCACAGGGAACGATCCCTGCTCCCAACCGGCTTCCAGCGCCGCAGCGGGTGGCGGGGTTATCCAGGCGTCAGCCGGTACGACCGGCGCGGCTTCGGTGGCTGGCAGTTATTCCGAGCTCCTTGGTCAGAATGTCGGTTCCGGTCAATGTGTGGCCCTGGTTCAAGCCGCTGATTCCAATGTCGGTCTAACCCGGACCTGGACGCAAGGTGCGTCCGTCCAGGGCAACACCAGCATTCAGCCGGGGACCGCAATCGCTACGTTTGATGGTTCTGGAAAATACGCCAACGCAACTGATGGCTCATCCCATGCTGCCATCTATCTCGGCCAGAACGCCGCCGGCATCCAGGTTGAAGATCAGTGGCTAGGCCAGGCTGCACATACCCGCACGATCCCGTGGAGCAACACCACGGGCGCCGCCAACACAGGGAGCGCGTTCCATGTCATCTCGCACTAAGGTTGCGGTAGTCGCTGCGGTGTTCGTGTTCACCATCACCACGGCACAGGCCGCGGTGGAATGCCCAACCACGTCTCAAGGCCGTGCGTTGGCCCAATGGGGCGGCACGCTATACCAAGGTGATCCATCAAACGATGTGAGCTTGGCACCCAGTCAGTCGAACCCCGGCAACCGTGGCATCAATCTGTGGAAGACACCCGATCCAGTGGGCATCAACCTCGTATGCCGATATGTCGGGGGGCGCTCGCTCATGCTTCCGCTGACGACCGATGTTCGCATGTGCTTGCAGAACCCCGCGAGCTTCGTATGCAAGTAGGGCAGGAACAAAGGGGGAGGAGGGTGGCCAGGATTTGCACGGTGCAAATCCTGGCATTGGGCTTCGTTCTCTCCTTCGTGTTCCTCGACGGGTCAGCTATGGCGCAGCCATTGCCCCCTGAAAGCCAGCGCACGGTAGAGTGGTATGCGTCGCATCCGTCCGAGAGGTCCCAAGTGCGGCGGATATGCTTGAATGACCCTGGGCATCTGGCACAGTCCCCGGATTGTATCAACGCTAAGCGGGGTGATCTAGCTGCTGCTGGTATTCCTACTCGGAGAGGAAGCCAGGGCATTGATATGAGCGATCCAGATACCCCCGAGTACTGGACCAAGCGACCGGCAGATAGGAAGCTCAAACTGACCTACTGTAGTCGGCTGACTGCCGAAGAAGCAGCTCGCGCCACTTGCCGGCCTGCTCATCAGTCGCTGCTCTTGGAGCAACAGCGTGGCGGCAACCGCTAACTCCTATAAGGCATCGTGTGAATGCGCGACTTGCAAATCTTCCAGTATATCTTCGACGAAATCGAGACGCCCTTCATACGATCAGTTTCAGACATTGTATCTGCGCTAATCAGCTATGCCGCCACTCCGTTACAAACCGCACTTATTCTTTACATTGCATTGACAGGCATTCTTATGATGCGGGGTCAAGGTGGTGAGGCTGTCAGTGGCTTGGTGGGGCGGGTCATCAAGTTTGCCATTGTGGCATGGTTTGCAACCAATGGCAGTGTATATGCTACCTGGGTTCAGGACTTCTTTCTGAATGTCCTCCCCAACGATATCACGAGAGCCATTTCTAGTGCTGGAAGCGGTGGTGTTACAATAAGCGCCAACTCTTTCGATGCCGTCTGGAAGCAGTCTTATGAAGCTGGACTAAGGGTTTGGAAGCTCTTGGACTTCCTAGACATTGGCGAAAAGATCGTCATTTTTGGTTTTTGGCTTGGAGCAATGCTTGCTTGCATCGTGTCTTTTGCAATCTGGTTCCTTTCGCATGTCCTTCTCGGCCTGTTCATCGTCATAGGACCGCTTATGCTGGGACTTGTTCTGTTTCCAACAACCAAGCCGATTTTTGAGCGATGGATCGGGGCAATGATCTCCTGCGTCATTCTACAAGTCGTCACTGTCCTACTTGTGACCTTGACGTTGCAAGTCGAAACTCAAATTGTGCAGAAGATTATGGTTTACAAGGGAGTAAACCCGTTTGAGCAGCTACGTGTTCTCCTTGCTGGCATGATATTCTTCGTGTTTTCGGCTATCATCGCGTTTCAGCTTCCCGGCTTCGCTACATCTCTATCTGGCGGGTTGCAGTTCCATACCGGGGCTGTCGCCCGTAGCATAGCGGCTGGCGGTCGGTTCGCGGGTCAAACTGCTGCGGCCACTGGTCGGGCAACCGCTGCCGTCGCCGGCCGCGGTGTTGCCGCAGTCCGCCAGCGTATCCGCCCCTCAACAGGCGGCTCTCTCTCGCGCGGTTCACCTCCTCCCGCTGAATAGCGGGGACGGATTTCCCCTTTCCAAGTCCGCACTCCGCTCAACCTCTATCCAAATTAAGGAACGTAACGTGATTCTTCGCCTCGCTCTCGCCGTCCTTCTGCCCCTCTCGGCTGCGGCGTGCGCGGAACGCCCGCTGCCAGTCGCCACCGGCCCCATCCGGCAGCTCAACCCTGGCCGCTGGATGCCAGGTCCCAACGAGCTGACGAAGGCTCCCGTCGTGCTGGGGAGGGCTGGCGCATGAACGCCATTTCTAAGGCTCAACCGACACCGGCAGAGGCGTTCCACGCTCGGCCTGTCCCGAACGATCCGGCGCTGCTTGCGGCCTATTTCAAGCAGGTTTCATCGTATGAAGGCGATAGGCTCAAATGGGCCTACCGCGTGGCGGGCATCGGCTGGACCGTAGCAGTCGCCGCGGGCATCGTTGCCGGCGCCGCCTGCTTCGCCGTCGTTGGCCTTACTCCGCTCAAGCGGACTGACGTGGTTGTGCTGCGGGTGAACGAAACTACGGGCATGACGGATCGCGTTTATGATGTGCAGGGTGGGCCTATGGCCGCTTCGGAAGCGGAACAGCGGCACTGGCTCTGGCAATATGTCCGTCACCGGCAGGGTTACTCTTACGCCGAAGCTCAATACAATTTCGACGTGGTGAACATCATGTCCACTGCGGATGTGCAGTTACAATACGCCGAAGGCTTTCGTGGATCGAACCCGCTAAGCCCGCAAGTCGTGCTTGGTCGCACCGGACAAGCCGCATTGAGCTGGGTCAGCACGGCCTTCATCGGGCCTAAGCTGGCGCAGGTCCGTTACGTCCTCTCCGAGCGCAAAGGTGATCTCCTGCTTCCAAAGCGGAACATGGTTGCGACAGTCGGCTTCGACTTTTCCCGCGGTTCGATCAGCGGCGGCGCCATCAATATCAACCCCCGTGGGTTCTTGGTCACGAGCTACCGGGTGGATCAGGAGAACGCACAATGATGCGCCCAACTTCCTTGCTCGTCCTGGCGCTGCTGGCCGGCACAGCCCTCGCTGGCCCGGCACATGCCGTCCAGGAACCCCGCGCGGGGCGCTGGGACGCTCGCGTGCGAACGGTTCCCTACAATGCCATGAACCCGGTCCGTCTGGTCGGCAGCACGTTCACCAGCACACAAATCATCTTCGCGGTCGGGGAAACGGTGACGCATGTGGCTATCGGGGATGCGGAGGCATGGTTGCCGCAGCCCACGGGCAATCTGCTGTTCATCAAGCCTATCGAGGTCCGCCAGCCCACGAACATGCAGGTTGTCACGACACGGCCGGACGGCGGCACCCGCAGCTATCAATTCGAGCTGGTTGCGCGGCCTGCACCGTCCACGACTGGCGCGCAAGTCGCAAGCCTAGATGGGACAGTGCCGGCGCCAGCCGGCCCGGCTACGCCGTTCGCCATCCAGTTCGTCTATCCCGAAGACGCGCGGGAGGCCGCTATCGCCAACCGGCGCCGTGCCGCGACCGGGGAAGGTGAGCGGGATGCACAAGCCCGCCTCGCGGTGGACTTCTTCTATGGGCCGCGAAACTGGCGCTACACCGCGCAAGGCTCGCGCTCAATCGAGCCGGCGGAAGTCAGCGACAACGGCCGTCTGACAGCTTTCCGCTTCCCCGGCAACTCGACGGTGCCGACGATCTACACCATTGCGACGGACGGCCAGGAAAGCATCGTTCCCTACTCGATGCGCGGCGACCTGGCCGTGGTGTCCACCACGGCCAGGGAGTTCCGCCTTCGCTACGGCGGCGAGGTCCTGCGCGTGTTCAATCTTGGTTTTGATCCTATCGGCCAGAACCCCGGCACCGGCACCACCACGCCCGAGGTCATCCGCACCATCAGGGAGAGCCGCCAGTGAGCCAGTCGTCATCGCCCCCCCCCGCTCCACCCGGCCCGCAGCAGGCCAGCCCTGCCGCTCCCCAGGCCGCTCATGTGGCCGGTGAGCGGCACGTCTCGTCCGTCGCTGGCAGCGGCGGCGGCTTTACCAAGCAACAGGGCGCGATGCTAGTTGGCGCTGCAACAGTGGCCGCACTTAGCTTCGTGTTGCTCCGACCCCAAGCGGGGCCAGTCGAACCAAAAGCCGGGGATGACAGGCTGCGGGTCCAGGCGGTCAGCCACTACGAACCGCCGCCGCTGCCGCCCGCTACAACGCCGGTCTCCTTCCCGGTACTGAAACCGCAAGTCACGCCTCCGGTGGTTCCGGCGCAGCAGAGTCCCCTGATTGGCTCCTTGCAGCAGACGCCTCCAGACCCGCTGGCGAAAGCCCGGCGTGCGCCCTTGCTCTCGTTCGGGGCGGGTGGCGGCGGGACGCCGGCGGCGTCCAGGGGGAACGGGCAAGAGGGAGAGAATGGCCTGGTCAGGCCGGATGCAGTGCAGCCTAATGAGCTAGCCGCCCGTTTGCAGGCCACCCCTGTCAGGGCCGTTGGTGCCACGGTGCTGCCCCATCAACCTTACCTGCTCACCAAGGGCAACACCGTCCCCTGCGTCCTGCAAACTGCGATGGACAGCACGCTTCCGGGGTTCGTGACGTGCAAGCTGCCAACAGACGTGATCGGAAAGACGGGCATCACCCTTCTGGATCGCGGCACGCTCGTCGTTGGCGAGACGCACGGCGGGATGCAGCAAGGCCAAAGCCGGCTGTTCGTCCTGTGGACCAGGGCGGAAACCCCCAATGGCGTCGTCATCAACCTGGACAGCCCCGCGGCTGACGCGCTGGGCCGCACCGGCTTTGACGGTGAAGTGCAGACCCACTTTTGGGCACGCCTGGGCGGCGCCCTCTTGCTGTCCATCGTCCAAGGCGGCTTGCAGACCGGCGTTGCTGCTGTCGGCGGCGGCAACAACAACTTCAACACTGGGGGCGTTCAAAGCCTGTCGTCCGAAACCCTCCACAACTCGGTTGATATCCGGCCCACTCTCACGAAGAACCAAGGCGAATTGGTTAGCATCTTCGTGGCGCGGGACCTGGATTTCAGCGGCGTTTACAGCGTCAGCACGACGCCGGGCTTCGGGAGGGCCGGGCGGTGAGCCGGCCTGGTGAACGCACCCTGCGCCTGGTGACGGCGCCGATAGCTCCCTTCCTGGCAGACAGGGACACTACGGAAATCGTCATCCAGCGCCCGGGGGAGGTCGGCGTCGAACGGCGGGGTCAGTGGACGTGGCACGACGCTCCCGAGCTGGACTATGACCGCCTGGACGCTATCGGCACGCTGGCAGCGGCGATGATGAAGCAGGACGTGGGGCCAGACCGCCCCCTGTGCGGTTCCTTCATGCCGGACGGGGAGCGTATCCAAATCTGTCGCCCGCCTGCGACGACAGACGGCATCGTGAGCCTCACGATCCGCAAGCTGCCAGGTTCGGCACCGTCCCTCGAACTACTTGCGGACCGTGGCCTTTTCACCGCAACAGACGTGGCGCACCAGCACATGCACCCGCTTGATGCCGAGCTGGTGGATTTGCACGGTGCAAAAGACTGGCGGCGGTTCTTCCCCCTTGCCGTGCTGGCACGGAAGAACGTCGTCGTCTGCGGGGCAACCGGGTCGGGCAAGACAACCGTAGCCCGTGCGCTCATCCAGGCCATCCCCCTGCATGAGCGGCTTCTGACCATTGAGGACACGCCGGAGTTCGGCAATCTCCCTCAACGCAACGTGGTCAACCTGTTCTACAGCAAGGGCGATCAAGGATCGGCCCACGTTCGGTCTGAGGAGTTAATCGAGGCCAGCCTTCGGATGCGGCCCGACCGTGTCCTGCTGCAAGAGCTGCGTGACGGCGCGGCGTTCTCATACATCCGAAGCGTCGCGTCCGGGCATCCGGGCAGCATTACGACTTGTCATGCGGAGGACCCGGAAGGGGCTTTCGACGTGCTGCGCCTGATGGTCAAGCAGCACGAGGCCGGAAGGTATCTGGCCGACGCCGACACGCGCACGCTGCTGCGGCAGCACATAGACGTGGTGATCCACTGCGCGAAGGACCCTTACCGCATCACCCAAGTTTATTTTGACCCTATGGCGAAGCTGGCCGCCGCTGCCCGGTTCGTTCCCCCTCCTACCCTCGCTGCGGAGTAGCCCCCATGCAGGATTTTTCTGAATGGCCCCCCGCGGCCAAGGCTCTCGCTGGCCTATTCGTCCTGGTCCTGGTCGCGGTGCTGTGGAACATCCTCGCATCAGTCGTGTTCCTGGCGGGCACCGGCCTGCTGTCCAAGCACGAAGGCATCCCGCTGCTGGACTGGTGGCGATACTGGTCCTTCTATGGCTGGGACAAGGCGGGCGTCGGCCTCTGGCTTAAGCTCTCGGCCGGCGCCGCCACCAGTCTGCCGCTGCTGTTCCTCGTCGTCGGCCTGCTACGGCGGGGCCTGCCCGGCAGCTCGCGTGAGCTGCACGGGGCCACGCATTGGGAAACGGACAGCGCACTCAAGAAGGAGTTCCGCGCTCGCTTCGCCGGCCTCTACATCGGTCACACCGGCAGGGGCCTATTCGGGCGGCGGCGATACCTCCGCTTCGGCGGACCGGAGCATGTCGCCTGCTACGCCCCGACCCGGAGCGGCAAGGGCGTCGGCCTCGTCATCCCCAACTGCCTGCTCTACGAAAGCTCCCTGGTCTGCCTGGACGTGAAAAAGGAGAACTGGGCGGCGACCGCCGGCATCCGGAAGCAGGCGGGCCAAAAGGTGTTCCTGTTTGATCCTCTGGCGCCGGACGGCAGGACGGCCCGCTACAACCCTCTGACCTATGTGCGGCGCGGCACCCTGGACAGCTTCGATGACATTCAGCGCATCAGCCAGATGCTGTTCCCCCACTCCGAGGGGGATCAGGCATTTTGGACCAACTCTGCCCGGTCGGCCTTTGTGGGCGCGACCTCGTTCCTGGCGGAAACACCCGAACTGCCGTTGACCATTGGGGAGGTCTTACGGCTGCTCTCCCGGCATGACGGGGCACCTTACATCCTGGGCATGGTCCAGGCCCGGCGTGACGCAGGCAGGCCCTACAGCGCCGCCACGGTCGGCGCCCTGTCGGATTATCTAAGCGGGTCGGCCGACACGGTGCAGGGTATCCGCAAGACGATGACGGCAAGCCTGTCCCTATGGTTCAACCCGCGCGTGGACGCTGCGACGGCAGAGAGTGACTTCGACCTGCGGGAGCTGCGTAACTCCCTCCATGCAATCTACGTCGGCGTGACGCCAGACAATATAGAACGCCTCCGTCCGCTGCTGGCGCTGTTCTTCCAACAACTCGTTGACCTGACGGTAAGAACACTGCCGCAATTCGACCCCAAGGCGAAGCACCAGGTCCTAGTATTGTTGGACGAATTTCCTTTGCTTGGCCCGATGCCCGTCTTGGCTAATGCTTTCGCTTTCGTAGCAGGCTACAATATGCGCCTTATGCTGATTATGCAGAGTAAGGCGCAGCTCCGCGATCCCGCCCTGTATGGGCCGGACAAGGCTGCGGCGATGCTGGACAACTGCGGCGCCGAAGTCGTGTTCGGCACGAAGGACCTGGCGCTGTCCAAGGAGCTGTCCGAACGCCTGGGCTATGACACCGTGGACGGCGTGAGCCGGTCCGGCCCGCGCTTCTGGCGCATGTTCCGCGGCAAGAACCTCAACCAGACGGAAAGCGATCAGCGACGTGCCCTGCTGCTGCCGCAAGAGGTCATGCGCCTGCGGTCCCGCGATTCCATCGTCATCCGGCCGGGGATGTTCCCTATCAAGGCGAAGCGTATCCGCCACTATGAGGATCGCACGTTCCTGCGTTTGCTGTGTGATCCGCCAGCAGTCGAACCCATCGAGGTCGTGCAGTTGATGGACGCGGGAAACACCGGACCTGCGCCCGCCGCCCCTGCCCCGGCTTTCTCTCCCCCTCCCGCCCCCTTGCCTTCACCCGTGCCTGCGCCGCCGGCCTCGCCGGCATCTGTCACAACTGCTGTGTCCTCGGCGGCGCCGGCAGCTCCTGCCGCCCCGGCTAAGCCAGCCCGCGGCAAGAAAGCTGCCGCCGGCAGCACGCAACCTGCTGCTGTCCCGGCTTCGTCCGTCGAAATGGTGAAGCTGCGCCGCACGGGCGCGGATACCGCATTTGCAGATGTGCGCCTGGCTGGCGTCCACCTGCGAGGGCTGCGGGTCGCGCGCCAGGACGGGGCGCTGTCTCTAAGCCCCCCGGAACAGACCGATGGCAACGGCAAGTCCTGGCCGCTCTACAGCCTGCAACCTGGTTGGCCGGAACCCATCTTGGCGCGCATCTCGGAGCTTTGGGATCAGACCGAAGATGGAGGGGAGGCGCCTGCCGTTATTGAGGCCGCAGGCACCGTTTCCGCCAGCTCGCCGCCTTCCTCGCCGGCTGCAGAAACGCCGCCGGTCGTGGAAGCGCCGCCCATGCGTTCGTTCCAAGCCGACGCCCTCCTATCCGGCATCCTCGATGCTGAGATTGACCTTGGGCAGTTTGGGGAAGCGGATAGCAAGAGCGTCGTCGCCTCGATCATCGGGGCAACACCGACCGTCGCATCACTCAATAGGAAAGGATTGGCCGCAGAATGAACACCCATGACGCCTGGGAGGGGGTGGACGTGCTTATCCCCAAGCGGGTCCACCAGAACCGCAGGGAGGCCATACAAGCGGCCTGCCTCGACCTGGGCGCCCTGATAGGGGCGCTGCCGGGAACGTCACCTACCCCCCTGGATGCGGCGCTGTCGGATGTGCTGGCGCACGCCGATGCCGACGACTGCAAAGCCTGGATCATGCGCGCGATCCGCGCGCTGCCAACTCAAGCCGATATGGAGGCCACCAATGGCGATGCTTGACCGTCTGAAAGACGCTACGCGCTCCACCAACAGCATCGAGGCGGTGCAGCCCCTGGCGGGGCCGCAGCGCCCTATGGATTTGCACGGTGCAAATCCGGCTGGCTCCCCCACTGCCCCTGCTGCTGCCCCTCCCGCGGCCAAGAGGCCGGCTGGCGACCCCAAGGCACCGGCTTACACCACAGAACCGGAAGCGATCTCACGGGCCTATTACGTCGAGGATCGAGGCGGTGAACGCCGCTACTTTGACGACTATCAGCGCAAGAGCCTTGCGATCCGGGCTGATGACAGCACCATCACCACCAAGAAGGAAGACCTGAACACCATCCGCGCGATGCTGACGATGGCAGAGGCCCGCGGCTGGTCAGAAGTCAAGGTCGCGGGAACCGCAGACTTCAAGCGGGAAAGCTGGATCGAGGCTCAAGCGCGGGGCATCACGGCGCAAGGCCACAAGGCATCCGATCTCGACCGGCAAGAAGCCGACCGCCGCCGTGCCGAACGTGGGCAAGCTCCCGTCCAAGCTGGCCCGAAGCAAGACACCAACGAAATTAGGACGGTCGCCGGTCCGGCAGTCCAAGCGGCAGCGCCGCAAGCAGCCCAAACCGTCACGCCGGCTGCGGCCCCGCAGCGCGAAGCGGAGCCGTCACGGCCAGCCGTGGATTTGCACCGTGCAAATCCTCTTTCGCCTGCGGCGGCGCCAATCCCTGTTCCGTCTGCCGATCAGGTTGCCCGGAATGCCATCGGCAAGGATGCCGTGGGCCTGATGGTCCGGGCGCAAGATGCTGTCCTCGACTACAGGAAGATGCGCCTCGAAGATCAGCCGCCGCGGCCTGTCACTGAGTTCGCTGCCCAAGTACGGCAGCAGCTTTCCGATGCGTGGCAGAACGCGAACGCCTCCAAGGCGATGACAGCCGCCGGCTTCTCCGAGAAGGGTATGCAGCGCGACCTTGAGACGGGCAGGTTCAACGCCCTGTCAACTGGCCTGTCCGTCTCTGGTGTCCCAGCGAGGGAGTTTGACATCAAGCTGATACCTCTCTCCGTTGAACCGAACCGGATGCTACCCAGCCACTCCAAGGAAGCAGCTCCCGTCATCGGCCAGAACCCGGCGCAGCCTGGCGCCACGCCTTCGGTGAACCATCGGCAGGCATTGAAGGATGCCACTGCCGAGCTGTCGCCAGATGGAAGGCTCGTCCTGGCTGCGCTGTCGGAGAAGATTGACCGGCAGATGAACAAGCTCAACGCGGATGCCAAGCTGGAAACCAAGGCGTTCGCCGCTGCGGAGCTGGTCAAGAAGGAGAAGCTGGAGGGGCCTGTCGTCCTGTCACCCGAGCTGCGGAAGCTCGCAACCGCACCCGAGCCGGCGCAGGTGAAGCAGGCTCCGGCGCCTGTGCCCCAGCCCGCCGTCGTGCGACAGGTGGAGCCGCAGCCCCCGCAACGCAGCCGGGGCCGGTAAGGCCCCGCTGCTTACGAAGCCATAATCGGGAAGGAAAGCCAGGTATGTTGAAGTGGACCGTTGTTATGGCTGTATTGGCTGGCCTGCCGATGCTGGCCACCGCTCAACCGGCAGCACCGGCGCTGCCAAACCTAAGCACGCCGGATGGGCTGCAAGCCCACTTGGAGGAGATCATCAAGCTGCAAAGGCAGCAGTTGCAGGCATCCCAACAAGCATCCGTGCCGATGCCGGGTGACAGCCGGGCTTGCATCTACTCGAACCAGGTGTACTCGGAAGGCGCGGAGCTTAGTTCAACCGAGAACGTGTCACTCGTCTGTAAGCGTGAGTATGGCCCGGTTGGGGCATCTCCGACGCCCCCGCGTCTCGTATGGGCACGTCGGTAGCGTCGTCCAAAGGCATCACTGTATGGCTCGCTCCGAAGAAGAAGTCTGGCGGCTTCCAGCCACCGCCAGGGGCAAGGATACCAGGATACCAGGGGGGAGCGGGTCACACCGCTCCCCTTCCCTTTCGCCTGCCGCCAAGGCGCGGCTAAGCCGCATCGTCAACCGCACCCCCGAAGTGATGGTGAAGGTCACGGGCCGGACGCGCGGCGTCACGCACCTCAAGGCGCACCTGGACTACCTGACCCGCAACGGCAAGTTGCTGGCCGAAACCCAGGACGGTGAGCAGGTCCAGGACCGCAACCGGCTTCGAGAACTGCACGATGAATGGCTCTTGGCGAATGCCGCTGAGGCACGGGGACGGAATACCCCCCAAGCGGCGCAGTCAGTCGGCATCATCCTCTCCATGCCTGCCGGCGCCCCCCCGGACCGGGTGCATGATGCCGCCCGGTCCTGGGCGCGGGAAACCTTCGCTGGCAAACACGATTGGATCATGGTCAGGCACGACGACAAGGACCATCCACATGTCCATGTCTCGGTGCGGGCAGTGGGCAGCGACGGTCGCCGGCTGGCCCCTGGGCCGGCTGACTTACAACTCTGGCGTGAGCGGTTCGCGCGCGAGCTGCGCCGCCTGGGCGTTGCTGCGGAAGCCACTCCGCGGCAGGCACGGGGCAAGGTGCCGCGCGCCGACCGCGCGCCGGTCCACCAAGCCGAAAAGCGCGGCGGCAAGTCCAGCGCCCGGGGAAGGCAGAACAACGATGCCATGCACACTGCCAAGGCTCCCAAGCCTCCGCAGCCGCGCGACTGGCAGCGCGATATTCAGGTGCGCCAAGAGGGTATCCGCAAAGCCTACCTCGAACACGCCTCCGAACTGAACCAAGGTGATGCCGCGGATCGGCGCCTCGCTCGTGACATTGAGCGATTCGTAGCCGACATGCCCGTTCCCCTCACGCGCCGGCAGGCCGTCGCCGTCGAGCTGCGCCAGGTGTTGGAGCAACGCTCAATCCCCATTGCCGCACCCTCGGAACAGCCCTCACCCTCACTCACGGATTTGCACCGTGCAAATCGGCAAGAGCCGCGGCAGACCCAGCAGCGGCAGGAACCGGAGCTGGACCGGCGTAGATAAGGCTCGCCAAGATCCCCGTCAGGGGTCCACGAACCGCACGGGCCGGCGCCGGGGTCGGCGGGCGATCTTCTGCCGCTCCTGCTCCGTTGCTGCGTCGTCCCGTTCCTCCGCACCTGCCGCAGCCGTTGGCCGGTCGGCATCCGGCAGTCCCCAGTAGTCGAAGTTGCCGGTTATCACCGCCACGATGCGGCGCATCTCCGTCCGCAGCAGCTCGGCCGCCTCGCGGGCCGCTTCGCCCTGATAGGCGGGATACTCCCCTGTGTGGGCAGCGGTGTTGATCGCCCGTGCGATCTGATTGACGTTGTTCCCGATCCGCCGGACCTCCATGAACAACTCCCGCAAGGCTTCGATCTCGCCGGGGTTCCATTGGGGTCGCCGGCCAAGGTGGACGATGGCCAGGGAGCGTAACCAGGTGGCAGGGGTGGTGCCGCGGAAAGTGGCGGCCTCGATCAGCGCAAGCCGCTCGGCGTCCCGAAGGCGTACCATCACCTGATGGGCACCAGCGACGCCAGCGGGCGCGGGCGCTGCCCGCCCCTCCATGGCGTTCGTCACCAGGTCCCGCAGTTCGGCGGAAGCGCCTCCCTTGTTCCCGCGCGCCCATACCTTGAACCGAGCGGCAAGGTCAGCCGGCACCCACGTTGAAAGAAGCTCAAGCCCGTTTCGGCCCACTCTGAACCTCACTGTAATACCTTGCTACCATCAAACATATCCCGCACTAGTCCCACTTAGCTAGAGTTCTTCTCTTAGCTACAAAGAAGGTTGGGCAGGAGGAAGAAGAAGGAAAGTAGCTTGACCCCTCCTCGGATTTGCACGGTGCAAATCGTCAGGCCCGCGTATCACCCGTAAGCCCCTGGCCCGATCAGCAGCACGGCATGGGTGTGGCTCGTTGATCGGGGGTCATACACCTCCTCGATCCGCACATAGTCCGGTCGGCCTCGGCATGTCGGCACATGACAGCGCAGGCAACCTACGATCTCCCCGAGCATCTGCTCATCCCCATAAGCACGCCTCAACAGGGCAACCAGGATCACGCGCTTGTCCTGGCACCGCTCGCACCGAAGCAGTAAGCGGGTGCGCGGCCAGTCACCTAGCTTGGAGTTCATCGCGTAGGACTGCTGCACTCGCTGGCTATGGTTCATGCCCATCCTATGCCAGCCCTTGCCGTTGTTGTTCGCTTTATGTTCCACTAAGCGACACGGCAGGGAATAGGCGAATGACGCATGATTTGGACCGGGAGCTATCACCGAACCAAGCGCAGGCCATCCAGGATCAGCAGCCGTCTCTGACCTGGTTCGTGACGGCGTGTGATCCTCGCCACCCGGGGAAGCACATCGCGCGGCCTCATACTTCCGCGCATGATGGTGGCAAGTTCCTCTGCGCCGTGCTGGTCTCGGACACCTTGGAGAACCTGCGCGCCCGCCTGCCGGCCGGCGTCAGTCGTCGTTATGAGCTATCGCGCTTCATCCCGCCTGACGTGATCGAGCTATGGGATTGATCCTGCCTCCGATGGGATAGAAGCTTTCGGGTTGGCTCCTACAGGCGGAGACGGCCGAGGTTTAAGAATCTCCCTCGCCTTGAAAAGCCTTGGCACCCCGTATCACGATCAGAACTTTCAGCGACAGGCCAATAGCCTCATGGGCATTGATGATCCCGGTGGCATGAAGTAGTAAGCCAGGGATGGCCGCAGCCGTTAGGTCTGCCTTTCCGCTCGCGAGCCGCATGAAGTAGATGTCGGCATACCGGGCTATGGCGGCGCTGACCCGGCGGACTGTCGGCGCGACCGTCTCCCAGGTCCGTGCCAGCATGTCATAGTCGTAGCTTGATAGGGCCGCTCGCATGGACTCTGTCGCCCGCAGCGCCCCATTGCGCTCCTGAACGGTCAGTCCACCCAGCACTTCGTCGTCTGTCTCGTCATTGATGGCTTCGGGTGGATGATTATCCAACCTGCTGGGCCGTGACGCTGGCATGTTGTGGACGGCTTCAGCGAAGTGCTCAATGGCTGCGGCCAGTCTCTGCCGCATCTCTGCTTCAGTGCTGCCGGGAACAGGGGCGTTGTCCTGGCGTAGCACCCACTGGCCGGGCAGTGCTTCGGAAATTTGGCTCAGCACCACCTCGTCCAGGACGCCGCCGAACTCTGCCCGTATAAAGCCGGACGCATCGCCGCCACTGAAAAATGGCCCCTGGCCAAACCCGAAGGTGTTGAGGTCTTCGCCGTCAAATGTGACTCGTTCGCTTTTGAAGGTCACTGGCTCGCCGCGGAACGTTAGCGAGCCACCGCGCCGACGCATTCCATCATGGGTCGCATCGCTCGCGGACGGCTGAGCGTTTAGTTTATCGGCCTGAGCTTCCGCGAACTCAAAGAATGGTCCCTGCGGGCGCTCGTAATTAGCGAGGAACCAAATCAGCGTGGTTTCGCGTTGTACAACCTCACTCGCTCTGGCGAGTTCGCTTCCCCGGATACCGTCCGGGAACCTAGGCGTCCGGTATGCAAGCTCCTCCAGCGGAAAGTCGGCCGGATCGTCGGCGCTGATATACGTTACGATAACGCCGCGCATCGGGCGTCTGCTCGGCGGGCTATCGGGCGGCGCTGATTCCATAAGGGTGATAGATACCACGGTGCGGGCTATTCTGGAACCGAGCCTGGCAAGCTACTACACCCGGATTTAGGCACTCGGCGCACCTGGTCAGCATCATCTATGTCGGCCGGCATAGATGAAGGTGCCCATGCTGCTGCTGCACGCTCTGCTTAGGCCCGCCGTAGCTGGGCGTTCCAGTCTTGGTCCTCCGGGCACAGCCTGCCGAACCCGGCGCTGCTTGCAGTCGCCAGCTCGTGCAGCCGGCTCGCTAAGATTTCGCCCCCCGTGCCCTGGTCTGTAGCAGCTACAAGCCTGGCGTTGCCCGGTAGGATGGATTGCAGCGCCCTCGCCGTGTCTGGCCCGTAGCCGCCACCTGTGGACGCATACAGGGTGCCATCAGGCCATCCCTCGATACTGGCAAGGCTTATGGCATCTATGAAGCTCTCGGTCACGGCAACCCGGTTGCAGGTCGCGGGTGTCCCAATCCAGAACAACGTCTTGGTCCCACCACTTGCATAGCCTTTGAATCTCGGCCCACGCATCTCCCATCCCGTGGTTTGGCCCTGAGCATTCCTGTGTCTGGCCCAAACCGTCCCGTATATTCCCTCCCTCAACACCCCGGCCTGCAACGCTTGCTCAACGCTAACGACGGGCAAGCAGCGTGTCTCGATCAGGTAGCGCCACCCCTGGGACGCCGCACAAAGCTGACCCGCCTCGCTCCAAGTCCGCTCGGCGTTAATCGGGGTCGTCGCGGCGCTCTGGCGCATCGGCACCAACCTTGGGGCGATCCCAGCCAAAGGCCGCAACGCCTTGCGGGCGTGTCCAAGATTGCCGCCCCACACATACTGCGCTAGGGCCAGGGCATCGCCTCGCCGGTCATTCAGGGGATCGAACCAACCCTTGCCCTCGTGGGTCACGATTACGATGCGCCCGGCGCCGTTGCGATACTTGACTGCGCGGCGTGTACTCTCCTTGGCGTCCAGCTCCCACCCGCCAACCTCAAGCACAGTGCGGCAGTCCACCCGTGCCCGCAGTTCGTCCAACTCGTCCTGCGCCTGCCGCTCGGCCTGTGCGTCACCGCTCGTCGTCATAGCTCTGTCCTCCTACCCACCAGGGCCAGTGCGATCGGCTGGGCACCTGGTCGAAGTGTCCGGCGTCGATGGCCTGCACCCCTGCGGAGTACAAGCCGAGTATCAGGGCGCATGTCAGCGTCATGAAACCGGCCCGCATCGCGTCCGCCCACATATACGACACGGCGAACCCCACGGTCGCGGCCATCCCGCCAAGGCACGCCATCAACAAGGGCCAAGTGATGAACGGTCGCAGCACCCGCAGCAGCAGCACCAGCAGCACCCGTAGCGCGACCAGCACCGTCCATGCCACGACCCATAGCAGCGTCAGTAGCACCCGGCCTGACAGGGCCTTGAAGCCCTGCCAGGTGTTGCGATGGGCAGAAGGGCTGCCGCGAATGATCCGCTGTCCCGCGTGCGCTACCGGGCGCTGATGCCGCGCAACTCGGCAAATGGCACCTCAAGCCAATCCCCGTTCACGTCTAGAAACACTTGGTCCTCCACGTCCGGCCGGTCGGTCAGGATTAGCACCCCTTGGATGCCTGCTAGCGTCTCCATGACGAACATCGGCTCCCCCCTGGCGTAGCTGATGGAAAGGGAAGGGGTGTCATCGTCGGGCTGCGGGTCAGCTTGCGTCACCGGCTCAACCTGCGCCTTATCCTGGTGTTCTGATGCGCCAGGATTTGCACCGTGCAAATCGCCAGGGTGAGTTGGGCGGGTTGCCGGCTGTGCCACATCCCGCAAGGGCTGTGCTGGTGGCGCTGTCTGGGCCTCAATCTGGGGGGTAGGCTGCTCTGCCATGTCTGGCAACGCGGCAGAGTGATGGCTACCGGTGGGACGGTCTGCGGGTGCCTGCGGTGGCACGAACACGGAAGTCGGGGCGATCTGCGGCGCGACAGGGGCAGGGACCTCCGGCACCTGTTCACGGTCCAGGATCACGCTGCCGGTCGCCTTGCCTGTCACGGCTCCTATGATGCGCCGCGCCTCCGTGATGGTCAGGAAGGTATCGGCGTCTGGCATCGCGTCCTCCACCTGGGCTGGATGCTTCTGCCAAGTCCGGTAAAGATCATAGATCGCCCGCATGTCCCCGTTATCGAGGCGGACGGCCAGGAAGTCAGGCAACTTCTCCACAGCCCGGAAAGCGGCGATCTGATAGTCTTTCAGGTTGCATATAGTCGCGATCTCCTTACCCTGCTTGCCCTCGCGGTGAAGCTGGTTGACCGCGGCGGCAAGCTCACTGTTGGACAGGTTAGCCCGCTGCTGGTTCTCGATAACCTGGGTGGCATAGTCGCGCTGCCCATCCGGCACGATGACGGCAGCAATATCCGCCTGGCCTGCCAGCTTGGACGCCCGCAAGCGCCGCGCTCCGAATACCAGCATGTAGCGGCCATCCTCGGGCGGCTTGACGCCGATAGGTTGCAGCACACCCCTCTCCCGGATGGTGAGGGCCAAGCTCTCAAGCTCGGCTTGGTCAAACGACCTGCGCGGTTGGTTGGGGTCCTCGTCAATGTCCACCAGCGTAATGCGTAGCGGCTCGCCTGCGCCCTCGCCTGCCGCTGCACGCAGGTTGGAAAATGATGCCGCAGTAAAGGATGCCTTTTTAGCCATGTGACAGCTCCATCTTCTGCTCAACCGTCTGGAAGATGCCCCGTATCTCTGTTGCGGCCTCCCGCGCCGATGCACCCTTCATGTTCCACACTGGCTCCTTCTCGCCGGCTGCCCGTGCATAAAGGTCGCGCTTCGCCACGATGCCGGGGAACAGCAGCTTGCCGACATGCCCGACAAGCTCCTCGAACATCTCGCGCTCGCGCCGGCTCTTGCGGTCGTAGAGGGAGGGCAACAGGCCAAGGAACGCCGGCTCTGCCCGCTTGTAGTGGGCGGACACCCCTTTGATCGCCCGCAGCAGCTCCGCGATGCCGGCCAGGCTGTAATCGTTGATGCCTATGGGTGCCAGCACGGCATTGGCTGCCAGCAACGCCCCGAACGTGCGGTTCGTCAGGGAAGGGGGTGTGTCGATGATGCACACGTCGTAGTCATCTTTCATGGCGGCCAGGCTGTCCCTGAACGTCTCGATGCAGCTCCGGTCAACGCCCTCCACGCCCAACAAGTCGCGCGTGGAACGGGTGACAGTCAGCGATCCGGCACTTGGAACGGATGTGACCTCTGCGAACAACTCCACGCTCTCGACCGTGGACAGGTGCGCGCCAAGGGTCATCGTTAGGTTGGCTTGCTGGTCCAGGTCCACCACAAGCGTACGGTATCCCTCTGCGAAGTACCAGCCTGCGTGGGCCACGATGTTGGTTTTGCCGACCCCGCCCTTCTCGTTCATCACGACAAGCGTTTTCATCTTACTGCCCTTTCGGCCTGCCGGACCGGCCCGGCCTGCGGTCGCTCAAGTCCTCGTCGGACACGTCCAGGCCAACGGCCCTAAGCCCGCGAAGCACCATGCCCCGGACGGTGGTTCGTTCCTGGGCGGCACGCACCTTCAACCCGTAGTGCAGCCGCTCGGGCACTAGGAAGGAAACGGTCACTTGCCGGTCCTCGGGGACTGGAGCCGGTTCCGGCACAACATCTGCGTGGGTTTGCCCGGCAGGCTTCTTTGCCATTCTGCACGTCTCCTGGATGGCGCTGCTGCGCCGCTTGATACCATCCACATCGCACGTCCCTTCCCGCTAAACAACGTGAGGGTATGATACCATATAACTGCGCGTTGTATATAACAAACTAACTTGCTGAACTATAAATCATGTTGACATTATGCGGCAATGCCGTATATATAGGGGGTTAGCTAAGACCAAGGAAGTCAGCGTGCATTCAGTCATCGAAACCTCGGACTACCTGGCTGATGCAAAGGACGCTGGGCTAACCGATATCGAACGTGAGAAGATTGTTGACACGCTTGCAGCCAATCCGACTGCTGGCGATGAAGTTCAAGGGACGGGCGGCGCTCGCAAGCTGCGCTTCCCTGGCCGGGGCAAAGGCAAGAGCGGAGGATACCGGGTCATCACCTTCTACTCTGGCATAGACGTGCCGGTTTTCCTGCTGAACGTCTTTGCCAAGGGGGACCGGGTGGACCTGTCCCAAGGTGACCGGAACGAGTTGCGTAAGAAGCTGGCGGTCCTGGCGGGCCGCTATAGGAAAGGAGTGCAATCCAATGTCTAAGGCAGGTAGCCGCATCCTCCGCAGCGTGGATGCTGCCATTGCATACGCGAGTGGGGAGGTCACGGAGGGCTTCGTGGTCCATACCCCCAAAGCGGTGAACGTGAAGGCCATCCGTCAGACCCTCGGTTTGAGCCAGGGTGCCTTTGCTGAACGCTTCGGACTAAGCCCGGCGGCAATCCGGGATTGGGAGCAACACCGCCGCCAGCCGGACCCTGCTGCGCGCGTGCTGCTGATGGTGATTGCACACAACCCGGATGCGGTGGTGAACGCACTCCAACAGGCCGCCGCCTGACGGTTGCCCGGTGCCGTCTAGCCTGCATCTTACCGGGCCTGGATTTGCACCGTGCAAATCCTAGACGGTGCTGGATGTGGCTTGCTTCCACTGCCACGCCCTTTGTTCGACGCCGGCCCGGCAGGGCCTCTTAGCGTCAAATCTGCACGGGACGCCCTTCGTCCCGACGCTTCCTGCGCTGCCTGGCTGCCCGGTGCCGTCAAACCCCTGGCTCGCTTGGGCCAGCCCGAAGGGCGCGGAGCCACGCACAGGACGCCTCTCGGCGTCCGAGCATGGCGAGCGGGGTGACGGCACCGGGCAGCCAGGCAACTCCTTGCTTGCGTGGAGTAGGGCAGCCGAGGACCCTTCGGCGCTCACGCGCTTCCGGGCCGCAAGGCCCCCTCTCCCAGAACCGGACTTGAAAGTTTCCCTTCATCCGGCTCCCCCTTCGCGTATCTGACGCTTCTCTGTTTGGCGTTGGTTTTCACCATGGGATGACATTTGGCGCAGAGATAGCGCGTCTTGCGGATGCGGGCGCTGGCAAGCCATTCCACGAATGGTGACTGTCCAACATTGGCCAGGGCGTTCCTATGATGCACTTGGATCGGCGTTCCCGGAGGAGAAGTGCAGAGAACATTCTCGCACTCCCCGGCGAGTAGCCTTGCCGTTACATCGGTTCCGCACCTGGCTAGGGCAGACCCGAGGGGTCCCCTGTCCACATCTGCTTCCGATGTGGGTTTACCCAAAAACTTGATGTCTTTGGGCCACCACACCGCTACCTCAAGCACCTTCCCGTTTTCGCTCGTATGCTTGACGACCTGGCGCCCTTGTCCCTTGGTGATACGCTGTAGGATTTTGCCTTGGCGGGTCCGGTGTTTCGACGCCAGCGTTTTAACAAGGCTCTGATTCGCTACCCACGCGAGTTGGCCCATCCGGCTTCTGATCCAGGTGTCCATTCGGTAGTAGTTGGCGAAGCCTCGAAGTTCGGCATTGTAGATGGACACGATCTCATAGTCGGAACTATGGATCAGTTCACCCCGATGCCGTCCTGTTGCCGTCGCATAGTCCCCGTATCCGTGTCGTTCGCAGAATCCTTGTAGCTTATCCCAAGGCGTGACCAGGATAATCCGTTCCGCCGGGGCACGCCTCATGTAGACGAAGCTGCCTCGTCGTATCTTCAATACCTTGGTCCCGCTGAAGGTTCGCACGTCGTAGCCCAGGAATCTTACCCCTTCCATAGCCTTGATGATGCCCGTCTTGTCCTCGGACACGTCCAATCGAAGCGTGTCTTTGAGAAAGGCGCGCACCCTCTCCAGCACAGCCACCGCATCCGCCTTCGAGCCTATGACGCCGATGAGGAAGTCGTCGGCGTATCGCACGTAGGTCAGCCTGCGGTAGCCGGGGTCCATGTGGTCCATGCTATCCAGGGTCCGCATGGCCTTCGACAGTTCCCGGACTTCCGTGATGAGCTTTCCCCGCTCGGGGGTATCCTTCCCATCCGCATCCAGCTTCTTGATTTTCCTGCGCCGGAGAGCGACCTGCCCCATCAACCGGATGTGTTCCGGGTTGCTGCGGCGCCTGTCCCCTCGGTGGAAGCTCTTGGTTTCCGCTTCCATGAACTTGTCGAGTTCGTGCAGATAGATGTTCGCCAGAATAGGAGAGACCAACCCTCCCACAATCTTGCAAAAAGCTGTTTCGGCCCGGGCGGGTTGGATCGGTTGTGGGGAGTGTGCTGTCGACGCGGAACACGACGTTGATGTCGTCCTGGTTGATCTCGACCCGCTTGACCA
>JAABUT010001622.1_pt1 | contig 24895 bp, 31 predicted proteins | sample 5559281 | NCBI WGS metagenome assembly JAABUT01 (sample SAMN10711880, study PRJNA513359) | rock metagenome | isolation source: Antarctica rocks | place: Antarctica: Victoria Land, Ricker Hills nord | collected 2016-01-04
CTGATGGGCAACATGACGCCCTCGACGAGCTGTACGTGCGATACGGCCGGATCGTCTATTCCCTCGCCCGGCGCATCATCGTCGACAGTGGGCTGGCCGAGGACGTCGCGCAAGAAGTGTTCTTCGCACTGTGGCGCGATCCGGACAAATATGATCCCAGCCGCGGTCCGTTTGCCACCTGGTTGCTCTCTATGACCCATCACCGCGCCGTTGACTTGGTGCGCCGCGAGGAGGCGGTCCGGCGCCGTCGCACCCGGGCTGCCGAGGAAGGCGTTTCGCTGTCGCTGACCAATGCCCCAGCTGCCGTCGCCGACCAAGCACTGGGTGGGGTCCGCCGCGAGCGGGTGCGCAAGGCGCTGCAAACGTTGCCTGCGCCACAACGGGAGGCGCTCACTCTTGCGTACTTCGGCGGTTACACACAGCGAGAGGTCGCGGCCATCACCGGGGCTCCACTGGGCACCGTCAAGACTCGCATGCTGGCCGGCATGCGACGGCTGCGCGGAGAGCTCGCAACTGAAGACGGCACGTCGGGAGAGCTGTTGTGAACCGGGCCGCGCACGACGAGTACGACGGCCTGGCCGTCGGCTGGGCGTTGCACGCGCTCGAGCCGGGCGAGGAGCACTCGTTCGCCGACCACCTGGCCACCTGCGTCCGCTGCCAGCGTCTGGTGCACGAGTCGGAGGAGGCGCTCGGCGAGCTCGCCTACGCCGTGGCACTGGTCGACCCGCCGGCGCAGCTACTCGACCGGATCCGCCATGCCACCGGAGCCAGCGACGCGATGCCGGGACGTCTCGGCCGGCCCCACCGGCAGCCCACGCCGATCGGCCGCGCGTCCCGGATGCTGCGCTGGGCCGCGCCGGCGATGGCCGCCGCGCTGGTCCTCGTCGCCCTCCTCGGCTGGAACGTCGCCCTGCGCCACCGCGCCCAGCAAGATCAGCGGCTCGCAGCGGAACGCCAGGCGGTGATTTCGCAGCTCGCACAGAGCACCACGCGGGCGGCGCTGGTGGATGGGGCACAGCGCACGGTCGGATATGTGCTGCAGCGCGGGTCCAGCGTGGAGATCGCTTCCGGCGGCCCCGCTCTCAACGGCCTGGCGCCCAACGACCGGGCGAGGACGACCTATGTGCTGTGGGCAGTACAGCGTTCGGGCGGCCCCTCGATCGCGGTCGGCACCTTCGACGTCGTCCGCCGTAGCCTCGATGTACGGCCCGTGCATAACGCGCAGCTGCACGACGGCGTCACCGGCTTCGCGGTGAGCCGCGAGCCGGGCCGGGGTGTGCCGCAACGCCCGAGCGAGGTCGTCGCGACCGGCGTGGTCCAAAGCTGAGCTCAGCGTCGGGTGCCCGGGAGCGCCTGCGGCGTCATCGTGACCGCATCCGGGCCACCCCGCGGGTGGGTGTCGCCTATCGCATTGCGGTGGCCGTGCTGGGCGCCGGCATCGTCGGGATCGGCCTCGTCCTGCTGCCGTTGCCGGGGCCGGGCTGGCTGATCATCTTCGCCGGGCTCGGTGTGCTGGCCAGTGAGTTCAGCTGGGCCCGGCGCCTACTCGACTTCGCACGGCAGCGGGTCGAGGCGTGGGGCGGATGGGTGCGCCGGCAGGGCGCCGCCGTACGGCTGGTGGTCGGCGCCGTGACGCTGCTGGCCCTCGTCGCTGTGGGAGCCGGATACCTTGCCTGGCGGGGAGTGCCACCCTGGGTCCCCGGCATCGGGTAGCCTCTCGGCATCGCGTCCCGGGCGATTAGCTCAGCGGGAGAGCGCTCCGTTCACACCGGAGAGGTCACTGGTTCGATCCCAGTATCGCCCACCACCTTTCAAGCTTTACCTATTTGCGGAATTAAATCGTTTGCTATCGCTGGACCGGAAATGGACGGCGATGAATCCATCGAACTGACTACGCGTATCAGCCGGCCCGCCGGCCGCAGCGATAGCCTTGCGCGGTGATCAACCACGGGCGTGGCAAGTGAAGACTGACGATCTGGCACAGGTGCGACGGACGCTCTGGACGGCCGCCGACGAGATGCGAGCGAACTCGACGTTGTCGCCGGCCGAGTACCGCGGCCCAGTCCTCGGGCTGATCTTCCTCGCCTACGCCGATCACCGCTTCGAGCAGGTCCGGCCCGAGCTGGAGGCCATGGCGACCGCGCGGCGTCCGGCCACAGCCGACGACTACCGTGCGCGCTCGGTGCTCTTCGTGCCGGACGGCGCCAGGCTGTCGCACCTCGTCGCCTTGCCCGAGGGCCAGGACCTCGGTAGGGCGATCGATGACGCGATGAAGCTGATCGAAGGCTCGAACCCCGAGCTGCGCGACGTGCTGCCCCGCGGCTATCAACGGCTGGAGAAGTCGATCCTCAGCGAACTGCTGCGGCTGTTCGCGCCGCTGCCGCGTCAGCTCTCCGGTGACGCGTTCGGGCTGATCTACGAGGATTTCCTCTCCAACTTCGCCGCCAGTGAGGGACGTCTGGGCGGCGAGTTCTTCACGCCGTATTCCATCGTCCGGCTCATCGTCGAGATCATCGAACCGTTCCACGGCAAGGTTTACGACCCCGCATGCGGGTCGGGCGGCATGTTCGTCCAGTGCGCTAAATTCGTCGAGCGGCACAACGAGTCGGCGACGCGCGAGCTGTCGGTGTACGGGTCAGAGCAAAAGGGCGGGACGGTTCCGCTCGCCAAGATGAACCTCGCCCTCCACGGCCTGTCCGGCGATATCCGCATCGCGAACAGCTACTACGAGGACCCGCACCACTCCTTTGGCGCATTCGACTTCGTCATGGCGAATCCACCGTTCAACGTGAACGGTGTCGATAAGGAGAAGGTCGCCGGCGACCCGCGCTTCCCGGTGGTGCCAAAGCCTGATAACGCAAACTACCTCTGGATTCAGCAGTTCAACGCCGCGCTGAACTCGACGGGCCGGGCCGGGTTCGTCATGGCCAACTCCGCCGGCGATGCCGGTCACTCCGAGCGCGAGATCCGCCGGCAGCTGGTCGAGTCGGGCGCCGTCGACGTGATGGTCGCGATCGGGACGAACTTCTTCTACACGGTCACATTGCCGGTCACGTTGTGGTTCCTGGACAAGGGCAAGCGCAGCACCGCGCGCGAGGACACTGTGCTGTTCCTCGACGCCCGGCACCTATACCGGCAGATCGACCGGGCGCACCGCGACTTCCTGCCCGAGCAGATCGAATTCCTCGCCAACGTCGTGCGGCTCTATCGCGGCGAGCAGGTCGAGACCGTCGATGGCATCGGTGCAATGCTCGCGGAACGCTTCCCCGACGGCGCGTACGTCGACGTCCCCGGCTTGTGCAAGGTAGCGACCCGCGCTGAGATCGAGGCCCAAGGCTGGAGTGTCAACCCTGGCCGCTACACGGGCACGGCGACTGTCGAGGATGACGGCGAGAACTTCGCAGAGCAGCTGGCTGAACTGTACGACGAGTTCAGTCGCCTTTCCGACGAAGCGAGCGCGCTACGGGCGAACGTCGACGTGGCCGTGCAGGCGGTTCTCGACTCGTGAGTGACGGGCGCGAGACGACACTTGCCGAGGTATGCGAGCGAGTTGACTACGGCTACACCGCATCGGCGTCTAACGATCCCGAGCTTCCCCGCTTCCTGCGGATCACGGACATCGTCGGATCACACATCGATTGGTCGACCGTCCCGGGCTGCGCGGTGGGAGACGTGAAACTCAAGACGTACGCAGTTGCCAAGGATGACATCGTTGTCGCCCGAACAGGGGCGACCGTCGGATACGCCAAGCGCATCGGGAGCCATCCCCAGGCGGTATTCGCGTCCTACCTGGTGCGATTCCGGCCAAGAGAAGACGTTGTGCCAGCGTTCCTGGGCGCTGTAGTTGAGTCGCAGATCTACAAGATTTGGGTGCAACGAAACGCCGGCGGTGCTGCGCAGCCCAACGCAAGCGCGAAGCTCTTGGGTGCGTTCCCGCTGCGCCTCCCAGACGAGGACACGCAACGACGCATCGGTGTGATGCTTGGTTCGATCAATGACCTGATCGAGAATAATCGGCGGCGGGTCGAGGTGTTGGAGGAGCTGGCGCGGGCGATCTATCGGGAGTGGTTCGTCAACTTCCGCTACCCCGGCCACGAGAACGCCACCGTTGTCGCCTCGCCGCTCGGCGCTGTTCCGGAGGGCTGGAGTGTCAGCACGTGCGGCGATGAACTCACCAGCCTAGGAGGCGGTACACCATCGAAGAGCGAGCCGGCCTACTGGCATGACGGCACAGTTCGGTGGTACACGCCAAGTGACTTGACGAAGAGCCGATGTCGGTATACCGCCGAGCCGGACCTTCGGATTACCGAAACCGGTCTGGCGAGAAGCTCAGCTCGCTTGTTCCCTCCTGGCTCGGTCTTGATGACCAGCAGAGCGACACTCGGTGTGCTAACGATCGCGAGCAGCGAGGCAACGACGAATCAAGGTTTCATCGTGATTTCCCCGGACGAGCGATGGTCGCCAGCGTTCATCTTCGAGTGGCTCGGTGAGCATGCTGCCCAGCTCGCTTCCATCGCGACCGGTTCGACCTTCAAAGAGATCACCAAGGGCGCCTTCAAGCGCCTGCCGTTTCTGGTGCCGGTCCAGAGCGTGCTCGATGCGCATCGGGACGCAACTAACCCGATCGAGCAGCAGATCTGCAATCTGGAACAGCAGGTCCGGCGTTTGGCCTCACTCAGGGATTTCCTTCTGCCGAGGCTGGTGACTGGTCAGATCGATGTCTCATCGCTCGATCTCGATGCCCTGGTCGAGGGTTCGGTGGCATAGGTGCCGGGGCCGTACACCGAGGTCGGGCTGGTCGAGCAGCCCAGCCTCGAGCTGCTCGAGCAGCTCGGGTGGACGGTCGTCAATGCGTTGAGCGAGACGTTGGGTGCGGCCGGGACGCTTGGACGCGACTCGATGCACGATGCCGTGCTGACGCACAAGCTGCGCGACGCCCTGCGCTGGCTGAACCCGCAGGTGCCCGACTCCATTCGTGAAGAGGCGCTCACGGCCGTTGCGAAGGATCGCTCGCGCATGGACCGGGTCCGGGCCAACCGCGAGGTGTACGCCCTGCTCCGGGACGGCTACCGCGCCGAGTGGCAGGGCGAGAACGGTGAGCGGCAGTACGCCACTGTGCAGTACCTGGACTTCCGCGACTCGGCGAAGAACGACTTGCTCGCCGCGTCGCAGGTGTCGGTGGCCGGTGACCTGTACCGCCGGCGGGCGGACACGGTGCTGTTCGTCAACGGCATCCCGCTGGTGCTGCTGGAGTTCTAGGAACCGAACCGGCCGGTCAAGGCGTCCTACGACGAGAACCTCACCGACTACCGCGACACGATCCCGCAGCTGTTCGTCCCGAACGGCTTCGTGCTGTTGTCGAACGGGCGCGAGGCCAAGGTCGGCGCGACCTACGCTCCATGGGAGTTCTTCGGCGACTGGAAGGTGATCGACGCCGACGGCACCCGCGGGGTGGTCGCGCTGGAGACGGCGATCCGTGGCACTTGTGCGCCGCACCGACTACTCGACCTGATCGAGAACTTCGTCGCGTTCATCGAGCGTCCCGGTGGCCTGATCCAGACCGTTGCGCGCAACCACCAGTACCTCGGCGTAAACGCCGCAATTGACAACCTGTACCGGGTCCGGGCCGCCGGCGACAAGCGTCTGGGCGTCTTCTGGCACACGCAGGGGTCTGGCAAGTCGCTGTCGATGCTGTGGTTCACCCAGAAGGTGCTGCGGCAGATCCCCGGTGCCTGGACGTTCGTCATGGTCACCGACCGCACCGAGCTCGACACCCAGCTGCACGGTGAGTTCTCCGACGCCGGCGCGATCTCGCGCGAGGCCAACGTGCACGCCTCGTCCACGACCCACCTGCGCGAACTGCTCGCCACCGACCACCGCTACGTCTTCACGCTGATCCACAAGTTCCGGTTGGACAAGGACGAGACGACGATGCCGGTGCTGTCGGATCGCTCCGACGTCATCGTCATCACCGACGAGGCGCACCGCAGCCAGTACGACACCCTTGCGCTGAACATGCGCCGCGCACTGCCCAACGCGTCGTTCATGGGCTTCACCGGCACGCCGCTGATCGCCGGCGAGGAACTCACCAAGCAGCAGTTCGGCGACTACGTCAGCGTTTACAACTTCCGGGACGCCATCGAGGACGGTGCGACCGTCCCGCTCTACTACGAGAACCGCATCCCCGAGCTGCAACTGGTCAACGAAGACTTCGCCGACGACCTCGCCGAACTGCTCGAGGCAGCCGAACTGGACGAGGACGCCGAAGGCCAGCTCGCCCGCAAGTTCGGGCAGCAGTACACACTGCTCACCCGCCCGGAGCGGCTGCGCAAGGTTGCCAGGGATCTCGTCACGCACTTCGTCGGCCGGGGGTTCACCGGCAAGGCCATGTACGTCGGCATCGACAAGGCCGCGGCCGTACGCATGCACGACTACGTCCGCGAAGCATGGGCCGAGCACCTCGCCGGGCTACGCATTCAGCACGACGCACTGCCGGAACTCGAACGGGCGTGGCTGGCCAGCCGCATCAAGCTGATGAAGACGACGAATATCGCCGTCGTCGTCTCGCAGGGCCAGAACGAGATCGCGACGCTCGAACGGCAGGGCCTGGACATCCGTCCGCACCGGGAGCGGATGAACCGCGAGGATCTCGCCGAGAAGTTCAAGGCGGCCGGCGATCCGCTGCGGCTCGTCTTCGTCTGCGCGATGTGGATGACCGGCTTCGACGCGCCGAGCGTGTCGACGATTTACCTGGACCGTCCCATGCGCAACCACACCCTGATGCAGACGATCGCCAGGGCCAACCGGGTCTTCCCGGACAAGGACAACGGGCTGATCGTCGACTACGTCGGCGTGTTCCGAAACCTCGAGAAGGCTCTCGCGATCTACGGCGCGGCGAACGCCGAGCCCGGGGTCGATTCGCCGATTCAGTACATCAAGGCCCTGGTCGCCGAACTCGGCGCCGCGATCGACACTGTCGTCGGCTTCTGTGCCACCAACGGAGTCGACCTTCCGGCGCTGCGGGACGCATCCGGCTTCGCACACATCGCGCTGCGCGACGCCGCGGTCGAGTCCTTGCTCCGCGACGAGGACACTCGGACGACGTTCTTGGCCGCTGCACGCCCGCAACATGTTCAAGGCGCTGCTGCCTGATCCGGAGGCCGCCGCGCACCAGCGCACCGTCGCAGCCATTCGGGTGCTTGCCGAGCGCATCGCGGACGTATCCCGCCCACCGCGGGCCGATCTCGAGGCGGTGTCCGAAGCGGTGGACGCATTGCTCGACCGCTCGGTGGGTGCCGAAGAATACGTGATCCGGGCAGCGGCCGAGGGCAGCGAGCCGGATCCGCTCATTGATCTGTCCCAGATCGACTTCGACGGGCTCGCCGCGGCATTCGCCGGCCGGAAGCGGGCGGAGACCGACCGGCTCGCCGCTCTCCTCAAGCAGCGCGCTGTCGCGGCGGCGAGCCGCAACCCGACCCGCTACGACCTCGTCCAGCGCATCGAGGATCTCATCGCCGACTACAACGCGGGCAGCGTCAACATCGACGAATACCTGCGACGCCTCGTCGACCTGTCACGCACGCTCACCGACGAGGAACAGCGCGCCGTACGCGAGGACCTCAACGAAGAAGAGCTCGCGATCTTCGACCTGCTCACCAAGCCCGAACCTGTGCTCACCGACGAGGAGCGCGCGGTCGTCAAGGCCAGCGCGAAGCGGCTGCTCACTCATCTGCACGACAAGCTCGTGCTGGACTGGCGCCGCAAGGCCGCGACGACAGCCGGCGTCCGCACGACGATCAGCCGCGTTCTCGACGAGGACCTGCCGGCGGACCCGTACCCGCCCGCGATCTTCGACTCCAAGGTGCAAGCCGTGTTCGACCACGTGATCACGGCATACGGAGACGACGGTTCGACTGTCTACCAAGGTGACCGAGTCGATGTCGTCAGCGGCGGCGCTGGGGTCGCGACCCTGACCACACCGGACCTGAGATCCATCACCCATAGCGTCGTCGAGGCGATCCGATCCGACGCCGAATCCGCATCGTGGGCTGCTGAACAGCTCGGCCTGCCCGGTGGTGCGGCGCTGCGGACCGTCGAGGAGATCATCGCCAACGACGAGGACTACACCGTCGAGTTCAAGTCCACGGCCCGCTGGGACCTGCACGTCGGAAAGCCGAACAAGGCGATGGAAGACGCCGTCGTCAAGACCATCGCCGGCTTCCTCAACACCGACGGCGGCACGCTGCTCATCGGCGTCGACAACACCGGTACGGTGCTCGGCCTCGATCACGACTACAACCGTGTCCAGCCGAAGAACGGCGACGGCTTCGTCAACTGGCTGACGACCCACCTGATCAACGCACTGGGCCACGTCCCGGTGACCCACGCGCGAGCTCGCATCGTCGTCCATGACGGACGCGAGATCTGCCGGGTCGACGTTGCGAAGAACAGTGGACCGGTCTGGGCGAAGACAAGCAAGGACACGCGCGTGTTCTATGCACGATTCAACAATTCCACCCGACTGGTACCGGGCGACGAGGTCGGTACATATGTCGCTGACCGGTGGTCCATGTAGGAGTCCGGGGTTGAGGAACAAGGGGAACTGATGGCGTCGCCGGCGGTGGAGTGCCTGGCCGACATCGGCGAGCCGGCCGGGGTGGCGGACCGAGGTGTACTGCCCCGCCACGATCGCGGCGGTGACTCGGGTTCCTGAACGAGCCGGATCACTTCCCAGTCCAGGATCCCTTCCGCGACAGCCGCGTCAGCACGAGGAGTCGACCGCGACCTCAAGGGGCTCCCCAGATCTCCCGCATCTGGGTGTAGGCCAATCGTCCAAGCCGGTGGACGAGTACTGCGATCGAGACGCTCTCGACCGAGTCCAGGTTGACGCCGAACGCCGGGGACCGGGTCGTCGCCGAGTTCAAGGACAACCTCGCTGGCTAGCCCTCGGATCGTGGTCGTGCATGGCGCGATGAGCGCCCGTCTATGCCTCGCGATCACCGCGTCGCGGGACAGGACGACCACCGGCCGCCGACCGATCTCGGCCAGCTCGCACCACCACACCTCCCCACGAGCCGGAAGCACGCTTATGAGGCAGCTGCTGCCCGTCGAAACGACGCCAGGTCGCCCCACTCGTCCGGCTCGTCGGCCGGGTGTTCGTCGTAGGCGGCATAGCTCGCGTCCACCTCAGCGGATCGGTGACGAACGAGCAATGCTCGGAGGGCCTCATCGATAAGGGTGGCGTCGGTGACCCCCGACCGCACGCTCCGCGCATTGTCGAGAAGCTCCGCGTCCACGGTCGTGCTCAAACGTGTGCGGTTCATGCCATCAATGTGCCACGCTACCGGCGCCGGCGTCCCGCAGCGGATCGATGCTTGCGGTACGTCTGACATGTGCGCTGGCGAGGTGAATGCTGGGCGGCGTGGATGACATGTCGGCGGTTGAGGACTTCCTGCCGTACCGGGGTCGTTGGGAGCTGACCGACGTGCGCCGATACTTCGGCCGCCCGCCGGTGCCGCTTTCGGTGTCGCTGCTGGCGGAGCGTGGGGACGGGATTCTTCACTGGCGCGAGGTGAACTTCGCGGCCGACTCTGGGGTCGAGGGAATCGCCACTGTGGTGTTACCGATGTCGAAGACGGTCACGCGGGGGGTGGTGCTGGCTCATGGTGGCAGCGATGACGGACGACGGTTCTTCGTGTCCGAAGCGGCTGCATTGGCCGCCCAGGGTGCGGCGGTCATCTTGCCGGTCACGCGGATCCGGCAGGACGACGGTGTCGACGCGTTCGCCACCGATGTCAGGAACGCGGTGCTGACTGAACGCGCGGCGCTGGACGTACTGGTCGAGGCAGGGGCGCCACCGGGTGCGCTGTCGTTCCTCGGCCACAGCGCCGGAGGCGCTCTAGGGGCGATCCTGAGCGCAGTGGAACCTCGACTGGTCCGGATCGCGATCTTCGGTAACGGCGCCGGCTCATTGGCTGGGTCAGCTCTGGCTCTTGAACTCTCGCGCGGCCGCGTCTTCACGGAGGATCTGGCCGCCGTCACCGATTGGTTCGATCTCGCACACTTCGTCGGTGTCGACCGGCGCGCACAGCTACTTGTCCAACATGGTCGCGCCGATCGAACCGTGCCGATGGAGGCAGGTAGGGCGTTGTTCGAAGCGGCCGCACAGCCGAAGCTCTGGGCCGAGTACGACTGGGACCACGGGCTGGACGCCGACCCGCAAGCCAGAAAAGACCGTGCCGAATTTGTCATGAACCGGTCGCCGTCCTAGTGAAGGATCGGCTAGCGGTCCTGGGCAGCGGCTACAACTGGGGCTCGAGGTCGAGTAGCGCGCAGGTACCGCGGCCCTCATCAGCTGGGGTGAGGTCGAAGCCAAGACGCTCCAACACCGTCAACCCGCCGGCGTTGCTCGCGGTGGTCGCTGCCACACCGATGTGACCCCGGCTCACGCAGCGCTGCTGCCATGGCCGCTCGATCGGCGCCGGGTGCCACGGGTCAGCCACACGCCGGTCTCCAGCATGCCGGACCGCTCCGTGCGCTGAAGGCGCACGGAGCCGACGACCCGCTGATCGATGGTGATGCCCCGAGTGGTTTCCCGGACCGGGCCGTCCAGGCCAGCACGGCGGTCACGGTGGAAGTCGCGAAGCCAAGCGATCCGGGTCGGCGTCGACGCTGGGCCAGCGGTCGACGGCGGAGTCACTTCGTCGGCCGAGGCATCGGTCGTCGCGGCCTCGACGAGCTGCTCGAGCACGGTGTCGTCCACTGTGGCCAGCACGACCTGAGAGTCCCTATCCGCCACGCTGGGACACCCTACCGGCGGCATGGAGACGCGCGGCGCAGTGACATCGCCGAGCGGATATCGTGGGCACCATGGAACCTGCCCGCGACGTGGAGTTCGTCTTCGAGCCGCAAGTTGAGGGCGGTTATCATGCGTACGCGCCCGAGCTACCAGGGCTGCACACGCAGGGCGACAGCCTCGAGGACGCCGCTGCGAACGCTGAGGAGGCGCTGGCCCTCTATGTTGAGGGGCTCCGCGAGGATGGCCAATCGCTGCAGATGGGGATCATTCGGCGCAGGCTGTCGCTGCCAGCTTGACCGAGCGGCAGCCGGTCGTCTCCGGCGCACAACTTGTCGCGGCCCTCGGCAAGCTCGGGTGGGTTTCGGTACGCCAGCGTGGCAGTCACGTCCGCCTCAAGCAGCCGGATCGCCCCATCTCCTTGGTCGTGCCGCTTCACCGCGAACTCAAGCGCGGCACGCTGGCCGGAATACTGCGCGACGCAGGGGTCGAACGAGACGAGCTGCGTCGTCTGCTCTGAGGCCGATCAACGCCCGCTGCCCTCAAACCTGTCCCGATGGGCCATTCGCTTGCGAGAAGCTGATCAAGGCATTCAGCTGTCGCCGGCAGGGCGCGCATGCTTCGTGGTTGATGGCGAATGGTCATCACGTCGTCCTGTTCAACATAGTCCCGGCGCATGTCAGGCAAGCATCCATCTCACTTTCGGGTCTGCGTGCCGAAGTGCCGGACGCGCGGATCGCTTATCGACGAAAAGCAACGTCATGGGCCGCCGTACTCGAAGACCGCCTTGCCCGGATGCCGCGCAAGCAAGCGATGGCTCCAAGGGACCTAGTCCTCCAGATCCGGGTTGGCCGGCGGTCTGGTTGAGCGTTCGACCCATATCTCGGCCGGCCATGTGGGTTGATCGTTGGGCTCTCTTCGGATCTCACTGAAGCCGTGGCGTGCGTAGAACTGTGCCGCTGGACCGTTGCCGTCGACGTATGCAAGGTGAACTCGTCCGATGTGCGCAGGGACGTGTGTCAGCAGGTTGTTCAGCAATGCCGAACCGACGCCGGCGTGCTGTCGGTTTGGTAATACGTACAGGATCCAGATGATGGGGATCTCAGGGCGCAGGTCGATGTTGCCTACTCCGATGACGTCCTCATCCTCAACAGCAACCAGGACGGTGGTGTTCTGCTGGACGCGCTGCAGGGCTTCCAGGGACCACCAACGTCCCAATCCGCTCGCAATGTATTCCTCGCCCGCGAGACTGTAGGTGGCTGGCCAGGTCCGGTGGCCAACGTCCCGGATCGCTCCCAGATCGCCCGACGCCGCTGGCCTGATAGACACCGTCATGATCAACCTCCGATCTTGAGCCTAGATCTGTCGGGCGAACCGGCCACTCGTCGCAGACAATTGCGGTCGTAATTGGACGCCGGCGGGACGTCCCAACTGGCCAGGTGAACACCGCAGCATCTCAGTCAGCTCCCAGTGATCACCGCAAGGGATCGTCATCGTCATCCGGCGACGATCGAGTCGGTCGCGGCGGTCCGGTAGGCGGTGCGGCATGGGTCGCGGCGCCGTGTTGGCGGGGGTCAAGGATCGGCCAGGGCTGCGGCGAGCTCATCAGCGGCTCAATGCTCCTCCCAGGTGAGCAGCTGGACGGGTGAACTGACAGCGCCGGCGAGTCGGTCGATCAGCGACCCATAGATAGCCCAGCTCACTGAGCCCCGGGCGATCAGGGCGGACAGCCACGTCGCCGGTCCCTCAGCGAACACCTCGCGGCCCACCGTTTCAGCCCAGGGGCCACGGCAGCGGGCGTGGATCACGTGCGTCGTCTCGTGCAGGACCAGCGTGCGGGCGTGGGACTGCCCGGCCCCACGGTCGACCTCGACCCCTACCGGATGCTCCCCGACCGCGTCGCCGAGGAGCTCGAAGCCGCCGGCCTGGTCGTGCACGCACGACTGGTACGGGAGCCCGACGAGAAGGAGAAAGTGCCGCAGGCCTACCTGATGGCCAACCGCCGACGAGCCTGACGACAGGGCGGGCAGCCTCAGCGCAGGGCCTGCAGGACGAGCGCCTGAACCTCGATCGGACACTCGGTCCAGGGTGCGTGGCCGGCGCCGTCGAGAACGACGCGCTGCGCGTTGGGCAGGGCTGCGACAAGGTCATCGGTCGCCGTCCAGGGCCGCGGGTCATCCGCACCCAGCACCATCGTGACGGGGACTCCGACGTTCCGCGCCAAGCCGAGCAGGTCCTCCGTGTCACGGCCGAGCGACAGCTGCCGGTTCGCCAGGTCGTTCACCTCGGCACCAGCAGGCCGGGTCCGCCACAGCGCCTCCGCGTGCGCCCGCACATCGCTCGAGGGCGAGAAATCTGGGCGCCACTGCAGCAGGCACCACTCCCGCTCCTCCGACGGAGTGCGGGTCCGCTCCCTAGCTCCTGCCACCGCCCCAGGTCCGCGCCCAGGCGGCGATCCCGCTCGGCCAGGTATCGCGCCCGGAACCCGTCACCAGCTCCGACGCCGGCCAGGTAGGCGACGGCGCTGGTGCGCCCAGAGTGCGTCGCTGCGTACCGCAGAGCCAGCTAGCTCCCCACGAATGCCCGACCACGCCCCAGCGGTCGACGCCCAGGGCTCGACGGAGCTGATCGAGGTCGTCGACGGCCTGCGTGAGGGTGAAGGGACCGTTCGGTCTGTAGACCGGCCGCAACCGCGCTGCTCGAACCGTACGACCGTGTGATCGTCCTCGAGCAGGACTGCCAGGTCAGACAGGTAGTCCCAGAGCCCGGGGCCGCCGAGGCAGAGCACGACAGGCGACCCCGTGCCAGAGGTCGCCGTCCAGAGCTGCGCCCCGTCCTCCAGGACGATGACGCCTTGCCGCTCGGAGCGCGCTACCTCATCGTGACCGCCGGTCAACACGTGGCCTAGAACCTGCTGCTCATGCGCTCTTACCGGCTCGGTCAGTTCGGCCAGGTCTACCCGCTGGCCCGCGGCACGTCGCCGTTGCTGGTCGCGATCACCGCTGCCGTGTTCGTCGGCGAACCTCTGCCCGGCGTCCAACTCGCCGGTGTGCTCACCATCTCTGCCGGTCTGGCCAGCCTCATCCTGGCCGATGGCCTTCCCAGCCGCACCAGCCTTCCAGCCATCACGGCCGCGGTGGCGACCGGCGTGATGATCGCCACCTACACCACGGTCGACGGTCTGGGTGTGTACGACCAGCCGGCACGCAGCCGGCTACATCGGTTGGCTGTTCCTGCTCCAAGGGCCGGCACTTCCCCTCATCGTCCCTCACCTTGCGCCGCCGGCGCCTGCCCGCGCAGATCCGACCACACCTGAACGCCGGCCTGACCGGTGGAGCCCTGTCCCTGCTCGCCTACGCGCTCGTGCTCTGGGCTCAGACCCGCGGCGCCCTCGCACCAATCGCGGCAGTACGCGAGACCAGCGTCATCATTAGCGCCGTCATCGCCACCGTGCGCTTCCACGAGCCCTTCGGCGCACCCCGGATCACCGCCACCGTCCTGGTCACCACCGGCGTCGTGCTGATCAACCTTTGACCAGCCTGAGGGCGAGTTACCTGTGGGCTGCCAGCTCCGTGTCCGCCAGCCGATCGAGACCGCGGTCACCCGGCACGGGAACCGCCCATCATCGGGATACGTCTGAGTGGCGTGAGGGTCCCTACCGGCGTCGGTGTGTGCCTCATCGGGCTCCTCGGCCTTCTGAGCGGCTGCAGTGACGGTCCGGTGGCCAGCATGCCGCCCGGCACTGTTCCACCGGGCAGCCACGACCGGAGCGCATCTGAACGCGGGCTCCTTCCCGCCGCGGCCACATTGGATATCCGGCTGCAGCTCAGCCGCTCCCATGCCGCGGCAGGCAACCCCATTCCCGGCAGGCTCATCATCACCAACAGTGGCCAGACCCCGGTCAACCTCACCTCCCGGCGCTACGGCTGCCGCCCCAAGTACGGCATCGTGCTGACCAGCCGACAGGTCTTCCCGAACGCAACATTCACCACCGACTGTAAGACCGGCCCCTTCCTCATCCCACCCGGACGCAGCACCCTGCCGGTCGTGGTGCAGACCACCTACGCCAGCTGCCAGGGCCCTGGAGGGCAGTCCACTCGACACCTGCCGGCATGCGGAGCCCAGGGCCAGATACCGCCCCTACCAGCCGGTGCTACCAGGCGGTCCTGATCGGAACCGGCTTGGCGCTGCCCGACCCGCCGAAAATCACCGTGGACATCAGCCCAGCCTGACGGGGGCGCGGCACGGAGACCCCTTGAGGGGATCGTGCAGCGGGCGCCGGTTCCCGCATGCGTCGGCTCGACGGCGAGTGCTCTGGCGGCGCCGACGCAGTCCAGGAGGATGATCGGCATGGCGACCTTCATCAAGAGCGTGACATTCGACTGCCAGGATGCCCTCGGGGTGGCGCGTTTCTGGGCCGCGACGCTGGGCTCGAACGTTGACGAGGACTCGACGCCGAAGAAGGCCTACGTCGAGGCGCCAGGATGGGGCGGGCCCAATATGTGGTTCAACTGGGTGCCGGAAGCGAAGATCGCGAAGAACCGGCTGCACTTCGACTTGCGCGCGCCCGGACTCCTCGCGGATGAGGTTCGCCGCCTCATCGGGCTGGGCGCCGTCGTCGTACATGCGGCGACGAAATCGTGGTCATGCAGGACCCCGAAGGCAACGTATTCTGCGTCGAATATCGATCCGGTTGCGGAGCAGCAGCTGCTACCTAACGGTACCGCCCACAGCCGCCCCAATGGTGTATAGGTGCTGGTCAGTGGGGGTGTGCGGCCGGGTGGGGCTGTCGAGCGAAGGGACCAGATTCGTTCCGTTGCTAAGGCGCATATTCGAGCTGGTGAATCGACGCTAGCCGCGGGCTATGTCACCTGATTATGGTCAGCTGTAGTGGTAGCGGGCCTGGAGGATGACGAGGTTGTCGCCGTCGACGAGGTAGACGAGTCGGTGTTCCTCGGTGATGCGCCGTGACCAGGCGCCGGTGAACGCGTGGCGCAGCTGTTCGGGTTTGCCGATGCCGGCGGACGGATCAGGCAACGCGTCGTCAATCAGTCGGTTGACGCGTTTGACGTTGTTGCGATCGGCGGTGAGCCAGTAGGTGTAGTCGGCCCAGCCATGCGGGGTGAAGACGACTCGCATCAGGTCACCGCGCGAGCGGGTGCTCCTCGCGTTCACCGCGCTGGGCCTGGGCGAGGCTCTCCAACAGGCGCCGTCTGTTGGCGGGCGAGCGGAGCAGGTGCGCCGTCTCTTCAAGTGCGTCGTAGTCGGCGCGGGATATGAGAACCGCGTCCCCGCGCTTCGAGGTGATCTCGACGGGCATGCGATCGTCGTTGACCTGCTCGATGAGCGGGAAAAGGTTCTTGCGCGCTTCGGAGGCGGTGATCGCCATGCTGATGCCCTTCGTGATCGGTACAAGATACGGTACCACTCGAGCTACCGTGCGAGGGCGACGCTTGCGACCGGAGCCCGATGGTCGGCGGCGAGCAGTTGCACTTCCTCAGTCGGCGCCCGAGCCGTCGTCCGTACCGTCCTCGTCATCGGGTCGGTCGTCCTTGAAGACGCGGCTGGCCAGGAAGTCGGCCGGCTTCAGTGTCTGAAGTTGCGCCTTGGTGACCGTCGCGCCGGGCTGACTGACGAGGCGGTTGGCGTGCCGCAACCGCGCCCGCTCGATGGCGTTGCGGACGCTGCGCGCATTGGCGAACCTCGGTTGGCGCATCCGGCGCTCCAGGTAGTCGCGGAACACCTTCTCCGTCTCACCGTCCATCGTGTATTCACGCTCGGCCGCGATCAGACTGCCGATGGCCGCGAGCTCGTCGACGGTGTAGTCGGGAAAGTCGATGTGGTGGGCGATCCGGGAGCTCATTCCGGGATTGGACTGGAAGAAGTCATCCATCCGGTCCTTGTATCCCGCCAGGATCACCACCAGGTCGTCGCGCTGGTTCTCCATCACCTGAAGGAGAATCTCGATGCTCTCGGCGCCGTAGTCGCGCTCGTTGTCCTCCTTGTAGAGGTAATAGGCCTCGTCGATGAACAGCACGCCGCCCATGGCCCGCTTGAGCACCTCTTTGGTCTTCGGAGCCGTGTGCCCGATGTACTGCCCGACCAGATCATCGCGGGTGACTGACACCAGGTGCCCACGCCGGAGATAGCCCATGCCGTGCAGTAGCTCGGCCATTCGCAGCGCGACCGTGGTCTTCCCGGTGCCGGGGCTGCCGGTGAAGCTCATGTGCAGCGCCGGCCGGACCGCACTGAGCCCGAACTGGTTGCGCATCCGGTCGACCAGGAGCAGCGAGGCGATCTCCCGAATCCGGGTCTTCACCGGCACGAGCCCGACCAACTCCGCGTCGAGCTGCTCCAGCACGCTGTCGACGTCGGACTCCCGCCGCATCTCGTCGACTTCGAGGACCGCGTCGTCGGGCAGTGGGCTGACCGATTCGTTGCCCTGGTCGTCGGAGCTGTCGGCTGACGGGCTGGCATGGCCGGGCCGCGGCAGCTCGAATCCCGGCCTGCCCTGGTCATTCATCGCCACTGCCTCCCAGCCGTGGAGGTGACGCTTGTCGGGGATGACGTCGGGTGGGGTCGGCGTGGGCGGTCAGTCGTTGCCGTAGCGCTGGCCCTCGGGCTGGTTGGTGGCGTAGCTACGCAGGGTGTAGCGGATGGCCCGGTCGTGGGTCTCCTGCCGGTCGAGTGAGAATCCGGGCTCGTTCTCGGGCCGCTGGATCAAAAAGGACAGCGCAGTGGTCTGCCGGCCCAGTTTGGCGTCGAAGGCGGAGAGCCGTACGTAGTGCTTTGGGTATGCCTCCCGGCACGCCCTCACCTCCGACATGACGCCCGCAGCGTCCTCGATGTCGAACATCGGCAGGCCCCACATCTCCCAATAGACGTTGCGGGGGTGCGGATCGTCGGTGAACTCCAGGCCGACCGCCCACTTGTGGTCAAGGCAGTACTGGACTTGCGCGGTGATCTCGTCGTCGGTGAACTCGGGAAGGTAGGAAAACGTCCCCTGGGTGATCCTCACGGTGACCTCCTATCCTCAGCTGCTGGTCGGGGTCGGCGTGACATCGGGGGCGTCGGTCGAGGTGTAGTCGAAGGTGACGTCCCCCCAAGTGTCCATGGCCACGGTGAGCGCCTTGCAGTGCTTCGCGGCGTTCTTGAGGATGTCGTCGCCTTCCTTGAGGAAGTCTCGCCCCTCGTTGCGGGCCTTGATCATCGCCTCGGTGGCTACCCGGTTGGTCTCGGCGCCGGAGCTGACCCCCATCGGGTGGCCGATGGTGCCGCCGCCGAACTGCAGGATGACGTCCTCGCCGAGATAGTGCAGGAGCTGGTGCATCTGGCCGGCGTGGATGCCACCGGACGCGACCGGCATGACCCCCGGCATCGACGCCCAGTCCTGGGTGAAGTAGATGCCGTTGGCGGGATTCTCCTCAACGTGGTCCAGGCGAAGGGTGTCGTAGAAGCCGGCCGTCGTGGCCGGGTCGCCCTCGAGCTTACCGACGACGGTGCCGGCATGGACGTGGTCGACTCCGATCAGGCGCACCCACTTGGAGATGACCCGGAAGCTGACGCCGTGCGTCTTCTGCCGCGTGTAGGTGCCATGCCCGGCGCGGTGCAGGTGCAGCAGAACGCCATTCTTGCGCGCCCAGTTCGACATAGACTGCATTGCGGTATACCCGACCGTCAGGTCCTGCATGACGATCACGCTGCCGAGCTCCTTCGCGAATTCGGCCCGCTCGTACATCTCCTCCATCGACGCGGCGGTGACGTTGAGGTAGTGACCTTTGATCTCACCCGTGGCCGCCATTGCCTTGTTGACGCCTTCCATGGAGTACAGGAAGCGGTCGCGCCAGCGCATGAACGGCTGGCTGTTGATGTTCTCGTCGTCCTTGGTGAAGTCCAGCCCGCCGCGCAGGGCCTCGTAAACCACCCGGCCGTAGTTGCGGGCCGACAGGCCGAGCTTGGGCTTGACGGTGGCGCCGAGCAGCGGTCGGCCGTACTTGTTGAGGTACTCGCGTTCGGTCACGATGCCGTGCGGCGGCCCGTGGAACGTCTTCACGTAGTGCGTGGGAATCCGCATATCCTCGAGGCGCAGCGCCTTCAACGGCTTGAAGCCGAAGACGTTGCCGATGATCGAGGAGGTGAGGTTGGCGATGGAGCCTTCCTCGAAGAGGTCGATGTCGTAGGCGATCCTGGCGATGTACTGGTCGGTCTCCCCAACCCGCTCCACGCTGTATGCCTTGGCCTGGTAGTGCTCGTGCGCGGTCAAGCGGTCGGTCCACACGACGGTCCAGGTGGCCGTGGACGATTCACCGGCGACGGCGGCAGCGGCCTCGATGGGGTCAACGCCGTCCTGTGGCGTGATCCGGAAGGCGGCGAGGATGTCGGTGTCCTTGGGCACGTAGTCGGCGTCGTAGTAGCCCATGCTCGCATAGGACTGCACGCCGGCGGACCAGCGTTCCTTCTTTTCTTTGGCTTGCGTCATCCGCTCACCTTCATCCGGTGCGGCCCACCTGTTTGGGGGCCGGACTCCATCCTTCGCCTCCGACGCTGCAGATGTCTATGGCAGGGGCTCTCCTGCGGCAGCTACGTGAAGACCGCCAAGCGCAGTCCCGGCCTGCTCGACAAGGCCCAGTCACGGGGCCGGTGAACCCTCCGGAGTGCTTCCCGGGGGCCATCGGGCGGCGTAGCGTCAGCGCAATGCCCGATAAGCAGATGTCGATCGAGCGGGCCCGCCCGAACACCCCGACGATCCGGCCGTTCACGCTGGCCATCGCAGGGGACAGCGCTGCCGGCAAGACCACATTGGCCGGTGGCCTCGTCGAGGCCCTGGGTGCTGATCGGAGCACCTCGATCTGCACCGATGACTACCACCGCTACGACCGCACAGAGCGCAAGGACAAGCCATTCACCGCCCTGCATCCCAGTTGCAACTACGTCCAGATCATCGAGCAGCACCTGCAACTCATCGCTACCGGCCAGCCCATCCTCAAACCCGTCTACAACCACGAGACCGGCACGCTCGACCGGCCGCAGCTCGTCGAGCCTAAAGAGTTCGTCATCGTCGAAGGCCTGCTTCCCCTGCACACCAAGCTGATGCGGTCCTGCTTCGACGTCACCGTCTATCTCGACCCGCCGGAAGACGTCCGCAGAGGTTGGAAGCTGTCGCGGGACACCGGTGCCCGCGGTTACACCAAAGAGCAGGTGCTGGCCGAACTGGCGCGCCGCGAGCCGGAGTCCGAGGAATTCATCCGGGCCCAGCGCGCCTCAGCCGACATCGTGCTCCAGTTCGCACCGGTCGCGGGGCGCGAGGACCCGCCGAACACTCCGCTGTCGGCAACCCTGCTACTGCGGCCCACCGTCCCGCATCCTCCGCTGGTGCGCATCGTCGAGGACACAACCGCGATCCACATCAAGATGATGCGCGACGACGACCGCCCGGTCGATGCGCTGCACGTGCACGGCTACGCCCCCCGGGTGGAGACCGACCAGGTGGAGAAACGCATCTGGGACCACATCGGGCTCGAACAGGAAATGCCACCGGATTTGGGGGCCCTCGGGCCGGGCAAGCGCAGCGCCCCTTTGGCCGTGAGCCAGCTCATCCTGTTGAGCCACCTGCTTTCGACCCAGAACTGACATCGCAGGTCGTTGTGGGACGCCCGGGCATAGAAGCCCACGGATTGTCGACGCCGGCCGACCACCTTCCTGGTGGCGGCGACCTCTGACTGCTGCACCGCCATGCCGTCGCGTTCAGCCTCGAATACGCGCTATTTGCCGGGTCAGGACATGGCTCGCACTTCGACCAGTCCCTGCGCGGCCCGGCCCAGCCGGGCGTCCGTCGTGAGCAACTGGGCACCGAGGGTCTCGGCGAGCGCGACGTAGCAGGCGTCGTAGGCCGAGCAGCGGTCCCGAAGCTCCCAGGCCCGACGACGGAGCGCGACATGGCGATGGCGGACGAGGGCAAGTTCGCCAAGCTCATTGACGGCGCGCTCGCCCGTCTCAACCGCCAGCCACCCCCGAAGCGTCCACCGGTGGACAACGGCGATGACCTCCGGGTCGATCAGCTCCGGCGCGTGCGCTTCGCTGACCGAGTCCAGCACCTTCGCGATCCCGCTGGCGCGTTCTGTGCCGAGGAGGAGGTCCACCGCCGCCGACGCATCGAGCACTATCACCGCAAGCTCAGTTGCCGGCCCGCTCACGGGTGAGCGCGTCCGCGGACGACTCGGGCACCTCCGTCACCGGACGATCAGCCAGACGATGGAGCATCTCGGCCATGGTCGGGCGCCGTGCGATCTCGACGATCTCGGCCCGGACCAGCTCCGATAACGAGCGGCGCTCCTCGGAGGCGCGGATCGTGAGGCGCTGGTGGACGTCGTCGGGGACGTCGCGAACCTGGATCGTCTTGGCCATGATTCCGACCGTACACCCAGAGTGGGTGCAGCACTAGGCGCTCGGCATCGAGCTGCGACCGGACGGGACCTTGCGGCTACGCCGGTCGTCAGCCGAAGAAGGGGCTGGGGAAGCTGACCGGTCTCCGGTTGCCTTGCTTGTCGACGGCGCGGACGCCGAAGAAGAAGTTGTCCTTTGACAGGTGCAGGGTGAACGACGTCCGGTTGCCCACTCGGACCGAGTGCTGCCACAGCGGCGCCGTCGTGTCACGCCAGACGACCTCGTAACCGGCGACGTCGGGGCTCGGGGTTGGGCTTCCACCGCAGCGTCGTGTCATTGGTGAGCTCGGTTGCGATGATCTCCGAGCCGCTGGGGCTGGCCGGTGCGCTGGCGAGCGCGGCGAGGCTGGCGACGTTGACTCGGGTGACCCGGGCGACGTAGGGGAAGTCCACGAAGCGTATGAGGCCAGGCCTCCTGAACAGAGTGGCCCGGTGACCGAGTCGACGCCCGCAGCCGCGGACACGAGCCTCCACGAATACCTTTTTACGTGGCGAAGTCGGGTTGGGCGGCGCGCACCGAGTCCGCGCGGCCCTTCGGCTCCTCCCAGTCCTCTTGACGGCCCAGCGGCGTCAGGTCGAGAAAGGCGTACGAGCCGCCCGTCCACTCGGTGCCGCGACCGAAGTCGGAGTAGGTGTGGAACACGTCGTCTCCCACCCGAAGGAACACGCTGTCGCCGGGCTGTTCCTGCGGAGTTCCGGGCTCGACAGCCAAGGGTGCTCCTCGGGCTTCCCATTCCTGGGCGGAGCGGTAGTTGAACGTGACCGGCCCTTGCGCTGGGTCGAGCGTGACGTGGAAGTCGACGTTGAAGTCGCTGCCGTACGACGACCACCACGGGAAGTCCCAGCCTCGCTCGGCCTTGTAGCGCTCGATTTTTTTGATGGGGGCGCGCGAGCAGAAGACGAGCGTCGTGCCGCGGGTATGCAGGTGCTCAAGTAGACCTGCGGAAACCTCGTCGGCGCCTGCGGTGCAGCTGGGGCAGCCCTTGTCCCACGACGGATCGAACATGAAGTGGGTGAGGATGAGCTGATCCCGTCCTTCGAACAGGTCGAGCAACGACGCCGTACCTGCCGGGCCGGTGAACGCGTAGTCCTTTTCGATCCGCACCATCGGCAGTCGACGGCGGTCGGCGCTCAAGGCGTCCCGAGCCCGGGTGAGCTCCTTCTCCCGGGCCAGCAGCGCCTTCCGCGCGACCAGCCACTCCTCCCGGTCCACGACCAAGGGCAATGCCATGGCGATCTCCTTTGGTTGGCAGAAAGCGATTGCGGGCGGGCCGGGCAGTTCAGTCGTAGTGGTTGATGAGCCGGACATTCAGCGTCACCATCACGACGGCGAGCGCCGCCAGGACGGCGAAGCCGCGGGCCAGCGGCGCCCAGCTGAAGTCCTCCAGGATCAGCGAGCGCAGCGCCTCCATGACGTAGGTGACGGGGTTGCAGGTCGCCGCGATCTCCATCGGGCGGGTCAGCAGCTCCCGGGGGACGAAGTTCGGGGTGAGGAACAACAGCGGGAAGAACACCAGGCCGCCGGAGTTGGTCGCGGCCGCGCTGCGGGTCTTCAGCGCAATCAGTTGCATGAAGCCGGCGAAGGTCACCGCCCACAGGGCGGTGAGCACCAGCAGCAGAAGGAAACCCAGCGGTCCGCTGGCGATCGAGATGCCGAACGGCAACGCCAGCACCACCAGGAGCGAGGTGATGATGACGCTCTTCAGGCTTTCGGCAAGCAGCCGCCCCAGCACCAGGGCGCTGCGCGAGACCGGTGCGGCTCGCAGCTTGTCGAAGTAGCCGCCCTCGATATCCTCGACGAGGTACAGGGCGGCGCTGCCGAACGAGGCCGCGAGCAGCAGCGAGCTGGGCAGCTGGAAGGCGGCGTAGCTCTGCCCCTTGAGGAACGGCGTCGCACCGGAGTGGAAGATCTTCCCGGCCTGCCCGACGTTGACCACCAGGAAGAACAGCGGAATGAGAAGCGTCGGGATCATCGACTCTGGTGTGCGCACACCCTCCCGCAGAGCCCGTCCCCCGAGCACCCCCGCCTGCTGCACGGCGCTCATGCCGACACCTGCTGGACCTCGCCGGCCAGGCGCTGACGCGTCCGGCCGGTGGCGTCGAGGAAGACCTCGTCGAGCGTGGGATCGGCGTCGGAGCCGAGGCGCAGCCGCAGCTCGGTTTTCAGCTGCGCCGGCGTCCCCTCCAGCACGATCAGGCCCCCGTCGATGATGGCCAGCCGGTCGCAGAGCTGGTCGGCCTCCTCGAGGTACTGCGTGGTCAGGAAGATGGTCGTCCCGCGCGCGTTGATCCGGCGTACCTCCTCCCAGACAGTCAGGCGGCTGGCCGGGTCCAGCCCGGTGGTGGGCTCGTCGAGGAACAGCACCTCCGGCTCGTGGACGAGCGCCGAGGCGAGGTCCAGGCGGCGCTTCATGCCGCCGGAGTAACCCTTGACCCGCCGGTCCGCGGCATCGACGAGGTCCAACAGCTCAAGCAGCTCCTGCGCCCGGGTCGCGGCGTGCGCCCTCGAGCTGCCGAACAACCGTGCCTGCAGCACCAGCAGCTCACGCCCGGTCTGGCGCGGGTCCAGCCCGGCCTCCTGCAGGGCCACGCCGATGCACCGTCGCGCCGCGTCGGGCTCGGCCATCACGTCGATGCCGGCGACCCGTGCCGTGCCGGACGTGATCGACATCAGCGTCGTCAGCATGCGCACCGTCGTGGACTTGCCGGCGCCGTTGGGACCGAGGAAACCGAACACCTCGCCCGCCGCGACCATCAGGTCGACGCCGCGGACCGCGTCGACCGTCCCGGCCCGCCCCCGGTACTGCTTGACGAGCGCTTCGGCCTCTACCGCCAGCCGGACCCGCGGGGCGTCGGGACCGCCGGCAGGCGGCTGCCCACTCATCCGGGAGGTGCTCACGCCGGACGCCGGCTCCTGCGGGGGTTGAATCGTCATTGGAACCTCTCCGAGATCGTTTGTGTACGGCGTGAACAATGGGGCATCGGTGTCCACCATGTCAACATCGCGGGTGCCGGCGTTGTGGCGCTAGCGGAGGATGCCGGTGTGTCCGAGTGAGTAGCGTCCGGGCTGGGGGTAGACGCATAGGCCGTGGGGGCCGTTGCCGACGGCGATTTTGGCGATGAGGCGGCCGTTGGTGGTGTTGATGGCATAGACGACGCTGTTGTAGCGGCCGGAGAGCCACAGGATGGTGCCGGCGGCGTTGAGGCCGCCCATGTCGGGGCTGCTACCGGCGGGGAGCTGCCATCGGCCGACGATTTTGCGGGTGGCGAAGGACAGCAGTGAGATCGACCCTTCGTCGCGGTTGGTGATGTAGAGGATCTTGGCGTCGCGGCGGGGGTAGAGGCCGTGGGCGCCTTTGCCGGTGGGGAGGAAGCCGGCTTTGGTGAAGGTGGCGCCGTTGATGAGCCACACGCCGTTGGCGGCCATGTCGGCGACGTACCACACCGCACCGTCGGGGGCGATTTTGATGTCTTGGGGCATCGCTTTGGGTGCCAGCGGGAGGGTGGCGATGAGCTGCTGGGTTTCGACGTCGACTTTGATGAGCCGGCCGGAGAATTCGCAGGTGGCGATGAAGTAGCGCCCGTCGGCGGAGAAGTCGGCGTGGTTGACGCCGTTGCAGCCGGGCACCGCCAGCACGTGGCGGGGTTTCATCGTGTG